>Ga0209278_1001857_pt1 | contig 12346 bp, 12 predicted proteins | sample JI81BgreenDNA_FD_187504 | JGI IMG/M metagenome (GOLD analysis project Ga0209278, IMG submission 187504) | Wastewater effluent complex algal communities from Wisconsin, to seasonally profile nutrient transformation and Carbon sequestration -... | ecosystem: Engineered > WWTP > Effluent > Algae... | reverse complement strand
CCGAGATGATCGAGCAGGTGCATCAGGGATTCGCTGCCGCGAATGGCGTCGCGGTCGTAGTCGTGCAGGCCTTGGCTGGAGAACATGCAGGGCAGGGACACCTCGGTGTTGGTGCCGCAAGCCTCGACATCGGGGTAGTTCACGCCGTCGAGCGCGGCCAAACGCGGCGTGGTTTGCCGCGCGTAGCCGTTGAGGCCCCAGTGGGCCGCATTCACCGTCTCCCCGACGACCACCACGACCAGCCGCGGTCTCGCGCCCGCGGGACGTTCGATGCGGGCGTCGGTGGCAATGAGTTGGCGCGGCGCGTCCGTGGCGCGCCGCTCGCGCAGCGCCTTGCCGAGGGCAACCATCCAGTTGCCCGGGGCGATCAGGTGACGCATCGACTTCTCGTTGCGCATCAACGACGAGAGGGACTGGTAGTTCAGCCCGATCGAACCCAAGGCAATGACGAACGCAACGGCGATGCCGACGGCGTGCATCGCGATGCCCTTCCCTAGGCCCCGCGCCGGCGCGCGCGTCCACCACACCAGCAGGGACGGCAGGAGCCCATGGAACAGCAACGCCAGGACGAGATCGGCGGTGATGAGCTCGCGCGCTTCCTTTGGTTCGGTGACCAGCACGTTCGCGACCATGTCGCGATCGATGTAGACGTGGTAGCGGTCCATGTAGAACGCCGCCGCCGCGGTGACGAAGAACAGGATCGGCAGCACCACGTTCCGCGTCCAGCGATTCACCACGAACAGCAGCAGGCCGGCGTGCAGGGCCGTGATCGCCATCGCCATGCCGAGCCCCAGTGCCCACGCACCGGCGGACTGTCCGGCCTCGGTGGCGCGGAAGGCCGCCCAGAACGCGGCGTTCGACGCGAGGCTGAAGTACAGCGCGGCCAGCAGGGCCAAGGTGCCGCTGCCGACCATCGGCCGGCGGATGTCAACGAACGTGCGGACGGACAAAGTGATTCAACGATGGCGATGCAAGAGCGCGCAGTGTGCGCCGTTGTTTTCGCGCGGACGCAAACCTTCCGTTAGTCGATGCTTGATCGCAATGCGAATGCTTCTTCGGCTGCGAATTCGTTTCAGGCCGAAGGGCGATGGACGGCGCGACGCCAGGGCAATGGCACGAAGTGCCCGCGCTTCATCGCCATTCGAAGCAATGCGAAACCCGTCGTCGTGCAGACGATGAAGGCGATCAGCGACGCCTCCACGCCGAAGTTGCCGCCAGTGAGCAGCGCTGGGCCCTCGATCGTGTCGCGCATCAGGCCGGGTTCGATGGCGGTGCCGGAAACCGAGCCGGAATAGACCGCCGTCTGCACGTAGTTCCAACCGACGTGGAAGCCGATGCCAAGCCACAGGCGACGGGTGAGCATGTAGGCCGCGGCGAGCAGCAGCCCGGCCTCGACGCTGATGAAGAGCGCGCTCGACAGCGTGGCTTCCGGATTCATCAGGTGCGCGAGGCCGAAGAACAGCGACGACACGACGATCGAGATCCAACTGCCCAGCCATTCCTCGACGATGCGGAACAGCACGCCGCGGAAAAGAAGCTCCTCGAGGAAGCCGGCGCTGACCGCCATCGCGATGCCCGGCACGAGGTAGGAGAGTGGATTCAGGCCGTCGATGCGATAGATGCCGGCCAGCACCAGCACGAGGATGCACATGCTGTAGAGCATCGCGCCGACCGCGAGGCCGATCGCCAGTTCACGCGCCGCGGGCCGCAGCGCGAGGTCACTGACGGAACGGCCCTCGACCCATCGGCCGAAGGCGGCATAGACGATCAGCGCGAGCAAGGACATCCCGACGGCGACCGCGATCTTCGCTCCCGGTGAGTCCGCGACCAGCCCCATGTAGTAGTTGCTGTGGCCGAGGGCCTGCAGCATCAGGAAACCGAGCAATAGCAGGCGTACGAGCGGGTAGCGCAGGACGCGAAGCCAGAGTGGGGTGGGTGTGGACACATCGTTCATCGCGACCGTCTCCAAGGCGTGGGCCGTCCGATCAGATCGGGAGGCTGGGGGTCATGCTGTCATTCGGCAGATTACTTGTCTCAGGCCAAGGGGCTGCAACGATTGCGCCTCAGGACTGGGCAACCATGGCGGTCCCCACCAGCACACCGCCGAAGATCACCCAGTCATTGATGATGTGCGCCCCCGTGGAGACCCAGATGTTCTTGGTCATGATCCAAGGCAGGCTGAGCATCAGGCGCGCCGAGCCGATGATCACCACGCACTGCACGAAGTTCCAGTCATAGGTCGGCAGGTGCAACAGCCCGAAGACCACCGACGAGACCAGCCAAGCGACGATGATGCCCGCCTTCCGCCCCATGCCCAACATGTGGGTGCAGGCGTAGAGGATGGCGAGGAACGGCAGGATGGTGATCACCTCCTCGCCGAACAGTTGGGGCAGCGTCTTGGCGAAGAAGGCCGCTTGGCCCATCGCATCCAGCTCGACGATTCCGGCGATGGAATTGTTCGACGTGACTTGGGTCATCGTGCCCACGAGGGCGCCGACCATCATGCTGACGATGATGTTGAGCAGCGCGAATCCGACCATCAGCCGCAGTTCGCGGAAACCGACCTTGCCGAAGATCGCACGCCAGCTCACCGGGGCGACATAAGCCAGCGCGACCAGCGGGATCAGCGGCATCACCACGGCCGGGATGAAGGGGCCGATGAACTCACCGCCGGGCCAATCGATGGGGAGCGCGATGGCGAGGAAGCCCGTCGCGACCATGGCCATGAGGAACAGCCACTGCTTGCCCGAAAGGAGCACGGGAACGCCGTTGTAGAAGGCAAAGTCGCGCCCCCGGTCCTCGAACCAGAAAGCGCTGCCCGTGGAGTCGCTCGCGGCGTGGGTGTTCGACGTCATGGGGCGTGCATCCCGTCGTGGTGTCGTTGAATCATTGCATCAGGGCCCGGCAATCGTCGGCGCTGATCTGCGCGAGATACCGGCGAAAACCGGTGGAATCGCGCTCATACCGACCGCGACCCAGGTAGACAGTGTTGGCCAGGCCGAAGCTCACCATGTCTTCGACCGAGAAGCCCCAGCCTTTGCGTCCCGAGAAGCCGAAGCGCTGCTCCAGCTCATCGCCGACGATCCGCCGCACGTCGCCGTAGTCCAGACCGGCCCACACGCTGCCATCGGGGCCACGAGCCAGGCTGCTGACGGCCGCGTCACCGGATCCAACCTCTGCCGCAGGGCTCGGCAGGGCGAGGGCAACCAGCATCGCGACCGCGGGAAGGGAAGCGCGTCGGATCATCGCTGCAACGGCATGGGGAGGCTTCCAGAGCGTCTTGCGAGCCTAGCCGGAAGTCGCGGATCGGCGTCAGCGAGACGATGAGACGAGCTTTGGTGCCGGACTGACAGACCACGCCTCGCACCGAGGCGGCAACGGCTGTATCGAAGGCCTGTGACGACCGCGCTCAGACGGAGGCCGCCCCGCCGGGCGGCCAATCGCGAAGCCGCAGGTCGCGCTGCGGGAAAGGAATCTCGATGCCAGCCTGTGCCAGCGCGTCGTGGATGGCGAGGCCGAGCTCGCTGCGCAACAGCGCGGCATCGTCAATGCGAGCCGTCCAAGCGCGGATGATGAAATCCAGGCTGCTCTCGCCGAAGCCGCTGAACAGCACCAGCGGCACCGGGTCCGTCTGCACGCCCGGCACCTGCTCGGTGGTCTTCTGCAGGAGGGCGAGCACCACCCGCGGGTCGCTGCCGTAGGCGACCCCGACGGTGAGCTCGATGCGGCGGCGGTCGCTGGTGAGCGTCCAGTTGGTCATCTTCTCCGCCAACAGCAACCCGTTCGGCACCACCACTTCGGCACCGTCGTAGGTGCTGATGGTGGTGGCGCGCATGCCGATCTCCCTGACCTTGCCGACGTCGCCGCCGAGATCGACCACGTCACCCGGCTGGAGCGGGCGCTCCACCATGAGGATCAACCCGGAGACGAAGTTGCGCACGACGTCCTGCAGGCCGAGGCCGATGCCCACGCCGAGCGCGCCGAGCACGATCGCAAGCTTCGAGAGCTCGAAGCCCGCCGCCGAAAGCGCGAAGGCGAAACCAACGAGCAACACGGCGTAATGCGTCAGCGTGGCGATGCTGTTGCCGACGCCGCGGGGCAGGCGGAGGGCCGGCAGGACATCGCCGGCAAGGATGCGCCGCAGCGTGGACGACAGCCAGAAGGACGCCACCACCACGGCGACGAGGATGGTGATGCCGGCAAGCGTGGCCTGCGCCTCGCCGATGCCGACCTCCACCGCGCCGAGGCGCAGTGCGAGGTCATGCATCGGATCGAGCAGCCGCAACGCGTCGAGGGTCCACAACCCCCAGCCGGCAAGCAGGCCGAGCTTGAGCAGGGCGAGAACGGCCGCCACCAGTTGGCCGACGTGCAGCGGCGGCTGGTCGACAAATCGCGAGCGCCACAGCGTTGGCAGGGCCGCGAAGGCCGTGAGCACGTGGGCCGCGGCGAAGGCGAGCAGGCCGACGTAGATCGACTCCACCACGCCGAGCGCCACGAGGGAGCCGAGCGTCACGTTGCCGACCGCATTCGCGATGGCCGCCACGGCGGACAACGCGGCGAAGACCAGCACGACGCCGGCCACGGTGCGATCGAGGCGAGTGCGCCCGTCGCGGCCGCGCTGCCGAACCCACCAGGTGCCCAACACCATCGACGCCGCGGACGCGAGGGCGAGCACGAGCAGCCGATGCCAAAGGGCGGATTCCGCCAGCAGCTCGGCGAGGATCGCGACGAGGAACAGACCGCCCGCGAGATAGAACCACCGACCGAAAAGGCGGCGGACATCCGCAGGCTGCAGGCGCATGGCCGGGAACAGCGCGAGCAGCATCAGGAGCTTCGTCCGCAACACTGGCCCATCGATCTGCGCCAGCATCAAGCCCACCAGTGCCATGAGCAGCCACGTCGACCAGGGCCGCGAAAGCACGTCGAGGTGCGCGCTGGACGCCCCACTGGCCGCCAACACCCGTCGCGTGCGCCGCAGGCCCCACACGAGGAACGGAAGGGCAAGCACCAGGAGGGCGAGGGCCGCGTTCCTCATCGGATGGGGCACCGACTCGTAGCGGGCGAGGAAGTCCAGCTCGACATTGCCGCCTTGCCTTTCGGCGGCGGTCGGCGGCGGCCGCCACGCCTCCGCGCGCCAGAGCGGCGGCGAGTCCAGCGCCGCGAGCCCGCGATCGCGTCGCCGCAGTTCGCGCGCAACGTGGCCCTGGCCGCGCTCGACCGCGCCGGCCAGGCGCGCCGCCCGCTCAGCGAGGTCGAGACCTTCGGCCAGCGGCGTGGCCAGGGCGCGCTCCGCGTCGTGCAGCGCCCTCTGCAGCGCGGAAACACGGGCGCCGAGGCCCGAGGCCGGCGCGAGCCCCGCGGACTGCACGGTCGTCTCCCACGCCTGGCGCTTTTCCCTCAGGGCCTGCGCATCCTTGGCGAGCGGCGCGAGCTGGTCCTGGATCTCGCCATCGACGGCGGCGATCCGATGTCCGACGAAACGCCACTGGCGATCGAAGCTCACCAGGGCCGAGAGCGGCAAGCCCTCGAGGACCGACGGGCTGGTGCGAACGGTGAGGACTTCGACATCGGAGGTCAGCGCATCGATCATCGCGCCGGCGCGTGACCAGGACCGGGTGGTGCCAGCCTCGGCCGCGGCAATCTCGACGAAGGCACCGTCAGCGAGCAGCCGCGAAGGCAGGGCCTCGAGGGTGATCGAGCCTTCCGCATCGGCCGGCGCGTCGCCTTGTGCCACGACGCACAGGGGAACAAACGCAAGAATGATCGCCAAGCACCAACGCATGGATGGCATCTTCGTCCGGGACAGAGGGCGTTCGCGCCCGCAGCGGATGCTACACCGCGGTAGCGTCATGTCCTGACGCCCTCGCCGACACTCGCGTTCATCTTGGCGATCAGCATCCTGCTGACGGCAGGCGAGGAGACCCGCCGACAGACACCCGCGGCAGCGGCGCGGAGGCTGCGAGCACTCTCCCGACGACGAGGATCCGTCATGCCTTCCCCAACCCGCTTCGCCCTGCTCCTGCGCACGGGCGCGCTCGCGTGCTTCGCGGCTGCCGCCGCCCCTGCCGGGGCCGCGGACGCCGCCCTCGTGTCGGTCGCGGATGACGCCTTCAAGGCCGCCGACTTCGACGGTGATGGCAAGGTCACCTGGGAAGAGTTCCGCAACCGCGTCGTCCGGGTCTTCGGCCATCTCGACGCGAACGGCGACGGCCGCATCGCCGGGCAGGAGCACCCGCCCGCCGTCGATGGCGAGGGCAAGCCGGCGCAGCCCGGGAACGTCTCGGCCGAGTCGTTCACCGGGGCGGTCGAGGAAGCCTTCAAGGCCTCCGACAAGGATGGCGACGGGGCCCTCTCGCTCGCCGAATGGTCTAGCACGACGAACTGAACCGAGGAGCCTCGACATGAACCCGAACCGCATGAACCGCCTCGCGCTCGCCGCGCTCCTCGCCCTCGCGCCGTTCGCACCCGAGGCCATCGCCCGCAGCGTCGTCTGCGAGTCGCAGAGCGGCCAGACGCAGCATTGCTATGCCGACACCCGCAACGGCGTCACCCTCGCCGTGCAGTACAGCAACTCGAGCTGCCGCCAAGGCCAGACCTGGGGCACCGACAACCGCGGCATCTGGGTGTCGAACGGCTGCCGCGCCCAGTTCGACGTCGGCGAATACCGTTCCGACCGCGGCAGCAACAACGACTCGAAGGCCGCCGCCGCGCTGGCGATTGGCCTGATCGGTGCGGCGGCGATTGCCTCGCACCATGACCGCGATCGGGATCGCGGGCGCGACGACGACCGCTACGACGATCGCCACAACTACCAGCCCTACAACGATTACAACCGCTACGGACCGACACAGACCATCACCTGCGAATCGCGGGATGGCCGCCACAACTACTGCCGCAACAACTTGCGGGGCGCGCGGGTGGACATGGACCGCCAGCTGTCGCGTTCGCCCTGCCGCTACGGCAACGACTGGGGCTGGGATGGCGGCGGCATCTGGGTGGAGAACGGCTGCCGCGCCGTGTTTTCCGTCCGCTGAGGCGCCCGACACGCCGGGGCGGCGGCGCGATGCCGAGGCTCTGCCAGGACGGCCCGGGGGGCTCTTGGCATCCCTACACCGCCCGGATCACCATCAAGGGCGACGACCCGGTGCTGGGCTGCGGCTCACCCATCGTTCCTTCGTCGTCCTCCTCCCCGCCCTGAGGCCTGCCGCCATGCGCATCCCGACCCGCACTCCCCACACCCTCGTCGCCTTCGGCGTCGCGATCGCACTGGCCGGCTGCGGCCCTTCGAGCGAGGTTGCCCCGGCCAGCGCACCCGCGGCCACGCCCGACAATGCGCCCGCAGAGAGCGTCGAACCGGAAACAACATCGGCGTTCGCATGGCCCGCCAGCTTGGTGGTCGTGGGGGATGGCTTCCCGAACAGCGGCGACGCCTGCCGGCGCATCGGCGAGAGCGCCGCCACCGTGGACTGGCTGGACGACAGCGCGAGCCTCGCCGGTTGCCCGAGCGCAGAAGCGGCAGCGGCACTCGGCGGCACCATCGTCGGCGAGGTCGACGGCGTGACCCTCGTCTCCGTGCCAAACCCCGCGGCACCGGCCGGCGACGGTGACGGGCAAGGCGACGCCCTCGTCGAAGGCACGCCCTACCACGCCACGGCGCAGATCCGCTGCGAGGGCTACCAGGGCGCCGCGCCCGGCCTCTGCGACGCTGGCGTGGTGCGCGGCCTCGAGACCGGTCCCTACGTTGAAGTCAGCCTGTCCGACGGCCGCAAGCGCACGATCTTCTTCAACCCCGACGGCAGCTTCCTGACCTTCTCGACCGCGGAAGCGGACGGCACGGCCGCCATGGCCATCGAATCGCGCCGCGAAGGCGACACGACGATCGCCATCCTCGGCACCGAGCGCTACGAGATCCCGGACGTCTTCGTCCGCGGGGACTGAGCGGCGGACTTCGCTCCGAGCGGCGATGGCGGGCCGAGTATCGATCCGCACCCGAGCACCGGGCATCCCAGCTGGGCGGCGCATGGCCCAATTCGGGTACCGGTACCCGGCATCAAGGTGCGGAACGTCGCGCACCCGCCATAGGCTTGGGGCTCCAATCGCTGATGAGGCCATGGCCATGCGCTTCCGCGTTTCCCTCACCACGCTCGCCCTCGCCATGGCGCTCGGTTTGCCGATGCAGGGCATGGCGGCGACGACTTCCGCGGCGCGCGACAGTCTTCCCGTGGCCGTGGCGCCGGCGAATGCGCTGGAAGCGCGTGTCGATGCCGCCTTCCTCGCCGCGTTCCCGCTCTATGAAATGGCGCGCGGCCGCTACAACTCGGCCGTGAACCCGCTGAATCCTTATCCGCTGGTGCCGAATGGCGCACCGGTCAATCGCCGCACGCTGATCGACCACACCGCCCGCGACGTCACGACGCCGAACAACGACACGCTCTATTCCGCGTCGTGGCTCGACCTGCGCGCGACCCCGGTGCGCGTCTCGGTGCCGCGCATCGAAGGGGATCGCTACTGGTCCATCGCACTGCTCGACGTCTGGACGGACAACTTCTCCGTCCTCGGCCGCGGCACCTTGGGGGAGGGCCCCCTGGACGTTGTCGTTGTCGGGCCGGATTGGAAAGGCCCGCGCCCCGAGGCCGAACGCGTTCTCCGCGCGACGTCGAACGACGTGCAACTTCTCGGGCGCATTCTTGTGAATGGGACGGATGACCTTGTCACCGTGCATCGCCTCCAGGACCAGATCCGTATCGCCCCGGTGGATGCATCCGCCGTCTCTGAGCCGCAGTGGGTCACGGTCACGAGTTCCACGGATGCCGCGAACTTCCTCGCCGTGGTCAACGAAATGCTGTGGCGCAACCCGCCGTCAGGCGACCGGGCCGCACGCTTCGCCGCGTGGCGCGACCTCGGCTTCGGCGGCGGCGGCGATTCGTTCGCCCGCATCACACCGGACGTGCAGAAGGCCTGGAAGGCCCGTTTGCCGGTCCTGCACGAAGCCCTCAAGGTCGGGCTCTCTTACGGGGCGCGTCGCGTCGGCGATTGGCAGTTGCCGTCTCCGGCGGTCGGCCAGTTCGGCGACGACGATGCCCTGCGTTCGGCCGTCGCTTTCGGCGGCATCTCCGCGCTCACCGCGTCCGAAGCCATCTACCTCAGCCTCGACACGACGCCCGATGGTCGTCCGCTCGACGGCTCGGAGGCGTGGGTCCTCGATGTGCCGAAGCTCGACGTCCGCGGCTTCTGGTCGCTGTCGATGTACGAGAAGGACGACGAGGGCCGGCTGTTCTTCGCCGAGAACCCCATCGGCCGCTATTCCATCGGCGACCGCACGCCCGGCATCGTCGCGGGGCCGGATGGGCGGATCCGCGTGTTGCTCCAGCACGCGCCGCCCACCGACACGCGCAACTGGCTGCCCGCGCCATCCGGACGCTACGGCATCGTCCTGCGGGCCTATGTGCCCTCGGCCGCCTTGCGAGAGGGGCGCGCGGAGCTGCCGCGCCTGCTGCCGGCGAACTGAGCGCTAAGCGCGTTCGGGAGACGCTTCGCCACCCGGAAGTCCTAGTTCGATGATCCGCCGCAGTGTCTCCAGCAGGCGGCGGCTCTGTTCGAAATTGAATGTCGGCGAGAAGCGCTCGGCCGCTTTGTCCGTAGCAGCCCAGCCACCCTCTGGGTGGGGGGCGATCAGCCCTTCGTCTTCCAAGACCTTGATCTTCCGGCGCACGGTTTCGCGCGGAATCCCGCTCGCCATGCTCACCGAAAGGCCATTGCAGCCTCGGAGCACGCTGTCCCGGACCTCGGTGTCGACAAGCCACGTCGGCAATGCGTCGGGATGCAGCGCGCGAACGAATCGACGGGTATTGGCCTGCCCGATCTCACCGAGCACCAGGGCGGAGGTGAGGTCGCCGTCGAAGGCGTGATGCAGTTTCCGCAGGTACTCCATGAAGAACTCGGTCATCAGCACCGTGACCGCCAGCGGATGCTCGGCATAGAAGGCCGCGTGCCGCTCCAGAAGCGCATCGATGGCCGCCAACGCATCGCGGGTGGGTGCGTCGGGGGCTTTCCGGAACGCCGGGGCCTGAGTCATGTCCAGGAGGTCCATGCGAAGAGTTATCCCATTCTGGGTTGGCGTCGTTGGATTTGGGTAGGGCTCTCCATCGCGTTATGCCCCAGCTTGGGTACCGCTGGCGGCTTCGGATGATCTTGATGTCGCAGGTGCGGCTTAGGCTGGCGTCTGAACATGTAGGAGTTCCGCTATGCGCGTGTCGAATCTCTCCGGCTACATCCTGCTTCTCGCTCTCGGATCGAGCAGCGTCACTGCACAGTCACGGGTGGAGGGTGTGAACCCCGCCGATTTGCTCACCCAAGTTCAGGTGTCCGGCGAGTACAACCGCATCGACAGCGACACCGATCAGTGGCTGCTCGCCGGGAAATACGACTACCGATTCGCTGGAACACCGGTTGGCCTGAACTTCGAGCTCCCAGTAGCGATCTCGCTCGATGGACAAGGCTTCAGCTCCAGTGGCCATGGCGATCTCTTCTCCCGGGCTCGCTACGTCAAAACCTTCGGCCAGTGGTCGTTCGGCGCGGCATTCGAGGTGGTGGTGCCGCTGGGTTCCGACGACTTCAGTGGCGGCCGTTGGCAAACCAATCCGGGAGCGCTCGCCGTCTATGCATGGGATCGCAGCAACATCACGGCCGTGGTTCACAAGAGAATCTTCGGCTACATCGAAGAGGACGAGGCGAAGCCCGACATCAACCAGTACCAGTGGCGGGCACTGCAGATCCATATCTTTCCGACCGGCTGGTTCGCGCAAGCCGACACCGCGTACTGGCAGGACACGCTGAGCAGTCGCGATTGGTTCGACACACGGGTGTCTTTGGGCAAGCAGATCTCGGCACGAACGCGCCTTCAAGGCGAGATCAAGAAACTCAGTGGTGACGTGGTGAACGATTGGGCGATCAGCTTCGCCTATGCGATCAAGCTCTAATTCCTCGGGCAAAGACATGAGAACCCTGCGAAGCCTCTTTGGTGTCCTCGCGCTGCTGGTCGCCACATCCGCGTTCGGCCAGTACTACGACCGGCATCGACCACCGCCGTATCCGTCGCAGGGGACGCATTCGCATTGCGCGGCCTACGCCCGCGACTACGTCCGATGGCACGGCGAACGAGGGGGCGGCGCGGAGGGCGCTGTACAGGGTGCCGTTCGCGGCGCCGTGATCGGCGGCCTTGTCGACGGGCGCGAAGGCTCTCGCAAGGGTGCGCGCACCGGCGCCATTGTCGGTGCGGTACGCGGTGCTCGCGAGCAGCGACGCGAGAACGACTGGATGTACGACCGAGCCTACGACGACTGCATGTACTTCCACCGCCGACGCTGATTGGAGCCCAACCATGCGCGCTTTTTCCGCCCTCTTCCTCTCTCTCGTCCTTGCGTCCGCCGCCCGCGGCGAGAGCGCCGCCGAACTGGATGCCGACAAGGCACATGCCTTGCCTGTTGCAACGCTGGACTGCCGTACCTTGCTGCAGGCGGGCGGGGAGGAGCGCGACCTTCTGCTCGCGCTCTTCCACGGCTATGTCGCCGGCAAAGCAGGCGCAGCGGAAATGGACACGGTGAAGATGTCCTTCACTACCGATCGCGTCATCGACCACTGCATCGACAATCCCGACGACAGCGTGCTGGCCGCGTTTGCAGCCAGTTCGGAGCCCTGAAATCCATGCGTGATCGCTCACCCGTCCGCCGTGCGACCCTGACGACCCTGGCGCTGGCCCTCTCCCCTGCGGCGATGGCCGATGCGGGATGGCGTTTCACCCATGAAGGCGCCTTGCAGGTCGTGCCCGAGTCGAACATGTTCTGGGGCCTTGCCGAGCGCTTTTCTCCGGCGGTGCCTTACGACGAAACCAGCACCTGGTTGGAGGCTTACGCCAAGGCCAGGGTCGCTTACGGCGACGAACAAGCCCACGGCCTGTATGCCGCCGGATCAGTGTTGTTGACGGCGACGGCAGGCAGCGATGCCTTCGGGCAGGGCGACACATCGCGTGCGCGCATCGAGGAGGCTTATGTCGGCTGGCGCGGCGGTGTTGTGAACGACTGGACACTCGACCTCAGTGCTGGCTCGAAGTCGCACGCCATCGGCGAAGGCATGCTGTATGCCGTGGGCGGCGGGAACGGCTTCGAACGTGGCGCCCTCACGCTGGCGCCGCATAGGGCGTGGGCCTTGGCCGCCGTCGCTCGGCTTTCGAGTGCCGAATGGGCCGTGGATGCCTTCTACCTCGACCCCGACGAGTTGGACAGCGGCGACACCGGCACCCGGCTGGCTGGAGCGCGCGTCGAGTGGCGCCATGGACCAGTGGCGCGTT
>Ga0209278_1001853_pt1 | contig 12359 bp, 7 predicted proteins | sample JI81BgreenDNA_FD_187504 | JGI IMG/M metagenome (GOLD analysis project Ga0209278, IMG submission 187504) | Wastewater effluent complex algal communities from Wisconsin, to seasonally profile nutrient transformation and Carbon sequestration -... | ecosystem: Engineered > WWTP > Effluent > Algae... | reverse complement strand
CTTGCGGATCGCGGCGATCAGCAGTTCCGGAATGCCGCAGAGGCCGAAGCCCCCGGAAGCGATGGTCATGCCGTCGAACAGCACGCCGTCCAGCGCGGCCTCGGCGCTGGGATAGACCTTTTTCATGTATTGCCTCATCCGCAAACTCTCGGGCCGTATAAGGAACCGGGGCGCCCGGCGTTGTCAATTGCCGCGCCGCGGCGAGGGCCTCAGCGGCGGGCGGAGAGGACGGTCGTCGCCTCGTCCGATTGCAGCAAGAGCGCGCCTTCCCTGCCGATATCGAAGCGGGTGATGGCGGAGAGCGCGGCGAGGACGGCCTGTTCCGTTTCCATCGCCGGAGGGGGGCAGGCCATGCGCGTTGCGGCGATCTGGCCAAGGGTGAGCCCTTCGCCAGTAAGCTCATAACCGCCCGTGAAGCGGTTGCAGCCGGAGGAGCCGGAGATTCGGCCATCGGCGAAGGAAAGAGTGACGTCGAGCCCCTCGGGCAGGGCGGAGCCGTTCAGGTCGGTCACGGTCCAGTCGCTGGCAAGCAGCGCGGCGCTGTTGCCCGCGCAGCCGCTTTGGTCGGTCCCGGCGCGGGTGAGTGTGGCGGTGAAGGGGAAGGGCATGCCCGACATGTTGTCCCGGCAAAGGGTCGGGTCGATGCGCAGGGTGAAATCGGTCGTGGTCAGGATCAGGCTGCCACCCTCGGTCGATTGGGTGAAGGGGAGGTTCTGCACCGTGCCCTTGCCTTCGGGTTCGGAGAGGCGCAGCCCTTCCGCTGCGGCTTCGACCGACCAGAAGGGTTCGTTGCCTTGTGCCGTCAGTGGAAGGGTGATGTCCTGCGCGAAGGCCGGGGCCGCGGCGAGCAGGGCGGAAAGCAGGGTGCTGGCGCGTGGCAGGCTGCGGTGCATCTGAAGGTCTCCGTCAGGTTGTGCCGAGCATAGGCGCATCCTTCGGTTTCGCCTAGCCCGCGGCGGGGCGGGCTTTCCCTTCCCGCGCGGGATTGGTAGCAAGGCAGGCGCCCGCCCTGCCCGCGTGGTGGAATGGTAGACACAGGGGACTTAAAATCCCTAGGCCGAGAGGCCGTGCCGGTTCGAGTCCGGCCGCGGGTACCACGGGCGGGATCATGCCATGGTCGGACTTGTTCGGGGGGGCGCTGGGCCTAGCTTCCCCATGTCGCTTTGATAACAGGGGAGGCAGACATGCCCGATGGCAGCAACACGCCGTCACGCCGCAGCGTGGTCGTTTCCGAGTTCACGAACAGTGTCCTTGATCCTGATGCGCCCATGCTGGGCCCGGTGGAGAATGGCGGGACGATCATCGCCAACACCGCGCCTGGGTGCTGGGGGCCGATGATCACGCCGCGCCTGCGGGGCGGGCATGAGGTGACCAAGCCGGTTTTCGTCGAAGGGGCGGAAGTGGGGGATGCGGTGGCGATCCGCATCCGGGACATCACGGTGACGTCTATCGCGACGGCGTCGGGGCATGACTCGTCGCCGGAAGGGTTCTGTCTGGGCGATCCATATGTGGCGGCGCGCTGCCCGGTCTGCGACACGGTCTGGCCGGAGACGCATGTGGATGGGATCGGTCAGGATGCGGTGAAGTGTGACATCTGCGGGAATGCGGTAAAGCCCTTCGAGATCGTGCATGGCTATACGGTGACCTTCGACGAGACGCGGGCGGTGGGCATGACGCTGCCCAAGGTGGCGGCGGAGGAGATCGCGCAGGATGCGAACCATTACGCGGCCCTGCCGGATCAGAGCCGGCAGCATTCCATCCTGACCTTTGCACCTTCGGACATGCCGGGGACCTTGGTCCGCATGCGGCCCTTCATGGGGCAGTTGGGGACTTGTCCGTCGATGGCCATGCCGGACAGCCATAATGCCGGGGATTTCGGGTCGTTCCTCGTCGGCGCGCCGCATCAATACGGGATCACGCCAGAGCAGTTGGCCAAGCACAAGACGGATGGCCACATGGATATCGATGCCGTCCGGGCGGGGGCTATTGTCGTCGCCCCCGTCAAGGTGCGGGGGGCTGGGGTCTATCTCGGCGACATGCATGCTGGGCAGGGCGATGGCGAGATCGCGGGCCATACGATGGATGTGGCGGGGAGCGTGACCTTGCAGGTGGAGGTGGTGAAGAACTATCCCATCGACGGCCCCGTGCTGTTCCCGCTGGAAGAGGATCTGCCACCCATGGCGCGGCCCTTCAGCGCGGCAGAGAAGGCAAAGGGGCTGCGTCTTGCTGCGCGCTGGGGCGTGACGGAACTGGAGGCGCTGGCACCCGTGTCGGTGATCGGGACGGCATCCAACCTGAACGCGGCCATCGAAAACGGGCTGGAGCGTGCGGCGAAGCTGCTTGACATGACGGTGGCCGAGGTAAGAAACCGCGCCACGATCAACGGCGCGATTGAGATCGGCCGCGCGCCGGGGGTGATTCAGGTGACCTTCCTTGCGCCGCTGGCAAGACTGGATGCCGTGGGTCTGGGCGATTACGCGCGGGAACAATACGGGCTGTGAGGCCCTGCGGCGGGGCGGTCTTGCCGCCCCGCCATGGTTCAGAAGCTTTCCTTCACCGCCTCCATCGCCACATAGGTCGAGGTGGAGGCGACATGGGGCAGTGCGCTGATGCGTTCGGCCAGCACGCGGCGATAGTCGAGGATGTCGGCGGTCCGCACCTTCAAGAGATAATCGAAGCGCGAGGCGATCATGTGGCATTGTTCCACCTCTGGCACCGCAAGCACGGCCTTGTTGAAGGCCTGAAGCGCGGCTTCGCGGGTATCGGACAGGCGTACCTCGACGAAGGCGACATGGGCCTGACCCATGCGGATCGGGTCCAGAAGGGCGCGATAGCCGGTGATGACGCCCGTTTCCTCCAGCCGTTTCAGCCGCGCTTGGGTGGGCGATTTCGACAGGCCGATGCGGCGGGCGAGTTCGGTCGCGCTGATGCGGCCATCGGTGGCGAGGATGCGGAGGATCGCTTCGTCGAAGCGGTCGAGGGGGACACGTTCAATCGGCATGAGAAACCCCAGAATTGCGGGCGAAACGGCAAGGCTTTGGCTGATCTTCGGGAGAAAAGACCGCGAGGAAAGGCGTATCATGGGTCAAACAGGAGATAAAGCCATGCCGCGTGACCATGCCGTTGATCCTTGGGCCATCATCGAACGCGACAGCCTGCGGGACGAGGCGGCGCTGGTGCGCGCGCTGATCGCCGAGGCGGGGCTGGATGCGGCGGCGCGGGCGCGGATCACGGCGGCGGGGGCGGGGCTGGTGCGGCGCATCCGCGAAAGCGTGAAGCCGGGGTTGATGGAGGTGTTTCTGGCCGAATACGGGCTGTCCACCGAAGAGGGGATCGCCCTGATGTGTCTGGCCGAGGCGCTGCTGCGCGTGCCGGATGCCGAGACGATGGATGCGCTGATCGAGGACAAGATCGCGCCGAGCGACTGGGGGCGGCATCTGGGGAAGTCGGCCTCGTCCTTGGTGAATGCGTCGACATGGGCGCTGATGCTCACGGGGAAGGTGCTGGAGGACCGCGAGCCGGGGGTGGTGGGCCATCTGCGCGCCGCCGTGAAGCGGTTGGGTGAACCCGTGATCCGCCGCGCGGTGGCGCAGGCGATGAAGGAGATGGGGCGGCAGTTCGTTCTGGGCGAGACGATCGAGGCCGCGATGAAGCGGGCGGAGGAGTTGGAGGGGAAGGGGTATACATACAGCTATGACATGCTGGGGGAGGCGGCGCGGACGGAAGCGGACGCGCGGCGGTATCATCTGGCCTATTCCAAGGCGATCACGGCGATTGCGGTGGCGGCGAAGGGGGCGGACATCCGCGCCAATCCGGGGATTTCGGTGAAGCTGTCCGCGCTTCATCCCCGGTATGAGGTCGCGAAGCGCGCGCGGGTGATGGAGGAGCTGGTGCCGCGGGTCCGCGCCTTGGCGGGGCTGGCGAAGGCGGCGGGGCTGGGGTTCAACATCGACGCCGAGGAAGCGGATCGTCTGGCGCTGTCCTTGGAGGTGATCGAGGCGGTGCTGTCGGATGCGTCGCTGGCCGGATGGGACGGGTTCGGCGTCGTGGTGCAGGCTTACGGCCGGCGCGCGGGGGCGGTGATCGATTGGCTTTATGCGCTGGCGGCGCGATTGGACCGGCGGATCATGGTGCGGCTGGTGAAGGGGGCCTATTGGGACGCCGAGGTGAAGCGGGCGCAGGTGCTGGGGCTGGAAAGCTTCCCTGTGTTCACGCGCAAGCAGGCGACGGATGTGTCCTATATCGCCAATGCGCGGAAACTGCTGTCGATGACGGATCGCATCTATCCGCAATTCGCCACGCATAACGCGCATACGGTGGCGGCGATCCTTGAGATGGCCACGGACAAGCGGGCGTTCGAGTTCCAGCGGCTGCATGGCATGGGCGAGCGGCTGCATGATCTGGTGCTGACGGATGAGGGGACGCGGTGCCGGATTTACGCTCCGGTCGGGGCGCATCGGGATTTGCTGGCCTATCTGGTGCGGCGGTTGTTGGAGAACGGTGCGAATTCGTCCTTCGTCAATCAGATCGTGAATGACGAGGTGCCGCCGGAGGTGGTGGCGGCCTGTCCGTTGACGGCGATGGAGGGGATGGCGGCGGTTGCCAATCCGGCGTTGAAGACGGGGCCTGCGCTGTTCGGGGCGCGGGTGAATTCGCGCGGGTTCGATCTGACGGATGCGGGGCATCTGGCGGCGATCGAGGCGGCGCGCGCGCCTTGGGCGACGCATTGGTTTGAGGCGGGGCCGATGCTGGCGGGGCGGCCCGTGGGCGGGCTGCGGGTGGAGGTGCGGAACCCGGCGACGGGTGATCTGGTTGGCCATGTGGTGCAGGCGGGCGCGCCGGATGTGGATACCGCTTTGCGGCTGGCGGAGCCTTGGGCTGCGGCGGCGCCCGAGCGGGCCGAGGTGCTGCGGCGGGTGGCGGACCTTTATGAAGCGGAGTTCGGGCCGATCTTTGCGCTCTTGGCGCGGGAGGCGGGCAAGACGCTGGCCGATGCGGTGGCGGAGTTGCGGGAGGCGGTGGATTTCCTGCGCTATTACGCCGATGGGGCGGCGGGGCTGACGGCGCCGGCGCGGGGGGTTTTCACCTGCATCTCGCCCTGGAATTTCCCGCTGGCGATCTTTACCGGGCAGATTGCGGCGGCGCTGGCGGCGGGAAATGCGGTGCTGGCGAAACCGGCGGAGCAGACGCCGTTGATCGCGGCTTTCGCGGTCGGTCTGATGCATCGGGCGGGGGTTCCGGTCACGGCGCTGCAACTGTTGCCGGGGGATGGGCCTACCGTGGGGCGGGCGCTGACGTCGGATGCGCGGGTGGGGGGCGTGTGCTTCACCGGGTCCACGGAAACCGCGCTGATGATCCGCCGCGCGATGGCCGCGCATATGGACCCGACCGCGCCGCTGATTGCGGAAACGGGCGGGTTGAATGCGATGGTGGTGGATTCGACGGCGCTGCCCGAACAGGCGGTGCGGGATATCCTTGCGTCGTCCTTCCAGTCGGCGGGGCAGCGCTGTTCGGCTTTGCGTTGCCTTTACGTGCAGGAGGATGTGGCCGAGACGGTGCTGGAGATGCTGTCGGGCGCGATGGAGGAGTTGCGGCTGGGCGATCCTTGGGATCTGGCGACAGATGTGGGGCCGGTGATCGATGCGGAAGCGGCGGCGGTGATCCGGGATCACATCGAGGCGGCGCGGGCGCAGGGGCGGCTGGTGAAGGAGATGGCGGCGCCTGTGTCGGGGACCTTTGTCGGGCCTGCGGTGATCCGGGTGGATGGGATCGCGGCGATGGGGCGCGAGATCTTTGGCCCGGTGCTGCATGTGGCGACGTTCCGCGCTGACCGGATCGACCGGGTGGTGGAGGCTGTGAATGCGACTGGGTATGGCCTGACCTTTGGCCTGCATACGCGGATCGATGACCGGGTGCAGCGGATCGTGGAGCGGGTGCGGGTCGGCAACGTCTATGTGAACCGCAACCAGATCGGCGCGGTGGTGGGGAGCCAACCTTTTGGCGGGGAAGGGCTTTCCGGGACGGGGCCGAAGGCGGGGGGGCCGGATTACCTGACGCGCTTCACGCGGGTAGGGGTGGCGGAGGTTGCGGGTGCGGACCGTGTGGCGGTGGAGGCGGAAGTTGCCGCCGCGCTGCGGGCGGCGGGGCCTGTGCCTGCGGGCGAGAGCCACGATCTGCCGGGGCCGACGGGGGAGTCGAATCGTCTGACCACGGTGGCGCGGGGGGCGGTGCTGTGTCTGGGGCCGACGGCGAAGGCGGCTGCGGAGCAGGCGGAGGCGCTGCGGTCCTTGGGCGGTGTGGCGGTGGAGGCGCCGTCGCTGGAGCCTGCGGCGCTGGGGCGGCTGGAAGGATTTGCCGGGGCGGTCTGGTGGGGCGATGCGGAGCGGGGCCGCGCCTATGCGGCGGCGCTGGCGGGGCGGGCGGGGCCGATCCTGCCGCTGATCGGGGGGATGCCCGACCGGGGCCATGCGCGGCTGGAGCGGCATGTCTGCATCGATACGACGGCGTCGGGCGGGAACGCACAGTTGCTGGTGGAGGCGAATTGACCGCAATCGCGGAGCGCTTCCCCGCTTGACGGCTGCGGGCGGCTGCGGGACGGTGGCGGCATGATCCCGATACGCGATCACAACCCGTCCGGGCGGACGCCCTTTGTGACCTTCGCCCTGATCGCGGCGAATGTCCTGATTTTTGTCCTGTATTGGCTGGCGCTGCCTTCAGAGACGGCGCTGGGGCGGTTCTTCATGGAATTCGGCCTTGTGCCTGCGCGGATTTCCTATGGCGAGGGATATGGCACCTTCCTGACATCCATGTTCCTGCACGGCGGATGGATGCATCTGCTTGGCAACATGCTGTTCCTGTGGATTTTCGGGGATAATATGGAAGAGGAGATGGGACATCTGGGGTTCCTGATGTTCTACCTTGCCTCCGGCGTGGCGGCGGCATTGGCGCAATATCTGGCCGATCCGGGGTCGATGATCCCGATGGTCGGGGCCTCGGGCGCGATTGCGGGGGTGATGGGGGGATATCTTCTGATGTTCCCGCGGGCGCGGGTGGATGTGTTCTTCTTTTTCGTGGTTTTCTTCCGGGTGATCCCGATCCCGGCCTTCATCGTGCTGGGCATCTGGTTCGCGATACAGTTGGGCAGCGGTTGGGCAACGCCGGCCGATCAGGGCGGGGTGGCCTATTGGGCCCATGCAGGCGGGTTCGTGGCGGGGCTGGCGCTGGCCGTACCGGTCTGGCTGCGGCGGGGCGGTGCCGGGTTCTGGAGCCGCACTCATGGCGTTCCGCCGCATCCGGTGGCGGACTATGGGGCGGTGCGGTCGCGGATTCCGCAGGTCCGGCGGGGTGGCGGGAGGCGACCGGGCCGCGATGCTGGCCGGGGGCCTTGGGGCTAGGGGTGCTGCGGTTTCCTTGCCGCAAGGGCGATGTTGCGCTAGCGTGGTATGGTAAACGGGCGGGTGATGCCGATGTCCTGCGTGGCGCAGGGCTGGTTGCGGTGTTCCATCTTTCGGAGAAAAGGTGACCGGGTTCCCGCGTCGTGCCCTGTAACGAGTGAGGTCTTGCCATGTCGACTGCCCTTCCCCCTGTCGCGCCCGGCGTCACTGTCGCCCCGGTGCCGAACCTTCTGTCCGAGATCAATCGCGGGATCATCTCCTGGACCGATTTCTCGCTTCTGCCCCTGTCGGATGGGGGATTTGCCGTCATTTCGGCGATTGGGCCCATTGCTTTCCAGCGTTTCGACAGCACGGGCGCACCCGTCAACAACCCGATCTTGGTGGTGCGGGAGAATAGCGGTGTCACGCCCAGTGGCGCCCAGTGGGCCGCCGAGGCTCGGATGCCGACGGTGGCCGAACTTGCCGATGGACGGTTCGTGGTTGCCTATCAGATTTCGGAGGTGGTTCTGAACCTGAACGGCAGCATTGCCGGGTTCCAACCGGATGCCTATCTCCAGATCCTTGATGCCACGGGGGCGCCGATCGGATCACGGATCGCGCTTGGCAACACGACTACCCATGAAGAGATCGAACCGCATGTGACGGCCACGTCGGATGGCGGGTTCGTGGTGGTCTGGAACCGGGTCGATGTGGGACGCAATTTCGACGTGGTCATGCAGCGCTTTGACGCGGATGGGAACGCGCTGGGCAATGCCGTCCTTGTCGATGCCCCGTCGGAGCGCGTTGCGCCGGTGATCGAGGGGCTGGCCGATGGCCGCGTCGTTGCGGTCTGGCTGATGGATGACAGCGTTACGGGCTTTGTGCCGGTGGCGCGTATATTCGGCGCGGATGGGCAGGCGGAGGGGCCTGCCTTCACCGTCGGGGGGCCGGGTGTGGTGCCCCTTGGCAGCGATATGTGGAACCCCTCGGTCACGTCTCTGGACGATGGCGGCTTTGTCATTGCGTGGGTGGGAAGCTTTGCCGGGACCGGGCGCGACATCATGGTGCAGCGGTTCGACGCGGAGGGTGATCCGGTGGGGGCGGCGGCCCGGCTGGACAGCGGATCGGCGCTGGATCAGGTCAGCCCGGAGGTCGTGGCCATGCCGGATGGCGGGTATCTTGTGCTCTGGTCGCAGGGCATCGCCGTCAGGGGCCAGCGGTTCGGGGCGGATGGCGACCCTGTCGGGGGCGTTTTCCAGATGGAGAGCGAGAACCGCATCCCAGAACTGACCGCGCAGTCACCCGTGGCGGTGCTGACCGACGGGACGATCGTGCTGGGTGGGCTGTCCGGCGATTTCAGGCAAGGCTCCTTGTCCTTTTTCCGGCTGGAGGCGATCGGGCAGGAGGACAGTGCGATCGGCAACCTTTTGGCCGTCGATCCGGCAACGGTGGAGGCGGGGAACCGGCTGGACATCACGCTGTCGGGCTTTCCCGAGGGCGCGACCTTCAGCAGGGGGGCCGCGCAGGCAGATGGGACATGGCTGCTGACTTCGGTCGAGGGGGTGGACCTGTCGGGCCTGACCATGACGCCGCCGCAGAATTGGAACGGGACCTTCACGCTGACGGTGCGGGCGGTGGTCACCGATCCCGATACAGGGTTGACGGCGGAGCGGGAGGTGACGGGAACCGTGCGGGTGCAGTCGGTGAACGACGCGCCCGAGGTGGTGACGCCGCTGCCCGATGTGACGCGGATGCTTCTTCCGCGCGAGATCGCGGGGGGCATCTCGCTGGATCTGGCGGCGGGCTTTTCCGATGCGGCGGACCCCGAGGACAGCCTGACTTTTTCGGCGCAGTTGGCGGATGGATCGGCGCTGCCGGGCTGGTTGCGGCTTGATCCGGTGACCGGCCAGCTGACGGGGCGACCTGCGGCGGGTGATCTTGGCATTTTCGACATCATCGTGACGGCGCGGGACGAGGCGGGGGCCACGGCGGCGGACCGGTTTACCCTGACCGTGGGCTTTGCCACGAATACGGCGGGTCAGATCCAGTTGTCGGGGCTGGATGGGCTGGGCCGTCTGGTGGAGGGGCAGACGGTAACCGCGACGCTGGCCGATCCGGATGCTCCGACCGCCGTGTCCTATCAGTTCATCCTGACGGGACGGGGCGGGCAGGTCATCGTGCGCGGTTCGGTGGACGGGACATTCACCCCCGGTTTCGACATGCAGGGCTTCGATGTGGATGTGCGGGTCATCTATGCGGATGAGTTCGGCGATCACCTGCTGCGCCGCGATCTTGGGCTGGTGTCAGATGCTGACGTCGTGACCCTGACCGAGCGGCGGGACATCGTTTCCTTTGCGGATGTCGGGATGCATGAAGTGCGGGGTGATGCCGAGACGCTTTCCCTTCTTGACCGCATCAGGGGCGGCGCGGGGCAGGATACGCTGGTCATCGAGGGCGACGGCTTGCTGTCCTTGCGCGGAGTGCAACTTGCTGGCGGAAATGTGGGGAAGGGTATGTTGTTGCTCCGCCAGTTCGACCATGTCGATGCTTCGGGCTATACTGGACCTGACGGGCTTGTGCTTGCAGGGAATGCCGGGAATTCTTGGCTTCGAGGGGGTGCAGGGGATGACCGCCTTCTGGGGTTGCGAGGGCAGGATACGCTGACCGGGGGCGGAGGGGCGGATGTCTTTGCCTTCCGGCCTTTGGACGTGCGTACGGATGGTAGTGGCGCGACCGATCTGGTGACCGATTTCCAGACGGGCGTCGACCGCATCGGCCTGCGACTGATCGATGCTAATACCGGCACGGCTGGAAATGCGGCCTTCCTCTGGGGTGGTGAGAGCGGGAATGTGATCGCCAACTCGGTCACATGGCATCGTGACGAGGACCGGGGAAGCGTCTTCGTGCAAATGGATGTCAATGGCGACAGCATGGCCGATCTTGTGATCGAACTGGCCGGTATCGCCGCGCTGGCGCAGGGGGATGTGCTGCTTTAGGACCGCGGACCCATACGGTGACAGGGCCTTGCGGGCCCGTCACTCGCCGCGGATGATCTTGCGGAAGGGTTCGAAGAGCGGTTCGTTGCCGCATATGATCGCGCCCTTCACCAGCGGTTCGTCACCGTCGCGGATGGCCGATACGAAACCACCCGCCTCCTTCACCAGAAGAATGCCCGCCGCGATGTCCCAAGCCTTGAGTTCGCGTTCCCAATAGCCGTCATAGCGGCCCGCCGCCACATAGGCGAGATCGAGCGAGGCCGCGCCCCAGCGGCGGACACCGGCGCAGGCTGGCATCAGGCGGGCAAGGTCCTGCAGGGTGGCGGGGAGGGTGGATTTCGCGCCGAAGGGCACGCCGGTGGCAAACACTGCTTCGTGCATCTCGCGTCGGCCCGACACGCGCATGCGGCGGTCGTTCATCCAAGCGCCGGCGCCCTTTTCGGCCCAGAAAAGCTCGTCCTTCGCCGCGTCATAGACCACGGCCGAGACGATTTCGCCTTTGTGTTCCAGCGCGATGGATACCGCCCAATGCGGCATGCCGTGCAGGAAGTTAGTGGTCCCGTCCAGCGGATCGACGATCCAGCGGCGTGTCGGGTCCTGCCCGTCCTCTTCGCCCGTCTCCTCGCCCAGCCAGCCATAGGTGGGCCGGGCGCCCATGAGTTCTTCCTTGATCAGACGCTCGGCCTCGCGGTCGGCCTTAGACACGAAGTCGCCGGGCCCCTTGGAGGAGACCTGAAGGTTCTCGACCTCGCGGAAGTCCTTGACGAGCGCGCGGCCTGCCTTGCGTGCGGCCTTGATCATCAGGTTGAGGTTCGCGCTGCCTTGCATGGGCGGGCTCCGGGTTTTGGGATCAAGACGGGGGCATTACACGGGGGAGGTGCGGAAGGGAAGGGGGTGCGGAAAAGGGCTTGGGGAAAGCGCGCCGGCACGATAGATTTTCCCACGTGTTTTTCGAGTGACAGGGGGTTCTTAGTCATGGCGATTCTGACGCTTACCAATGCAGCCGATACGCAATCCGTCTGGCTGCCGGATCTTTTCCAATATGATATCGAGGATCCGAACGTGTCTATTCAGGGCACGGCCTCGCCGACATCGGTGACATTGGCCACCCAGACCTATGCGGGGCCGGTGCTGATCACGGTGACGGGCACGGGGTTCACCTATTTCGACGATGGCAGCGACGAGCCGGCATGGCCCCTTTCAGGCAACGTGCAGTCCATCATGCTTGCGGTGGAGGGCGTGACATGGATGACGGTGACGGGACTTTCGCTGGAACTGACGGATCTGGATCACTTCGTCTTCGGCTGGTTCCGGTTCGGCCAGTATCGGCCGGGGAACGGCTTTGACGTCTTTTCCCTGATGCTGGCCGGGAATGACACGATCTATGGATCGGACAATGGGGATGACATCATCGGCGGACGCAACACCGGCAATGACGTCATCCATGCCGGGGCAGGGTCCGACTTCATCAAGGCGGATGCAGGGAATGACACGATCTTCGGCGGGGTGGATCAGGATACCTATTCGCTGGCGGAGACGTTCTTCGATGGAACGGCCTTTCGGGGGGCCAATGTCAATCTGGCGACAGGCGTTGCGATCGACAGTTGGGGCGGGACGGACAGCCTGCAGTCGATCGAAGAGGTGCTCGGGTCGCGCATGGCGGATCGCTTTACCGGATCGGGAAATGACGAACGGTTCAGCGGGTTGCGGGGCAATGACACGATCGCCGGTGGCGGCGGGTTCGACATCGTCCGCCATGACCGTGACCTGGAGTTCGGCGGCCAATTGGGCGTCGTGGTGAACCTTGCGCTGGGCCGGGCGACAGATGGCTGGGGGAATACCGACCGGCTGTCGGGGATCGAGGGTGCCATCGGCACTGCGGGGAACGACACTTTCATCGGGGATGCGTTCGACAACTACTTCGCCGGGGCGCAGGGGGTGGATGTGTTCCGCGGAGGCGAGGGCCGTGATGCGGTTGATTTCTACACGG
>Ga0209278_1001852_pt1 | contig 12360 bp, 10 predicted proteins | sample JI81BgreenDNA_FD_187504 | JGI IMG/M metagenome (GOLD analysis project Ga0209278, IMG submission 187504) | Wastewater effluent complex algal communities from Wisconsin, to seasonally profile nutrient transformation and Carbon sequestration -... | ecosystem: Engineered > WWTP > Effluent > Algae... | reverse complement strand
CCACGCTGGAGGCTGCGCAAGAGGCCAAGCTGGGCCACATCGCGGCCAAGCTGGATCTGAAGCCGGGGCTGCGCGTGCTCGATATCGGCTGCGGCTGGGGCGGGCTGGCGCGTTATCTGCACAAGGTGTCGGGCGCGCAGGTGACGGGCGTGACGCTTTCGGAGGAGCAACTGAAATATGCCCGCGCCGAGGCTGCCCGGCAGGGGCTGACCGGTGTCGATTACCAGCTGATCGATTATCGCGCCGTGACCGGGCAGTATGATCGCATCGTGTCGGTGGGCATGTTCGAACATGTTGGCCTGCCGCACTACCGGCAGTTCTTCGACACCGTTGAACGCCTGCTGGCCACTGATGGCGTGGCGCTGCTGCACACCATCGCGCGCGCCGATGGGCCGGGGGCGACCGATCCATGGACGGCGAAATATATCTTCCCCGGCGGCTATTCCCCGGCGCTGTCGCAGATCGTGCCGGCGATCGAGAAGGCCTGGCTGTGGATCACCGACATCGAGGTGCTGCGCCTGCATTATGCGTGGACGCTGAAGGCCTGGTATGATCGCTGCGCCGCCAGGCAGGCCGAGATCGTCGGCCTGTATGACGGGCGCTTCTACCGGATGTGGATGTTCTATCTGGCAGCCGCGCACTGCGCCTTTGCCAACGATGGCCACATGAACGTGCAGGTGCAGATGACCAAGCGGCGCGACACGCTGCCACCCAGCCGCGATTACATGCGGGACGTGGAGCGCGCGCTGCCCGGCGGCGCGCCCTGACGCCTCACAGCGTCCAGGTTTCCTCTTTTTCCGCCGCCCGCTTGTCCAGTTCGGCGCGGCTGATCTTTTCGCTGGCCGATTTCAGCTGGCCGCAGGCCGCCATGATGTCCCGCCCGCGCGGCGTGCGCACCGGGGCGGAAATGCCGGCCTTGAAGATGATATCGGAAAAGGCGCGGATGCGTTCATCCGATGAACATTCATAGAAGCTGCCCGGCCACGGGTTGAACGGGATCAGGTTCACCTTGGCCGGCAGCTTGTACTTGCGGATCAGGCGCACCAGTTCGCGCGCGTCGTCGTCGCTGTCGTTCTTGCCGGCCAGCATGACATATTCGAAGGTGATGCGCCGTGCGTTGTTGGCCCCGGGATAGTTGGCGCAGGCCTCCAGCAATTGTTCGATGCCATATTTGCGATTGAGCGGCACGATCTCGTCGCGGATGTCCTTGGTGACGGCGTGCAGGCTGACCGCAAGATTGACGCCGATCTCCTCGCCGGCGCGCGCCATCATCGGCACCACGCCGCTGGTCGAAAGCGTGATGCGGCGCTTGGACAGGCCCAGGCCATCGCCGTCCATGACGATCTGCAGGGCATCGCGCACATTGTCGAAATTGTAGAGCGGCTCACCCATGCCCATCATCACGATGTTGGTGAGCATGCGGCCTTCCGGCGTGTAGTTGCTGCCCGGATTGTGGGCGCCGGGGATCCACGGCCGGTCTTCATCGTCATCATCGGTGTCGGGCAGGGCCGGCAGGCTGGCGGTGCCGTTCGGCCATTCGCCCAGCGCATCGCGGGCCAGCATCACCTGGCCAACGATTTCCGCCGGCGTCAGGTTGCGCACCAGCTTCATGGTGCCGGTGTGGCAGAAGCGGCAGTTCAATGTGCACCCCACCTGACTGGACACGCACAGGGTGCCGCGCCAGGCATCGGGGATGAACACGCATTCGGCTTCCTCGCCATCATCAAAGCGCAGCAGCCATTTGCGGGTGCCGTCGCTCGAGACCTGCGCCGTCACCACTTCGGGGCGCCCCACCACGAAATGCTGATCGATGAGGGCGCGTGTCTCCCTGGAGATGTTGGCCATGGCCTGGATGTCGGTGACACCGCGGTGATACAGCCAGTGCCACACCTGGGAGGCGCGCATCTTCACCTGGCGCTCCGGCACGCCGATCTCGGCCAGCGCGGCGCGCAGCTGCGGTTTCGACATGCCGATCAGCACGCGCTTGCCATCGGCGCGGACCGAAGCCTTGCGCGGCATCACCACCGGATCGGACGGGCCGGGAATGGGCATCACACCGGCAGGAGTCTGGGGGGCATTCGTCATCATCGGCGGCCCATATCGCAAAAGCCGGCGCGCGGGAACCACGTGCCGCCGCGTCGAATTGGCGGCCTCAATCGCCGGACGGGCGGTGCAGGCCCTGCACCGGCGCGCCGGCAGCCGCCATGCGGGCCTGGCTGGCGCGGCGGATCATCTGGCGGGGGCCATTGAAATAGGCCAGCGGCGCCATGCCCATATAGGCCCGGAACTCGCGGATGAAGTGGGACTGATCATAATAGCTGCCGTCCAGCAGTTCGGACAGCGGCTGGTCAAGGCGGTCGCCGATCTCGGCCAGGGTGCGCAGGAAGCGCTGGCGGCGCAGCAGCCGCTTGGGGGTGAAGCCGAACACCCGCTTGCACAGGCGTTCCAGCGTGCGCTCCGTCACGCCCACTTCGGCGGCGAAGTCCGGCACGCTGTCGATCCGGCCGGACAGCAGCGCCGCCTGGGCGCGCAGGATCACGGGATCGGGCGGCGGCGCCGCGGCCGCCAGCGCCGCAAAGAACGCATCGAACAGTGCCGGGATTTCGGGCCAGTTGGCCGTCAACAGCTGCTGGTGCAGCGCATCGGCGCGGGCGCCCAGCAGGCCGCCGATCTCGCTGATGCGGTTGGCGTGGGCGTGGGCGGGCTCGCCGATCAGCTGGTCCCAGCCCAGGGCCGTCAGCCCGACGCCCACCATGGCGGCTGGCCCGGTGGTGCCAACGGTGCCGGTGCGGTCGCTGGGGCCGAACAGGGCGTGGCGGGCGGGGGTTGTGTCGGTGTAGCCGGGCCGGGTGAGCGTCCAGGTGCCGGACAGGGTGAAGCGCAGATTGCCCCATTCCGGGTGCAGATGATCCACCAGCGGCACCGGCGTCGCGACGAAATAATAGGTGGTGATCAATGGCCGCAGCGACGGTGCCGGCAGTGCGAATTGCACGTCGGGCGCCAGGCTGCGGGTTTGCGCGTCGTTGCCTTTGAACATCAGGGGCCCCTCCCGCCCTGTCGTTTCAGGCGCTTGGGTGGGGCATGGTGCGGGCCCGCGCAATGGCCCTCGGCAAATAATGACAACAACTTCATATGGCATGAAGAGTGTAGAATTCGCGCGCTGGGCAGGACGGTCGCTGGAAGCGTGTCACATCGCGCTGATGCCGCCATCCACATAAAGGCCGTGGCCCGTCACCATCTTGGCCTCGTCGCTGGCCAGATACACTGCCGCCCAGGCGATGTCGTCGGGTTCGCCCACGGCGCCCAGCGGAATCTGCCGGCCCAGCTTGGCAAGACCCGCCTCGCGGCCCAGTGCGCTGGTGATGCCATCCAGGATCGGGGTGTCGATGAACACCGGGTGGATGCTGTTGCAGGTGATGCGATATTGCTGCTTGGCGCAGTGCAGCGCGACGCTTTTCGTCAGGTGGCGCACGGCGGCCTTGGCGCTGTTGTAGGCGGCGCTGTTGTGGGCGGCGATCACGCCGGCGATGCTGCTGATGTTGATGATGCTGCCGCGCACATCGGTTTCGCGCACGGTGCGGGCCATGGTGGGCAGGCTGAGCTTGCAGCCCAGGAACACGCTGTCCAGATCGATGCTGTGCACGCGCTTCCAGGTTTCGAAGTCGGTGGCTTCCACCGTGGAACCGCCGGCGATGCCGGCATTGTTGACCAGCACGTGGAAGCCGCCCCATTTCTCTTCGGCAAAGGCGATGGCGGCGGCCCAATCGTCCATGCTGGTGACATCGTGGCGGCAGGCCACGGCGGCATCCCCGATGCTGGCGGCCACCGCCTTCACGCCGGCTTCGTTGATGTCGGTCAGCACCAGCCGGGCGCCTTCCTCGGCCATGCGGCGGGCCATGGCCTCGCCCAGGCCCTGCGCCGCGCCGGTGATCAGCGCCACCTTGCCTGCCAGACGGTTCATCATCTTCTCCCCAAATGCCAATCGGGGCAGGCTGCACGCGCGGCGCCGTTGCGGCAAGCTGTGACTAAGGGCGGGCGCGTGTGACCTTGTTGCAACATGGTGACAGCTTCGTGATTCCATCGACTTGCCGCACTTCCGCCGGCTGTCGGGCTGGTCTAGCCAAGCCCACCGAAGGGCAAGGCCACAGCAAGGGCCAGCCCGCAACAGCCATGGGGAGTATCATCATGCGCAGCCTGCTGCTTGCCACCGCCGCCGCCTTCACCCTGTTGCCGGCCGCCGCCATCGCCCAGGAAGCCGCCACGCAAGTCGCCCAGGATGATGCGGTGGATGCCGCCGAGATCATCGTGACGGCGACCCGCCGTGCCGAAGGCCTGTCGAAGATCCCGATCGCGGTGACCGCCGTCACCATGGAGCAGCTGCGCAATTCGGGCGGCAACGACATCCGCCAGATCGCCCAGCTCGCGCCGTCGCTTCTGGTCTCTTCCGCCACCAATGAATCCAATGGCGCCGCCCGTATCCGCGGCATCGGCACGGTGGGCGAAAACCCCGGCCTTGAAAGCTCGGTCGCGGTGTTCATCGATGGCGTCTATCGCAGCCGCACCGGCGTCGGCCTCACCGATCTGGGCGAGCTGGAGCGCATCGAGGTGCTGCGCGGCCCGCAGGGCACGCTGTTCGGCCGCAACGCGTCGGCCGGCCTGCTCAACATCACCACCGCCCAGCCCAAGTTCGAATATGGCGGCATCGTCGAAGCCACCTACGGCAATTATGACAACAAGCGCCTGATGGGCAGCCTGACCGGCCCGATCATCGCCGACAAGCTGGCCTTCCGCATCGATGGCCTGTGGAACGAGCGTGATGGCTTCCTGCGCGATGTCGTATCGGGCCGCACGCTGGCCGATCGCAACCGCTGGTTGCTGCGCGGCCAGCTGCTGGCCAAACCCACCGACGACATCAGCATCCGCATCATCGCCGATTACAACCAGAAGGACGAGGAATGCTGCGGCGCGGCCTTCCTGCCGACGAACAATCTGGTGCGCGATGCCCAGGGCAATGTGGTGAAGACGCCCAGCACCATCGCCGGCATCGTGCGCGGCCTGGGCGGCATCATTCCGGAACCGGCCAATGGCGAACGCTTCCTGCGCGATACCGCGATCACGCCGGGCGAAGGCTATTTCCAGTCGACCCGGGACTGGGGCGTGTCGGGCGAGGTGAACTGGGCGCTCGGCGGCATCAACCTCACCTCCATCACCGCCTATCGCCAGTTCAGGAACAAGGCGGCGCAGGATGCCGATTTCAACAGCCTGGATATCCTGCGCCGGCGTGACCAGGACCGGAAGTTCAGCACCTTCACCCAGGAACTGCGGCTGCAGGGCACCGCCTTCAACGATCGGCTGGACTGGCTGGTGGGCGCCTATTACGCCGATGAGATCCTGACCGCCGATGACGATATCAAGTACGGCGATGATTACGAAGCCTTTGCCAACTGCGTGCTGGCCGACAATTTCGCCCGCGCCACCGGCCAGCTGGGCCTGATCAACACCGGCGATGTCTCCTGCTTCAACCGGCCGCTGGCGGCGGGCCTTGCCGGCGTGATCGGTGGTTCCACGGGCGCGCAGCTGCTGGCGCTGTCGGGGCAGGGCGGCCTGATCCCCGGCCGGCCAGTCGACACGCGCGGCGGCTTCTACAACGTGGCGGCCCAGATCGGCTATGCGCCGCCCACCGGCCAGAATCTGATGAACAACACCGGCGTGGTGCAGAACGAGTTCCGGCAGCGCAGCCGCAACTATGCCTTCTTCACCCACAACGTGATCAAGCTGGTGCCCGACACGCTGAGCCTGACGCTTGGCCTGCGCTACACCAACGAGCGCAAGTTCCTCGACACCAGCTTCCAGGCCAACAACGGCTTCTGCGCCGCTCTGCGCGCCTCGCCGCTGGCGTCCCTTGCCAGCCTGCCCTGCGTGATCAACGGCACCGCCGGGCCGGGCTTCAACCGCACGGCCCCCGGCGCCACCCTGTCGGAAGACCGGTTGACCGGCACGGCGGTGCTCACCTTCACCCCCTCGCGCAGCCTGCTCACCTATCTGTCCTACTCGCGTGGCTACAAGGCGGGCGGTTTCAACCTCGATACCTCGGCACTGATCGCCAACAATCCGCGCGCCAGCGATCTGGCCTTCGCCGCCGAAGACGTCGACGCCTTCGAATTGGGCGTGAAACTGAACCGCAAGGGTTTCCGCCTGAACGCGGCGCTGTTCTATCAGTTATTCAGCAACTTCCAGCTGAACACCTTCAACGGCGTCAATTTCGAAGTGTCGAACATCGGCGGCTGCCGGGATGATCTGGGCGGGCGCGACACGGATGTGACGGCCGGCAATTCGGCCTGCGCGCCCGATCGCGTCGGCCCGGGCCTCACCTCCACGGGTGTCGAGCTTGAAGCCTTCCTCACGCCGGTCCGCAACGTCAACATCGGCCTTGGCTACACCTATGCCGAAAGCCGGTTCGTGGGCAATCTCACCGGCACCAACGGTTCCAGCCTGGCGCCCACGCTGTTCCAGCTGCCGGGCCAGTTCCTGTCCAACGCCTCGCCGCACGTCATCACCAGCAGCGCTTCGTGGACGCCGGAGATCAACGACAGGCTCTCGGCGCTCTTCTATGTCGATTATCGCTGGATGTCGGCGTTCAACACCGGTTCCGATCTCGATTTCGAGAAGGAAGAACCCGGCTTCGGCGTGATGAACGCGCGGATCGGCCTGTATGGCAAGGATCGCATCTGGGGCGTCGAGTTCTGGGCGCAGAACCTTCTGAACACCCAATATGCCCAGGTCTCGGCCGATGCGCCGCTGCAGGGTGGCGGCACCTTCCGCCAGGTGGCGCGCGGCTTTTCGCCCAACGCCAATGGCCTGTTCATCGCCTTCCCGGGCGAGCCGCGGACCTATGGCATCACCTTGCGCTCGATGTTCTGATCGCAGCCGGGCCAGTGGCTATCGCGCAGCGATAGCCTCGGACTCCGGCAAGATCGGCCGGCGACCAAAAAGGGCGGCCCCCACAGGCCGCCCTTTTCGTGTGTCGTCCGACCCCGGATCAAGTCCGGGGCAGGCATTGCGGCTTTGCCGCGACGCCACTTGACCCGCACACCCCCCAACCCTTGACGCCTGCCCCCGCGCACCATAACTCGCAGGCCATGGCCATCCTTCCCATCATCGAGACGCCCGATGCGCGCCTCAAGCAGATCAGCAAGCCGGTGGAAACCGTCACCGATGCGCACCGCACGCTGATCGCCGACATGTTCGAGACCATGTATGACGCGCCCGGCATCGGCCTGGCCGCCATCCAGGTGGGGGTGCCGGAACGGATTCTGGTGATCGATCTGCAGCCTGAGGCGGACGACACGCCGGAGGATGCGAAACCGGAAGACATCGTGCGGGTGAAGCAGCCGCGCGTGTTCATCAACCCGGAGATCGTCTGGGAATCGCCCGAACTGTCGATCTATCAGGAAGGCTGCCTGTCGGTGCCCGAGATGTTCGCCGACGTGCAGCGCCCGGCGCGCGTGCGGGTGACGTGGCTGGACGAACAGGGCGCCGCCCACGAGGAAGAGATCGACGGCCTGCTCGCCACCTGCCTGCAGCACGAGATGGACCATCTGAACGGCGTGCTGTTCATCGATCACCTCAGCAAGCTGAAGCGCGACATGCTGCTGAAGAAGCTGGACAAGCTGCGCCGCACCAGCCGCGCCGCCTGATCCCTCAGCCGTTCAGCGCCGCCAGGATCAATTTGGCCGCGTCTTCCGGCGGCTTCAGCCGCTGCGGATCCTCGCCCGGATAGGCGCGCGCGCGCATCGTGGTGCGGGTGGCGCCGGGATCGACGATGTGCGTGCGGATGTGGCTGATGTTGCGCACTTCCTCGCCATAGGTGCTGACGAGATTTTCGAGGCCCGCCTTGGACACTGCATAGCCGCCCCAATAGGCGCGCGGCGTGCTGGCCACCGACGAGGTGACGGCGACCACGTGCGCATCCGCTGACTGGCGGAGCCACGGATCAAAGGCGCGGATCAGTCGCATGTTGGCGGTGAGATTGAGCGCCAGCAGCCGGTCCCATTCCTTCAGATCGAGATGCGGCATGGGCGCCAGCGTGCCCAGTTGCGCAGCGTTCAGTACCAGCGCATCCAGCCGGCCCCAGCGCGCACCCACGGCATTGCCCAGCCGGTCGATCGCCTCGCCATCGGCCAGATCGAACGGCGCGATGGTGGCGGTGCCGCCGGCCTTGTGGATGCGGTCGTCCACCTGGGTGAGGCCATCCTCGCTGCGGGCGGTGAGGATCACGTGCCAGCCCTGTGCGGCAAGCAATTCGGCGGTGGCAGCGCCGATGCCGCGGCTGGCGCCGGTGACAAGGGCGAGTTTCTTTTCGGTGATGTCGGTCATGCGGCGGCCTTAGGGTGGGGCATTGAAGGGCGCAAGGGGGAGGCGTGACGTCGAACGGGCTTCGCACAAGCCTTTGCCCCGGCAAAGCCGTGGCGCCGGCTTGCCCGAACCCGTCGGCCGAGCTTGGCGGAGTCGGTGCGCGGCACGCGCACCCGCCCGCCTGCGCTAGATGACACGCTCGGCCAGCAACGAAAGCTGGTCCGGCACTTCCACCTCCTCCTGATCGGTCAGGCGGGTGGGATAATCGCCGGTGAAGCAGGCGTCGCAATATTGCGGGGCGGCTTCGTCGCGGGTGGGTTCGCCCACGGCGCGATAGAGGCCGTCGATGGACAGGAAGGCCAGGCTGTCCACCTTGATGAAATCGCGCATGCGCTCCACGTCCATCTGCGCCGCCAGCAGCTTGGAACGTTCCGGCGTGTCGACGCCATAGAAGCAGCTGTGCCTGGTGGGCGGGCTGGCGATGCGCATGTGCACTTCCTCGGCACCGGCCTCGCGCAGCATCTGCACGATCTTCACGCTGGTGGTGCCGCGCACGATCGAATCGTCGATCAGCACGATGCGCTTGCCGGCGATCAGGGCGCGGTTGGCATTGTGCTTCAGCTTCACGCCCAGGTTGCGGATCTGATCGCCCGGCTGGATGAAGGTACGGCCGATATAGTGGCTGCGGATGATGCCCAGTTCGAAGGGGGTGCCGCTTTCCTGGGCATAGCCGATGGCACCGGGCACGCCGCTGTCCGGCACCGGCACCACCATGTCCGCCTCCACCGGGTTTTCGCGCGCCAGTTCGGCCCCGATGCGCTTGCGCACCTCGTACACCGACACGCCTTCCATCATCGAATCGGGGCGGCTGAAATAGACATGTTCGAAGATGCACGGGCGTTGGCGCTGCTGCGCGAAGGGGCGAATGGAGCGCATGCCGCGCCCCGTGATGATGATCAGCTCGCCCGGTTCCACCGAGCGCAGGAAGGTGGCGCCCACCATGTCCAGCCCGACGGTTTCGGACGCCAGGATATAGCTGTCGCCCAGCCGGCCCAGCACCAGCGGCCGGATGCCCAGCGGGTCGCGGCAGGCCAGCATGCCTTCGCTGGTGAGGCAGATCAGGCTGTAGGCGCCTTCCACGCGCTTCAGCGCATCGATGAAGCGATCGAGCAGCGTGCGATAGCTGCTGGTGGCGACGAGGTGGATGATGACTTCGGTATCGCTGGTCGACTGGAAGATGGCGCCGCGCCGCACCAGTTCGCGGCGCAGCGTCATCGCGTTGGAAATATTGCCATTGTGGGCCACCGCAAAGCCGCCGGAGGCCAGTTCGGCAAACAGCGGCTGCACGTTCCTGAGGGCGGTCTCGCCAGTGGTGGAATAGCGGTTGTGGCCGATGGCGATCTCGCCCTTCAGCCGGTTGATCACCGCATCATTGTCGAAATTGCCGGCCACGTGGCCCATGGCGCGGTGGGTGTGGAATTCCTTGCCGTCGAAGGTGGTGATGCCGGCGGCTTCCTGGCCGCGATGCTGCAGGGCATGCAGGCCCAGCGCCACCACGGCGGCGGCGCCTTCCGCGCCATAGACGCCGAACACGCCGCATTCCTCGTGGAGATGATCCTGTTCCCACGGGTCGGTGGTGAGCATCGTATCCATCGGGGGCGGCCTTTGTCTTTCGGCGGAGTGCGCGCCATATAGGGCGCAGTCGGGGCTTTGTCTGCACCCCAGTTGTGATGAAAGTGTCACATATGAGCCATGCCGTGGATGAGACGCTGGAATTCCAGCCCCGATGGGGCGCCGATGGCCTGTTGACGGCAGTGGCGGTGGATGCCGCATCGGGCCAGGTGCTGATGGTCGCCCACATGAACGCCGATGCGCTGGCCGCCACGCTGGCCACCGGGGAGGCCCATTACTGGAGCCGCAGCCGCCGCGAATTGTGGCACAAGGGCGCCACCAGCGGCGCCATCCAGCGTGTGGTGGAAATCCGCGTGGACTGCGATCAGGATTGCCTGCTGCTGGCCGTGGAGCCGGCGGGGCCGGCCTGCCACACCGGCCGGCAGAGTTGCTTCTATCGCCGGCTGGATGGCGGTGTGCTGGTGAAGGATTGATGCTTGTCGCCGGCGCGACCGGGCTGGTGGGCGGCCTGGTGCTGGGCCTGTGCCCGGCGGCGATTCCCGTCAGCCGCCGGCCCATCGCTGGACGCCCCGGCGTGGTCGCCGATTTCGATGATCTGCCGCCGCTGCCGCCCGCCGATGTTGCCGTGTGCGCGCTGGGCACCACGCGGGCCAGGGCCGGCAGCGCTGCCGCCTTCCGCGCGGTGGACCATGATGCCGTGCTGGCATTCGCCCGCGCCGCGAAGGCGGCGGGCGTGCGCCACTTCATCCTGGTCTCGTCGGTGGGTGCCAATCCGAAGGCGCGCTTTCTCTATCCGCGCACCAAGGGCGAGGTGGAACGGGCATTGGCCGGCATGGGCTTCCAGCGCCTCGATATCCTGCAGCCCGGCCTGCTGATCGGCGCCCGTGCCGAACGGCGGCCGGTGGAGCGTTTCCTGCAATGGGCAGCACCGGTGATGGACTTGAGTCTGCCGCGACGGCTTGGCAGCATCCCGGCACCGGCCGTGGCAAGGGCCGTCGTGGCGCTTTGCGCGCGCACCGAACCCGGCGTATTCCGCCACGACAACCGCGCCATCGCGGCCGCCTGAATGCAAGGCGGCCCGGCACTGCCGCTGGGCAGGCCGGGCCGGATTGTCGTGCTGTAACTGATATCAGGCGATGGCGGCGCGGCGACGGCGCATGGTGGCGCCGACAAGGCCGAAGCCGGCAATCAGCATCGCCCAGCTTGCCGGTTCCGGCACCACGGCGCTGGTGAAGCTGCCGGAGGCGATGATGAAGGCGCCCGACATGGTGAAGCTCTTGATGCCGGTGCCCTGGCCATCGATGCCGCGGAACAGGAAGAATTCGTTGGCGCCATTGGAGCGGATCGGCGCCAGCGCTTCCAGATCATAGCTGGCGATCAGGGCGCCATTGATGTCAAAAGCCGAAATCACCGGCGCATTGCTGCCCACCGGCACGCCGCCGATCACGGCATAGCTCATGCCGGCGCCAAAGGCCGAAACCGGATTGGCAAAGGTCAGCGTGATCGCGTCGGTGGTGCCGTTGGTGCCGACGATCGGCGTGGTGGCGGCAGAGCCATTCTCGTTGAGGCTGTAACCGCCGGTGCCGATGACGCTGCCGGCGCTGGTGGAGGTGTAGGTGATGCCGCCGGGCAGCGAAACCGGGCCGGCCGTGAACGTGTAGAAGCCCGGGAAGGCCGACAGATCGAGCACCGGGCCGGTGTAGCCCGTGCCGTTGGTGAGCAGAATGGCGGCCGAGGCCGGCATGGATGCCAGCAGGGCGCCGGCAATCATCAGGATACGCATGAAAAATTCCCCTTTTACCCCCGGCTGTTGCGGGCGCCATGACGGCGCCCGGACAGCAGTGGCAATGGACATGCAAGAATTGCACCATTATGGATATTTGCGCCAAATCAACGGCTTGGCTTGCTGGCGCCTGCCCGTTGTGTAAAGCCGGCCGACGCCTTGACCTTTACGTAAACGTCAACTACCCCTCGCCGCCATGAATGATGAGGCCAACGTTCCGACTCCAGCGGAGCTGATTCACGCCTTTGCCACTGCACCGGCGCCACCTGCGGCCGGGGATGCCAGCCATTTTTCGATCACCGAACTGGCGCTGGCCTTCAACATCACGCCGCGCGCCATCCGCTTCTATGAGGATCAGGGCCTGATCGCGCCGGAACGGCAGGGCCAGAACCGCATCTACAGCCGGCGCGACCGGGCGCGGCTGGCGTGGATCCTGCGGGCCAAGAATGTGGGGTTCAGCCTCGCTGAAATCCGCGAGATGATCGATCTTTATGACGTGGACGATCATCGCCAGACGCAGAAGCGCGTGACGCTGGAAAAATGCCGGGCGCGCATCGCGCTGCTGACGGAACAGCGCGCCGATATCGACA
>Ga0209278_1001851_pt1 | contig 12361 bp, 6 predicted proteins | sample JI81BgreenDNA_FD_187504 | JGI IMG/M metagenome (GOLD analysis project Ga0209278, IMG submission 187504) | Wastewater effluent complex algal communities from Wisconsin, to seasonally profile nutrient transformation and Carbon sequestration -... | ecosystem: Engineered > WWTP > Effluent > Algae... | reverse complement strand
GCTCGGGGAAGCTGTTGGCAAAGCGGTTGTCCGCACACAGATCGAACTTGGGATAGCCGCATATCGCGATCCTGTTCGGGGCAAGTCCCGCTTCTCTGATGAGACGCTGACGGATCTTGTCCCCCGGCACCAGCACGAGATCGAACAGCGCGCTCTGCCGGTTGAAGCCGATGGCACGGTCGCCTGCTCCGTGCCGCGTGTGAATAATCTTCAGCCTGTCGAGGCCGTATCGCGTCTTGAGCAGCAGCGATGTCTTCTCGGACACGACGAGCGCGTCGAAACTGCGAAAGAAGTCCAGATTGTCGCGGTAGAGCAGCGCCTTGGTCGCGGGCACGGCGCTGTCGAGCCAATCGGCGGCGAAGCGGGCAACGGACGATTTCAGCCCCAGCCGGACCATGCTGGCCCCCGCCAATTCGGCCCCGCCCAGCCGGGCAAGCTCCTGGCCTATCGCGTCGCTCGAATAGGCCAGTACGATCTCGTGGCCGCCCAGTGCGAGCATCTGCACCGCAATGGGCAGGCTGTGCGCGAGCTGGTGGGTCTGGTCGTGGTTGAACAGGAAGCAGATGCGTTTCACAGGCGCGGTTGTCCCCCGGCCTTGAGCTGCACCCGCGCGCTGCGGCAAAACGACGAAATAAGCTCCACTATCTGCCCCAGTCCACTTGCTGCCAGCGTGCCGACGGCTTGGCAAAGCGGCCTACCAGCACGCCCCGATCAGCAAAGTCGAGGATCGGTGCATCGCTGGCATGATCGGTATAGGCCGTGATGAACAGTTCGACGCGATCGAGGCCGCTTTCCTGCAACCAGCTTTGTGCCCGCCGGACTTTCTCGGCCCCGTAATTGTTGCGGCCATCGATCTCGGCCAGCAAAGCACCGCTGGCGGAGCGCTTGTGGCGCGTCGCGATGCACACCGCAAAACCCAGCTGGTCAGCCATCGCAGACGCGTAAATCTCGGGCGCGGCGGTGACAAGGACCAGCAGGACGTCCGAAGCCTGATCCCTGGCGATCTGCTCAAGCGCGCCGGGGCGAATGTTGCGGGTGATCTGCTGATCGACAAACGCATCGATCGATGGTTGCAGACGCGCATTGCGGACCTCGCGGCCCACCATCAGCCAAAGACCGAAACGCTTGAGGCCATCCCTGCCATAAAGGCCCAGCTTATAGCCCAGCATGGCCAGAACCCATACGGGCAGCAACGCAAGCCTCCAGCCGCCGTGGCGCGCGGCCATATGCACCAGAAAGGGCGTGAAGGTCGGCGCGACCGTGACGGTGCGGTCCAGATCATAGAGCGCGATGGCCTTCACAGGCAGTCTTCCCCAGACATTGGCATTGTGGTTTCAGCGGGCCATCAGGCCGACATGCCGGGCAGCGTCACAGGGCGACAAGCCATATCGGATGCGCTGGTTTCCGCATGGTCGGCCAACAGCCTTTCGACAAGCGCATGATCTTCCGGCTTGTCAACATCGACGCCCATTCGCCCGTCGGTCAACAGCACAGGGGACACATCGAGCCCCAGTCGTTGTCCGGCCGCCGCCAACGCCGCATGCAAGGTGAGCCGGCGCAGCAGGATTTTCAGAAGCAGCATTGGGCCAAAGCGCGCAGCAAGCTTGAACATCGACTTGCGATCACGTTCGGCAGTCTCCCAGAACTGCAGCAACGGTGCGACGCGCGCAGACCGCAGTGCGAACAGGTTTGCGCCGGTAAAGGCACCGTCGGCAAAGCGCAGCCATGTGCGCGTGCTCGGACCGCATGCCGCTTCGAGCCGGGACCGCTCGACCAGTCCGATGGCGACGTCCTGGCCTGTCAGGCCGCGCATGAATTCATGGGTGGTCTCAGGCGTCAGCATGGCGTTGTCGGCCGTCGTGACAAGGACGGGCCACTGAGTGTTGCCCCTGCCGATGGCATTGAGCACGCTGCCGCTGATGGTCGCACCCGATTTCAACGCCACCACCCGCGGGTCTGATCGCAAGGCCAGCAACGCGGGATGCGCCATCTGCTCGTCAATGTCCTGCGCAAGCACCAGCACTTTCGCAATTCCCGGCGTGTGCAGCAGCGTCCGCAGAACGCGAAGCAGCATCGGCTCGCCGTTCACCGGCACCAGCGATTTCGTCTGCATATCGAAATGCGCCGCGACCGGATCGACGCCGGGCCGCTGACCGGCCAGAACCAGAGCCGTCCATGCGATGGTTACATCGCCGCAAAATGCGCCTCCGTATTCGGCCAGGTCGGATAAGAGGGTGGCATGCATCCACCATCGCATGGCGCATGCGCCTGACGCGAGGATGTTTATAACATTTGTTTTTGCAAACGTTTGGACGGGAAGTCTGCTGGCGACGATGAGTGGAAGTGGCGGCGGACGATCACCTTGTAGATATTGGAGGTTTACACGAGCAGCAAACTGGTCTTGGCTGACCCGGCTGCGCCTATCGGAACGATCAGACTGCCTCCATGCACATACTCCTTGTCGAAGACGATCATGATGTCGCCAGCTACATCGCCTCGGGCCTCAAGGAACGCGGGCACATCGTCGAATGGCAATCCGATGGCAAGCAAGCGCTGGTTCGAGCCTCCTGCGAAGTCTACGACCTCATCATCCTCGACCGCATGCTCCCGTCAGTCGATGGCCTCAAGATCGTGAACGTCCTCAGGGCAACCGACGACCGAACGCCTGTGCTGCTGCTGAGCGCGCTCAGCGATGTGGACGAACGAGTAAAGGGCCTACGGGCCGGTGCGGATGATTATCTGTCCAAGCCATTCGCCATGTCGGAGCTTCTGGCGCGGGTCGAAGCCCTGTCGCGCCGCGGTGGTGCCAGCGCGGCCAGTGAGCAGACCGTGCTGCGTTTCGCGGATCTGGAAATGAATCTGATCGCCCACACCGTGCAGCGGTCGGACATGCGGATCGACCTGACCCGGCGGGAGTTTCGCTTTCTCGAATATCTTGTCCGCAATGCCGGCCGGGTCGTGACCCGCTCGATGCTGCTTGAAAATCTGTGGGACTATAATTTCGATCCGCAGACCAACATCATCGACCAGCATGTCAGCCGCCTGCGCACCAAGCTGGAAGCGGGCGGCAGGGCCCGTCTCATCCATACGCTGCGCGGCGTGGGTTACATCGTGCGGCAATGACCGGAAATTTCTTCAAGAGCCTGTCGGTCCGCCTTACCATCCTTTATGCCGGGACATTCTGTTTCTCGGTGATGCTGCTGGGCGCAGCCTATTACTGGATCAGCGTGCATCAACCCCGCGAGGCAGTAAGGGTGCTGGCGGATCGCGATTTCTTGGCGATGAAGGCCATAGACGAGTCCAGCGGAAGAGCCGCCTTAATCGATACGCTGCGGACCCATGACAGAGGTGCTGGCGGGCGCGACCATTTCTTTGCGCTGGTCAGTCGTGATGGGCGCACGATCGCGGCAAATCTGCCGAGCTGGCCGAGCCGGCACCAAAGCCGGTGGATCGAAGTCGAAGCCGATGCCTTTGTCGAAGGCGAAGAGATCGACCATTACGCGATACTTAGGGACGGCACACTGGAAGATGGCGCCCGCCTGCTCACCGGATGGGATGCCGATGAAGTGCTGGCGCGTGAGGAGCAGCTGCGGGCCGCAGCCCTGTGGCTGATAGGCGGAACGATTTTCCTGGGCATTTGTGGCGCGCTGCTGATGACGGCAGCCATCACACAGCGGCTCGAGGCGATCAACCGCGCCGCGCTTACCGTGATGGATGGAGACCTGAGTCAGCGCGTGCCGATCAAGGGGACAGGTGACGATTTCGATCGGCTTGCGGGCACGCTCAACGTCATGCTCGCGCGGATCGAATCGCTTTTCGAGGCGGTCAGGCGCGTGTCCGACAGCGCCGCGCACGAGCTTCGGACCCCGCTCACTCGGTTGATCGGTCATCTTGACCGCGTTGATCTCGACATGCTGGGATCAGCACCACGCAAGTCTTCGCTGTTCGCCGCGATGCAAGAGGCAGAGAGGCTGAACCGTATCCTTGACGCGACGCTGCGGATTTCGCGGGTCGAAGGTCGGCGGTATGAGGCGCGGATCAGGCCGGTCGATCTCGGGGTGCTCGCAGAGGACGTCTGCGACTATTATCGGCCTGAAGCGGACCGACGCAACATCTCGATCAGCGTTTCGAACCATGGTGATGCGGTCATCGACGGGGACGCAGACCTGCTGTTCCAGGCTCTGTCCAACCTTGTCGATAACGCCATCAAGTTCGGCCATCCGCACGGACACGTGACCATCGTCTCCGGCACCGACAGCGACGGGATCTTTCTCTCCGTCTCTGACGACGGGCCTGGGCTTGCCGATGGTGAAGTCAAGTATGTGACCGAACGGTTTTTCCGTGGCACGGCCGGGCGCGCGGCAGGCGGCGATGGTCTAGGCCTGAGCCTCGTCGCCGCCATCGCCGACTGGCATCGGTGTGACCTTGTGTTCGTAACAGCCCCCGGATTGGTGGCAACGCTTCGCTGGAAATGAATCATTGAATTCAACGGCAGCAACGAAGCCAGACATCCTGTAACCTGGACAACGATTTGCGCAGCGTACGAGCCTGACCCGAATTCAACGTCAGTTAAGCGTTGCGAGGCCCCTGCGTCAGCTTCTGTTGGAACCAGCCGATGACCATCGCTGAACTCAATGACCGGCTCTGGGTCGGCAGCAGACGGTCGCAACCTCGTTGCTAACGACTGCACTGGGGCATGAGCCAAGCTATCTGGCGGTTCCAAATATCTGCAGCATTGTCTCGCGCTGCCTGGCACCTGCTCGTGTTCATCAGGATGACCGATCGCGGCACAACATGTGAAACTCTGGTAGCTCACGGCGTGGTTCGCTGACGCTGTAGGCAACCCAGATCGCGAGCTAGCATCAAAATCCAGTCCCTCCGAAATCTTCGAGTGAATACATTCAATATGGATGTAACTATCTGTTGCATAAGCAAAATTTCTCTTGCTCCGTCGATGATCAGAGGCTTAGGCCATTCGCCTGGGTGATACAGGTGGGCAGGGGGTTTGATTTTGCGCAATATTTCCTTCGGATTGATTGTATGTTTGCTGGCAGCCCACCCTGTGGCCGCCCAAGTCGCCCCTGCGCTTCCAAGTCGTCAGGAGTTGCAGCCGGGGCAGACGCTGGCGCCAGCTCTCGCACCGCGCGATCCCTCCGGATTGTTCGAGCAATTACCCGGTGGCCCTTGCCCGTTCCTCGGCTCCGATCTCAGCTTCACGCTACGGACAGTCGACCTCTCGGGTTTGCCTCTCGAATGGGAGGGAATTGCAAGTGAGGCATGGGCTGCCCGTATTGGCCAGTCGATCTCGGTAGCCGAACTATGCACGATCCGCGATGACGTGGCGCGGCTGCTGCTGGCGCGCAACCTTCTGGCCCGCGTCGAAATTCCCGAGCAGAAGATTGCCGACGGCACGGTTCGGCTCGAAGTTGTGCCTGGTCGCTTCGAGGAGGTAAGGGTGACGGGATCGGCGCCCGCCACCGCGCTGGTGCGAAAGACGCTGGAGCCGGTCACCGAAGCCGAACATATCGATCTGAATGTCATCCAGCGATACCTGCTGCTCGCGGCCGACATCCCCGGTGTGGTGCTTGTGCCGACCATTCGGGCGGGTTCGACACGGGGCGGCCTCGTTCTGGAAGTTGCCGTGGATCGCAAGCCAGTGACCCTTTCGCTTGGTGGCCAGAATTTCAACAGCCGCACGCAGGGGCGCATTTCCGGTATAGCCCGGCTTTCCATCGACGGCCTCACCGGCCATGGTGATCGAACGACCCTGCTTGCTTCGACCAGCGCGGACTTCCGGGAGCTGCAGGTCTACCAGATCGGTCAGGAGTATCGCATCGGAGCCGAAGGGCTGACTGCGAGAGGCTCTTTCACTTATGCCATCGGGCGACCAGGCGATGTGCTTGCGCCGCTTGATCTGCGCAGCCGGTCGCTGGTCGGCAATATCGAGCTTGCCTATCCCCTGGTCAGGCATCGCAGGCGCAATCTCAGTCTTGTCGGCGGGCTTGACCTGGTCGATCAGCGCACGCGCGTCTTCCAGACACTGCCGTTCAGCCGCGAGCATGCTCGCATTGCCTATGTGCGCGCATCGGGCAATGTATCCTCGCGCTATGGAGACGATCCGGCCTCGCTGTCGGCTTCCATCGAACTGCGGCAGGGTCTGGATATTCTCGGCGCGGCCGAGCAGGGGTCATTTGACCTGACCCGGCCATTCGCCGATCCGCAAGCCACGGTGGTGCGCGCTAATCTGGGGGCCAGGTACAGCCCCGCACGGAACGTCAGCTTTATCGCCAACGGGTTTGCCCAGTATACGAGCAGCGCGCTCGTCACCTATGAACAGATGGGCATCGGCAACCTGTCGATCGGACGTGGATACGATCCGAATGCAGCGCCTGGAGATCGGGGCGCGGCGCTGGCGCTTGAGGTTGAATTCGGGCCCATTGTTCGCACCCAAGGCATAGTTGCTCCTTTCGTCTTTTTCGATGCAGTTCGGGTCACCAACCTTGGTCCTCGCGGCTATTCCGACACACTTCGCTCGGTCGGTGGCGGGCTTCGCGGCAACATCATGAATCGCCTCGATTTCGGGCTGACCTATGCCCACCCCCTGGATCCGGCCTTCCCCGGTGGCCCTCGCGCCGATGATCGCGTCCTGGTGACGCTGTCTGCAACTTTCCTCTGATTCAAGGAGCTGTTCGATGACTGCTCGCACTATCCGTCGCCGCCTTCTTGTCTGTTCCGCACTGATCTGCGCATCCGTCGCGACTTCCCCTGCCTTTGCCGCGCCCGGCAGTGGTTCGGTCGCGTCCGGGAACGTCACGATCACCCAATCGGGCAGCCGGACAACCGTCAGCCAGGCCAGCGACAAGGCGATCATCAACTGGTCGGGTTTCAATCTGAATAATGGCGAACAGCTCAGCATCACGCAGCCTTCGGCCAGCGCGATGCTGCTCAACCGCGACATTTCCGGCCGGGAATCGGTCATCGATGGATCGATTACGGCCAATGGGCGCGTCTGGATCATCAATGCGCAGGGCATCACCTTCGGAAGCAATGCGCGGGTGAATGTCGGAGGGCTCGTCGCGTCCACGCTCGACGTCACCGATGCCGATTTCCTCGACGGCGACAATCGCTTCGCCCTGTCGGCACCGATCGGCCATACCAGCAAGATCAGGACGCTGAGCGGCGCGCAGCTGGCCAGCACCGGCTCGATCGCGCTGGTCACGCGGCAAATCGACATTGCCAGGGGGTCGACCGTTGAGGCAGGCGGACAGGCCATCCTCGGATCTGGGCGCGACGTGACGCTGCAGTTCATGCCTGCGCGGACCGACGATCTCGACCTGTTCCGGTTCGTCGCCAATGGCCAGAGCGCGATTTCGTCAACCGCGCTCGGCGATCCGATCACGATCAGCGGCAATGTCACTGCCAAGCAGATCTATGCCGTGGCAATGGACCGGGTAAATGTCGTCGGCCTGATCAAGTTCGACGGCAACCTGATCGCCAATGGCGCAGCGAGCGATGGGCAGGGCGGCATCCTGCTCTCGAACAGCGGCGGCGGGGTCACTGCGCCTGGCACGCTGGGAGCGGGATGGTTTCGAAGCCAGATTCTCGGATATACCGGTGGAGGTAACAGTCCGATTGTCCAAGGCGTCAGCCAGTCGAATTCACTTGCGGTCAGCGGCTCAATCGCTTCCTTTTTTGGAGGGGGTGCCAGCACTGTCAGTTCCATCACCCAACTCGACGTGGAATCATTCGGCTTTACTTCAGTCGGCGCCGGCACTTTGATCGTAGGACCCACACCGGGCGTCTTCGGAACGTTCTCCATCACTGCGGAAAATGCTCTTGTCCAACTGACCGACAATCTCACCGTTACCTTCGGGCCAGTTATATCCGGCGGCAATGGCATAGTGACGCGAAATATCACGACTGTCGGCGAAGGTGGCCTGATCCGTTTGGCGAGCATAAACGGCAATGTCACTGTCAATGGTGTTTTGACCAACCGCTCGACTGCCACCGGATCGAGCCTGTTCCCGATCTCTCTGGTATCGTTGCGGGGGAACATAACGATAGGCGGATTGGAAGGATCAGAGGCATCTGTAGAGGCGGCTGGCACCTTCTCTTCCAGCGCTCGCCCAATAATTACCGGTGGCCGATATATCGTTTCTGCCGCTGGTTCTGCTGGTAGTGCTCTTTCTCCGATATTCCGCGCAGCAGGCAGCATTTTCAACGTCCGGACCGGTGGCGAAGCGATCATTCGCGATGTCAGCCTCGACGGAACGCTGATCCTCAATGCATCCAGCGGGACGATTGAGAATAGCTCGATCCAGACGGTTCGCGCGACAGAATCGGCGGTCGGCAGCCTGACGCTGCGTGGTACCAACACCATCACCGCTTTCGGTATCACCACCAATCGCATCGATCAGCAGGGAGGATCGCTCACGGCCAACAAGATCGATCTGCGAAGCAATGGGGGCTTTGCAGTCTACGATCTGCTGGGTGCCAATGTCCTGACCGGCGCAGATGCAGAACTGCGGTTGACCAACGCCAACAACGCGTCGCAGCTGCGCTTCAACCAGGTTGCGAACAATCGCTTTGCCTTTATCGGCAATGTCGGGGCCAATCCGCTTTTGACCAATGGGCTTCTCGACATCCGGACGGCTGGCGGCCTGGATGTGCAGAGCGCGGGGCAATATCTTGGCGGTGCTACGATCGTCTCAGGGGGGACGCTGACTCTGGCGAGCCAGCTGCGTGCCAGCAATATCGAGCTGCAGGCCGCGACGCTGGACAACCGGTTCGGCCCCAATGCGCTGGTCACCGGCACCGGTGGCAAGTGGGCGATCTATCTGGACGCACCGACGGGCAACAATTTCAACGGGCTAGACAGCGGGCAGACGGCTGTGTGGGGCGCGACGCGGGTCACGCTTCCCGCCGCCAACCTGATCACCAACCGCTATGTTTTCGCCATGCGTCCGGTGCTGACAGTCACCCCAGGGAATGTGACGAAGGTCTATGGCCAGACCGTCAATCCTGGAGCAGTGCCGGTGACTATCACCGGTATTCAACCGGGCGTGTCCGGCGCGTTTCTCGGGGATACGGCGGCGACCGCCTATCGAGGAATCCCCACACTGCAATCCTTAGGGTTCGGCGAGCGCGCTCAGGTGATCCCCGCGCCGGCACCATTCTATTCGATTACGGTCGATCCTCAGAGCATCATGGCCTTGAACGGATATACGCTCGACCTTCGCGGTGGCCTTTTGCAGGTGACGCCAAAGCCTCTCGACCTTGCCGTCCTCGCAAATGACAAGACCTATGACGGGACCAAGGCCGCCAGCGGCAGCTTTGGTCTGACGGGCATCCTCTTCGACGATGCCGTATCCGCCAACGGAACGCTGAGCTTTGCCGACCGCAATGCAGGCACAAAGGCGGTGACCGCCAGCGGCGTCACGCTTTCAGGCGCTGCGGCCCATAACTATGCGATCGGCACGATCACCAGCGGCACGGCATCCATTCTGCGCAAGGCGCTCACTGCTGCGGCGCTGGTCGATACCAAGACCTATGACGGCACGACCAACGCCACGGGCCGGGTCAACCTTGCCGGCGTGGTGGCGGGCGACAATGTGACCGTCAACGGGGCTGTATTCAGATTCCTCGATCGGAATGCCGGTGAAGCCAAGGCCGTTGCCGTATCGGGAGCCCAGTTGGCAGGCACGGACGCCGGCAATTATACACTGGGCACCGTTGCTGACGCGACCGGAACCATATTGCGCCGCGCGGCGGGCGTGACGGTTGCCGCAGACGGCAAGACCTATGATGGCACAACGGCTGCGACGGGCCGGATAACAGGCATCACCAATCTGGTCGCTGGCGATGCGGTGACGGCCTCGGTACAGGGCTTCCAGTTCGCCTCGCGCAATGCCGGATCAGGCGTCCTGGTAACGGCCAATGGCGTTCAGCTGCAAGGTGCAGACGCAGGCAACTATGTGTTGTCAGGTCCGGTCACGGCGGTGGCCGACATCCTCGCACGGTCGATTACTGCGCTCGTCCAGGTTAACAGCAAGGTCTATGACGGGACGGTCAATGCGACCGGCGCCGTGACGGGCTTGCAGGGCGTGATTGCGGGCGACCAGGTGACTGCCTGGGGCGGCACGTTCAGTTTTGCCAACAAGCACGTCGGCAATGCCAAGCCGGTTTCGGTCAGCGGCATTGTCCTTACCGGTACCGATGCCGGCAATTATGTCCTCACGATCCCCACGGGGCTGCTTGCCAACGTGACCCCCAAATCGCTCTCGGCAACCGTGCGGGTCGATGACAAGACCTATGACGGCACCACCGCCGCGCGTGGCACGGTAACCCTGGGCGGCATCGTTGCGGGAGATAGTGTTGCGGCTACCGAAGGCAGCTTCGCATTCGTCTCGAAGGATGCAGGCACCGGAAAGCCGGTATCGGTCACGGGCCTCAGGCTAGTCGGCGACGATGCTGGCAATTATACGCTCGTTCTGCCGGAGTCGGTCACGGCCACCATTCTGCGTCGTGCTGCGGCGATCCTGATCGCTGCCGATAGCAAGACCTATGATGGCCTCGCAGTCGCTACGGGCAGGATCACCGGACTCAGCAATGTCATCGCTGGCGACGATGTCCGGGTATCTGGCGGCAGCTATGCCTTTCCGGACAAGAATGCTGGCACGGGCAAGCAGGTCACGGGCTCGGGCTTCGAGATCTCCGGCAGCGATGCGAGCAATTATACCTTCACTTTGACGGCAACTGCCTTCGCCGACATTCTTCGACGGGCGATAACCGGAACGGTGTCGGTCGATGACAAGACTTATGACGGCACGACGGCGGCAACCGGCCGGATCGCGCTTTCGGGCGTCCTCGCCGGAGACAGTGTCAGTGCAGCGGCGGCCTTCGCCTTTGCGGACAAGAACGCAGGCAGCGGCAAGCGGGTGACCATCGCCGATGTCGTTTTGCGAGGTGCCGATGCCGGGAACTACGACGTCACCGTCCCGGCCTTCGTGCTAGCCGATATCGCCAGAAGGCAGCTGACAGCGACCGTGCGGGTCGACGACAAGGTCTATGATGCGACGACAGCAGCAACCGGCAGGGCGACGCTCAACGGCGTTGTTGCGGGCGACAATGTGGCAGCAACAGGCGGGCAGTTCACGTTCGACACCAAGAACGCGGGTGCGAACAAGTCGGTGTCGGTGGGCGGGTTCACCTTGGCCGGATCGGATGCGGCCAATTATACCATCAGCTTCCCAGCGAGCGCTGTCGCATCCATCACGCCCCGTGCGCTAACGGGCAGCGTCCTCATTGCCGACAAGACATATGACGGCACCACCGGAGCCAATGGGACGATTGCCTTGTCCGGGGTGCTGGCGGGTGATCAGGTAAATGCAGCAGGCGGGACTTTCGCCTTTTCCGACAAGGCCGCAGGCATAGGCAAATCGGTCTCGATCTCGGGCGTCACGCTGTCCGGGACCGATGCCGGAAACTATACGCTTTCATTGCCGGCAACCGCCATGGCATCGATCCTGCGTCGCGCGATCACGGCTACCGTGACCGCTGCCAGCAAGACCTATGATGGGACCACGGCGACAACGGGCAGTGTGACCTTGTCGGGTGTTCTGGCTGGAGATCAGGTCGCAACCACCGGAACCAGCTTTGCTTTTGTCGATCCGAATGCCGGTGCCGGCAAGCGCGTCAACATATCCGGCACGGTGCTGACCGGACTGGATGCAGGCAATTACAGTCTGACGGTGCCGGGCAGTGTCCTCGCGGATATACTTCGCCGTGCCGTAACCATTGCAATCGGCGATGCGCGCAAGCGGGAGGGCGATTCCGATCCGGTTTTCGGGTTCACAGTAGAAGGCTCACTTGCTGCAGGGGATTCTGTAACGGGCTCGGCTCAGCGCAGCCCAGGTGAAGCGCCGGGGCAATATGCCATTGGCAGCGGTGCACTGGGCATTTCGGACAATTACGTCATCACTTTCCGGGACGGTACGTTGACTATCGAGCCTGCGCCCAGGGCACTCGTGGAAGCATCTCCAGATCAGGCGGCGCAAATCGAGCAGTCGCAGATCCTCAAGGAGGCGGTTACTGGTGTGGCCGCAGCCGAGAAATGCTCCGAACCGGATGGTTCCTGCCTGGTCGTCAAATATCGTCCAGCTGCCGATGAATGAGTGTGTTGCAGAGCGGAAATGGCTTGGGTCTGAATTTACAAACGAAATCAAACCTTACCTATCCCATACGAATCCTACCACCAGAATGGCGTTTTTGGGCAACGCACGGGATTTGGAGTGATTTTCTTCAATGTTTTGGAGCACGCTCTGGTCGGCGCCGTGCGCAGCCTCAACGGAATCGTCACCCA
>Ga0209278_1001849_pt1 | contig 12363 bp, 11 predicted proteins | sample JI81BgreenDNA_FD_187504 | JGI IMG/M metagenome (GOLD analysis project Ga0209278, IMG submission 187504) | Wastewater effluent complex algal communities from Wisconsin, to seasonally profile nutrient transformation and Carbon sequestration -... | ecosystem: Engineered > WWTP > Effluent > Algae... | reverse complement strand
GTTACCACGGGACACCTCTCAGGGCGAACGCATCTAAACTTTATGTTAACATAATCTGGTATATTAGAGAAGAATTATTGAGTACCTACCAAACATTTAATTAGAGTTTACCCTGTATGAAACTCAAACCTAAAATCACCATCGCCGACCATTTTGCCGACTTAGAAGATCCAAGAATTGAGCGGACAAAACATCATCAATTAATTGACATTATCACCATCTCAATTTGTGCCGTGATTTGCGGTGCTGATACATGGGTGGATATTGAAAGTTACGGGCGTGCTAAATACGAATGGTTAAAGAAAATTTTAGAATTGCCGAATGGCATACCTTCACATGATACAATTGCGCGAGTATTTTCTCGCCTCAAACCTGAGCAATTTCAGAAATGTTTTTTGAGTTGGATTCAATCTATTAACTGCTTCAATCCAGGAGAAGTAATCGCAATTGATGGCAAAACTCTTCGCCATTCTTACGATCGGGGAGGAGACAAAAAAGCGATTCATATGGTCAGTGCTTGGGCGACGAGTCAAAGATTAGTTTTAGGACAAGTTAAGGTTGATAAAAAGTCTAATGAAATCACAGCTATTCCGGCTTTAATCAAAGTATTAGAATTGAATGGAAGCATTGTCACCATTGATGCTATGGGCTGTCAAAGGTCAATTGTGAAGTCAATTGTCGAACAAGGAGGAGATTATGTAATCACCTTAAAAAAGAACCAACCATCCCTGTATGCCAGAGTAGAAGAGTTGTTTAAACAAGCAATTAGACAAGGATTTTCGGGATTTACACATACAGCTTATTCGACGAATAAAGAGAGTAACCACGGTCGCTCAGAAATTCGACATCACTTAATGTTAAGTGACATCAAAGAGCTGATTGACCCCGACAATCAATGGGAGAAATTTCAGAGTATAGGTATGATAGAATCCGTGAGAATAGTGAAGGGAAAAACAACTATTGAAACTCGTTATTACATTAGTAGCTTACCAAATGATGCTCAAAAACTTGGTAAATCAGTCCGCAGCCATTGGGGAATTGAAAATTCTTTACATTGGGTATTAGATGTGGGTTTTCGTGAAGATGAGTGTCGGATTAGAAAAGATAATGCTCCGCAAAACTTTGCTATTCTTAGACACATCTCGCTCAATCTTTTGAATCAAGAGAAAACTTCAAAAACTGGAGCAAAAAATAAGCGACTTCGAGCCGGGTGGGATGATGACTATTTGACCAAGATCCTCGCTGTTGCAGTTAACTAAATTCTCACGAATAACTCATTACTAACTATTAGACAACTGGGAAACAGTGGTTGTAATAGTTTTATTGTCTCAAAATTAGCAGAAGCGTAAAAACCACCATTAATCAGTTACTGTTTTCTTACTAAAGTCATTACAAAGCGTGTCTGTAGCTTCTAATAATGGTGAATTTATCTCAAAATATACTCACCACTGATGAACAGTGTTCAATAAGATGCGTTCCCCCTGGCAGCAAAAGGCAGGGATATCGCACCCTCACCCAAGACACCTTTTTTGACGGTCAAACCCAGAATATCCGCTCTTCTTATGCCGTCACTTTTTCGGGGATGACTCTTGATGAATTAGCTGCCTTACTGAGAAGTCACAACGTCAAAGTTGAGGTCTACTATGCGTCGGAGACAACACTTAACCAATTTCGCGCTCAAGCTAAAGCCAACCTTGCCAGTTCTGGCGACTATATAATCGTGAATTACCAACGCTCTGTTTTGAGTCAGGGTAAAAGCGGGCATATTTCTCCCCTTGCTGCCTATCACGAGCAAAGCGATCGGTTTCTGATTGAAGACGTAGCCAGCTATAAATATCCGCCTGTATGGGCTTCTACTGAAAATCTTTGGAAAGCGATGAATACTACTGATTCAACTTCCAAAAAAACACGGGGCTATCTCGTTGTGCGTCAGTAAAATAGAGAATTAGAGATTGGATAGCGGGGCTTCAATTACTTACTAAAAAATGGCAAGCGTGCGGTCAAAAGTAATTCAAGTATTATGCTATCTTTAATTTGAACTTTATCAGTTTTGGGCAAGCACTATGTCTAAACTTTTTGCTGTTGTTGTAGCAACCATTCACAACTAATTCACGCTTTACCAAAATTCACCGTGGTGTGAAATAGGAGTATCATTGCGTAAAGTTACAATCCATAGGCAATAGTTGTACTCAGCCGACAAGTCGGGAGGGGCAGAGCAAACTACCTCATATTGATCGAGTTTATCAACATCGCAAAAGTTCAGCCACATGATGTAAAGAGAGATTTTCAGTTTTTTCGAGAGTTAGATTAACTCGATTCGCATCATGGCGATCGTTATTTTCACTCTCTTAACTGAAATTATGATCTTTTTGCATATTTTATCAGCCGGAAGTCTCGGCTTGTTGCCAAGATAGCGGGAAGCTGACAATCCTGCTGAGGGAAAAATAACGAGCGCGCACATTCTTCTGCGAGCGCAGAAAGTGAGTTTCTTTCTGCCGATGATAAAGGGGGTAGCTAACCCGGATTATGAATTTCTTCCCCAGTGCTATTCCTCGACATCTCCAAACACAGGATTTTCAGATCAACCCGGTTTATAAGCGTAAGTTCCGCTCGCCTGACAAAACTAAATACTTTATTTTTGATGAAAATGTAAATCCTCCGTATCCCAATTACCCCACTGCAAACTCAGTAAATTGACGCACGTAAGGGGCTTTAAAAGCTAAAACAATATCTTCCTTGGGAACTCCGGCGGCTACTAACTCATTCGCTATTCCTGCTTCCGTTCTATCCCTCTGAATCCAAAATTTACCATCTTTTATATCGACGTGAATCACACAGCCGTAAACCCGTTTTTGCTCGTCCCAGCCCAAATGAACCACATGATAATGCTCCCGTTCGGTATCAAAAAGTAATTGAACTTCTGTTTCAGTATCCAAATCATTCCTTGAGTGTTGAGACAGAATTGTTTGAATTAATTCTCTGTAGTTTACTCTTTCCATAAAAGTATCCCCTCTTGAATAGCATCAAAAATGAGTAATTTGAGCTGATGCTCAGCGATTAATTCTTGAATAAAACGATTGCTGAAAAAATTATTATACACATCTTGGTTTATTGCTAAATACAAAATTCTGTTTGGTTGCTTCTTTCTCAGGGCAGAACGATAGCTGAGAAATTGACCCAAAGCTATATAAAAGCTGGCTAAATCAGATGCACCGATAAAAGACTTAATCTCTACAGCAATCTTGAAGCCATCTTTCTCTGCTGCTAAAATTTTCTCCCCTGCTAAGTCGATAAAAAAATCAAGTTCCTCTACCTTGATAAAAAGAGGATCGTGAGTGATGAGCCATCCCTCTTTTTCTAAAGCTGAACGAATATCACTTTGAAAGAGTAAATGCTCAACCGAATTGGAGAGCAACAGCCGGAAACCTTGAATCTGCCCTGTCCGGTACCCCTGACTCAGCACCCGGCCTCCGTGTACCTCGACAGTTTGGGGAGCGAGCGGTCAAAGGCAACCATGAGAGAAGGACTCAATATCATGGCCCGAATGCTGACAGGTGGGGAGTGCGACGCAATGACTTTGAATTGGGCGGCATTGCGCTACAGACATACGGCGGCTCTGCGCTCGGCTATGGAGAAAAAGTACGCTCCCGCGACGGTGAACCAAATGCTGTGCGCCCTGCGACGGGTGTTGAAGGAAGCTCTGCGGTTGGATTTAATCGACCCCATAGATTACAGTAAAGCGGTGGATGTCAGGAGTATCAAGCAATCGGGAAAAGTTAGGGGGCGGGCGCTAACGCTCTGTGAGATTGCTGCATTGATGCAAAGCTGCTCTGGTAAGACTCCTATTGATGTTAGGGACAAGGCGCTGATTGCTATCTTGCGAGGGGGCGGCATCCGTCGCTCTGAAGCGGTCAATCTCTTGAAGCGAGATTTCAACCTATCCACGGGAGCGCTGTTCGTCCGAGAGGGCAAGGGCAAGAAAGACAGGACGGTTTACCTCCCGGAGTCTGCTTGCGTTTTAGTGTCCGAGTGGCTGGAGTTGAGGGGAGAGGCTCCAGGGCCTCTGTTGTACCCGATTCGGAAGGGGGGAGAAATTCAGCGGTGGCGGATGACGGAGGATGGTGTGTTGAAGATTGTGCAGCGGCGGGCGTTTCTCGCTGGGGTGGAGTCCTTTAGTCCCCACGATTTCCGGCGCACGTTTTGCTCGGACCTCCTCGATGCTGGGGTGGATATTGTGACGGTGCAAAAGTTGGCGGGTCATGCTTCTCCGGTAACTACGGCCAAATATGACAGGCGTGGGGAGGAAACTAAGCGGCGGGCCGTGCAGCATTTGGAATTTTAGCGCTTGAGAGAACTACATAAGATTGATACAAAGTCGACAAGACAGACATCTAGGACTGCTATATCCTGAAAATACAACGGGGATTAAAATCCTCCGAGTCGCTTCCCTCTCAGCACGCTTTGTGTCTGAGTTTCACGCATCCCGTGAGGTTTGGATGAAACTTATACAGCAGATTCCAGGCAAATAGAGTACACCTTAATCCCAAGCACTTACCAAAATGGTTGACAAACCCTTGCAACCGTACTCCATAAACCTGGAAATTGCTGTGGCAATTTATTTAGGACTTAAGTAAGTCGGCGCTTTAAAACGCAACTATGTAAACGATGTAAAGTGTCCAAATGCTCTCTACTGGCTGACTTAAGCCTATTTACATACTGTTACATTATTCGGTTTAATCCCGCCTACCTACTTATGCAACTATCCCAGGAATAGGGGCAACACTCACCATCAAAAATTCGTTCTTTTAATGTTTGATTAGTTTTGATGGTAACACAACCGATGGAGCTCGTCACGCGAAGCAGTTACTCCCTAAAAGTCCTAAGTAGTCCAGAGAATCAGCGATTAAGATTTACTCCCTATCAGCGCCCGGATAGCATTGTAATCAGCCGCCTCAGCTTTCCAGCAAGTTTTCTGGAATCGTAGCGGCACTTGGCTTCTACTAAGATTTTTTCCATCAGCTCGGATGAAGCTTCTGCTTGCAGCCAGGCAGCTTCTAAAAATACTTCTACGGTCACTCCTTTTTCTTTGCAAAATCTTGTCAAGTTAGCATCTATTTCTGCATCTAAAACAACGGCAGAATGGCGACGAGTTGGCGGAATTTTCGCGAGTTCGGCTTTTAACTCTTCTAAGGTTGAATTGGAATTAGTGGTTTCGTTTGAAGTTTCGTTCGCCGAAGTTTCGTTTGAAGTTTCGTTTGAAGTTTCGTTCGCCGAAGTTTCGTTTGAAGTTTCGTTTGAAGTTTCGTTCGCCGGAGTTGACCGTTGAGCTATTTGTTCGCTCTCCTGTTTTGGGGCGATTAAAGTATCTTCTCGGTTGGGAACAATTGTTCGCTTGCGGTTGGAACGAATTTTGTCGAGGATGCTGTCACTCATAAAAAAGCTCGGTAGGTGGGAAACTTAGCGCACTTAGACCTGAGTTTCTGACTGTACTTTTTGTTGTAAAAGAGACTCGATTTTGGCGAGCAGTATTTCAAAGGGATATTCTAAGTCGGGATGTCCTAATTCGCTGAGAGTTTGGCGTTTGTTAATGGCTTTTTTGTACTGTTCGGATTCTCGGATTGAAGGGAGAATTAATTCGTTTTCAACTTCGTCTTTCATTCCTTCTACGGCTAGGCGGCTCTCTAGGGTTTGAGTGTTGCCAATCCAGCGGTCGCGGAAGGGCAGCACTCCTAGTACGGTAGCGTTGGTTGCTTTGACATCTCTCATGGAGTTGAGCAAGTCGAGTGTCCGCACTAGGGAACCGTAGCCTTTGACGGAGGCTTCGGCGGGTACGATTACGGTGTCGGCGGCACCGATTGCGGTTAAGCAAATCTGCGAGCGCTGTGGGGGTGCGTCAATGATACAAAATTTGAAGGCTTCGGCAACTGGTTCGAGGCGGCGCAGCAACAGGGTAGCGCCGACGCCGCTGCTGGATAGGTAGTCGGCGGCGGCGTCAAGGCCGTCGTCGGAGGGAATTAGAAACAAGTTGTCGCTACCTTCGACTGGATAGATGCCGTCTTCGATGGGCACGGATTTTTTGAGAACTTCCAGCAAGGTGGGCTGGTTGGGTTGCAGTTCTAGCCCCAGGTAGGTGGTCAGGTTGTGTTGGGGGTCGGCGTCGATAGCCAGTGTGGGATAGCCCCGGCTGGCTAGGAGGCGGCTCAGGAATAGAGATGCGGTTGTCTTGCCCTGCCCCCCGGACAGGGACGCGATGGCGACTGCGATCATGGCTTTAGGGACATGGGGTTTTCTATATATAGATCGTCATCTAAAAAACGAAAATAGTCAATATCTAATTGTATAAAAGTAGCTTTTTATAAAATTAGCCTATAAAGTTTAATAAGAAAGCTAATTTTATAAAATGACTAAAAGCTAAATGACTAAAATTAGCAAATGAGCGCAGTCCGCGCAGTCCTTACCATACCAGAGTTACCCCAAGTAGCGTAGAGGGGTAGCCACCGAGAGGTTCCAACCCACATTCCGCAGATATTCAAGCAGATTTAATTTCAAAGGAATTCATAATTGCCAAAACCTCAAATGATTGCTATGCAATCATTTGAGGTTTTTTTAAGGTATAATAATTTGTGCCAGTATAGCAACCTTCAAAACTATGAAAAAGCCCTCTGAAGCTATAAATATCGTAAATTTAGACCATTTGGGAATAGTAGCGGGGATCATAGATGAAATGGAATTGGTAGAAGAAGTCAACAAAAAAGTGGGAATAAGAGTTAAAGAAACTGTCAGCCCAGGACAAGTAATGAAAGCAATGATTTTGAACGGATTGGGATTTTTGAGCGCCCCAATCTACCTATTTGATACATTTTTCGTGGGAAAAGCAACAGAACATCTAATCGGAAAAGGAATAACAGCCGAACAATTAAATGATGACAGAATCGGGAGAGCATTAGACAAATATTATCAAGCTGGAACGACAAAGTTATTCACAGCAATTGCCCTGAAAGCAGTGATAAAATTTCAAGTAGAAATGAAAAGCGTTCATCTAGACAGCAGTTCAATATCAGTAGAGGGAGCATACAAAAACTGTCAGGAAAAGAGCCAGGAAGTTGAGGCAGAATCTGAGGATACAGAATCTTCCATGAAAACCATAAAAATCGTTCACGGCTACTCAAGAGATAAAAGACCCGATCTCAAACAATTTATCATTGATACGATCGTAAGTGGGGATGGAGACGTACCATTATATCTGAAAATAGATGACGGAAACGCCGATGATAAAAGTGTCTTTGTGTCAAGATTGAAAGAGTTTAAAAATCAGTGGACATTTGACGGAATCTGTGTAGCAGATAGTGCCTTATACACAGCAGAAAATTTGTCAGCAATGGCAGGAATGAAATGGATAACCAGAGTGCCGTTAAGCATAAAAGAAGCTCAAAATAAAATCTGCAACATAGAAGATAGTGACTGGGAAGATTCTCAAATAAAAGGCTATAAAATAGCAGCCAGAACCAGTGAGTATGGCAACATCAAGCAAAGATGGCTAGTCATAGAAAGTGAAATCAGAAAACAAGCAGACCTTAAAAAAATAGTCAAACAAGTAGAGAAACAGTTAGAATCCGCCAAAATCTCACTGCGTAAGCTATCCAGGCAAGACTTTGCTTGTATTACTGATGCAGAAGTTGCAATAAAAAAGTTATCAAACTCATGGAAATATCACCAAATAACAGAAATTAACTGCCAAGAAAAGCCAGTTAAAACAACAAAAATAAAGCTCAAAGAATCGAGCGAGACACAGACAATAGTCTATCAAGTAACAGGTGAAATAGAACCCCGAATTTCAGCAATCGAAGCGGAAAAAGTCAAAGCTGGGAGATTTATATTAGCCACAAATATTTTAGAGCCTAAAGTAGTGAGCAATTCACAGGTATTATCGGAATACAAAGCGCAGCAAAGTAATGAGAGAGGATTTAGATTTATCAAAGATCCGTTATTTTTTACTTCCAGCGTATTCGTGAAAAAGCCGGAGCGAGTTGAAGCAATCGGAATGATAATGGGACTGTGTTTGTTAGTGTATAATTTAGCGCAAAGGAAATTGAGACAACAATTAGAAGCTACCAATGAGCAAGTGAAAAATCAGGTAAAGAAATTGACCGATAAACCGACAATGCGCTGGATATTTCAGGTGTTTCAGGCTGTGCACTTAGTGACGATAAATGGCTCGAAGCAGGTCAGCAATTTAACCCAAGAACACCAAGATATCTTGCGGCATTTAGGAGAGTATTGCTGTCAATACTATTTAATATTTTCAAGTGAATAACGATTGCGATCGAGGTGTAGATATTTGTGAATAATTTTCATTAATTAGTCAAGACAATTTGCTCTTGGCATAAGTTTCCTTGCTTCAAAATATGAGCAACCGCGCTAAAATAGCAACATGAATATATGAAAAAAAGCCAATTATTTCAACTTACTTAGTTTATGTAAATTTGACAAGCTTCTGTAATGCTAAAACTGTATAATTTCAGCCTAAAAGCGTTTGGCTTCCAAGTTTTCACAACTGATAAAGAAATCCGACCGACATCTGCGGAATGTGGGTAATAAGTACGGTAGTCGCATAGCAAGCCATGTCAAATAGACGTTATAGGGGGGTAAAAATGATCAATTTATGGTTTTTATGGTTTTTGCAAGACTGCTATGAGAATAGTTGCCCAGAGTTAGCTCACGCTCACTCTGGGCAGCCAAGGCTCGAAAATCGGGCGAGGGCAGTTTGGACTTGGATAGAACTGTGCTTGACGCGAGCGTGAGTCGATATTGAAGCCAAGAGCGAGCCTGTTGGTGTACACGACAGCCGCCTTTACGAAGGAGCGTCGCCGGGCACGACACAAGCCAGTTGGTGCAGTTCGGCATTGGTGGCGGATGTCCGACGCGATCGCGCGCCCGCTCTCCTGTTTGCAAGCGAAGCAGCCGGCTGATGTCGATGATGGCGAGGGAATCGTTCGTTCGATAGCCAGCAAGAGCGCGATCGCCTTGACACCTAGGATTCCCCATTCATAAGGGTGCATCGTTTTTGTTTCTGCACGAATTAGTCAGGGTTTGCGATCGCAAAAACATTGCTTGCTACTAACAAAGAACAGCCATAACCAGCCTCAACAAGCAAAGGCACGAACAGCAGAAAAAAGCAGTAATTTGACCGAAAAAGTCAGGCGTTTGCAGGATATTTTCAGGTAAATGCAGGTAAAGTGCACCCCCTGCAAATACCTGCACTCTACCTGATTTTGTACTGCAAACCCCTGACTTTATACTGCAAATGCCTGACTTTAGCTGACGCAACAATTAGCTAATTTTTAGCGTTTTTAACAACAAGTGAATTGACTTAATAGTCAAGTTACGGTATAGTAAATTGAATTAAAAATCAAATTTCACAAGTGTGAGGAAATTGGCAGCGCAGTAGCAGTAGCCGTTATGTCAGCCTTAACAGTGGAGTGAAATATTATTGTCGGGCCCGCGCTTTGCAATCGGCTAAACTGTTATTGTCCGATCGAGCTTGACAGTCGGGTAAGCACTATGCTCAATATTGATGAGGGTGCATTATTTTTATGTCTGCACGCATTAGTCATGGTTTGTGATCACAAAAACATTGCTTGCTAAGTAGCTAGACAAAATTAATTACATAGTTTTCTCCAAATTCTTTCAGGATTTTTTCCACAGATGTAACAAAAGTTCCCCAACTCTTGTAAGCAGATATTTCAATCCATTCATACTTAATAAACCGCCATAAAATTTCAATTAAATTTAATTCAGGTGAGTAAGAAGGCAACTCAAAAAGAGTAATATTACGTTGTTTCCACTCTTCAAGTTTGTCAACAATAGCATCACTGGTATGAATAGAAGCTTGATCGGTGACAATCACCGTTGGCTTATCTACTGTGGGAAAAAAAGCATCAATACAGGCAATAACCACATCTGAATTAATACTTTGAGATGAAATATAAGTTTCAAGATGGTTATTTCGATTCATGATTCCTAGTACATTCATTCGCTGACTACGACGACTAGGAATTGTTAAATATTCTCCGATTTCCTGCCAGCCATAGGGGACACAAGGAATCAAACAAAATCCAGTTTCATCCAAGTAATATAAATCAATTTTACCTCGATCGTCCAATTGCTTTAATTCTTCTAATTGTGCCTTTTTCTCTTGATATTCCTGGGCTGGAGGCGTTCCTCCCACTCCTTTACGCATACGATGCCAACTCATATTTAGAGTTTTTAGTATTCTTTTAATTGTTTTTGTACTGGGAGTTATGCCCCAGGTTTCTTGAACTTTTTGGCTAACATTTTTTAATTGCCTTGGTTCTTGTTTAGCCCACTCTTTTATTTGAGATTTCTGCGAAGAGTTAAATAGTGGCTTAGAACCTCTTCCTGGTTTATTATAAAGTCCTATCATTCCCTCTGATTCCCACCGATTGAACCAGTTATAGAGGGTCTTATAACTTATTTGAAAAATATTCATTAACTCTCCTTTTTTTACTCCTTGCGAAGCTAATATGAGGCAATGTGATCTCTGACGTACCTGATGATGTCGGCTTTGGCGATAAATTCGCTGTAGTAATTTAGACGAAAGAGGATTTATTTCTCTGATAAACATCATATGAAATTCTAATTAACTCATAATTTTGCCTGGAATATCATTCTACTATGTATTTGTGTAATTAATTCTGTCTAACTACTTACCAAGAGAGAAGAGCCATAACCAGCCTCAACAAGCAAAGGCAATCCATGCACAAAAAAGCAGTAATTTGGCAGGAAATTGCAGGCGGCAAGCCGGATATTTTCGGGTAAATGCAGGTAAAGTGCACCCCCTGCAAATACCTGCACTTGCCTGACTTTATACTGCAAACGCCTGACTTTATACTGCAAGTGCCTGACTTTAGCTGATGCAACAATTAGCTAATTTTTTAGCGTTTTTAACAACAAGTGGATTGACTTAATAGTCAAGTTGTGGCATCGGAATTGAATTAAAAATCAAGTTGAGCAAGTGTGAGAAAATTGGCAGGTAGCTAAAATTTATGAAGCGATTTTGTAGCGTAGTACCCACTATGCCAGCAATAAAGTTGAGGCTGGACTATCTGGTTTTTGCGTTCCGTTGAGGCTGTTTGCGAGTGTAAGGCTTACATGGTAGTGGGTACGGTCGAGAGTATCCGGGCGACTGTTTCCAGCATGAGTATCTGCTGATTCATAGAGCGACGAGCCTTTTTTCAAGTTCGCTAGCGGCTAAACGCTGCTCCCGCACCCGACCAACTCGAATAGCGTCAATCAAGCTGAGCAAGGCGTAGAGTTCTGGATCGTTACTGGCAGCTTGGGGGACTGAGCGGTACAGAGGCGCGATTGCCTGCCCTCTCACGACACCTTGAGGGTCAGGCCAGACATAAACCTCTGATGGTGAGGCAACCAGCTTGCTTTTCAATGGCGAGCGCAGAATGTGCAGTTGGCAGTCCCCGCGAGAGGGGGACTGGCTGGGCGTAGAATACATAGCGCAACCCGTGAACCAAGAATTCCAACACCGCTTGCTTCAAAATTTTCCGCTCGGAGCCATAATACAGACCGGCAGCTTCAGAACGCTCAAGGGCAGCATGAACCGAGGCGATGCGCTCATACCCAAGCTTTGAGCGAGAGAACTGTACGTCCAGTTCGTTGAATCCCAACTGTGGACTTTGAGTATTGCAAGGATATCTTGGGGTTTTAGCATAGCGGATGAGCTCGTGCATTGTTTCCTTGTTTCCTTTATTCTACATTCGCGAATAGCGAATAATTAAGGTGTGGCGACTTTAATTTACTGCGAGGCGCTCGTTGAAGGGCAAGAGCCTAGTAGCGAATACAGCGCTCGCCCCGGTTGCTTGAAACCGTTGTAGGTAGGAGCGATCGCATTATAAGTTTCAGAAAACTTAGCCGCAACTCTCCTTTACCGCTATCGGTATAAATATATCTCCCAACATTGCTTGCTACGACTCATTCCTGCTTTTTGTGCAAGCTTCCTCTCTGGCATAAGTTTGAGTTTTTATGCGTTTTTTGCTGCGAATAAGCCCCCAAATTCCGCTAAAAATTAAGTTGAGTTTGCACAAGTTTACTCGCACATTCTCAGGACAAACAGCGAAAAACGCATGAAAACGCATGAAAACTTAGTCTTAAAAAGTTAATTTTGAGGTTTTTTCCTGTCCCGGTACACTTAATATCAATTTAATAATTTAACAGCAAGCTCTACACTCCAATTTTAGGCAAATGTAGCAGAGGCTCAAAAGTGGTAGCATTTATAGCAAGCTGTACTTTCACAATTAAGCAAGCAGAACTAATTGAAAGCTGTTAAGG
>Ga0209278_1001848_pt1 | contig 12372 bp, 8 predicted proteins | sample JI81BgreenDNA_FD_187504 | JGI IMG/M metagenome (GOLD analysis project Ga0209278, IMG submission 187504) | Wastewater effluent complex algal communities from Wisconsin, to seasonally profile nutrient transformation and Carbon sequestration -... | ecosystem: Engineered > WWTP > Effluent > Algae... | reverse complement strand
GATGCGTCGCACGGTGACGTTAACATTGCTCAAATCGGCAAGCAAATCTTGCAGGATTTCTTGTTGCTGCCGAGCTTGAGTTATTTCGCGCGGTTCCTGCACCAAATCGCGAACGATTGTATCTTCCGCGCGCGAAGCAACGATCGGGTCTGCTTCGCCGTCTACGTGTACGAAAGTGCGCCGACCGGGCCCCCGTTCTTCTTCAATTGGTATTACTGCTGTTACTCGATCGGAGCGTACATATTTGCCAAATCCCAGGTGGACTAAGACAGAAGATTGTATTTTCATAGATAGCAATTTTTATTTGTTAGTTATCTATATTTTAACTTTGCCAACTCAGAGATGACAACTAATATCCTAGCTGTTTGTACTACAATATGTGTCGGTATTTTCTGTGTTTTATAGTTGTCAATTTTCCTAAAAAGTGCTAAGTTAATTAACTGGATATAAGTTACCAACGGTGGGTCAGAAACCGGGTTTTTAACGAAAAGACGCGCTCCAACCAGCAGATTCGGTAAAAACCCGGTTTCTTTGGTCGGAGCGCGTAAATCCTGTTACCATAATAAAAATAGAGCAGTTTGCGATCGCCCGCAACGCATTTCAGGGACACAGCCTACCGATTCTAGATTTGAGCATTACTTCCACGGAAAAACAGGAAAGCCTAAATCATGCTAATTAGTCTCGACTTAGTTATCAGTATCCTGACGACAATTCCCTTCGGCACTATCAAAGACAAGTTTCAGCGCAACGAAACTGTCATCAAAATCTTAAAAAGATTTAACCTCGACCCGGATGCTCCGCCCGCAGATTTTAGCGGAGTTTATGTTTATACTTTAGTAGAATACGGCGCTGGCAAACCCAAGCAGATTTTAGAACTGTTTCGCCAAAAAGAGATTGAATCAGCATTTCGCAAAGCCTTCGAGTCCGATAGCCCAGCCATTTTAATTAAAGCAGGCGATGAATATCTGAATGAGAGTGCTTTAGGCAAAGAAATTCGAGATTTAGGCATTGACCCCAGACGGGAATTCATGGCATTTGCCGCCGTGTTTATGGAAGTAGCAAAGCGGACGCGGACGCTGGGAGATGTGATGATGGGAAATTCGATCGCCTCTTTGCAAAAACGCCTATCTATGGTAATGGATCGCATCGAACGCCTCCCCACTATCGAAGGAATTCGCACCGAATTTGCACGACTGGAAGCTGAAGATTATCCCGCACTTCCCGCAGCAGCATCAACTAATATTCAAAAGTCTCAAGCTTTTATTTTATCACAACAAGTTCGCGGGTGGTTTGAAACATTAAGTTATAAGTTTGAAACCTATCAAATCTCGGAGGATAACTATTTTGAATGGATTATCAATGTTCCTGTCAGACGCAATCGGTACGATCGCATTTTAGTGCGCGGAATTGCCGGAGAAGCCGGACTCAGAGACATCTCAGCCTTGCGCGAGTCGGTGGAAAAACAGCGCACCGATGAAGGATGGTTAGTCACCGCCCGCCGCATCAGTCGCGCCGCGCGGGATGAGGTAGAGAAAGACGAAAATCGTAATTTAGCTTGCTATACGTTTGATGAATTACTCGACCAAGATGCCGATTTTACCGCTTATCTGGATTGGCTAGAAACAGAAATTACTAGCCGAGAAATTGATACCAAATATGTGCCGCTAGCTTGTACGAAAGAAGAAATTGACCCCGATACTCACCGCAAGATAGGCGTGAGTCATTATGACGGGCGAGATGGCTGGATCGAAGGTTATATTGACCTGTGGTTGAATGACCCAGTAAAAGAACATATTTCAGTTTTAGGAGAATTTGGAACCGGCAAAACTTGGTTTGCGATGCACTATGCTTGGATGGCGCTGCAACGCTACAAAGAAGCTCAAAAGCGCGGCTTGGAACGTCCGCGTTTGCCGTTAGTAATTCCTTTGCGAGATTACGCGAAAGCTGTTAGTGTGGAGTCCCTATTTTCTGAGTTTTTCTTTCGCAAGCACGAGATACCTTTGGCGGGTTATTCGGCTTTTGAACAACTGAATCGGATGGGTAAATTTTTGTTGATTTTCGATGGTTTTGATGAAATGGCCGCTAAGTGCGATCGGCAAGAAACCATCAACAACTTCTGGGAACTAGCAAAAGCCGTCGTTCCCGGCGCAAAAGTTATCCTGACTTGCCGTACCGAACACTTTCCTGAAGGCAAGGAAGGACGGGCATTGTTCAATGCAGAACTGCAAGCATCAACAACCATTTTAACAGGCGAAACTCCCCAATTTGAAGTCTTAGAATTAGAGAAATTTAACGACGAACAAATTGGGCAAGCGTTGTCATTTCAAACAGAAGCGGCGACTGTAAAAAAAGTGATGGGAAACCCGCAACTATTGGATTTAGCGCGTCGCCCGGTGATGACCGAGTTAATTTTGGAAGCATTGCCCGATATTGAAGCTGGAAAACCAGTAGATATGTCGCGGATTTATCTGTATGCGGTGCGGCGGAAGATAGAGAGAGATATCAAAGCAGAACGTACTTTTACGTCTGTAGCAGATAAGCTTTACTTTTTATGCGAACTGTCTTGGGAAATGCTGTCTACCAACCAAATGAGTCTCAATTATCGCGGTTTTCCCGATCGCATTCGCAGCTTGTTTGGTTCCGTGGTGCAAGAGGAAAAAGACTTAGACCACTGGCACTACGACATGATGGGTCAAACGATGCTGATTCGCAATGCAGATGGCGATTATACTCCGGCGCACCGTTCGTTATTAGAGTTTTTTGTCGCTTATAAATTTGCAGCAGAATTGGGAGTTTTGGCGGCAGATTTTACCGAATTAGTTGCGCCGGAACAGTCTTGTGTCAACCCTGATGCAGAACCTCGATCGTACACTTGGTCTAATTACTGTCGGCTTCAGGCCCAGAAGAGAAATAACAACGAACTTATCGCGCCTTTGAAAGGATTTGTTGCTGAAGATTTAGGGCAACTTCTTCAGAGTTTCGGACAAGCGCGGCTGACTAAAGCTGTGATGGATTTGTTCTTACCAATGGTAGGGGCTGTACCCTCGTGCCGGCCCTGCCTCGATGTAGGGGCAGCTACGGAGGAATTATTGGAAATTCTGGAAGCAACGCGGGGAAAAACTGAAAGTGAGGTAGGTTATGTGGGAGGGAATGCGGCGACGCTGTTGGTGAAAATCGATCGAACTGCGTTAGAAGCAAAAGACCTTTCTCGTGCAGTTATTTTAGGTGCTGATTTTACAAATGCTAGTCTGCGCCACGTCAATTTTGCTGAAGCAAATTTAGCTAATTCTGATTTTACTAAAATCTTCAGCAGTGTTCGGTCAGTAATATTTAGTCCTGATGGCAAACTGTTAGCTACAGGTGATAGCGATGGCGTAGTTCGCTTGTGGGAAGCTAGCAGTGGCAGAGAAATATTGACCTGTAAAGGACATACCAACGTGGTGGAGTCAGTGACCTTCAGTCCTGACGGTGAGATACTTGCTAGCGGGAGTTATGACAAAACAATCAAGTTATGGGATGTCAAGAGTGGTGAATGTTTAAAAGTGTTGCAGGGACATACCGAATCAGTAATGTTTGTCACCTTCAATCCTGATGGAAATATACTCGCTAGTGGGAGTTTCGATCGCACGATAAGGTTATGGGATATCCGCACGCGTAAATGCCTGCAAATTTTGCAAGGTCATACTGAAAGTGTGTTTTCAGTGGCTTTCCATCCTGCTGGTGAGATGCTTGCCAGTGGCAGCAGCGACACAACAGTAAGGTTGTGGAATATTCACACTGGTGAATGCCTGCAAATTTTGCACGGTCATACTAAAAACGTGTTTTCAGTTGCTTTCAATTCTATTGGTGAAATACTTGCTAGCGGCAGCGGCGACGAAACAGTGAAGCTGTGGAATATCGGCAGCGGTGAATGTCTCAAAACTTTGGAGGGACATTTCGGTCATGTACGGTCAATAGCCTTCAGTCCTTCGGACGAAATACTCGCAAGTGGAAGTCAGGATTGCACAGCAAAACTGTGGGATATCAACAGCGGTGAATGCTTGAATACTTTGCAAGGGCATAACGATCGAGTAGGGTCAGTCGCCTTCAGTCCAAACAGTGAAATACTTGTTAGCGGCAGTTACGATAAAACGCTGAGGCTGTGGGCTATTAACAGCGGTGAATGCTTGAATACGCTGCAAGGGCATAGCAATCAAGTAAGGTCGATCGCCTTCAGCCCCAACGGTGAAATGCTGGCCAGCAGCGATGATGAAAAAACAGTCAAGCTGTGGGATGTCAGCAGTGGTGAATGCCTCCAAATCTTGCACGGACATCTCGATCGGGTAGACTTGGTTGCTTTCAGTCCAAATGGTAAGCTACTTGCTAGCAACAGTTATGACGAAACATTGAGGGTATGGGATATTCGCAGCGGTGAATGCCTTCATACTTTGCCAGAAGTTGACAATGAAACACGATCGATCGCCTTCAGTCCAAATGGTGAAATACTTGCGAGTGCAGGTTACAAACAAACGGTGAGGTTGTGGCATATCGGTACTGGCGAATGTCTCAAAACGTTGCACGGGCATAACAATTCTGTATACTCGGCTGCTTTCAGTCCTTTGGGTGAGATATTTGCCAGTGCAGGTTTTGACGGAACGGTGAGGCTGTGGGATATCCATACTGGTGAAGGCCTCCACATCTTACAGGGGCATACGGGTTGGTCACGCGCGATCGCCTTTAGCCAGAACGGTGAAATACTTGCCAGTGGAAGTGTCGATCGAACAGTAAGATTATGGGATGTTCGCAGTGGTGAATGCCTCCAAATCTTACAGGGGCATACTGATTGGATACGTTCAGTTGCCTTTAGTTATTCTGGTGAAATAGTTGCTAGTGGAAGTGTAGATGGAACGGTAAGAATATGGGATATTCGTACAGGTGAATGTCTAAAAATTTTGCAATGTCATACCAGTAGAATTAACTCTGTTGCCTTCAGTTCAAATGAAAAAATTATTGCTGCTTGCTGTCGGGATGGCACAATTAGACTTTGGGATATTGAGACTGGTGAGTGCCTCAAAATATTGAAAAGTGACAGACCTTATGAAAACATGAATATTGCAGGAGTTACGGGTTTAACGGAAGTTGAAAAAGCCACGCTCAAAGCTTTAGGGGCTGTTGAAAATTAATCGTCGCAAAGGCTGTCACTCCACTAAGTCCGACAGGGAATGAATTCCCTGTCTAATAGCGAAAGTCCTCTAAAGAGGACTAAAGAATTAATTAGTCCTCTTTAGAGGACTTTCGCTTTGAGGCAGGGGTTTCAACCCTTGCCGGACTGCGGGTTTACCCTTAATCTGCATCTACATCATCGCATTCATGCGACAGTCAAATAGAAAAAACCTGAACCGAATCTATATCTACTCTTCTCTGCTAGAATATAGTTGGAGCAAGCGGAGAGTCAATTTAAAATATAAGTTAAATCACTCTGGAGGCAAAACAATGAATACGGCTAAATTATCGATCGCTGATGACTATCAGACAGTCATATTACCTAAAGAATTTCATTTGGCAGGAAATGAAGTGTATGTCAAAAAAATAGGAGATGTTATTGTCCTAATCTCCAAAGAAAATACTTGGCAAACTTTTTTTGATAGTTTAAATATGTTCGCGGATGACTTTATGCTAGTCAGGAATCAGCTTCCTTTGGAGACTAGAGAGGCTTAAGAATGACATTATTACTAGAGTTATCCTGAACATCACTTACCCACGAGTAGTCAGAAACCGGGTTTTTTAGATAATACTTGGTTGAGGCCAGCAGAAACGGCCAAAAACCCGGTTTCTAAAGTAGCCTACTGACTAAACTGTTGAGCGTAGTAGCCAGCATAGCGAGATCCCTTTTCCAGCAACTCCTCGTGCGTCCCAGATTCGACAATTCTGCCTTTTTCCAACACTAAAATACGATCGGCTCTCCGCACAGTAGCCAAGCGGTGCGCGATAATAAACACCGTGCGATCGCGCATCAATCTTTCCAGCGCTTCCTGCACTAAACCTTCGGATTCCGAATCCAGCGCCGATGTCGCTTCATCCAAAATCAAAATTCTGGGATCGAGCAAAACTGCACGGGCGATCGCAATTCTTTGTTTTTGCCCGCCAGATAAATTTACACCCCTTTCTCCTACCCAAGTTTGATAGCCATCGGGAAACTCATTAATAAATTGATGAGCGTTAGCAATCTCCGCAGCTTTTTGCACATCTTTCAGTTCATAATAAGATTGACCGAAAGCGATATTTTGAGCAATTGTACCCGAAAATAAAATCGTTTCTTGCGGTACAATTCCGATTTGCCTCCGCAGAGTATTTAAGGTGACATCTTGAATATCAATACCGTCAATTAAAATCTGTCCCGCTTGCGGATCGTAAAATCTGGGTAACAAGTTTACTAAAGTAGTTTTACCCGCACCGGATGCGCCCACGAGGGCAATCATTTCTCCGGGAAGTACCAGCAAACTCATACTTTGTAAAATGGGTGTCTCTGAGTTATAGGCAAAATTAATATTGCGGTATTCGACTTTTCCGGTAACGTGGGGCAGTTCAATTGCACCCGATTTTTCGACTACAGCGGGTTCAATTGCTAATAATTCAAAAATGCGATCGCTAGAAGCTTCTCCCTGCTTAAAATCCCCGTAATTAGCAGTTGTGATAGCAATGGGGTCAATTAACAGTGCCACCCCTGCGATATAACTTATAAATTGAGTACCTGTGAGATTTCCTTGAGAAATTTGCCAACCTCCCAGGAAAAAGAGCAAAATCACGCTCATCGCTTCCAGAAAGCCAACTACAACGAACTGAAGTGCTTTTATTCTTTCTGACAAATACTTAGCGCGGCGGTTTTGTTCTGCTTCTTCTGCAAAGCGGGCAATTTCGTAGTCTTCAGCCACAAATGCTTTGATTAAACGAATGCCGCTGAATACTTCTGTCAGCAAAGCAGATAAATCAGAGATGCGATTTTGACTTTGGCGCGAGTAACTTAGCAGTCTTTCACCAAACCAGCCAATTAAAATAGCCATCAGCGGTGCAATAATTAATGCACCTAGAGTTAATTGCCAGTTGAGATAAATCATATATCCCAGAACCGCAATTAGCTGCAAAACACAAGGGATAAACTGATGAAAAAATTTATTTACTACTTCGCCAATGCGGTCAATATCTTCGGTGAGGCGGTAGGATAAGTCTCCGGTTTTGGCTGTTTCAAAGTAGCCGAGATTGAGTTTTTGCAGGTGGGAGTAAACTTTTTTGCGGATTTCCAAAGCAATAGTCAAAGCAGCTTTTGCCATCAGCGTATCTTGACCGTACTGGGCTGTACCGCGAATTAGAAATATAATGGCGCTGAGTGCCGCAATTTGAGCGAACCCTTGTAAATCTCCTTTACCTATAAATTTGGCAGTTTCGCCAACTAGCCACGCTATAATCGGCCAAAATATGGTAAATACTACGGTACAAGCTAATGCTTTACCGATGGTTTGTTTTTGGGGACGGAGGTAGGGTAAGATTTGCCAGTATGTCGATCGAGTTTTCAAGATATTTTGCCCTCGCAAATTCTGTTTTTGGGGTTCTCTGCAAGAATATTCAAACTTCGATCCCCCCTAACCCCCCTTAATAAGGGGGGGACAAGATTATTATTGCAAGTTCCCCTTTTGAAGGGGGATGCGAGGGGATCTCTGCGTAAGTCATAGAGATATCTGAGCCAGAATATGATAACAGCGATCGGTAAATAATACTAATTCTCAAAACTCATGGAATAGTTGCTGTAGGGTGCGTCGCCATCTACAATCTTCAAAAACAGCGACAATCTCAAAGCGACGCACCTTACTATAACCTCGATCGGGTTTCTGGAAGTGGGTCGCCATTTATCAACAATCATTCTTGCCCGTCTGCATGAGTCGCTAGTACCTGAGCCCCCTCGACAACTTCACCCCGAAAAGCGGCTGACTGTCCGGGTGCAAGAGTAACTGGTTGAGAGTAGATAAATCCGTTGTCAATTAAATTGCCTGACTCGTCCAAAACTTCATAATTAACTTTGACATTCTTGATTGTTTTGCAGCCTCGATTAAGCACTTGACCGCTGAAAAAGTTACCGTCATAATTAGCCGCCGCAATTGAAACTTTTGCAGCAATGTTGGAACCGGTAATGCAAGTTTGGGAAGTTCCAGATGCTGGCTGTTTCTCGCACAATTTGCCCAAGTCTACTGTTTTGCCTTCGGGAGTTTTCATGTAGCAAAATGGCTCATCAACTGGTGATTTTTGAGCCATTGTATTTGTAGCGTCTGCCAGCAAAGGAATAGCAGATATCGGCGAGATTAGAAAACTCGATAAAGCTACTGTGAAAGGTAAAATAATCATGTTTTTTGGCAATAACTTGTACATGATAATTCATATATTTTTTACGTTTGCATATCTCTATGTATGGTGGATCTCATGACTAATTTAATTTTTTGGGCGGGCTAGAAGCCCAACCCCTACTCCCCACAAGAATTAGATGCACGGGCTAGGAGCAACGGCCCACAAGAATTAGATGTACACCTGACGAGATTATCTAATACTCGGCTTTCTATTCCTAAGATTCCGCGCTCCGGGAATTTTCCGGCTGGGACGGCGATTGTTCAAACTGCTCGCAGTTCGAGTATTCACAGCATCAGCAGCAGCTATTAAACCTAAATCTTGCAAGATTTCAACAGCCGCCCTTTGTCCAGTTTCGCAACCGCCTTCCATGTAACCTTGATTTTCCAGCGAAGTGTGTTCCCCGGCAAAATATAAGTTCCCAACTCGTTCGCCTTCAACGCCGTACATTTGCGTCCACTGTCCTACTAAATAGCAGGAATAAGAACCTTTAGAAAAGCGTTCTCCCGGCCAATATGCTCGCACAGCTTTGCCCGATCGCAAATTTCTCACTCCGGGAAAAACTCTTTCAAATTGGTTCAAAAATCTTTGTGCTTGGTCTTCTGGAGTGCCGGCACCGATCGACAAACCCTGCTTTCCTCCTGTAAAATTAGTAACTAAACCGTTAGGAGTAGGAGCGAAAGGCGTAGCTTCCCAGGTATTCTGGAATCCTAAATCGCTATAAACAGAAGCCGTCGATTGATAAGGTTCCCGCCAAATGCGGCTGCGGTAGCCAGTAATTAACTTAGAATTAGTACCGTAACCCAATTGCTCGATCGCCCTGCGCTTTGGTTGGGGCAAAGGTACGTTAATTTTAACGTCTCGCAGAGTGCTGAACGGTAAAGTTAACAAAACTCGCTCGTAAGTGCGATCGAACGCGCTTAGTCCCGATCGCAAATTTACGCGATAGCGGCCATCCGGCAAAAGAGTAATCGCTTCCAAAACCGTCCCCGCCTCGATCGAACCAGACAATTGACCCGCCAAACGGTTGATAATTTGACTGTTGCCGCCGTCAATTTGATAGCGCTCATCGCTGTCGCCGTACAATTCAAAACTGCCCGCTTCAGAACTGATTAAAAACAGCAGATTTAACGCCGACTGCTCCTCGGTATCTCGACCGTATTCCGTCGTGTAAGCAATGCGGAGTAACTGCCGGACAATCGTGCTAATCTCGGCTTGGTCTACATATTCAGCGATCGAAAGATTGTCCAATCTTTCCGCTGCTTCTGTAAAATCAAGATAGCTAATTTCATCGCCAACCGCCTGCAAATCAGCAGTAATTTTACTCGCTAGTGGCGCAAATTCCGCGATTAATTGCTCAAGAGAAAAGCGCCGTCCTTGAAAGAAAAAAGTATCCTTCACCAATCCACTCTGCACTTGGGCTAAGTCGATCGCCCGCAAACCCAATTCCGTCGCCAGCGAGATTAAATTAGTGTGGCCGGTGTCAATAAATTCTCCCCCCAAATCCGCCGGAATCAGCGTTCCAGCCACCTTGGGAATAGTGCGTATCCGCCCCCCCACGCGGTTCGTTGCCTCGATTATATCGGCACGCACACCCGCTTGGCGCAAGCGATAAGCCGCCGTCAAACCAGCAATTCCCGCACCCACAACCAAAATCGGCGATCGTCCACCCTGTTGAGCAAAAGCTCCCTCTCCCTCCCTGGTAAAAGTCGCAGCAGCGGCAGCCCCCGCAGCAGCTAAACCCCCGTGCAGCAAGCGGCGCCGAGATATGGCAGAATTAGGAATGCGATCTGTCAGCATCCCCAGCAGTTCATCAGCCGGAATGCCCGTTTCCCTTGATTTCTGGGCAATGCTTGCAGCGCGGCGCAGCATTGCCATCAGTGCAGATTTAGCCATAATTAAGACATCCTCACAAAACAAAACTTTGATGTAAACTGGATTCTCGATCGTGCAATTTCCAGACTAAAGTCCAGAGAGATTTTTTTAATAATGCTAACCCTCAGAACACTGTTCGACAGCAAATTTTATCTCGAAAACAACCCAGATGTCGCCGTAGCAGTTGCCAGAGGCACGGTATCGAGTCCCTTCGATCACTACCGAAAAATTGGCAAATTTGAAAATCGCGACCCGAATGCCCTGTTCGACGCCAGCTATTATTTAGACACCAATACAGATGTAGCGGTATCAGCCAAACTCAATGGCTTTTCAGGGGCCGATCACTTTATCAGATTCGGTCAATTTGAACTACGCAACCCCAACCCATTCTTCGATGTTAATTTTTATCTAACAAGCAACCCAGACGTGCTGACTGCAGTCCAAACCAATCAATTTACCCCATTTGAACACTACTTCAAAGCCGGTCAATTAGAAAACCGCAAAGCCAGCATTTTCTTCGATCCCAGCTTTTATCTAGAAAAATATCCGCTGGTAGCAGCAGCAGTCAATAGCGGCGCAGTTAAAAGTGCGATCGACCATTACATTCAATTCGGTCAACAAGAAGGATTGTTGAGCACTCTCCCCGATCCCGCCGACAATTTGAACGCAGCAAAAAGCTTGGGCATTCTCACAGAAATTCAAACGGCGAGCGATTTTGTGGGAGATGCTGAACCAGCCGACATTTACAGTTTCATCCTCAATACTCCCAGCCTTTTCAGTGTAACTTTTGACGGTTTGAGTGCAGATGTTGATGTTGAATTAATTCAGGATCTGAACGGCAACGGCGCCGTTGGATTAGACGATATTATTGCTTCGTCTAACAATTTAGGCACGTCTTCAGAAACAATTGTCAGTAATGGGGCTTTGCCTGCGGGGACTTATTTCGTCCGCGTTTCTCAATTTCAAGGCGATACAAATTATGACTTGAGATTGCTAGCCGCTCCCTCAGCAATACCGCCCCAAATTTAAAATCAAAATAACGTATATAGCAAGCCTAAATCAGTCAAACGAACCCAGACTTCTCCTCATATCAAATCCGGTAGCATCGTCCTGTATTCATCTCTGTATTCTCCCCCTCTGCGTTCTGGAGCGCCCTCTGCGGTTAAATCATTCCGATGCAACCGGAAACGATATCACTTCTCCTCTATTTCTTCGCGGTATTTGCGCCTTCGCGGTTCGTAAAAAACATCTAGTTGACAAATGATTTAGACTTGCTATAAAACAGGCTGCAAAAAGGGCGATCGACAATTTGCCAAGGTTTCACTTATTAGTTGCTGGCTCGCTGGGAGAAGGCAAAGATTGAACAGGTGCCGGAGGCCAATTAGAGCGACTTCTGGTGAGAGTGGTAGACACCAAAGCATAGCCCAAAACAGCAGGAAGCACGATCGCACTCAGAAACACGATCGCCACAGCCCAATTCATCGCAGTCGAGATTGGGCCGTAATGAGTGCGGTAAGGGTCAAACGTTGGTAAATTAGGCATCGGGGCGTCCCGCAGCGCGATCGAACGTTTGAACCGCACCCGCCTGTCGTCTAGCTTTTCGAGCAAAATCCAGCCAACTTCCGCCTCTTCACCGCATAGCTTGTGAAAAATCGCAGGATTGCGGAACAAATCGTTGCTAGCCCGCACAATCTTGTACTCCCAAACCGTCAAATCAACAGAATTGGGATCGGATTTGGGATTGCCCTTGGATCGCGCATTTTCAGGCGCATTAAAATTACCATCTTGAGATTCGTACCGAGTCAAAACTTCCTCCTCCTCATCGCATTTTTGCCCCGCATCCCATTGCTCGTGGCTCACCAAAATACCCACAACCGCAGCCTCCAAGCCGAGACTGCCAACCATCAAACTCCAAATCAGAATTTCAACCATAAAAGGAGGTGAACTAACCTGACGGTCAACTGAGTACAGTTAGACTGCAGGCTTCTTTTTCCTTTTTTGCAAAGGCTTTTTTGAGTGACGGAGTTCCCCCGCCACTTTCGTAACTCAGACCAATCTTTCTAATAAGTTTAGCTGAGTTTTCATCTCGATCCAATGATTCCCCACATTGACAGGAATGCCACCGAT
>Ga0209278_1001845_pt1 | contig 12383 bp, 9 predicted proteins | sample JI81BgreenDNA_FD_187504 | JGI IMG/M metagenome (GOLD analysis project Ga0209278, IMG submission 187504) | Wastewater effluent complex algal communities from Wisconsin, to seasonally profile nutrient transformation and Carbon sequestration -... | ecosystem: Engineered > WWTP > Effluent > Algae... | reverse complement strand
GCCCACGCCCTGGGCGTGGAACACCTGCTCGGCGGCGTCGAGGATGCGGTCGCGCGTGAGCAGGGCCTCTTCCTTGGTCTTGCGAACCATGTGCAGAAGTCTCCGTTGTTGGGTGGGATCTGACGTGTCCCGTAACCTCTAAGCATACATTCATGGATGTATGTATAGTGCGCCGCCATCCGATCCAACGGCGCCATCTGGTGCCTGAGCGCAACATGAAGCCCATCCCACGCCCGGCCGCCCTGGCCACCCCCGTGCTGGCCCTGACAGCCGCCTTGCTGCTGGCGGCCTGCGGCGACAAGCCCGCCGCCCCGGCGGCCGGTGGTGGTGCACCGCCGCCGCCCGCCGTGGGCGTGGTGACGGTGGCGCCGCAGGCCGTGCCGCTGCAGGCCGAGCTGCCCGGCCGCGTGGAGCCGCTGCGCACGGCGCAGGTGCGCGCACGCGTCACGGGCATCGTGCTGCAGCGCCAGTTCCATGAGGGCAGCGAGGTGCGCGCCGGCCAGGCGCTGTTCCGCATCGACCCCGCGCCCTACCAGGCCGCGCTCGACAGCGCCCTGGCCCAGCAGCAGCGCGCCGAGGTGCTGGTGCAGCAGACGGCGGCCACGGTGGCGCGCTACACGCCGCTGGCCGCCGACAAGGCCATCAGCCAGCAGGACCTGGTCAACGCCCAGGCCGCGGCCAAGTCCGCCGAGGCCGACCTGGCGGCCGCCAGGGCCGCGGTGCAGCAGGCGCGCATCAACCTCGGCTACACGCAGGTGACGGCGCCGATCGCCGGCCGCATCGGCCGCGCGCTGGTGACCGAGGGCGCGCTGGTGAGCGCCACCGAGGCCACCCAGCTGGCCCTGGTGCAGCAGGTGCAGAGCGTGTACGTGAACTTCACGCAGAGCGCCGGCGAGGTGCTGGCGCTGCGGCGTGCGCTGGCCGCGGGCCAGCTGCAGCGCAGCGCCGGCGACAGCGTGGCCGTGCGCGTGGTGCTGGAGGACGGCAGCGAGCTGCCGCAGAAGGGCCGGCTGCTGTTCAGCGACCTCACGGTGGACGCCAGCTCGGGCCAGGTGACGCTGCGCGCCGAGGTGCCCAACGCCGAGGGCCTGCTGCTGCCCGGCCAGTACGTGCGCGTGCGCCTGGCGCAGGCCGAGCTGCCCGCGGGCGTGCTGCTGCCGCAGCAGGCCGTCACGCGCAGCCAGGCCGGCGACAGCGTGCTCGTGGTGGGCGAGGGCAACAAGCCCGAGCCGCGCAAGATCAGCGTGCGCAACGCGCAGGGCGGGCAGTGGGTGGTGACGGCCGGCCTCAAGCCGGGCGACCGCGTCATCGTCGACGGCTTCCAGAAGATGTTCGTGCCCGGCGCACCGGTGAACCCGGTGCCCTGGACGCCGCCCGCCGCCGCGGCGGCCCCGGCTTCGGCTGCCAGCCGCTGAACGCGGAGCCCGCACCATGGCCCGCTTCTTCATCGACCGCCCCATCTTCGCGTGGGTGATCGCGCTGTTCGTGCTCGTGCTCGGCGGCGTTGCGGTCACGCAGTTGCCGGTGGCGCAGTACCCGCCGGTGGCGCCGCCGTCCATCGTCGTCTCTGCCGCCTACCCGGGCGCTTCGGCGCAGACGCTGGAGGACAGCGTTCTCTCCGTCATCGAGCGCGAGATGAACGGCGTGCCCGGCCTCATCTACATGGAGTCGGTGGCGCAGGCCGACGGCAGCGGCAGCATCACGCTGAGCTTCCAGCCTGGCACCAACGCCGACCTGGCCCAGGTGGAGGTGCAGAACCGCCTCGGCCGCGCCACGCCGCGCCTGCCCTCGGCCGTGGCCCAGCAGGGTGTGCGCGTGGACAAGGCACGCGCGAACTTCCTGCTCTTTGCCATCCTGAGCAGCACCAACCCGGCGTATGACCCCATCGCGCTGGGCGACTTCGCCGCGCGCAGCGTGCTGCCCGAACTGCAGCGTGTGCCCGGCGTGGGCCAGGCGCAGCTGTTCGGCACCGAGCGCGCCATGCGCGTGTGGGTCGATCCGGCCAAGCTGCAGGGCTTTGGCCTCAGCATGCCCGAGGTCACGGCCGCCATCCGCGCGCAGAACGCGCAGGTCTCGGCCGGCGGCATCGGCGAGCTGCCCAACATCACGGGCCAGGGCATCGCCGCCACGGTGGTGGTGCGCGGCCAGCTCAGCACCGTGGAGCAGTTTGGCCAGGTCATCCTGCGTGCCAACGCCGACGGCTCCACCGTGCGCCTGAAGGACGTGGCGCGCATCGAGCTGGGCGCGCAGACCTACGCCACCTCGGCGCGCCTGAACGGCAACCCGTCCACGGGCATCGGCGTGCAGCTCTCGCCCACCGGCAACGCGCTGGCCACGGCCGCGGCCGTGAAGGCGCGGCTGGATGAACTGCAGCGCTTCTTCCCCGAGGGCGTGAGCGTCAGCATCCCCTACGACAGCTCGCGCTTCGTGAAGATCTCCATCCAGCAGGTGGTGGTCACGCTGCTCGAGGCCGTGGTGCTGGTGTTCCTGGTGATGTACCTGTTCCTGCAGAACTGGCGTGCCACGGTCATCCCCACCATCGTGGTGCCGGTGGCGCTGCTGGGCACCTTCGCCGTGCTGCTGGCCCTGGGCTTCTCGATCAACGTGCTCACCATGTTCGGCATGGTGCTGGTGATCGGCATCGTGGTCGACGACGCCATCGTGGTGGTGGAGAACGTCGAGCGCATCATGTCCGAAGAAGGCCTGCCGCCGCGCCAGGCCACGCGCAAGGCCATGGGCCAGATCTCGGGCGCCATCATCGGCGTGACCGTGGTGCTGATCGCGGTGTTCGTGCCGCTGGCGTTTTTTGCCGGCAGCGTGGGCAACATCTACCGCCAGTTCTCGGCCGTGATGGTGGCCTCGATCGCGCTGTCGGCGTTCATGGCGCTGAGCCTCACGCCGGCGCTGTGCGCCACGCTGCTGCAGCCGGTGCAGGCGGGGCACCACCTGGAGAAGCGCGGCTTCTTCGGCGCCTTCAACCGCTTCTTCCGCCGCACCTCAGAAGGTTACGAGGGCTGGGTGGGCGCCATGCTGCGCAAGAGCGGCCGCTGGCTGGTGGTCTACGCGGCCATCGTCGGCGCGCTGGCCGTGATGTACACGCGGCTGCCGAGCTCCTTTTTGCCCGCAGAGGACCAGGGCAACCTGCTCGTCAACGTGCAGCTGCCGCCGGGCGCCACGCAGGAGCGCACACGCGCCGTCATGCAGCAGGTCGAGGCCTTCATGCTGAAGCAGCCCGAGGTGCAGAGCATGGTCGGCGTGCTGGGCTTCAGCTTCAGCGGCCAGGGCCAGAATGCCGCGCTGGCCTTCGTCACGCTCAAGGACTGGGACCAGCGGCCCGAGCCGCAGAACAGCGCGCAGGCGCTGGCGGGCCGCGCCTTCGGCGCGTTCATGGGCATCCGCGACGCGTTTGTGTTCCCGCTGAGCCCGCCGCCCATCCCCGAGCTGGGCACGGCCAGCGGCTTCAGCCTGCGCCTGCAGGACCGCGGCGGCGTGGGCCGTGAGACGCTGCTGGCGGCACGCAACCAGCTGCTCGGCATGGCGTCGCAGAGCAAGGTCGTCACGCAGGTGCGGCCCGATGGCCTGGAAGACGCGCCGCAGCTGCAGGTGGACGTCGACCGCGACAAGGCAGCAGCCCTTGGCGTGGGCTTCGACGCGATCAACGCCACGCTGTCGGCGGCGCTCGGCTCGGCCTACGTCAACGACTTCCCCAACGCCGGCCGCCTGCAGCGCGTGGTGGTGCAGGCCGACGCCCCCGCTCGCATGCAGTCCGAGGACCTGCTCAAGCTCACGGTGACCAACGCCCGCGGCCAGGCGGTGCCGCTGTCGGCCTTTGCCAGCACGCGCTGGGCCACGGGCGCCATGCAGGCCGTGCGCTACAACGGCTACCCGGCCATGCGCATCGGCGGCAGCGCCGCCCCGGGCTACAGCACGGGCGACGCCATGGCCGAGATGGAGCGCCTGGTGGCCCAGCTGCCGCCCGGCATCGGCTACGAGTGGACCGGTATCAGCCGCGAAGAAAAGCTCGCCGGCGCGCAGGCCCTGGTGCTCTACGGCTTTGCCATCCTGGCCGTGTTCCTGTGCCTGGCGGCGCTGTACGAAAGCTGGAGCATCCCGTTCGCGGTGATCCTGGTGGTGCCGCTGGGCGTGCTGGGCGTGGTGCTGGCGACGCTGGGGCGCGGGCTGTCCAACGACGTGTACTTCCAGGTCGGCCTCGTCACCATCATCGGCCTGGCGGCCAAGAACGCCATCCTCATCATCGAGTTCGCGAAGGACCTGCAGGCCCAGGGCCGGGGTGTCGTGGAGTCGGCGCTGATGGCGGCGCGGCTGCGCTTCCGGCCCATCGTGATGACGTCCATGGCCTTCATCCTGGGCGTGGTGCCGCTCTTCATCGCCACCGGCGCGGGCTCGGCCAGCCAGCGTGCCATCGGCACGGGCGTGATCGGCGGCATGCTCACGGCGGTGGTGCTGGCGGTGTTCTTCGTGCCGCTGTTCTTCGTGGTGGTGCGCAAGCTGTTCAAGGGCAGCGAGCGCCAGCGGCGGCTGCACGCGCACGAAGACGAACCCCAGAACCTGACCGTGCCGGAGGACCGTTGACATGAGCCGCCTTGCCTTCAGAACCGGCCGCGCGCACACGCTCGTGGCCAGTGCCGCCGCCCTGGCGCTGCTGGCCGGCTGCAGCAGTGCGCCGCGTCACGAGCGCCCGGCGCTGCCGGTGGCCGAGGCCTTCCCGGCCGTGGCCGTCGCCGCGCCCGCCGCCGCCTCGGCACCGGCCGCGGCCAGCATGCCCTGGCCGGCCTTCGTGACCGATGCGCGCTCGCAGCGCCTGGTGCAGCTGGCATTGCAGGGCAACCGCGACCTGCGCGTGGCCGTGCTCGGCGTCGAGCAGGCGCGCGCCGCCCTGGGTGCACAGCGCGCCGACCAGCTGCCCAGCGTGGGCGTGGGCCTGAGCGCCGGCCGCACGGCCACGGGCGGCGGCGGCAGCACCGGCAGCTACGCCGCGGGCCTGCAGGTCTCGGCCTTCGAGCTCGATCTCTTCGGCCGCGTGAAGAGCCTCACCGACGCCGCCGCCGCGCGTTACCTCGCCAGCGAGGAGGGCCGCCGCGCCGCGCAGCTCAGCCTGGTGGCCGCCGTGGTGCAGGCCGACCTGGCCCTGCGCGCCAGCGAGGAGCTGCTGGCCCTGACACGCCGCACCCTGGCCACGCGCGAGGCCTCGCTGGCCCTGGTGCAGCGCCGCTTCGACGTGGGCGCGGCCGCCGAGCCCGAGCTGCGCACGGGTGAATCGCTGGTGGCCGCCGCGCGCGCCGCCGTGGCGGCGCTGGAGCGCCAGCGCCAGCTCGACGGCAATGCGCTGGTGCTGCTGCTGGGCCAGCCACTGCCGGCCGACCTGCCCGCGGCCGCGCCGCTGGCCGAGGCGCGTTTTGCCGAGCTGCCCGCGGGCCTGCCGTCCGAGGTGCTGCTGCAGCGCCCCGACGTGCGCCAGGCCGAGCAGGCGCTGGCCGCCGCCAACGCCGACATCGGCGCGGCGCGCGCGGCCTTCTTCCCGCGCATCTCGCTCACGGCCAGCGTGGGCGTGGCCAGCAACGAGCTCTCGACGCTGTTCGACAACGCCGGCGCCTGGAGCCTGGCCGGCCAGCTGCTGCAGCCGCTGTTCGACGCCGGCCGCAACCGCGCCAACCTGGCGGCCAGCGAGGCCCGGCGCGACGTCGCCGTGGCGCAGTACGAGAAGGCCGTGCAGGCCGCCTTCCGCGAGGTGGCCGACGCGCTGGCCGGCCGCGCCACCCTGGGCGAGCAGCTCGCGGCGCAGCAGGCCCAGGCCGCGGCCGAGGCGCGCCGCCTGGTGCTGGCCGAACGGCTGCTCGCCGGTGGCGCCGCCAGCGCGCTGGACCGGCTGGACGCCGAGCGCAGCGCCCTGGCCGCGCAGCAGGCCGTGGTGCAGCTGCAGCTGGCGCGGGCGCAGAACGCGGTGCAGCTTTACCGTGTTCTGGGTGGGGGCATGGCGGCCTCGTCCAGCGGGGGCTGACGCCCGGGCGGAGCGGCAGGCCGCAACCGGCCTGCCGACATCGCCCCAGCCCAGGTGGTGGCTTGGTCAAGGGGCCGGCGGGTGCGGCCGATATGGCGCGGAACGGTCCGCTCGGACCCCGCGATCCCGCCACTTCCCCCACCACCAACGTGAACTCCCTTCTTTCGTCGCTGAGCATCGGCCGCCGCATCGCCCTCGTCACGGGCGTGCTGATGGCCGCCCTGGTCACCGTCGTGGCCGTGGCCCTGCTGCAGTTCTTCGTGCTCACCGCCACGGTGCGCGACCTCTCGCAGGGCCAGACCGAACGCATCCAGCTCTCGCAGCGCTGGGACGCCAACATCCGCGAGGCCGTGGCGCGCTGGCAGGCCGTGGCCCTGGCGCCCGATGCGAGCCTGTTTGCCGAGGTGCGCGAGGCCACGCTGGCCATCTCCACCGACACCACCCAGGTGCAGAAGCGCTTCGCCGAGATCGAGGTCAGCGAGCTGGGCAAGGCCCTGGGCCAGGAGCTGGGCGCGGCGCGCGCGCTCTGGCTGGCCGAGCGCGACAAGGTGCGTGCCGCCATCGAGGCCGGCGACCAGGACACCGCGCGTGCCCTGGGCCGCGGCAGCTTTGCCGAGGTCTCGCGCGCCTACCTCGCGGTCTCGGCCCGCCACGCCGAGTACCAGGTGACCCGCGCGCGCGCCGACGGCGACGCGGCCGAGGCCACCGCGCGCGGCAAGATGCAGCTGCTGGCCGTGCTGGCCGTGGTCTGCCTGGCCGCGGGCCTGTGGCTGGCCATCGCCTTTGCGCGCTCGCTGCTGCGCCCCATCGACGACGCCGTGGCCGTGGCCGAGCGCATCGCCGCCGGCGACCTGAGCCAGCCCGTGCACGTGCAGGGCCGCGACGAGATGGCCCGCCTGCTGCGTGCCATGCAGTCCATGCAGGCCGAGCTGTCGCAGCTGATCGGCCGCATCGGCCAGGGCGCCGACAGCGTGGCCACGGCTTCGGGCGAGATCGCCCAGGGCAATGGCGACCTGAGCCAGCGCACCGAGCAGGCCGCCGCCGCGCTGCAGCAGACCAGCTCGTCGGTGCAGGAGCTCAGCGGCAGCGTGGGCGAGACGGCGCGCAGCGCCAGCGCCGCGCGCCAGCTGGCCCAGGAGGCCGGCGCCACGGCCCAGGCCGGTGGCGAGGCCGTGGCCGCGGTGGTGTCGACCATGGACGAGATCACCCAGGCCAGCCGCCGCATCGGCGAGATCGTGGGCACCATCGACAGCATCGCCTTCCAGACCAACATCCTGGCGCTCAACGCCGCGGTGGAGGCCGCGCGCGCCGGCGAGCAGGGCCGTGGCTTCGCCGTGGTGGCGAGCGAGGTGCGGGCGCTGGCGCAGCGCAGCTCGGCGGCCTCGCGCGAGATCCGCACGCTCATCGAGGGCAGCACGCGCTGCGTGGACGCCGGCGCGCGCCAGGTGGGCGAGGCCGGCCAGACCATGGGCCAGCTGGTGCAGCGTGTGCGCGACGTGGCCACCGTGATCCGCGAGATCTCGGAGGCCACCGAGCGCCAGAGCACGGGCCTGAGCCAGGTGCATGCCGCCATCACCGAGCTGGACCGCACGACGCAGCACAACGCCGCGCTGGTGGAGCAGACGGCGGCCGCGGCTTCGTCCCTGGGCGACCAGGCCGGGCAGCTGAAGCAACAGACGCGGCGCTTCCGCGTCGCGCTCGCCCAGGGCTGAGCGCGGCCTGGCCCCAGGCCAGCGCGGGCTTGGGGGCCTGCGGCATGCTCGCGCGCATGAACCGCACCCCCAACCCCTCCAAGAAGCCCCTCCGTTCCTCGCGGCCGGCCCTGGCCCTGTTGCTGGCCCTGGCCGCCACGGCCTCGGTGGCCCCGGCGCAGGCCCAGGCCACGCGTGCCGAACCCGTGGTGCGTGGCCTGCAGGACGCCTGGGCCCTGGCCTTCCTGCCGGATGGCCGCCGCCTCGTCACCGAGAAGGGCGGCGCCCTGCGCGTGGTGGCCTCCGACGGCCGCCTGGGCGCGCCGCTGGCGGGCCTGCCGGCCATCAGCGTGGGCGGCCAGTGCGGCCTGCTCGACGTGGTGGCCGACCCGGCGTTTGCCAGCAACCAGCGCATCTTCTTCACCTTTGCCGAGCCCGGCCAGGGCGGCAACAGCACGGCCGTGGGCCGCGCGCGCCTGGTGGGCGAGCCGGGCAGCGAGCGCCTGGAAGACGTGCGCACCATCTTCAGCCAGCAGCCGAAGATGAACTCGCGCCACCACTGCGGCAGCCGCATCGTGTTCGACCGCAGCGGCCACCTGCTGGTGGGCCTGGGCGACCGCTTCGGCGGCAAGGACGAGGCGCAGAACGGCGCCAACCACATCGGCAAGGTCATCCGCATCGATGCCGACGGCAAGGCCCCGGCCGACAACCCCTTCGTGGGCCGCGCCGGCACGGCGCCCGAGGTCTTCAGCCTCGGCCACCGCAACATCCAGGGCGCGGCGCTGCACCCGGGCACGGGCGCGCTGTGGGCGGTGGAGCATGGGCCGCAGGGCGGCGACGAGGTCAACCTCGTGCGCCCCGGCCTCAACTACGGCTGGCCCGTCGTCACCTACGGCCGCAACTACGGCCTGGGCACGCGCATCGGCGAAGAGGGCCCCAAGGCCGGCTTCGAGCAGCCGCTGCGCCACTGGGTGCCGACCTCCATCGCGCCCGCGGGCCTGACCTTCGTCACCAGCGACCGCTACCCCGCCTGGAAGGGCCAGCTGCTGATGGGCACGCTGCGCGCGCAGACGCTGGTGCTGCTCACGCTGGACGGCGACAAGGTCACGGGCGAGACGCGCCTGTTCGACAACCTGGGCAAGCGCATCCGCGACGTGCGCCAGGGGCCGGACGGCTTCATCTACCTGCTGACCGACGGCAACAACGGCGAGGTGCTGCGCCTCGTGCCCTGAGCGCCCAGGGCGCCCGGGACGCCTACATCGCCTCGGGCATGAGCGATGAGTGGTGGTGGTGGACCAGCCAGCCGCCACCCGCCTGCGACGCCTGCGACAGCACGAAGCTGTAGCGCGCCAGGGCTTCACGCGGCGTGCCGCCCTGACGGAAACGCAGGCGGTAGCGGCCCGAGACGATGGCCATCGCGCCATTGGCCTGCGCATGGGCGTCGAGCAGGTCCACGCGGGTGTCGAGCGCCGGGCCGAGCGCGCGCTCGAAGTAGCCGCGCAGCGCCACGGGCTCGGTGATCAGCTCGGTGGCCAGCGTGCCCCAGAGCACGGCACCGGGCGCGTACAGCGCGCACAGCGTGTCGAGCTCGCGGCGGTTGAAGGCGTCGATCCAGGCCTGCACGGCGGCCCGGGCGTCGGTGGGCGGTGGTTGGAGCACGGTGAGGGGTCGGTGGCGAGCCGGGGCGATTCTGAGCCAGCCCAGGGCTCGTCCTGTTGCGTCGGGGCTTGGTGCCAGCCACAGAATCGTGGCCATGAACACCACCCGCACCCTGGGCGCCGCCGCAGCGCTCGCTGCCGCGCTGCTGGCCGGCTGCGCCACCACGCCCATCGAACCCTACGTGCCGCCGGCGGCCGGGCAGCCGGCGGCCGAGGTCCAGCTGCAGCTCATGCAGCCCAGCCGCAACCGCAGCGCCGCGCTGTACGTGCGCGGCGCGGCCAAGTGCTCGCCGCCGGGCGCCGCGGCGCTGCTCAACCGCACCATGGAAGACCCGCCGCGCCTGGTGGCCGGCTCCTGGGAGAACCGCACCGGCGCCGTCGTGCGGCTGCCCGCGGGCGAGCCGCTGCCGCTGCGCTTCCGCTACACCGGCCCGGGCGAGGAGCGCATCGCCGACGTCGTGGTGCAGCTGCAGCCCGGCGCGCGCTACGTCTTCGACCACGAGATCCCGGGTTACCGCTTCAGCCTGGTGGACAGCGCCACGGGCCAGCCGGTGCCGCTGCTGCCGCCGCGGCTGCTGCACATGGGCCTGCAGTGCCCGGGTTGAAGGTGGCAGCACCTGCCGCCCTGGTGCGCGCGCCTCAGGCCACGCGCCCGAACCACAGCACGCTCAGGCCCGCCGCCACCACGCTGAGCAGCACGCTGAGCGCCGCGAACAGGGCGCTGATCTCGGTTTCCTTGCGCTCCACCACCATGCGCGAGCTCAGGCTCTCGTAGACCTTCTTCAGGTCGTCGGCGGTGCCGGCGTAGAAGTACTCGGCCTGTGTCATGGTGCTGACGTTCTTGAGCGTCTCTTCGTCGAGCCGAACGCGCATGCTCCAGCCCTCGAAGCCGATGATCTCGCCGCTGGTCGTGCCCACGCCCACGGTGTAGACACGCACGCCGCGTTCGGCGGCCATCTTGGCGGCGTCCAGCGGGTCGGGGCCCGTGGTGCGCTGGCCGTCGGTGAGCATGATGATGGCGGCCGAGTTGTACGAGCCCGGCGGCACGGGCTTGAAGGGCGGCGCGTCGGGCTTGCGGATGTCGTTGTTGCTGCCGGGGAAGTTGCGCTGCCCCGTGACGTGCTGGATCTCGATGCCGTGCTCGGGGAAGAGGGTGGCCAGGCTCAGCACGATGCCGCTGCCCGTGGCCGTGCCGCGCTGCAGCTGGAAGCGGTCGATGGCGGCCAGCACGTCCTCGCGGCTGATGGTCGGCGCCTGCACCACGGCGGCGGTGCCGGCAAACGAGATCACGCCCACCTTCACCTCGCGCGGCAGGCCGTTGACGAAGGCCTTGGCGGCCTCCTGGCTGGCCACCAGGCGGTTGGGCTTCACGTCTTCGGCGCGCATGCTGCCCGAGACGTCCATGGCCAGGATGATGGTGCGCTCGGCCAGCGGCAGCGTGATGATGGCCGTGGGCCGCGCCACCGCCACCAGACCCGCGGCCACGGCCAGCAGCAGCAGCGCCGGCGGCACGTGGCGGCGCCAGCCCGGGCCCTTGCCCATGGCCAGCTTGGCCACCTGCACGCTGGCCAGGCGCACGGTGGTGCGGCGCTTGCGGCGCAGCAGCCAGGCGTAGAGCAGCACCAGCAGCGGCAGCAACAGCAGCAGCCAGAGCATCGAAGGCCAGATGAAGGACATGGCGGTTCGCTCGATTGCTTGAAGGGGTTGTCAGGGGGCCGGCGCGGCGGCCGGTGCCGGCCGCGCCCGCTGCAGCGAGGCGGGGCCGCGCACGGGCGCGCCCTGGCGCGCGCGCAGGCGGCGCAGGTCCGACAGGCGCAGCAGCGCCTGCAGCAGGTCGTCGTCGGTGGCGAGCTCGATCACGTCGGCGCCCGAGCGGCCCAGTTCGGCGAACAGCGCTTCTTCCTGCTGCTCGGCGATGGCCGCGTAGCGCTCGCGGAAGGCGGGGTCGGCGGCGTCGATGAACAGCTGCTCGCCGGTTTCGGCGTCTTCCACGGTGACCAGGCCCACGTCGGGCAGCGCCATCTCCATGGGGTCCCACAGGCGCACGGCCACCACCTCGTGGCGGCGGGCCAGGCGGGCCAGCGCGTCGCCCCAGCCGGGGGCCGAGATGAAGTCCGACACCACGAACACCAGCGAGCGGCGCTTCATCACGCCATCGGCCATCTGCAGCAGCTCGGCCAGCGAGGTGCCGCCGGGCTTGGCGCCGGGCGCGGCCTTGGCGCGTGGCATGCGCATGCGCGCCAGCAGCTCCAGCACGTGGGCGCGGCTGCTGCGCGGCGGCAGCACGGTGTCCACGCGCTGGCCGTACAGCACCGCGCCAGCGCGGTTGCCGTGGCGCGTGATCACCCGCGCCAGCGTGGCCACGAAGCCGCTCGAGACCGCCAGCTTGGTGACGTCGCCACTGCCGAAGTCGACGCTGCCGGACAGGTCGAGCAGGAACCACGCCGTCATGTCGCGGTCTTCGAGGAACTGCCGCACGTAGGGCGTCTGCAGCCGCGCGGTGACGTTCCAGTCGATGTGGCGCACGTCGTCGTGCAGCTGGTACTCGCGCAGGTCGGCCAGATCGACGCCGCCGCCGCGGAAGAGGGTGCGGTAGTCGCCCTGCAGCAGGCCGTCCAGGCGGCGGATCACCGTCCACTCCAGGCGGCGGAGCAGGGCGTCGGTGTCGGTGGCCGGGGCGCTCATGGCGGGCTGCGTTCGTTCAGGCCTGCGGGTGCGTGAGTGGCTTGTCGGGCGGCGGCACCTTGCCCAGCACGCGCGTGATCAGGCCGTCGGCCGTGACGCCCTCGGCCAGCGCCTCGTAGCTGAGCACCACGCGGTGGCGCAGCACGTCGGGCACGAGGTCGGTGATGTCCTCGGGCAGCACGTAGCGGCGGCCGCGCATCAGGGCCAGCGCCTTGCCGCCCTCGATGAGGCCGATGGTGGCGCGCGGGCTGGCGCCGTAGGTGATGAACCTGGCCGCGTCGGCCATGTCGTAGCGCGCCGGGTTGCGCGTGGCGCCGATCAGCTTGACGG
>Ga0209278_1001844_pt1 | contig 12387 bp, 12 predicted proteins | sample JI81BgreenDNA_FD_187504 | JGI IMG/M metagenome (GOLD analysis project Ga0209278, IMG submission 187504) | Wastewater effluent complex algal communities from Wisconsin, to seasonally profile nutrient transformation and Carbon sequestration -... | ecosystem: Engineered > WWTP > Effluent > Algae... | reverse complement strand
TGCGATACAGTAAAATTCATTGGCCAGCAATTCCATCTGTTCTTCCCAAAAAATGGAAGACGAGGCGTTGCCGTGCACAAACAGAATGGCCGGGTGGGTGGGATTGCCCAGGCTGCGGTAGGCCTGGCGGAGGCGGGGGGTGGATATTTGATTCATGATGGCAGATTGGGGATTTATGATTGGGATTTGGGATTTATGATTGGGATTGCGGGTTGAGAGAAGCGAAAACTTCTTTTGAATTTTGAATCCCGAATCGCCCTTAGCTCTCGGGATTTCGCTTCGCTCAACCTTGAACTTTGAACTTTGAACCTTGAACTAAAACCGGAAGGCCGCAGCCGCAAAGGCCAAGCCTCCTCCCGAGCCAATGAGCATGATGAGGTCGCCAGGTTTGATTTTACCCGAACGAGCCGCTAGGTCGAGCGCCATGGGGATGGCTGCTGAGCCGGTATAGCCGTAATGGTGCATGATGGTGGTGGCGCGGTCGTGGGGCAAACCCAGCCGGTCGAGCGTTTCGCGTATGCTGTTGATGTTGATTTGGGTGATGAAAAAGTGGGCAATGTCGTTCGGCTGCACCCCCAATCGCTGGCATAACTGCTGGGTCATATCGGTCCAGTAGGTGGGATTGAGCTCTTTGGGGAACTTCTGCACAAACTGCAGCAGGTGTTCCTTATTGGCCACCCTTTCGGCATTCAAAGGCAAGTGGGTTCCTCCGCCGTAAATACCCATCCAACCCGCATACTGGCCTTCGGTGCGCAATTCACTGGCGGCAAAACCGCGCTCGGTGCCCGTTTGTGCACTCAGCATAACACCTCCGGCCCCATCGGCAAAGAGGGTGACCGTTTTTTTGTCGCTGAGGTTGAGGTATTTGCTCATGGCATAAGCCCCAATCACCAAAACGTGTTGGTAGCGGTCGTCGGCCACAATGTATTTGGCGGCCACGTCGATGGCGGTTACAAAGCCTGCACAGGCCGTATTGAGGTCGAAAGTACCGGCTTTTTTCGCTCCCAATCGGTGTTGTAAAACCGCAGCCGTGGAGGGCGATATGTATTCGGGCGTATCGGTGGCCACAATGATGAGATCGATATCGGCCGCTGTAATTCCTGCTGCTTCCAGTACCATGTGGGCAGCCTTCTCACAGAGATCGGCCGTGCTTTCATCATCGGCACACCAGCGGCGTTCGTAGATTTCTACGTTGGTACGGAGCCAGGTGTCAACATCCTCGCCCAGCAAATCATTGAAGTATTGGTTGGGCACCACCCGTTTGGGTACATAATGTCCGGTGCCGGTGATAACAGCTTTGCGCATGTGGTGGGTTTAAAGGCTGAGGGCACCGTCGACGCTGATGGTAGCTCCGCTGATGTACGAAGCTTCGTCGCTGGCGAGGAAACAATACACATTGGCAATGTCTTCGGGCGTGCCCAAACGGTTGAGCGGCGAACGGGCGCGCATCATTTCGAGTACTTTTTCGGGCATGGCGGTCACCATATCGGTGGCAATGAAGCCGGGCGCCACGGCATTTACCAAAATGCCTTTTCTACCGAGTTCGCGGGCCCAGGTTTTGGTCATGCCAATGACACCGGCTTTGGTGGCCACATAATTGGTTTGTCCGAAGTTACCATACAAACCCACCACCGAAGAAGTATTGATGATGCGGCCACTGCCCCGCTCGGCCATGCCAATGCTGATGGCCTTGGTGCAGTTGAACACGCCAGTGAGGTTCACATCAATGACCTGTTGCCACTGCTCGGGCGTCATTTTGACCAGGGTAGCGTCGCGGGTAATGCCGGCGTTGTTTATCAAAATATCGATTTGGCCATAAGCAGCCAATACTTCTGCCGTGGCGGCTTCAACGGCGGCCAATTGGGTAGTATCTACTTTCACAAAGTGGTTGCCGGCCTGTATGGCGTTAAGCTCGGCCAGGGTGGCAGCTCCTTTTTCGGTGTTTACATCCCAAATGATCACGCGGGCGCCTTCGTTTACAAATTTGAGCGCGGCAGCCCGACCAATGCCATTGGCACCGCCGGTAATTACCGCCACTTTATGGGCTAATCGTTGCATCTAATTTTTCGTTTGCTCTAAACTACACGGCCGGAGCCAACAAACGAAAAAAGCAGGGGGCGGAGGGGGAACCGACTTAAGGGCAATCAGCAAATCAAAAAAACATTGCCCTTTGAATAACAGACATTTAAATGGTTATTCATCCATACTGACTTACGAAAACCTTGTTGAACAGCGACAAGCCTTCATATTATTAGTGCTTGGGAACGAATAGCAACAATTGATGCATATATTGCGGCTCATAAACCCACAAACAAAAGCATTAATATGAATTTTGGCCGGCGTTTTCCTTCTTGTTTTTTCTTTTTCAGCATGCTGGTACTGCTATTGCCCCAAGGCTCAACCCAAGCTGCTGTTGCCTATTATTTAGTGCTCAACGGCGATTGCCCCAAAAGCAGGCTGGTGTTTGCCGAAGTGCAGCACTTTTTGAATCACCACGATATCGATGTACAGGTGCTTACGCCCTTTACTCAACGGGTAGATGCCGAATTGCTCGTACAGAACTTCAACTTGAAACTGAACAAATCAACCATCGTCAGCAACCCGAAAAAATTTAAAAAGTACACCCAAAAAGGCTACAACACCTATTTGGTTGTTGAATTAGACGGCAGGCTGATATTCAGAGAAGCCATTGTGGAGCTAGACACCAATTACATACCTCATCCCATCATCAGCAACCCTAAAAAAACGATTGAAACAAGCATAAAAAACCGAACCATTCCGTATTTCGGAAATAGCATGGTTCTAGTAAATGGCAAATGGATGGTGCATAATGGTATCTACCAGAAAGTTTATGTACAGTCGGCATCCGCATTCGAGCCACTATCGTTGGATAACTCAGTATTAGAGAAACTAATCGCTTCTACACTCAATGAAGATAGTCTTTTAATCAAAAAGCATCATGCGTTTGTACTGCAAAACAACCTCGATGAAATCAGATTTACAGGTATAACCAAAACATCAAAAGGCGCTGCAGTGCTGTTTGAAATCCCCTTTGCATTGCAGGATGAAAGCACTTATGAACCACATTCGTTTGTGGCTTTTTACGACCAGCAATTTAAGTTGCTTTCAACAGTCCCCATTCACCACCAATTTAAGCATGGTGCCATGGCTTTTTATTCAGCAATGCTCTTTGATTTTGGCTTTGATGATAAAATGCAAACATTGTGGTTATTTATTACTCGGGGGCATGACAACAGCGTCTATTCAAAAAACGACACCTCCCTGCATCTTCTAGCATCCTACACCCTTCAAGACAGCGGATTTGTATTCAGCACCTTGTATCCTGGCAAATTACCGAGCTATCAGGCCGAAAGAGAGCACTTCTATCGTAATCTTTGGGGCAAAATGCAGGTACAAAACAGTTTAGGAGGGATTTATGGTTTTCAATACCTCAATGAAGTTGGTTTTTTCAATGGAGGAAGTATGGTGCTTGAGGATCTGAAAATCGACAAGCTCAAACTGCCTTATGAACCCGGAGGCCCAAGTAATAAGCCTTTCGAAATCATTCAGCTGAGCTATCAGAACAACCAAATTCAAGCTGTGATTTGGCAAAAAGGGCATACTTGGTTACACACCTACACGGTAAGAGGGCAAATAATCCACAAATCCAAGCTCGTCAAATCGCCTATTAAGCCGGCAGTTTTTCTAGAGGGGAACAAAGTATCTATACTAAACGCAAGCCTCAAAGGAGACTTGACATTGCATCAGTTTAGTTGGTAAGTGCCTCAAAACCAACCTTTTCGCAAAGACAAATAAGCAAGCCTCGGCTTGAAACTGGTCTAAAAGCCAATTTTGGGCTCAGCTTTGGGTACTAAATGCTTCAAATCCGACTTACGATTGATGCAAAAGGCAAACGCATTTTTTAACAGATCTGGCAAAATAGATCTTCCAAATTTCCATTCTCAAAAGGCAAAAGTCTACCCCGCATACACCGCAAACACCGTGGGCCGTTTATGAATGTCCGGCGGGGTGGATTTGCGCCATTGGCTGATGGGTTGGCTAACGACCAATTCATTTTCGCCGGTAAGCTCCACACCTATGCACAGCCGGGTGTTGGGATGCAGGCTTTGAATGGCGGTTTCGAGCATTTGGTTGTTGCGGTAGGGCGCTTCGATGAATAGCTGGGTCATGTGGCGCTGGCGGCTTTCGGTTTCCAAATCGAGCAGGGCTTTTTTGCGCGCAGCTTTGTCGACCGGTAGGTAACCCTGGAATGCAAATTTTTGTCCGTTGAAACCGGAGGCCATGAGGGTGAGCACAATGCTGCTCGGACCAGTAACTGGCACCACCCTGATGCCCAAACGGTGTGCTTCGGCTACCACCAAGGCACCGGGGTCGGCCACAGCCGGACAACCGGCATCGCTCATAAGCCCCATATCGTGTCCGTCTAATGCGGGCTGCAGCCATTTACGAGCATCGCGCACCACCGAATGCTCGTTAAGCAGGGTCATTTGCAAGCTGTTGATGTCGATTTCGCGGTTCAGGGCCTTCAAATAGCGGCGACTTTCCTTCTCGCTTTCCACCACCCAATGTTTCAGTCGGCTTGCCAACGGCACCACCGCGGCGGGAATGCTAGCGGCCAGCGCGGTTGCGGCGGCTTCGGAGTAGTCGCTGGGGACGAGGGTAGTAGGTATGAGATATAAGGTGGCCATTTATTTGACGAGGTTCAATCCTTGAAATATAATGAGACAAGATGATGCTTTAACGGCAAGATTTAATCCTTTTGTGCCACATGTATCGATTCAGCAATATCATCCAGGTTGCCCAATAGTGTCTGGACGTCAATTTCCATCCATTCGAAAAGATCATAGATGGTTTTTTGTACCAGAATGGCTCTTGAAAAATCAACTCTATTGCCCACAAAACAAATTGGTTCATTGTGATTTATCCGATTACGAAAAATCCTTACGGTTTCAAGGGCTTCATTGATTTGCTTTCGTCCAAAACCGCGCGGCAGATCTTGAAATATCTGGATTGGCCTTCCTTTTAAAGCCCTATAATGTGATAATTCAAACATTGCCGTCCAAAAGCCAAATGATTGTTCGGCGATAATACGTCCACTAGTGAAATTCGCGCCCGACCTCTCCAAACGTGCTCGGCTTTCTCTACTTCCTTCCGCAAATACTGGTTTAAAACCAGCTTGCCTGTTCTCTTGTCGAAAAAAGTCAAAGAGGCATCCGCCATAAACCCGCTTTTTTGGTTCATGATCCAATTGGTGTCATCGAAATAATTGGAAAGCACATGGTCAAGTCGATTTCTCAACACAACTTCTAATACACTCAAAAGTGGATGAAATGCCTTACTAATTCGCAGATTATCCTGATAAAGCTTGATGGCCTTTTCAGGAATTTCACCTGTTGCCAGTAAGTAACGACGCATCCTTGCCTCAGAAAGGCAGGCGACATAGGATTCGTAATTCATCGGCCATTTTATTTTTCTCTAAATAAAGCTACCTTTGTAATGTGATGCTTGGTCAAGCCTCTTGCCTTTCGGCAACGTAACCAAGTGAAAGCATAAGGGCCTGGCTGAAAAGTCGGGCCCTTTATTTTATCCCCCATCCGCCCCAAGGCGTTCGGCAATGTACGCAAGAATGAGCTGTTCACAAGAGATGCCTCGTCTTGCAGACCGTTCCTTCAATGCAACAAAGATCCATGAGGGAAAATCGACACTCAGTTGTCGTATTTTCAGACCCGGGCGCATCGCTTTACTCAGGTCAACGAGAGGTAAGATATCTTCACCCCTATCGAATGCATCTTCAAATGCTGCTGCCGAAATAGATTGCTTTTTCATGAGATAATGCAATTTACAAACGAAAAGGCAATTTTCAGTTACTCAATTAAACGAGGCTAAAACCAAAAAATCCCGGAACCTCAGCCCCGGGATTTTTTAAATAAACATTCATATTGCGGTTCTCACCTTTCATCCTCTAGCTTCACCTTCCCGCCCTTCAATGAGCCTTCTTCGAGGGCCAGGTTTTCGGTGCGGGCGTTGAAGAGGTCGATGGCTGCAAACAAAGATGCTCGGAACGATGAAGGATCCGCTTCGTTTTTACCGGCGATGTCGTAGCCGGTCCCGTGATCGGGCGAGGTGCGTACCGCCGACAAACCTGCCGTGAAGTTCACCCCGCTTTCAAAAGCCAGGGTCTTGAAAGGCGTCAATACCTGGTCGTGGTACATGCCCAAAATGGCATCGAAACGGGTGAACAGGGCCGAGCCAAAAAAGCCGTCGGCACCGTAGGGACCGTACACCTGCATGCCTTCGGCCTGGGCCTTTTGCACGGCAGGAATGATGATGTCTTTCTCCTCGTTGCCAAGCAAACCATTGTCGCCGGCATGCGGATTCAGCGACAGCACCGCAATGCGCGGCCGGCGAATGCCAAAATCAATGAGCAGCGAGCGGTGCATGATTTGCAGCTTGCGCAAAATATCGGCTTCCTTGAGCTTGCCGGCCACCTCGCGCAAGGGCACGTGACCCGTTACGGTACCCACGCGCAGCTTGTCGCTCACTAAAAACATGAGCACTTCCTTCGCACCAAAAGCCTCTTGGAGGTATTCGGTATGGCCCGGAAAGCGGAATTGTTCGCTTTGGATGGTGTCTTTATTGATAGGCGCGGTAACAAGGGCGTCGATTTGTCCGGCCTGCAGGTCTTTCACCGCCGCTTCGAGCGAAGTAAAGGCATATTTGCCTACTTCGGGGTCGGCTTGACCGAGCTGGATGTTCACCTCATCTTGCCAAACGGTGACCAAATTGGCGCGTTTCGGATTGGCAGCCGAGGCTTCGTTGATGAGGTTGAAGCTCCAGTCGTTCACGCCCAGCACCTTGCGGTGGTAGGAGGCCGTGCGCGACGAGCCGTACACAATGGGTGTGCAGTAGTGGGTAATGCGTGGGTCCATCAGCGTTTTGATGATGAGCTCCATGCCGATGCCGTTCAAATCGCCCACGCTGATGCCTATGCGGGGCTTATCCATTTGCGTATTTTTTGAGGAAGTTGTACAACAAACGTACGCCTACTCCCGTGCCGTGCTTGGCGCGGTAGCTGCTTTCGGCATCGAGGAAGGCAGGACCTGCGATGTCGATGTGGATCCAGGGGTAATCCACAAAATGCTCAAGGAATTTACCTGCGGTGATGGCTCCTGCTTCGCGACCGCCAATGTTCTTGAGGTCGGCAATGTGGCTTTTGATCATATCGCCATACTCTTCCCAAAAGGGAAAATGCGCCAAACGCTCGTGCACGGCCTGGCCGCTCTCGAGCAGACTGCCGAAGGTTTCGTCGGCGGCAGTGCCCATGACCACGCTGCCCTGGCTGCCAATGGCCAGCACGGCAGAACCGGTGAGGGTGGCCAAATCGATCACCAATTCGGGATTGTATTTTTTGGCGTAATGCAAGGCATCTGCCAGAATCAAGCGACCTTCGGCATCGGTGTTAAGTACTTCTACGGTCATGCCGTTGTACATGGTGATGACGTCGCCAGGGGTGTAGGCATCTTCGCCCGGACGGTTGTCGGTAGCCGGAATGAGGCCCACAACGTGCAACGGCAATTTGTTTTTGGCAAGTGCCGAGAGGGTGGCCACCACGGCAGCACCACCGGCCATATCGCACTTCATGCTGTCCATGCTGCCGGGGGTTGGCTTGAGGCTGAGTCCGCCAGTATCGTACACAATGCCCTTGCCTACCAGCACAATGGGCTGGCTGTTACGGGCGTTGGCAGGTTTGTATTCGAGGATATTGAAGGTGGGTGGCTTTTGCGAACCACGGTTAACGGCCAACAATCCGCCCATCTTCAGGCTTTCAATCTGCTTTTTATTGAAGGTTTCTACGGTGAAACCAGCTGCTTGACCGAGTTGGCGGATTTCTTCGCTGAACTGCTCGGCGCTGAGGAAAGATTGGGGCTCGTTCACCAGGTCTCGGGCAGCGTAAACGGCGGCGCAAAGATTGTTCAACTCGGTTACGGCCTCAGCGGTGAGGGCTGCGTCGAGCAAATCGATCTGGGTGAGGGCATATTTGGGCTGGCGGTCGCCAGTTTTGTAGCGGTTGAATTGGTAGGCCGACAGCACCAGACCTTCGGCCAGGGCGAGTAGTCCATCCACATCGCCGGTTCCTTGAATCTGCACCCGACTTACTTCCAGGGCTTTGAGTTGCTGGTAGAGCGTATGGCCGGCGGTACGGGCTGCTTCAAGTCGGGCGGCATCGGTTTTTTTATCGGCAGGCACTACCACCCACTGCAATTGCGGCAGGCGGTGCAAGGCAATTACCCGGGCTTTGGCGGCCAAGCGGGTTTGTAGGTACTCGGTTTCGGCAGAGGTGAAACCGGCTTCGGCAGGGACTTGCCCATTGGGCAAAAAGTACACGAGGGGCAGGGCCGCCTCGCGGTGGGCTATGTGCAAACCAGGTTGCGTGCTAGAATAGGTCATGCCTCAAAGTTACGGCTTGGGGAGGAAGGATTCAACCTTTGTGCGGAAAGCAGTTTGGTAGGCTGGCTGAGAGCAAATGCAGCGGCTGAATGTATCCCGAGGGACCGATGACATAGCGGAAAGATTTTTCGCTTGCCTACGGCAAGCACTTTTCTTTCACCACGGAGGGCCACGGTGAAAAGGAGGGGCTGGTGCGGTTAATGCATTTTGGCAAAAACGTGATTCAGCATTGCAAAAAACAGCCTTTCTGCTCATGCTCGGCCAAGGGCACCGCTACGCGGGAGGGCGCTGACCGAGCGTTCTGGCAATAAAAAATCAGCTTCTGAACCAAGGAAATTGTCCAGCATACAGACATTTCCAATCCAGGCAGCGCAGCTGCCGCGGCAAATCCCGAATCCCAAATTCTGAATTTTTCCCTATCTTCCCCTCATGGCACATTACCACCTGGCTCCCGACCCCCAAAGGCCCCGCCACCTGCGCGTGTTGGCCATTTTTGAATGCGATCCCCGCGATGAATTCACCGATGTTTGGTTGCCCGACTGGCGGCCCGGTCGCTACGAACTGGGCAATTTCGCCCGCAATGTGGTGGGGGTAAGTGCCCGCAATACCGATGGCGACGAGCTGCACCTGCACAAAGTCACCCGTTCGTGCTGGCGGGTGCACAGCAAGGGGTGCGAGCGCCTCCATTTCCACTACAGCTACTTCGCCAACCAAACCGATGCGGGTGGCTGTTATGTGGATGAGACCTTATTTTACGTCAATCCCGTACATTGCTGCGTATATACCGCAGCCAGCAGGCCTCAACCCTGCAGCCTGCTGCTGGAGCTCGATGGCGATTTTGAGGTGGCGACCGGCATGCACTTGAACGCTGGCCTGTACGAAGCTGCCGATTTCGACGAATTGGTCGACATGCCCATCCTGGCCTCGCGCCAAATGCAGCACAACAGCTTCGAAATGGACGGCATCCGCCACCACCTCTGGTTTCATGGCGTAAAGGAGGTGCCTTGGGAGCGTGTTTTGAACGATTTTAAGGCCTTCACCCGGGTACAACTCGACACCATGGGCGCCCTGCCGGTGAACGAATACCATTACCTCTTCCTCATCTTCCCCTTTGCCTGGTACCATGGCGTAGAACACCGCAACAGTACAGTGCTGGCGCTTGGTCCGGCCGAGAACCTCTTCACCGGCCTCTACAGCGAATTGCTGGGCGTAAGTTCGCACGAGCTTTTCCACACCTGGAACGTGAAATACATCCAACCCGAAGCCTTCGCTCCCTACGATTACCAGCGCGAAAACTATTCGCCCCTGGGTTATGTGTACGAAGGTTTTACCACCTATTATGGCGATTTGTTCCTCCTACGCAGTGGTGTGTTCAACTGGGAAGCCTACGCCGAGGAAGTGGATGTGTACCTCAAGCGGCATTTCGACAATTACGGTCGCTACAACCACAGCCTCCACACCAGCAGCATCGACACTTGGGTGGATGGCTATGGTGGACCAGCCGCCCCGCACCGCCGCGTGAGCATTTATGCCGAGGGGATGTTGAGCGCCCTCTGCCTCGATTTGGAAATCCGCCGCCGCACTAAAAACGAGCACAGCCTCGATACGCTGATGCGACGCCTCTACGCCGATGCAGTGAACGGCATGCAATACGACGAAGCCCGCTTGCTAGAGCTCCTGTTTGAAATCACCGACAGCAGTTTCGAAGCCTTTTTTGAGCAGCACTACCAGCGGCCCTTATCGCGCGAGGTCGTGCTGAACGACGCCCTTGCCTGGGTAGGTTGCCGCTTGCGCCTGGAGCCATCCGAAAACAAGGAGGAACGCCTACTGGGCCTCCGCAGCAAGGCGGGTGGCGAAGCGGGAACGGTGGTGATGGTGGCCCCCGGCTCACCGGCAAACGAAGCCGGACTGGTAGCCGAAGATGCCTTGCTCGAAATAAGCTGGCCCTCTCCCACCGAATGCTTCATCCGCTGGCGCGACAAAATGCAGCACGAAAATCAAGGGCTTTTAAACGCCGATTCGGAGGGAACTTGGTTTGCGGCTTACAAAATTGAGCGATTGGCCAATCCCACTACGCAACAAGAACAGTCGTTTGAGCGCTGGGTGAAGGGTGGGTGAAGGTGCTGATTCACTGGGAATGCACTTCGTGCTGGTGACGCTCCGCTGTTAATGCCTTTACGGGCTGAAAATGCACTTTGTGCTGGAGTGATTCGTGGTTACCTTCGGCTGTGATTGCGCCGCTGGCTGCGGCACTGTAGTTGACCTGTCGGTCTGTGGTTGCCTTCGGCTGATATTCCGATTATACAGCAATCAAAGTCAGCAACTTATGCTTTATGCGCATCTTTTTTAGAAAACTCGATAAACACTTGTTTGATATGGGCTGGCTATCGAAATTTAAAGAAAGGATGCTTGTATGCGAGAATATTTCTTCGAAAAGCTAGAAGCTTGGAAATTGGCCCGAGCCTTTAGGCGTTCGATTTACAAAGTGAGTAAATCTTTTCCACCGTCAGAAAAATTTGGCCTTACAAGTCAAATAGAAAGAGCTGCAAGTTCCATCACTGCAAATTTAGCAGAAGGTGCTGGCAGGTTGGGTTTTAAGGATAAGATCCGCTTTGTTAACATGGCTTACGCAAGCTGTCTTGAAGTTTTAGACCATGTGATAGGCGCACATGACCTCGGATACATCGACGCAGACAAATACGTGGAACTCCGCCTTCAACTCGATCAAGTAGTCAACAAAATTGAGCGATTCACCGCATACTTGAATAAAAAAGAATCTGAAAGCACCAGCACCTCCTCTGTGAGAAACTGAATGATGCCTTGCTTAATCTCAAACTTCAGCGCGCAGCGTAACCACAGGTCCGCTAGGACCAACCACAGGTCATCAGGCCATCCACAGGCCCGATAGGGCCGCCCACTTTAACAAATCCTTAGCACCCCTTAACATCCATTTAACTACCCCTCGTGCAACCTCTGCCTAACTTTGTGCGTCTGCTTGTTGTATCGGTTCTCAACCCAACCCCTGACCGAAACCAACAGCAACAACAAACCCTAAAAAACCAACACCATGAAAACCCTCAAAACCCTCATCCTCAGCTTGCTGATGACCACCCTGACCATCGGAAGCAGCCTGGCCGATAACAAACTTTCGGCCGAAGACAGTCGCGTTAAGCGCATGTACGGTACCATCCGCGAAGAACTGCGGATTCCAACCAAAGTGTTTGATTTGTGCGAAGGCGAAAGTCCGGTTGTGCATTTTACCATCGATAGCATGGGCTATCTCAAAGTGCTTGATGTGGAGACAGAAAGTGCCTTTCTTGAAAAACAGCTGATTAAGGCCTTCGAAAACATCAAAACCTACGATGCAGAAGCACTGAGTGGCGAACGTTTTTCGCTCCAACTCAACTTGCAACGCTAACTACAGCTACCCAACCTTACCCCTACTATGCGACAAAGGCAAGCTTTTCAGCTTGCCTTTGTATGTTAATGAGGTTCTTTGGTGTATTTGGTCAGAACAAACACAAAACCACCCAGTGCCACTACGGCAAAAATTACCCAGCCAATCATACGCATTCAGATTTAGTGCGTGCAAGATAAGCAGGGCCCGTAAAAACGGGAAGGCTTTTGTCTTTAATTATCCCGCAATCGCCGGCATTGTGTATTTTGCACGGGTGTTCCGCCTCCTGCAACAACCATATCCGCTCAACGAATCGCGCCGTCATCGCTTGCTGCAAAACTTGTTGTTTGGCTTGTTCGTGACCCTTTTTTTAGGCGTATTCCAACCCTTTGGCATCGGGCAAATGAAAAATTTTGCCTGGCACATTTGGGGCTATGGGGGTGTCACCACCGCGAGCATGTTTGCATTGAACGCTTTTTTTATTGGGCTTTTCCCAAAATACTTTCGCGAATCTCGTTGGA
>Ga0209278_1001840_pt1 | contig 12401 bp, 9 predicted proteins | sample JI81BgreenDNA_FD_187504 | JGI IMG/M metagenome (GOLD analysis project Ga0209278, IMG submission 187504) | Wastewater effluent complex algal communities from Wisconsin, to seasonally profile nutrient transformation and Carbon sequestration -... | ecosystem: Engineered > WWTP > Effluent > Algae... | reverse complement strand
TTACGAATGCTGTTTTTATTCGGAGTCGTGACCGGACTCTACCCGAACCTTCTTGGATAAGCTTATGGATCCATGGCGATGACAGGCCAGTTCAAAATATGCTTGTCAAAAGTGCGGAGGAAATTGGAGATAGTATTCGTTATGTGCCTCATGATGGGGGCGAAAACATTGAGTACCTTCCAATAATGGATTCAAATATCGGTCATAGGGTTGTTCATCGAAAGTTCTGGCTCGGCACCGATGCTTTAGGTCGGGATCTATTAAGTCGGTTGATTATCGGGTTAAGGGTATCTTTGGCCGTAGGGCTAATGGCGGTACTCATTAGCGTACTCATCGGGACTGCATTGGGTATGGCTGCAGGCTATTTCAGAGGATGGGTCGACCAGCTCATACAGTGGTTTATCAATGTCACCTGGTCAATACCTTCTTTATTGTTGGTTATCGCTTTTTCGCTTGCTTTGGGCAAGGGTTTTTGGCAAGTTTTTTTGGCAGTAGGACTAACGATGTGGGTAGATGTAGCAAGGATTGTTCGTGGACAGGTACTTTCGCTTCGCGAAAAGGAATTCGTTGAGGCAGCCAAGGCCATGGGCTTTGGTCCAATGCGCATATTGGTACGGCATATTCTTCCCAACATCATGGGTCCTGTGATTATAATCGGGGCATCCAACTTTGCAACGGCTATATTGGTCGAATCGGGCTTGAGTTTTTTAGGTATAGGCGTTCAGCCCCCGGTGCCTACACTTGGGATGATGATTAAGGAGCATTATCCTTACATTTTGATGGATGCAGCTTATTTGGCGCTGGTTCCAGGTTTGGTCATCTTTTTTTTGGTGCTTGCATTTAACTTAATGGGTAACGGACTCAGTGATGCTTTTGATGCCAAGATCAAACTCCAATAAGGCATTGAATTAGAAGGCCTTGTGTTAAGGGGTGTGTGTTTTCTTATGTGCTTTAAGCTTTTTTAACGCTATTGAGGGTCTAGATGGCGGTATTTGTTGCCATTCGTCGCGGTTGAACCACAGAAAAGACCTAATTTCGAAGCAATAGATGGAGCCTGCAGTTTTGTTACAGTCCACCGATGCTGGACAAGTTGCCCTGGATTTAATCCGGAAACTAGAATTACGTAACATTCAGCTCGATGCCGTGCTTCAGCTTACTCAGGCTATCAACTTTAATTTCTCCAATAACGCATTAATCGAAATTTACCGCTATCTACTTACCGAGGAGCTGCGCTTCAAACGCTTTTTATTGTATTTGCCTGAACCGGAATGGCGAAAATATGGCTCTAGATTACTGGATACGCGCGAATTCCCGGATTCGCCTGACAAGTTGTTGCCATACAAGCATATGGGAACTTTGAGCAATGAGCTCAAAACCATCTTCCCCGGATTTGAACGCGTTGTTCCTATTCTCTACCAGCAAGATCCAATAGCCTTTGTTTTATTAAGCGAATGTGAGCTCGACGATATTGACATACGAAAAGAAGTACTGAGTTATGTGCAGGGGGTAACCAATATCGTAGCCGTGGCTAACGAAAATCGGAAGCTCGAAAAACATCGTCTCCAGCAAGAAAAAATCCAAAACGAACTTTCACTTGCAGCACAAATGCAAGGGATGCTCATTCCGGATAGTCTGCCTAATGATGGCGAAGTAGAAATGTCGGCGGTGTATTTGCCGCACCGCGATGTTGGTGGCGACTATTACGATGCCATGGCTTTGCCCGACGGAGAAGAGGTGTTTTGTGTGGCCGACGTATCGGGTAAGGGTATTCCAGCAGCCCTGCTTATGTCGAATTTTCAAGCAAACTTGCGTGCATTGATCCGCTTTCACCCGAATTTGAGAAGCCTCGTTGCTGAGTTGAATCGATCCGTATTGTCAATTACCAAGGGTGAGAAGTTCATCACCTTGTTCATCGCCAAACTAGAACGAGAAACTGGGCAATTGAAATACATCAGTGCGGGACATGTACCTCCCTTACTATTTCGCGATGGTGAAGTCCACGAGTTGAAATTGGGGACCACTATACTCGGAATGTTTGAGGAATTACCTTTCTTGAATGTTGGAAAAATGCAGTTGCAAGCAGGCGATGTTATCACTGCATTTACCGACGGTGTAAGCGAAGCCACCAACTACCGCGGTTATGCTTTTGGTACAGAAGGGGTAGTAGAAGCCGTAAAGAATTGGCAGGGCACTAAGCTGACTGAACTCAACAAGAATATCGTTACAGCTTTGCGAAAGCACAAGGGAGAAGCCGAATTTGAAGACGATATAAGTCTTTTAAGTGTTCGTTTCAAACCCTGAAGGTTCACCGTCGTTTCGGTGATAAAGGTCGATGGCCGTAAGCATACCGATAAAGCCCCAAAACAACACAGCTGTTTTATCGATATCGAGATAGTTGTTCAGAAATCCATGCGTTAGGTACGTGATTAGGCCAAGTAGCAACATGAGCACGGTTTGTCGCATATACCCATTCTGGAGCTCATAATACAACTTCATGGCACGCTGCAGTACAACTCCGATGAAGGTGAGAAACAGCAAAAATCCAGGAATACCCATCTCAACCAGTGGCCCTAGGTATTCGCTGTGAATGCCACCGATATCGGCCATATTGGTACTCACAATAGTTTTGTCTTGTGGCTTTTGATAGGGTGCATATTTAAGCATATAGGTGCCAGGTCCCCAGCCTAGAATAGGTTTTTCTTGGAACATCCGCCAAGCGCTCGACCATCGGTTTAAACGCTCCAGATTGGAGGCGTCGGTTCTGATGTTCGAAATCGACTTCACATGTTTGCTCATGTCTGTGGCTGAATCGGTTTTGTTGCGCTCCAAACGCATGAGTATTTCTGTTTGAAAGGCAAAAAAACCAACTACTAACAGGCCTAGAAGGATAAGTAACGACTGAAATTTAATCCGAAGCTGAAGAACACCATAAAAGGCAAGTGCTGCCAGGACGCTAACCCATGCTGCTCGTGTGTACGACAAAATGATTGCCAAGGTGAGAAACAGTAAAATACCCAGCATGATAAAGCTCACCAAGGGTTTATTGGTGAATAATCGGCTTTGTAGCAGGTAAATGGTGGCAAATGGCATGAAAAAGGCAATCATCGCCGCATAAATGCCGTGATTGATGACAAAAGGCTGTGCGGCCCAATCGGCAGCTTGTTTGGTAAAACCATCGCCAGCATGCTGAAAGATTGTATATCCGCAAACAATCAACATACTGATTAGATAGAGCCACAAAAAGAGATGTAGATTGGAGCGCTTTCTAAACACCTGTATGCCTATGAAGTAAAAGCAGGTGATGAACCATAGATTGGAAAGTATAAACTTCAACGAAATAAGCGGAAGAGTACTATTGATGGCTGTAAATACCATCCAAAACAAATACGCAACCAAAGTCAAGGTCACAGGATGAAAAAATGCACGTTTGTCGTATTTGCCTTCTATCAGTAATTTGATGTAAAATAAGACCATCATGCCTAGCAAAAGAGGCTCAGTAGGCAAAGTAAAGCTGATGCCTACCTCTTTTAAGTCCACCAACATGCTCAGCGGGGTTACGGCCGTGATAAACAAAAGACTGCGGTCAATTGAAAAGGTGATGAAATAAACGAACCACAGGGCTACGGGTACAGCAAGAAACCAATACTGTTCGCGTGTGGTCATGTAGGTGCTTAAGGCAATAAAAAGAGCCATAAACACAAAAAATCCCCGCCTCGATATGGCCGGTAGCTCCAGCATCACGCTTGTTTTTGAGCCCGTAAAAAGCGGTAGTTCTCAACGGCTACCAATACCAGTAGCGACAGTAAAAATGCACCTGCAGTGCTCAATACAACAATGAGCCAACGTACAGGGGTATGTTTTTTCTCGGCAACCTTGGCAGAGTTCACCACAAATTTAACGGGCAAAGCTTCTTCAGCATCTACCTTGGCCTTTTCGTAGCGCGTTCTAATCTTGACCAACTCTTCATTTTCCTGCTCAAGTTGCTCCTTCACGCTGGTGTAAGCACCACCATACTTCGACAGTCGGTCGAGTTGAGTTTGAAGTGACTTCAAGGTATTCCGAGCTCCAGCTAAACGTGCTCTATTGTTTACGACTGCCGTGTCTTTATCTGTACTGCTACTCTTTAATATTTCCAATTTGGCTTCCGCATCGGAGGTTTGCGCCGATGCCATTACGTACTGCTCCATGATATGATCGGTTTGCAAATCGTAATCGAATACGCCTTGCGAGCGGAAAAAGTTGAGCGAGTCGTTCAATAAATTCACGAAATCCTTCTTGGCCTGAAATTGTGCTTCAACAATTCTCAAAGCCTTTAATGCTTGTTCTCGTTGGATACCATTTTTTTGATCATCGAGCATTTGTGCTATGTCGTTGGCTATGTCGGCAGCCATTTTAGGATCTGTATCGAGCACTTGAATTTCTACCGACATGTATTCCGTACGGCGGAAATTGATATTGTCGCTGAATTTTTTGTACAGTTTGGTGTATTTGGTTTTCGAAGTGCTGTCGATGTCGTAATGTTCCATCAGCTTGTATTTGCTGATGATTTTATCTCGAATATCGTCGCTGTACAAAACTTGTATTAGCTGCTCAGCCTGTTCTTCCTCACCGAATGCCAGGGGATCCTCCCGATCGAAGCTGTTTTCATTCAATAACGCCTTCGAGATAGAGTTGGTGGTGGCCGGGTATAATATTACCGTGCTTTTGAATTTTGGTTTGATGAAAGTCGGTCCCGAAAAAATAGCCGCGGCGAGTGCTGCGACAGCACTTACGATGATGATTTCTTTACGCCATTTGAAAAAGAAGGCAATGACACTCAAGGAATCAAATCGGTAATCAACAGTTTGGTTTTCGCCCATATTGGCTTGAAATTTCCGACTAAATTAAGAGGATTTCGGGCAATTGAAGGAATTATGACTGCCTTCTTATCAATTTCTGAAATTCTTGGATGGGCGAGGGTACCAAAAGCGGTAGGAGCAGGAGTCCTCCTGTAAGAGATAATATCAACCCCCAAACAAAACCGAGAGGTGGCGAAAACCAAGCGAGAAGACCAGAAAGCAGCATGAACAATATCGATCGCCAAACGAGCCCAGCATTGAATGACCAAGCTTGTAGGCGTGCCGCAAGAAATAATTGGACGATAAACAAGATGAATTGCGTGAAAAGCGTAGCTACCGCTGCACCAACTGCACCGTACTCTGGAATGAGCCAGAGGTTTAAAGCCACATTGGTGAATAAGGCTATCGCCGAAAGTGAATTCAATAGTTTCATTTTTCCAGAAGCGGTCAGTAAGGAGCCGGTTACATACAATCCGGCAATGGGTAAATAGCTTAACATCAACAAACGGAACACTTCACTTTGTGCTGTACTGGTATGTTTGTACAGTAATGCGAGTATTTCGTTGGAATATACGTAGCAGCTCATTGCGCCTATCCATGCTGTGCTGAGTAAGAACAATCCAGCAAGTAGTGCTGTTCGTTCGGTAGAGAGCCCCTCACGTATTTTTTTAGCAAAAACAGGCATCAACATGCCGCTCAGTAATAGTGGAATGTTCGATAACGCATCGAGGAGGCGGTAGCCAGCAGCATACTCACCCGCTTGGAAATGTCCGTTGGGGAGGAGTTTAACCAACATTACCGCGTCAATTCGTGCATAAAAGGTCATCAGCAAACCCAATAGCGCATAGGGTAAAGTCTGCTTCAGAAGCTGCCATTGCTCTTTGGGCGAAAAGCGTGGAAGGAGTGTACTGTGAGGTTTGTTCCATAACAGTGCTACCAAGGTAGCTACGATGTAGGCACCAGTTTGTACCAACACGAAGTCTAAGAGTAACGCTCCTGTTAACCTATATCCGAAAAGTAACGGAAGACAAAAAAGTATCGTCAAGCTACGATCCAGCACACTCAATACTCCATCACGGATAAACAGCTGTAAACCTTGAAGATTCGAGCGAAGGTAAAACAGCGTATAGTTGAGGATTTGGTTGACGACGAGCAAACTCAACAGGGTAGATTGATAGCGCAGCAACCACGCTGCCAGTAAGGTAACGAGTGCATAGACCAAAGCCAATGAGAGACGTAAGCCTAAAAATATCGGGGTTGACTTTACTTGGCTGTGGTCGATGGCTACTCGCCGTGCGTTGTAATTAGATAGGCCGGCATCGAGCAACATGCTTCCTAAAAGCACGAAGCTGAAAGCAGCATAGTAGCTTCCATAGGCTTCGGGGCCAGCAAGATTTTGCATTTGCCGGTCGATTCCCAATATAAAAATCGGCTTTACAAGTAAATTTAAGCCCATTAGCAGGCCTGCCTGCGAAATCAATTTGCGCATTTTCCAGCGAAGTGTGCTAAATATAGGTGAGTTGACCGATTATTCTGAACTTTGGCCACAAGATGATTGCCGAAGAACGTATTCTTTTTTTCTTCTCGTGGCTCACAAGTGCCTGGATAAACTTATTCCGTTCTACTGCTAAAGTAGTACCCAAGCGCATACTCATATTCAGGATGGATGAAATTGGCGACATGGTTACCACCTTGCCCGTGTTTCAAGTATTGCGCGAACGTTTCCCCGATTGTGAGATTACATTATTCTGTAAACCACTGATGAAAGGACTAGTTCAAAACGATCCTCATTTGAATGTTATCGCAGTTAAGTACGAAGAACTCAGTGGCCGATACGATGTGATACTTGATTTACGGGGAGATTGGGATAGCCTTCGTTTTGCATGGGGTCAGCGACCAAAAGTCAGGCTCGATCGAGGTACCCATCGGTTTTTGAATCGTTTGTTCAAGCGACAGCAGCTGCACGAAGTGGAATTTAATCTGCAAATACTGGCGCCCATTCTGGGGCAGCTGAAAGAAAAGCCAGTTCCAAAAATTTACCCGTCGCGCCGGAACGAACAGCAAGCACTGCTTTTTTTGCAACGACATGACCTCGATCGTTTTGTGGTATTTCATACAGGTGCCCGGAAATTACTACGACGTTGGTCGCTTCAAAGCTGGGCCGATCTCGCTGTTTATTTACATAGCGAATATGGTTGTGCCATCGTTTTTGCCGGTGGTGCCGAAGATGTAGCCGATATTAAACGAATACAAGGAAAAATACCTTTCCAAACCTATTCTTTTGCCGACGAAGGAAATTTGCTCGATTATGCTGCTTTAGTGGCAAAAGCAATGGTTATGGTGGGCAATGAAAGTGGGCCTATGCACATTGCTGCAGCTTCTGGAACCCCAACTTTAGCACTCTTTGGTCCTGGCCAACCCGAAATTTTTGCACCATATGGAAATCAGAATGCCTATTTACATGTGAAATTAGCTTGTAATCCGTGCGACCAACTCAACTGCGTTTTCCCTGAAAATCCTTGCATGAACAGAATACAAGTGGCGCAAGTGACGGAGGCAATACATACCCTCTTGCACCGATAGTCCTCTACCATAATGCGGGTATATTTTATGGATTTTACATGTACATATTACTATTTGTATAAATTTGAAGCAAAAGAATCCAAACCAACACTTATGAAACTGCTGTCTAAACTTTTTCTGACTGGTACGGCGATAGCCGCACTTTCGATCGGACAGGCTTCTGCGCAAACCGATGCCGCGAATATTCTTCGCGCCGGAGTAGCCGATGCCAACATTCTGATGAATGCCTATTTTCAGCCTTTTGGCGAAGCTTTTGGCGTTGCACTCAACAATAACTGGTACAATACCGGTAAGCCGCTCAAGCTCGCTCGTTTTTATTTGACCGTTGTACCTACCCTCGTACAAGTGCCAGACGACAAAACTACTTTTAACGTAGCTGATTTGGGACTTTCCGGTTCACTGCGTCAGCTCAATCCTGCAGTTACTTCAGGGGCAACCATTTTTGGTTCTAATTCCGATGCACAACCCACTTTTGGAGTTTTCGCGCGTAATCCGATCACAAATGCAGATGAAAAAATATCTGAGTTTACTGCACCTCAAGGCCTAGGTCTTAATTTGTTGCCTCTCCCCATGTTGCAGCTGTCAGTAGGTTTAATCAAAGGAACTGACGTAACCATTCGTTATTTACCACAATTGGATATTCCAGGCGGTAGTGTTGGTGGTAAAGTTGGCTTATTTGGTATAGGCGTGAAACACGACTTGAAACAGTGGATTCCAGGTTTCGGCTTGTTGCCTTTCGACCTTACCGGTTATTTTAACTACAGTACTTTTAACTTCTCATTGGGCTTCGATATGCCGGTTCCTACTGGTGCAGGTCCAACTGGTTTGGGATATCGTTACGAAGGCTTCACTGGTCCTAATGATCCAAGTTTAGCGAAACAGGAATTGGCCATCAGAGCACGCGGTATGGGTTTTGGTTTAATTATCTCTCGTAAGTTGCCGGTAATCACTCCATATGCGAGCGTGGGTTTTGCCAACAGCAGCTTCTCGATGAAGGCCGCAGGTGATTACGCCATTGAATCAGGTGTTTATGCGAACACTACCAATCCATTGGATCCCGATAATGGTAAAGTAACGGTTACCAAGTTCACCGATCCAATTGATATCGCTTCTGAAGCCAAGAATAACCTCCGTGCGGGTGTTGGCCTTCGTGTGAAGCTACTTATCCTCACTATTCACGGTGAATACTTTATCCAAGGTGCTTTCCGTGGTATCAATGCAGGTGTTGGTATCGGTATAGGAAACTAATCTTTATTCACTACATACAAAAAGAGCTCTGGAGAAATCCAGAGCTCTTTTTGTTTATTGCCAATTCACTTTTAAATCATCTGCTTCGGGTCAACCCAGGCATCAAATTGCTCGTTGGTAAGTAACCCTAATCCTATTGCTGCTTCACGTAAGGTCGTGCCTTCTTTGTGGGCGGTTTTAGCAATTTTAGCTGCGTTTTCATAGCCAATGTGCGTGTTTAAGGCCGTTACCAACATCAACGAATTTTCGAGATGGCGCTGAATGATCGGCAAATTGGCGGTGATACCCACGGCACATTTGTCGTTGAACGACACACAAGCATCGCCTATTAAACGTGCACTCTGCAAAACGTTGGCGGCAATTACCGGTTTGAAAACATTTAACTCAAAATGGCCATTACTGCCACCTATCGAAACCGCCACGTCGTTGCCAATAACTTGAGCGGCAACCATGGTCATGGCTTCGGGCTGGGTAGGATTTACCTTGCCGGGCATGATCGACGAGCCAGGCTCGTTGTCGGGGATGACAATTTCACCTATACCCGAACGTGGTCCTGAACTCAGCATACGGATGTCGTTGGCTATTTTCATCATCGAAACGGCAACCCGCTTGAGCGCACCCGATAATTCTACCATCGCATCATGTGCTGCAAGTGCTTCAAATTTATTTGGGGCTGTTACGAAAGGAAGGCCTGTAAACTCGGCAATTTTTTTGGCCACGAGGATGTCGTATCCTTTTGGGGCATTTAAGCCAGTTCCAACGGCTGTGCCGCCTAATGCCAACTCACGAACCATTTCAAGGGCGTTGCGCAAAGCCCGCATACCGTTATCCAATTGTTGTACATAGCCGCTAAACTCCTGACCCAAAGTAAGCGGAGTGGCATCCATAAAGTGTGTACGGCCAGTTTTTACGATGTCTTTGAACTCGTTTGATTTTGTCGCCAACGTATTGCGGAGTAGTTGAATACCTGGTAAGGTTACTTCGGTAACCAATTGGTAGGCTGCAATGTGCATGGCCGTGGGGAAGGTGTCGTTCGAACTCTGCGACTTGTTCACGTCGTCGTTCGGGTGAAGCACTTTTTTCTCATCGGTGAGCTGTCCACCAGCGAGCACATGGCCACGATAAGCAATCACTTCATTGCAGTTCATATTGCTTTGCGTACCCGAGCCGGTTTGCCAAATTACCAGTGGAAACTCACCATCCAGTTTTCCAGCAAGAATCTCATCACAAACCTGACTAATCAAGTCTCTTTTCTCGGCCGTCAAAACACCCAAGTCGTGATTGGCGTGAGCTGCTGCTTTTTTCAGATAGGCAAATGCACGAATTATTTCTTTCGGCATGCTTCCCTCAGGACCAATTTTGAAATTATTGCGCGAACGCTCGGTTTGCGCACCCCAGTATTTGTCGGCAGGTACTTGAACCTCGCCCATGGTGTCTTTTTCGATGCGGAATGAAGTCATTGGTATTGAATTTATACGTTAGGACATGGTTTAACCACGAAAATTTGGCGTACGTTTTTCTAAAAATGCAGCGGTACCCTCTTTGAATTCTGGTGTTTGAAAGAGTGAACCAAAGGTTTCGATTTCGTTTTGAAAACCGTTTTCTTCTTTGTCGAAATAGTCGTTCACCAATGCGATACAATGGGCTACAGCGTTGGGGCCCTTAGTGGCTATTTTTTGAAGCAGTTCGGTGGCCTTGGGTAGTAGGTCGGTTACGCTTTCTACTACGTGGTTTACTAATCCTAAACGGTGCGCTTCGTCGGCTTTAATTGCATCTGCGGTCAACAAGAGCTCTAGGGCTTTGCCTTTCCCCACCAGCTGCACCAAACGTTGCGTGCCGGCGTATCCCGGAATAAGACCAAGGTTAACCTCGGGTTGACCAAATCGGGCATTGGCCGAAGCCAATCGCATGTGGCAAGCCATGGCCAACTCGCATCCTCCACCTAAGGCAAAACCATTTACTGCAGCAACCACTGGCTTATGTGAGTTTTCGATATTGTTGAAAATAGCATGTCCTCGTGCCGATAAATCGGTGCCTTTGTCGATGCTAAAACTGGCAAATTCGCTGATATCTGCTCCAGCCGCAAAGGCTTTTTCACCTGCTCCAGTTAGGATAATTCCACTCACTGCCTTGTCGGCTTGTGCTGCACGAACGGCTTGGTCAATCTCCGATAAAGTCTGACGATTTAGTGCATTCAGCTTATCTGGGCGATTGATGGTGATAATGGCAATGCCGTTTTCTACCTGGTAAAGTATACAACCGTAGGTCATGGTTTTTTCTTTTTTGGAGTTGGTGAAGGGGCGTCTTCTTTCAGCTGACGGTTTACGTGGTCGTCGCGGTCGACTAGTTTTTTATCGGCTACATTTTCGTCTAAAAACTCATTCAAGCGCGATACGTCGATGGTAGAGCGAATTTCTCCGAACGAATTGATGGTAATGTTGAACCCGTCCAAGGCTGGGTCGAGCTGAGGTTTGTTTTTGTCTTTTTTAGCCATGATTGCTGAGTTTATCGAGCGCCAAACGCAAGCGAGCCACCACTTCATCGTGACCCAAAAGCTCACTCATTTCGAAGATTGCCGGACCTGCTCCTTGACCTGTTAGTGCCAAACGGTAGGCCTGCAACAGTTGACCTGGCTTGAGCCCCATCTTTTCGGCCGTAGCATTGAAACTTTCTTCAATGTTGGCGGCTTTGAACGATTTCATATCTTCCAAAGTGTCGGCCAGTTGCTCAATAAATGCTGGAACAGCGTCTTTCCAACGTTTGGCGACCACATCGCTGTCGTATTTCGCTGGCAGTTCAAAGAAGTAGCTTGAGCTTTCCCAAAAGTCGCCCACCACTGTCCAACGTTCTTTCATGAGTCTACATACTTCTTGTACATAGCTTTTATTGAATTCATGGCCTTCGGCCTTGAGGCGCGGAAGCACCAAAACCGCCAAGGAAGCATCCGACTGCTTACGTAAATATTGCTGGTTAAACCAATTGAGTTTTTGAAAATCGTAGCGTGCGCCGTGTTTGTTAACGCGGTCAAGGCTAAATACCTGTACCAACTCTTCCAAGGAGAAGAGTTCGCGATTGTCGCCTGGATTCCAGCCGAGCAAAGCAAGGAAGTTCACATAAGCTTCGGGGAAATAACCTGCTTCACGATAACCTGGGGTGATTTCGCCGTTCTCTGGATTGGTCCACGCCGTTGCGTAAAAAGGCAGTCCCAAGCGGTCGCCATCGCGCTTGCTTAGTTTGCCGTCGCCATCGGGTTTCAGCAAAAGGGGCAAGTGTGCAAATTCGGGCATCACTTCCTCCCAGCCAAAGCTGCGATAGAGCAAAACATGCAATGGGGCACTTGGCAGCCATTCTTCTCCACGAATTACATGACTTATTTTCATCAAATAATCGTCTACCACATTGGCCAAGTGGTAAGTAGGCATGCCGTCGCTTTTGAAGAGGACCTTGTCGTCGAGCTGTGCGGTATTCACCACCACCCAGCCTCTAATCATATCTTTCACCTTCACCTCTTCGTTGCGGGGCATCTTGAAACGAATTACGTAAGGGTCGCCGGCATCGAGTCGGCGCTTGACTTCATCACTAGGCAATGACAGCGAATTCTTCATATTTACCCGCGTGATGCTATTGTATTGCGGAGAGGCCACGTTCGCTTTTTTGAGTCGTTCACGCATCTCTTCCAGCTCTTCTTCGGTATCGAAGGCATAATAGGCATGTCCTGCAGCAATCAGCTGA
>Ga0209278_1001837_pt1 | contig 12408 bp, 8 predicted proteins | sample JI81BgreenDNA_FD_187504 | JGI IMG/M metagenome (GOLD analysis project Ga0209278, IMG submission 187504) | Wastewater effluent complex algal communities from Wisconsin, to seasonally profile nutrient transformation and Carbon sequestration -... | ecosystem: Engineered > WWTP > Effluent > Algae... | reverse complement strand
ATGGCACCGGCTTTGCCCGGCTGGACGAGACAACGCAGAAAACGGTGGTGAAGGGCGGCATCCGCTGGACCATCCGCGATGGTATCGTCCACGATGTGCCCGCCATCCTGAGGAGCGTGGAGGCCCAGGTGGCAGCAGCGAAGGCAACGAGCGTGCCGTGAAGCCCGCCAGCATCGCTGATTATCGCGCGCTCAGTCGCGCGCGCGTGCCGCGCTTTCTGTTCGATTACACCGATGGCGGCAGTTACGGCGAGGCGACGCTGGCCGCCAATGTGGCGGATCTGGCGGCCATCGCACTGGACCAGCGGGTGCTGGTGGACGTGTCGCGGATCGACACGGCGATCACGCTGCTGGGCCAGCGGCTGGCGATGCCGGTGATTCTGGCCCCGGTGGGTTTGGGCGGGCTCCATGCGCGGCGCGGGGAAGTGCAGGCGGCGCGGGCGGCGCGGGCGGCCGGCGTGCCCTTCACCCTGTCCACCGTTTCCGTCTGCCCGTTGGCGGAAGTGGCAGCAGGTGCACAGGGGCCGCCGTGGTTCCAGCTCTATCTGGTGCGGGATCGCGGTGCGAACGCGGCCATGATCGAACAGGCGAAGGCGCAGGGTTGCCCGGCGCTGGTGCTCACGGTCGATCTGCCGACGCCGGGCGCGCGCTATCGTGACGTGCGCTCCAGCCTGACGGGGGCGCCGGGGCTCGCAAGCTGGCTGCATCGGGCGGCCCAGGTCGCGGCACGGCCGCGCTGGGCGCTGGATGTCGGCGTGATGGGCCGGCCGATCGCCATGGGCAATCTGGCGTCGCTGGTGGGCGCGAAGGCCCCGTTGAGCGACTATCTGGGCTGGATCGCCCGCAATTTCGACGCCAGCGCCGATTGGCGGCAGCTGGACTGGGTGCGGTCGCAATGGCCGGGGCCGCTGATCGTCAAGGGCATCCTGCATCCCGATGATGCCGCACTGGCCGTGGCGCATGGCGCCGACGCCATTGTCGTGTCGAACCATGGCGGCCGCCAGCTGGATGGGGCGATATCGGCCGTGCGGGCCTTGCCGGCGATTCAGGACAGGCTGGGCGGGGCGATCCCGCTGCTGGCCGATGGCGGCGTGCGTTCAGGGCTCGACGTGCTGCGCTTCATCAGCCTGGGGGCCAGCGCCGTGCTGATCGGCCGGCCATGGGTATGGGGGCTGGGCGCGCGCGGACAGGCCGGCGTTGCCCATGTCCTCCAGATCCTGAAGGCCGAGCTTGAGACCGCGATGGCGTTGACCGGGCGCACAGGCCTGGGCTGAGGCAAGCCGGCAGGCCAGCAATGCTTCGGTGGCGGCCATGTCGGCCATGCGGTTTGCGGACGGGTGCGCCCATGCTTCCAGATCGGGGATCAGGGCCGGGTGTGCGCACAGGCCGGCAGCCTGCAACAGGGCAATGCTCACTTCGTCCAGCGACAGGGCCGCCTGGACATGCGGCAGGGCCGCCGCCGGGTCACGCCGGGCAAGGCCGAGCAGTGCTTCGCCGCGCACCTGCTGGCTGGCATCGCTGGCCGCGCGCAGCAGCGCCTGGCGGATATCCGGGCCATCTGCCGGCGATTGTGCCAGCAGGAAGGCTGCCCAGTCACGGTTGGCGATATCGGGATCGGACAGGAAACCGGCCAGTTCGGCAACCATCGGGCGCGCAGCATCCGGATCGGCAGGCCAGTCGGCAGCGGCCAGATATTGGAGGCGGGGGGCGGTGGGGGCGTGGATTCTTTGCATCTTGGCGACGTGGGCCATTCTATAACAGAGCCGTGCCGCAGCGCGACTCCGACAGTGTGAAAAACTGTGCATTCTGTCGCGTGGCTGGCGCTGCCGGCGCGTTGCGCGTAATCGTGCCGGCATGACAGACCGGCTGATCATCGCCCTTGCCCAGTTGAGCGCCAGCGTGGGCGATCTGGCCGGAAATGCCGATGCCATTCTGCAGGCGCGCGCCAGGGTACCGGACGCTGATCTGCTGGTCACGCCGGAACTGTCCATCGTTGGTTATCCGCCCGAAGATCTGGTGCTGAAGCCGGCGCTGGTGGCGGCAGCGCGGGCGATGGTGGAGCGGTTGGCAGCCGCCACGGCGGATGGCGGCCCTGCCCTGCTGGTGGGGGCGCCCTGGGCGGAAGACGGCAAGCTGTTCAACGTCATGGTGCTGCTGGATGGCGGGCGCATTGCCGGGCTCACGCGCAAGCATGAACTGCCCAACTATGGCACGTTCGATGAAAAGCGGGTGTTCGATGCCGGGCCGCTTCCAGGCCCACTGAATTTCCGCGGCGTGCGGGTGGGTGTGCCGATCTGCGAGGATATCTGGTTTCCGGCCGTGTGCGAGTGTCTGGCTGAAACCGGCGCCGAACTGCTGATCGCGCCGCACGGCAGCCCGTTCGAGGTGGGCAAGGGCGATCGCCGCCTGTCGGTGGCGGTGTCGCGCGTGACTGAAACCGGCTTGCCGCTGGCGTTCCTGAACCGCGTTGGCGGACAGGATGAGCTGGTGTTCGATGGCGCTTCGTTCGTACTGAACGGCAACCGCACGATGGCCCATCGCCTGCCCGATTGGGACGAGCATGTGCGCCTCACCCACTGGAGCCGCGGGCCAGATGGCTGGTCCTGCGCCAAGGGCGGCATCAGCCCAGCCGACGCCGATCCGGAAGACATTTACCACGCCATGCTGGTGGGCCTGCGCGATTATGTGAACCGCAACCGCTTCCCCGGCGTGGTGCTGGGGCTTTCGGGCGGCATTGATTCGGCGCTGTCCGCTGCCGTGGCGGTGGATGCGCTGGGCGCGGACCGGGTGTGGTGCGTGATGATGCCCAGCCCCTACACCAGCCAGGACAGCCTGGACGATGCCGCCGAATGCGCAGCGATGCTGGGTTGTCGGCTCGACACGGTGGGCATCGAACCGGCGATGCTGGCCTTCGATGCCATGCTCAGCCCCCTGTTCGAAGGCCGGCAGCGCGACATCACCGAGGAGAATATCCAGTCCCGCATCCGCGGCCTCACGCTGATGGCGCTGTCCAACAAGTTCGGCCCGATGCTGCTCACCACCGGCAACAAGAGCGAGATGAGCGTGGGCTATGCCACCATCTATGGCGACATGGCCGGTGGCTATTCCGTGCTGAAGGACCTGTACAAGACCACCGTGTTCCGCGTGAGCGAATGGCGCAACGCCCATCGCCCGCGCCTCGCGCTCGGCCCGGCAGGCCCGGTGATGCCCACGCGCGTCATCACCAAGCCGCCATCGGCCGAACTGCGCCCCGACCAGACCGATCAGGACAGTCTGCCCCCCTATGATCTGCTCGATCGCATCCTGATGGCGCTGGTGGAAGGGGAGAAATCCGCCAGCGAGCTGATCGCGGCCGGTCTGGATGCCGCCACCGTCACCCGTGTCGAACGGCTGCTGTATGTAGCCGAATACAAGCGCCGGCAGGCCCCGCCGGGCGTGAAGATCGGCAGCCGCAATTTCGGCCGCGATCGCCGCTATCCGATCACCAACGCGTTCCGGACGTCCTGAGAACGTCGCCAATCTGCGACAATTTGGCTCAAAGGCAGCTGGATTGTACTTTTCTGGTGCAATGATAGCGTCACAAATAATTGGCCGTGACTTGCGGATGGGAGCCGCAGGCCGGTCAAGACTGGGGAGCAATCGTTAAATGTCGGCCTTGCCAGCGGACCACATCGCGTGGGCCTTGCTGGTTCAAGGGCCGCGTCTTGGGGAAGACAGCATGGCCGGGAACATGGTTTCGCGGATGGCCCTGGCGTGGGCTGCCGTTTTTTCTGCAACCACACTCAGCAGCGCCGCAGCAGCTCAGCAAGCCGCGCCGGAAGACAACAGCGCCGAAGACACCATCGTTGTTACCGGATCGCGCATTTCCGCTTCCGGATACACCGCACCAACGCCCGTAACGGTGGTGGGCGAAGAGATCATCCTGCGCGATGCCAAGGTATCGATTGGCGACACGATCCGCGAATTGCCTGCGGTGGGCGCATCGGCGTCACCCAACAACGGTTCTGGCGCCGGCAACATCGTTGGTGGCATCACAGGCCTCGATACCGTCAATCTGCGACAGCTTGGCGTCGTGCGCACCCTGGTGCTGCTCGACGGGCAGCGGGTGGTGCAATCCAACGTGACCGGGCAGGTGGATATCGGCACCATGCCGACCATTCTCGTCAAGCGCATCGACGTTGTCACAGGCGGTGCTTCGGCTGCATGGGGTTCGGATGCCGTGGCAGGCGTTGTGAACCTTGTGCTGAACCGGGAGTTCGACGGCCTGAGGGCCAGCGTCGAAGCCGGGCAGACGGCCGCGTGGGATCAACGCAACTACCGGTTCCAGGCCGCCTTCGGCTCCGGCTTTGCGGGCGGCCGTGGCCGCTTCATCGTCGCGGCCAACCATCAGGACAGCCCCGATGTGATCTTCAACAACCAGCGCGGGTGGAACAAGTTCACCCAACTGGTGAACAATCCCGCCTTCGCGGCCGGCAACGGCCAGCCACGCCTGATCCATGCCGACGGCGTCGCCCTGTCACGCGCGACCACTGGGGGCATCATCACCTCTGGTCCAGCCAGCCTGGTGGGGCGCACGTTCGTTGGCCCCAACAACGCGCTGGTTCCACTGGGGGCCACCAATGTTTCGGGCGGCGTTGCTGCGGGCGGCAATGTCGACCTTCTGCACCCCTCCATTTCCAGCCTGACGACACAGTTCCGCACCAGCACGCTGTTCGGTTATGGCGCCTATGAAGCGGCGGACTGGCTGCGAATCTCCCTGCAGGCCAACTGGGGGCAAAGCTTTTCACGCAACAATTCAGTGCCCTACACACGGCTTGGCAATATCACGGTGCGTGCCGACAACCCGTTCCTGCCGGCCGAGATCACCAATGCACTGGCGGCCGCCGGAGCCAGCAGCTTTGGCTTTGGCACCACCAACATGAACAACATCAGCCTGGACAGGCCATTGTCGCTGGATGATTTCGAACAATCGCTGGGCATTCCGGTGGCCACGACCAGGCGCACTCTGGCGCGCGGCGTGCTGAGTTTCGAAGGCAAGCTTGGCGGCGACTGGCGCTACAACGCCTATGCCCAGCATGCCAACGTGATCGTCAACCAGCAGACGCTGAACAACACGATCATCGCCAACTACAACCGGGCGATCGATGCGGTGCGCAATGGCGCTGGCCAGATCGTCTGCCGGGTCAACGCGGATGCCAGCACGGCCAACGATGATCCAGCCTGCGTGCCGCTGAACATCTTCGGGGTGGGCGTCGCCGATCCGGCGGCGATCGCCTACACCAACGTGCGCCCTGGAGAGAATTTCCAGCGGCAGGATCTCAAGCAGACGGTGCTGGCCCTGTCGTTCGAAGGCAAGCTGCCGGGACTTGCAGCCGGCGACATTGCCATCGCGTTCGGCGGCGAATATCGCGAGGAAAAGGGCGACATAACGGTCGATCCCGGGGCCGCTGCGCGCATCTATCCGGTGGCCAATTTCGTGCCGTTCTCCGGCCGATATGACGTGAAGGAAGCCTTTGTCGAGGTGGATGTCCCGCTGGTGAAGGATGGCTTCATAGACAGCCTGAACTTCAATGCCGCCGGGCGCTTTACCGATTATTCGACCAGCGGCTCGGTGAGCACGTGGAAGCTGGGCCTGAACGGCCAGATCAACAGCGATATCCGCCTGCGCGGCACCTATTCGCGCGACATCCGGGCGCCCAACCTCAACGAATTGTTCAGCCAGGGGATTTCCACCCAGGCGCAGGTGCGCGATCCGCAGGCTGGCGGGAATCTGGTCACCGTGTTTTCAGTGGTTGCCGGCAACCCGGACTTGCGCCCCGAGATCGCCAAGACGCTGGCGCTTGGGCTTGTGCTGACGCCAAGCTGGCTGAACCGGTTCAACCTGTCGGTCGATTATTACAACATCAGTCTTTCAGGCGCGATCCAGACCGTGTCCATCGCCCAGATCGAATCGCGCTGCCTGGCGGGCGAACAATTGTTCTGCGATCAGTATATCTATGACGGGCCTGGCGGCGCCCTGTCTGAAGTGCGGCGGGTGCCGCTCAACCTTTCCAGCCTGAAAACCAGCGGCATCGACGTGCAGGCGGATTGGCAAACCCCGTTGTTTGCCGGCACGTTGGCGTTGCGCGCCCTGGCAAATTACACGCTCACTGGCCGCCAGGAACTGCTGGGCGAAGTGGCCAGCTTCGTCGGCTCGCTTGGCCCCGATTCGGCGGTGACGGGCTTCCCGCGTGCCCGCGGCATCTTCAGCGCGACTTACAGCCAGGGCGCCTTCTCCGGCACAGTGCAGAGCCGTTTCATCGGTGCCGCCAAACTCAACGCCGTTTGGGGTCCGGAAGATGTGGACGACAACGACATTCCAGCCATCGCCTATGTCGACCTGCGCGCCTCCTACGATATCGGCAGCGGGATCACGGTTTATGGCACGGTTGACAATCTGCTCAACAAGGCGCCGCCGATCGTGGCGGCCAGCCCGGTGCGCGGCTTTTCGGCAACCTATTTCGCGCCGGTGCGCAACGACATCCACGATGCCATCGGGCGCGCCTACCGAATTGGGGTGCGTGTGAAAGTGTAAGATTTTCACCCTGCCATCTTGCCGGGTGGCAAGTGGGGCGCAATGATGATCATGCTTGCACTGGGGCCGACAAGGCCCGGTCAATTGGGGGAGGAATGAAAATGGGGTTTGACCTTCGCACGCCAGCCAGCGGCCAAGCACTGAATCGTCGTGAGACGCTGGGGCTGGCTGCGGCTGGTGTGGCGGCCGCATCGCTGCTGGGCGGCGCGCCCGCTGCGGCGCAGATGGGCGGCGCCCGCCGCCTTGGTTCGAAGGAAAAGGTGGCCTATTGGGTGGCCACCGTGACGCCCTGCGATGCGCGCGGCCAGTTTGATCCCGGCGCCATGAAGGCAGTGATGGAATGGCACCAGAAGTGCGGCGCCGATGGCGTCGTGGTACTGGGCACCTCCGGCGAGTTTCCCAGCTTCTCCCTGGCAGAGCGCAAGTTCGTCACCGAGACGGCGATGAAGCACAAGGGCAACATGAACATCATGGTCGGCCCCGGCACGCCGAACATCGTGGAGACCATCGATCTGGCCAAACATGCCCAGAGCGTGGGTGCCGATGGCCTGCTGGTGATCCCGCCCTTCTACTTCAACCAGCCGCCCACCGAAGGCCTGATCCATTATTACACCCAGCTGTTCGAGGCGGTGTCGATCCCGATCAACCTCTATCACATCCCCGGCACCTCCGAGGTGGCGATCACCATCGAACTGCTGCGCGCGATGATGAAATATCCGCACCTTGCCGGGATCAAGGATTCATCGGGCAATGCGGAGGGTTTCGCAGCCTTCCTGAAGGAATTCCCTGAGCTCAACATGCGCTGCGGCACGTCGAACAACCTCATCCCGGCGGTGGAAGCCGGCATGGGCGCCATCCTGGCCGACGGCAACATGTTCAGCGACAAGAGCGCGGACATCTTCAAGGCCTATCGCGCCAAGGGCGACTGGAAGGCCAAGCTGGCCCATCTGCGCGCCGCCGGCGGCATCATGCGTGATCACCACATGGGGGCGAACACCTATGCCGCGATGAAATATGTGCTGTCACTGCGCATGGGCGGCCCGATGATGTACGCCCGCACGCCCTATCCGCAGCTGACCGACGCGCAGAAGGCCAGCCTGAAGGCCGGTCTCGACAAGGTGATGCAGATGCCGTCGGCCTAAGCGCCGGCACCGCACCGTCATCACCCATCGAAGGAACCAGCCATGAAGATCATCGCCACCCTGCCGCTGTCCGTCACGGCCGCCCTGATGCTCACCACCGCCGCCGTTGCCCAGACGCCGGCCAAGGAGGGCACGGTGGCGGCGCGCACCACCAACGGTGTCGCCAACTGGACCACCTACAACGCCGATCTGAAGGGCAGCCGCTATTCGCCGCTGGACCAGATCAACGCCGGCAATTTCAACAATCTGGAAATCGCGTGGCGCCTGAAAACGGATTTCCTGGGCTCGCGGCCCGAATACAAGCTGGAATCAACCCCGCTGGCGGTTGACGGCGTCATCTACACCACCGCCGGCACCCGCCGCAGCGTGGTGGCGCTGAACGGTGCCACGGGCGAACTGCTGTGGACCTATGCGCTGCACGAAGGCCTGCGCTCCGCCGAAAGCCCGCGCGCCCTGTCCGGCCGCGGCCTGTCCTACTGGACGGACGGCACCAAGCGCCGGATCCTCTATGTCACCATCGGCTATCGCCTGATCAGCCTTGATGCCGACACCGGCCGCCCTGACCCGGACTTCGGCGAAAACGGCATGGTCGATCTGAAGAAGGATTTCGACCAGGATCTCGGCAATCTCGACACCGGCGAGGTGGGCGTGCACTCCGCCCCTGCCGTATCGGGCAACACGATCATCATCGGCGCCGCGTTCCGCGAAGGCTTCACGCCGAAGACGCACAACAACACCAAGGGCTATGTCCGCGCGTTCGACGTGCGCACCGGCAAGCGCATCTGGACGTTCCACACCATCCCGAAAAAGGGCGAGTTCGGGTACGATACTTGGCTGAAGGAAAGTGCCGACATCAACGGCAACACCGGCGTGTGGACACAGGTGTCGGTGGATGAGGATCTGGGCCTTGCCTATCTGGCGGTCGAATCCGCCACGTCCGATTTCTATGGCGGCAAGCGCCCCGGCAACAATCTGTTCGCCAACAGCCTGGTGGCCGTCGATCTGAAAACCGGCGAGCGGCGCTGGCACTACCAGCTGATCCATCACGAAATCTGGGACCTCGACAACAGCAGCGCGCCGCTGCTGATGGACGTGACGGTGGACGGCAAACCGAAGAAGGTGGTGGGGCTGCCGTCGAAACAGGGCTTCTTCTATGTGTTTGACCGCGCCACCGGTGAACCGGTGTGGCCGATCAAGGAAGTGAAGGTGCCAAAGGGCAATGTACCGGGCGAATGGTACAGCCCGACCCAGCCGATGCCAACGAAGCCGCCCGTCTATGCGCGCAACGGCGTCGAGGAGAAGGACCTGATCGACTTCACGCCCGATCTGAAGAAGAAGGCGCTGGAGCTGACTTCCAAATATGTGCTCGGCCCGGTCTACACGCCGCCGATCATCTCCACCGAACAGAAGTTCGGCGTCATCAACAACTGGGCACAGGGCGGCACCAACTGGCCGGGTGGCAGCTTCGATCCGGAAACCGGCATCGCCTATGTCTATGCCTGCGGCGCCTGCATTTCCGCGACTGGCCTGCTGCCGCCGCCCGCCGGCCTTTCGGACATTCCCTATGTGGTGGGTGTCGCCGGCCGGCCGGTGACGATGATCAAGGGCCCGGGCGAAGGCGCCGGCGCCGACAGCCCGGCCACCGAACCGCCGCCCGCCGCCGGTTCCGGCCCGCCGCGCCTGGCCGTGGATGGCTTGCCGCTGGTCAAGCCGCCCTATGGCACGATCAGCGCCATCGACGTGAACAACGGCACGATCAAGTGGCAGGTGGCGCATGGTGAAACGCCGGACTTCGTGCGCAACCACCCGGTGATCAAGGCGATGGGCGGCATCCCGCGCACCGGCCAGGCCACTTATCAGATCGGCACGCTGGTGACGAAGGGGCTGGTGATCGCGGGCGAAAACCAGTTCACCCGCACCGAAGACCGGCCGCGCGGCGCCATGCTGCGGGCCTATGACAAGCAGACCGGCAAGGAAGTGGGCGCGGTGTTCATGCCGTCCACCCAATCCGGTTCGCCGATGGCCTACATGGTGGGCGGCAAGCAGTATATCATCGTGCCGACCAGCGGCGGCAATTCGTCGGGCGAGTTCCTCGCCTATGCGTTGCCCGGCAAGAAGTGAGGAGTTCAACGTGAAGACATCCCTGCCTGTTCTGGTGCCGGTGCTGATGGCCATCGGCATGGCCGGAGCTGCGGTGGCCCAGGATGGCGGCCGTTCGGTGTGGCAGGGCATCTACACCAATGAACAGGCAGACCGCGGCGCCGGGCTTTATGCCCAGCGCTGCGGCGCCTGCCACGGTGCGGCGTTGAACGGCACCGGCGAAGCGCCGCCGCTGGTGGGCGGCGAGTTCGTCAGCCACTGGGACACGCTGACGGTGGGCGATCTGTATGACCGCGTGCGCACCACCATGCCGCAGAACGACCCGATGTCGATGACGCGCGAGGAATATGCCGATGTTCTGGCCTATGTGCTGAAGAACAACGGCTTCCCGGCCGGCACACGCGAACTCGACAAGCGCTCGGAAGTGCTCGCCACCATCGGCATCACGGCAGAAAAGCCGGCCAGCGCCGGCCGCTGACCGGCAGACAGGGGGAACGACATGAAGGGGATCGCCACGGCCATGCTGTTGCTGGCCGGCAGTGCCGCGCTGGCACAACAACCCAGCCGACCGGTGTGGACGGTGGACACGCTGCCCAAGCCGGCCCCGCTGACCGCCGAGACCAACAAGCAGCCCAACCCCTATCGCAGCGAATATGGCTTTCTGAAGCTGCCGGCCGGCCGGGTGATGGGATCAACCAGCGCTGTCGCGGTCGACAGCAAGGGGCATGTCTGGGTGGCGGAACGCTGCGGGGCGAACAGCTGCGCCAACAGCGCCATCGATCCGATCATGGAATTTGATGAAAACGGCAACTTCATCAAGGCCTTCGGTGGCGGCCTCACGGTGTTCCCGCACGGCTTCTACATCGACGCCCAGGACAATGTGTGGCTCACGGATGCCCGCGCCATTCCCGGCAAGGGCGCCACCGTTCTGAAGTTCAGCCCCGAAGGCAAGCTGCTGCTCACGCTGGGCAAGCCAGGCGTGCAGGGCAAGGGGACGGACGTGTTCACCGAGCCCAACGCGGTGATCGTGGCGAAGAATGGCGACATCTTCGTGGCTGATGGCCACGAGGCCGATCGCGGCGTGGCGCGCATCCTGAAATACAATGCCAAGGGCAAGTTCCTCATGCAGTGGGGCCAGCCCGGCAAGGGCCAGGGCGACCTGGAGGTGCCGCACGCGCTGGCGATGGATTCGAGGGGCCTGCTGTATGTGGGCGATCGCTGGAACAACCGCGTGCAGGTCTACACGCAGAAGGGCAAATTGCTGAACAGCTGGACGCAGTTCGGCCGGCCGTCGGGCCTGTTCATCGACCAGAACGACATCATGTACAGCGGCGATTCGGAAAGCCGCCGCCCGGTGGGCTATGGCTACAACCCCGGCTGGCAGCGCGGCATCCGCATCGGATCGGTGAAGGATGGCAAGGTGACGGCCTTCATTCCCGATCCCGATCCCAACCCGGACGGCGGCGCCACCAGCGGCGCCGAAGGCATCTGGGTGGACCGGAACGGCGTCATCTATGGCGCCCAGGTGAAGGAACGCACGGTCGCGCGGCATATCAAGGTGAAATGATCGCTGACTTGCCCTAAGGGGCAGGCACGATGATCACCACCCGCTTCGCCCCGTCGCCCACAGGCCGTCTGCACGCCGGCAACATCCGCACCGCGCTGGTCAACTGGCTTCTGGCCCGTTCGGCCAGTGAGTCCGGCGGCGGCCGCTTCCTGTTGCGGCTCGATGATACCGATCTGGCGCGATCCAGCGCGGAATCCGCGCAGTCCATCCGGGATGATCTGGCGTGGCTGGGCATCACGCCGGATGCGGAGGTCAAACAGTCCGACCGGTTCGCCCTGTACGAGGAGGCGCTGAACCGGCTGGCGCGCGCGGGGCGGGCCTATGCCTGCTACGAAACGCCGGAAGAGCTGGAACTGAAGCGCCGCGTTGCCCTGTCACGCGGGCTGCCGCCCATCTATGACCGCGCCGCGCTGGCACTGACCGAGGCGGACAAGGCGACGCTGGAGGCCGAGGGCCGCACGCCGCACTGGCGCTTCAGGCTGGACGAAACCGCCGACGTGAACTGGGACGACAGCGTGCGGGGCCATTGCCATTTCCCGGCCGCCTCGCTCTCCGATCCGGTGGTGCGCCGCGCCGATGGCACGTGGCTCTACATGCTGCCATCGGTGGTGGACGATATCGAGATGGGCATCACCGACATCGTGCGCGGCGAGGATCATGTTACCAACTCTGCCGTACAGATGCAGATGTTCGCCGCGCTGGGAGCAACCCCGCCGCGCATGGCGCACCTCGCGCTGCTCACCGGCGCGGATGCCGCGCTGTCGAAGCGCATTGGTTCGGAAGGCGTGGAGGCCTGGGCAGCGCTAGGCATTGAACCCGTGGCCGTCGCGGCGCTGCTGGCCCGGCTCGGCACCTCGCAGCCGGTGGAACCGGTGGCGCGCCTGGCTGATCTGTTGCCCGGCTTTGCGCTCGATCACTTCGGCCGCGCGCCGGCGCGTTTCGATCCGGCCGATCTTGCCGCCCTGTCGGCCCGCTGCCTGCACGCGATGGACTTTGCGCAGGTGCAGGCCCGCCTGCCCGCCGGCA
>Ga0209278_1001836_pt1 | contig 12421 bp, 9 predicted proteins | sample JI81BgreenDNA_FD_187504 | JGI IMG/M metagenome (GOLD analysis project Ga0209278, IMG submission 187504) | Wastewater effluent complex algal communities from Wisconsin, to seasonally profile nutrient transformation and Carbon sequestration -... | ecosystem: Engineered > WWTP > Effluent > Algae... | reverse complement strand
CGGTGGGGCGCCAATCGACGATGACCGGCTGCCAATAGTCCAGACAATCGCGAATGCGGCACCGTTCGAGCGGCTCAGCTACGGCTTCTACCAGCGGTTCTGCGCTGAACTGAACCGGGAGGCGGAGCCTCCAGCGACCCCGATATCGGGCCTGGATTTCGACCGGGCCGGAAACCCCAACATATTCGGCGGAGACGTCACATGAAGCCCGTGCAGAACGCGATAATCGCTTTCCGGCTGTTCGGCCGGCGGCACCCGGCAGGAAATGCCAAGCCAGGTCATGACTCCTCAAAATCAGGCCACCAATGTCGAAGCAGCGCAAATAGAAGTACACACTCCACGCTGAATTCGAGCGGTGGCGAGGTGCGCGCAAACCCGCAGAAATCAGCCATTCTAGGCCCTAGGCGCGGTTCTAGGGGCGCCCAAAAAGCACTCCAAAGCTGTGGCGCGCAGCAGCATGGCCTTCTAGAACGAGCCTATATCAGCCACTTAGCTTCTAGGCCCATCGATCTTCTCGCAATTCGGGGGAGGGTCTGATGGCGCAGGTCAATGTTGCCGTAGAGGACCGCGTCCTTGCCGCCCTCGACCGCGTTGCGCAGGCAAAATCGCTCAGTCGGCCCGAGCTGTTGCGCAAGGCGATTCAGGAGCTGATCGAGGCGCACGACGCCGGTCGGCCAACCTTCCAGATCGAGGCCGCACCGAAGCTCGATGCGACCGTCAGCGGGCTGGTGCACCAGTTGCGCGAACTGGTGATGGAGCTGGACCGGGCGCAGGCGGACAATGCCCGGATGCTCGGCAAGCTGACGGAGAAGTGGAACGGCGGCGAAGAGGCCAATCGCATCGCCCAGGAGAAACTTCTCGCCCATTTTCGAGAGCAGGATCAGGCCAGTCTCTCGCCGTTCTATGCCAGGGCCGAACAGCTCCTCGCTGCCTTCGAAGCCCTTGAGCCGACACTTATCGCCGCACTCGAGCCGCACCTCGCGAAGATCTCCGCTCAGCTCGACAGGTCGATCGCACTCGCCAGCGAGCCGCGGCAGATGCGATCCGTCTATCTCGGCGATAACCGCTTTCTGGCGCTGAAATTTCTGTCGGCATGTGGAGGCCTGGCTCTCCTCATGGGCGCTCTCATAGCCACAATCCTGCCTACCCAGTTCGATGGCTGGTCGGTGTGGCAGTCCGGCAAGCTGATCGACCACCCTGCGAAAATGTGTCGGCTGATCGCCCGCAAATACGGTGTCACCGATTGCCGGGTCCCGGAGCAGGAGCGCGATCTTGGCCTGCGGGTCATCGCCCATGAGGATCGGCGATGATTACGCTCGCCTCGGTCGGATCGGCCTCATCGGCGGCGGAGTATTACTCGGCCGACAATTACTACACCGCCGATCAGACGCAGGAAGCCAGCGCGTGGTTCGGCAAGGGCGCAGACGCGCTTGGGCTGGCTGGCAAGGTCGAAGAACAAACCTTTGCCGCCGTGCTCGAAGGCAAGCTGCCCGATGGATCGGTGATCGCGGGGAAGGACGGCGTGCATCGCCCCGGCGTTGATCTCACCTTCTCGGCGTCGAAGTCCGTGTCGCTTGTGGCGATGCTCGGCGGCGACAAGCGTCTGGTCGAGGCTTTGAAGGAATCCGTGACCGCGACACTGCGCTGGGCCGAGAAGAACGTCGTCGAAGCTCGGGTCTGGGATGCGACGCTCGGGCGGCAAGTGCCGGAGCGCACTGGCAACCTCATCGCCGCGACTTTCTTGCATGACGTAAACCGGAACGGCGAACCCCAGCTTCACATCCACGCCGTCATCGCCAACGCGACCAAGGCCTCGGATGGCAAATGGCATGCGGTGCGCAATGATGAACTCTACCGTGCCCAGCACGTCCTGTCGGCAGTCCACAATGCCGAGCTGCGCAGCCGCGTCGAAGCCTTGGGCTACGAGACAATCCCTGCCCGCAATTCCATCGACGGTGCTTTCGAGATCAAGGGCGTGACCCGCGAGGCGGTCGAAGCGTTCTCAACCCGCCGCGCCGAAATACTCGCCGAGCTGGCCAAGGAAGACCGAGGCAGCGCCCGCGAACGCGAATTGGCGGCGCTATCGACACGGCGCGGGAAAGAACTTGAGCCAGATGCGGCGCGGCAGGTCGCTGCGTGGAAGGAGTTAGCCCGCGCCATTGGCTTTGATCCCGCGCGCATCATCGAACATTCCATGGCCCGCGCAGCGGGTGGGCAGACGGTCTGGTCACGGGTCGTCGAAGGTGTGCGAGGGATCGGCGAGCGCGGCATGGTGATTGCTAGTGCCATGGGGCTGACCCCACGCGATTCCGATCCGCTGGTGCCCGAACGCCTCGGTCGGCTAGAGCCCAAAGCATTTGCAGCCGCGCAAGCGGTTGCCTCCGCGGCAAGGGAGCTTGGTGAGCGCGAGGCAGCCTTCTCCCGCAACGACCTGATCCGGACAGCGCTTGAACGGCAGGGGCCGGTCACGGTCGACATGATCGAAGCGCGGATCGATCTGTTGCAGGAGCGGGGTTTGCTGGTCGGCAGCGGGCCGACGGATCGTGACCGCATGCTGACAACCGAGCAGGCGCTGGCTATCGAGACCAAGGTTATCGCTCTGGCGCAGGCGAGCAAGGACAGCGTTCAGCCCATTGCTGACAAGGACGGCATCGTCGCGCGCCTGCAGGAGCAAGCGCGGGCCATCGGACTTCGCCGCCTCAATGCCGGACAGGAGCAGGCGGGCGTCGCGATCCTCACCTCCAAGGACCGCGTGCATCTGGTTCAGGGCGGCGCGGGTGTGGGGAAGTCGGCGGCGCTGGCTCCGGTCGCGGCCATTGCGCGGGAGGAGGGGCGGCAGGTGGTGGCGCTGTCCCACGTGGGTCGCATCGCGCGGGAGTTTGGAGAGAAGACGGCCAGCCCAGCATCGACCGTGGATGCGTTTTTGGCCCGGTATGCCCGTGTCATCGATGGCAGTGCCAGCGCGGATAAGGTGGCAGCGGCGCGGACGGAGCTCTCAGGTGCGCTGGTGATGGTGGACGAGGCCAGTCAGATCGGCACCGACCGGCTCGCGCGTCTGATCATCCTCGCCAACCGGATGGACGTGGGCAAGCTGGTGCTAGCCGGTGATACCAAGCAGCTTCCAGCCATCGAAGCCGGCAAACCCTTCGCGCAATTGCAGCAGCAGGATCTCCGGCAAAGCCAGATCACCGAGAACCTGCGCGCGCAGACCCCGCAGATGCAGGCCATCAACCGCGCGCTCGAACAGGGCGATGTCGCCCAGGCCTTTGCCGCGCTCAAGCCCGCCACCATCGAAGTTGCGCCAGGCAAGATCGCTGGCATCGCCGCCGACATGTGGGCCGACCTGCCCAAGGACGAGCGCGACAACACGATCCTGCTCGCCGCTGGGCGTGCGATGCGAAGTGCGGGCAACGCCGCCGCGCAGGCATCGCTCATCGATCGCGGCCAGATCGGCGCGCGGGGGATCAAGCTCGAGGTGCTCGACCGGGTCAACGTCACCCGCGAGGGCGCGCGGCAATTGAAGGGCTACCAGGAGGGGCGCGTCGTTGCCTTCGAGACCAACCTGACCAGACAGGGCTTCACCCGCGGCGATCGCGGGACAGTTATCGGCTTCAAGGACGGCAAGGTCGAGCTTGCCATGCCCAATGGCGAAGTGCGCCGCTTCGATCCTGACCGCCTGCCCCGCAACCTCGAGCACGACGCCGTTACCATCTTCGAGCGGAAGGAGATTGCTCTCCACCAAGGCGACCGCATCCGCTGGACCGCCAAGGATGGCGCGCGCGGGCTTCTCAATGGCGACATCGCCCATGTCGCGCGGATCGACAGCGACACTATCACTGTGAAGGCGAGCGACGGCAAGCTGCACGACCTGCCGCGCGGCGATCCTATGCTCGAACGGCTCGACCTCGCTTACGCCATCAATGTCCATGTCGCGCAGGGCATGACCGCACAGAACGGCATCATCATGATGTCCGAGCGCGAACGGATGCTCAACACCTCGGCCTCATTCCTCGTCGCCGTGACCCGGATCGCGGAGAACGCGACGCTCGTGACCGACAACCCCGACCGGGTCGAGCGGCAGGTCGAGGCACGCTCCGGCGCCAAGACCAGCGCACTCGAGACCGCACCAGATCAGCCAAAGCATGCCCCCCGCTTGGCGGACGAGCACCGCATGTTGGTTGCTATCGGTGGCCCCGCATTCGCCCGCATGGTGCTGGAGAACAAGGAGCGTGAGCTTGAACTGGTCCCGAGCCGAGGGCGCGAAGTTGAGCTTGGGCGCGACATCGAGCCGGGCCGCGACCTGGAGCGGGGCCGCTGACCATGTCGACACCCGCACATCACCACAATCGCACAGCCTCACATGCCTACATGTGAACATGAGGACGCATACACATGAGCACACATTCACTTCATCACACCCGAACCGTCGCTATCATCAGTCAGAAGGGTGGCGCTGGCAAAACCACCCTCGCCATCCATCTCGCCGCCGCTGCCACGCTTGCGGGAAGGGTCAGCTTGCTGATCGATACCGACCCGCAGGCCAGCGCCTCGCAATGGGCCGAGTGGCGGCAAGGCGCGCCGCCCGAGGTCATCGATAGCGCCCCGCCACGCATCCCGGCGAAGATCGCGGCGGCCGCGGCGCAGGGGGCTGATCTGATCGTCATAGACACCCCGCCCCATGCCGATCTTGCCGCCAGCAAGGCAGCCGAGTGTGCCGATCTGGTGCTGATCCCCTGCCGCCCCAGCGCGTTCGACCTCGCGGCAATGCGCACGACAATCCGTTTGGTCGAGTTGCTCTCCCGCCCTGCCTTTGTTGTATTCACCGCCGGGCCGCCAACTGCGCCGCACATCTATGCTGATGTCCATGAGCTTGTGACTGGGTTTGGTGGCCAGACATGCCCGATCATTCTGCCGGACCGCGCCGCCTATCGTCATGCGGTCGCAGGCGGGCAGACCGTGTTCGAGCTCGACCCTGGCGGAAAGGCGGCCAGCGAAATCGCACAGCTTCACATGTGGACATGTGAACAGCTCCACATGTCCACATTCGCACATGAGAGGAAGTCCGCATGAACCGCTTCGCCAACCTTGCCGACCGCACGCCCAAGGGTGCCGGTGCGGAACCCCCGTCAACCGCACCCGCATCTGTCGTCGCTCAGGTCCCGACCCCGCCGAGCCGCGTCGGCCGCAAGGCGATCTCCGGCTACTTCGCGCCTGAGCTGTCGCTCGCTCTGCACACCTGTGCTCGGCGGAATGGTCTCAGCCTTCAGGACTTGATGGCCGAAGCCTTCGACGACGTCCTGCGCAAGTACGGCGAGAGCCCGATTGGGCGGTAGTCGATCCCTTGGCCGCGAGGGGAGAAAAAGGGGGTGTGGCGATGTGGGCATGTAAGATTGTGCGCATGTGAACGTGTGAACATGAGGGCAGTGCCACCGCACTCGAGCCGCCGAAGCCCTTCATTTACTGGATAAACCCGATGCGACTATTCCAATGGCTGACCGATCTATTCGCTGGATTAAGCGACCTGCCGCGGCCCTCCTCTGACGAAGGCGTCTCCATAAACCCTGCCACCGGGCTCCCCATGACCGGGCCGGGCCTCGGCGGCGTAGATGTCGGAGGCAATCCCTTCGGCCAGAATCTGGACCGCTGGGACGACGATCATCCCCATCATGGCCATGATTATCATGCGCCGGGTTCCACCGACAGCAGGATGGATCCTTGGTAGGCACTCTAGCTCTGCTCTGGCGTGTCAAAGCTGACAAGGCCCGGAGTCATCGGTATTCGAAAGGCCCATTATGACCTCTACCCAACGCACCGCGTCCGGCTTGCGATTCATCGCGCGTCCGAAAACAACCAGGGTCGAGCGGATCGCATTCTCCGCCGTCCGCCATTGGCGCTGGACGGGGGTTGTCGTGTCCAGCATGCTCACTGCCGGCTTGATGTTATTGTCGATCACGTTGGCAGCAGGGCTTCACGCAGAAGAGCCAATACTCTCCGGTACCATCGGTTTCCTGCTCGCGGTCCTGCTTATCGCGGTGCCTATCTGGCACGTGTCTCGACTTGAGCTGCGCGCCGCCCCTGGGTGGATGATCCGTGCTGCACTGGCCACCACCACCGACAACGAGCGCGCCTTCCTGTTCGAGCGCCTCTTGCAACTCGCCACGTCAGAATGGCGCATTGATCCAATCAGCTGCGGCGCGCTGTTCTATTTGTACCGAGAAGCGAAGCTCAACTTTGGTGATCTCATCTCGCAAGAAGGCGAACGGCTCATGTCGCAGCGAGAAGAGCAGGTTGAGGCGTTGCGAAAAGTCGCCATTGCAACAAAGACCTAGTCTAGTATCTTCACTTGAGCGGCACTGAAAAACGGCGCACAGGAGGTAACTTGGACGCTCTTCCGCAGTGGACGACCAAGATCGACAAGCGGGGTCTCGATCCGCTCGGAATGCAGAACGCCGGCGTGGGCTTGTATCAAGACCTGCTACCCGGAATCAGCAACATCACACTGCGGATGCGATACTACGGGTTTTTTTGCTGGCTTAGCGACGCGTACGCACGCCGCGGTGTGACGACCGATTTTGAGCTGTGGCGTAAGTGGGTACGGCGGGCCGAGGCCCTATTCGCCCTCGTTTGTGCGGACGCAAGCGGCCAAGGCGGAGTAGGAGGCATCGAGTGGGCCAGTGAAGCGCTTCATAGCGGTGAGGCGGTTATCGATTTTGATGCGGCGGCGTCGACAGACGCGAATGTGAAGCGGTATCTGATCCAAAGTCTCGGCGTTTTCGGCGCGGCGTACTTCACGCAGATGCAGGAAATGGGACTCTTCGAGCTCGGGCCAAATGGGATTCAGCGGGTCACCCCAAACGCTGGTCTTGAATTGGCGAATGCCTTTCGCGCATCGATTGGTCCGGATATCGAAACGATGTTCATCGCGGCAATCGACGCGGCTCAGGTCGATCGAAATACCCTGAAGGCCCTACATCCGATTGTGCCGTCGGCGATCCCTGATCCATCGGCCGAACGGGTGGTTTACGAAAAGGTATTGTTTGCGACCGGACCGGCAGCGATAGCTGACGACAGGAGCCGTCGTGACAGCCTCAGCCTGATCCTCGAGGTCGCAGGGCGTGAGGCTGAGCGACCGACGCCAGAAAACTTTCGCTGGGCGCTGTTTGATCCTCCATCGACCGCACTTTCAGCTGATCTTGAAAGCCAACGTCTGCGCTGGGAGGCGTATCAATGCCAGGACCTGTTTCAGGTCGCTGCGGCAAGTCTGCTCGCTTGGTCTATCTCGATCATGGGAGAGACTGATGAAGGCGCCAGAATCCCTGAAATCCGGGATGCGGTCGAGGCGCGGCTAACACAGGCAGATACCGCGTCCGCGAGCGTTGCATGGTCGGATCTGCGGGACGCTATGGACATCGAAGGGTTTGCTTGGCGAGAGGTTTGGTCGAAGCTCACCGGCAGACGAGGATCACCGGAAGAAAAATCTTGGGTCGCAGTCCGGCTGATCGCCTCGCTTCATCGCCGCGTCGTGATCCGCACTGATCTCGCAGGCACGATGCGCAAGGCGCTGCCAATCAATGGGCAGGCTCGATCGATCGTTACAGAGTTGCGCTGGTTTGAGGGCCAGAATGCCCGGTCTGTTGCCGATGTCATCGGAGAATACGTCGTGCAGCGCGTGGTCCTCCGCCATAGCTGGGTCGCCATGCAGAAACTGAGACGCCAGCGTGACTATACCTTCCTGTTTGAGGCGCGGGACGGCAGGCTAGTACGCCGGGCCGCATATCAGCCCGTGCCGACCACACCGCGCTTGGCGCCGGCGATCCAGTTCCTCGAAGATGTCCACCTTGTGAGTGCGGACGGTTTGACCGCGCAAGGGCGCGCACTGCTCGGAGCGAACCGTTGAAGCTGCCGGAGCGGCTAGCAAGGCGGAAGGGCAGAGGCTTCCACTCGGCAGTTGTGACAAGCTTCTCGCTCGAGTTTGCTGCGTTCGAAGAAGTGATGCTTCCCCAGATCTTCGCGTCGGGTGCGACGAATGTGCTTCTGATTGCCGACGGTCGTATGGCGACAATGGCGCTGAGCGATGGATCCGCTCTGCCTGAAGCTCTCGGCCGAGAGTACGTACTGCATTCGCCTCCGGTCTCGGACGGGATATTCCACCCTAAAATCGTCTTGCAGGTGGGTCGCGAGGGCGGCCGATGCTTCGTGAGTTCAGCCAATGTCACTGGCGCTGGCCTGGGCGGCAATGTCGAAGTCGCAGTCGAAATCGAATGCGGCATTGAATCCGGTCCTGAGAAGGAGATTGTGAAAGCGGCGTGGCGTTATGTCGATGCCCTCGTGCCCGCCGACGCGGGCGCTGCACGCGAGGCAATTGCCTGGGCTCGTGATCGCGCTCCCTGGCTCGACGGAAGGGAGGCAGATGACGGCCCGCACCTTCTCGACGACGGTACTGCAATCGCCTTCCTTGCGAGGCCAGACCGCGACGGGATCGGTGCGCGATTTTCAAACATGGTTGGCGGTGAGGCAGTGGAGCAGTTGCTCATCGTCAGCCCTTACTGGGACCCAAGTCTGGAGGCCGTTAAGGACCTGACCCGCTTGCTCGCCCCTGAGCGCACAAAGATCATGCTGGATGTAGCCCGGCACGAATTCCCAACAGACACAGTGATGCCGCCAAGATGTGACATCATCGACATTTCGGGCTGGCAAGCTAGCCGGTTTAAGCACGCGAAGGTCATCATTGCGGTGACGCAGAAGCACGACCATGTCCTCAGTGGCAGCGTGAATTGCACGGTGGCGGCGTTGGGGCGTGAGGGCTTCCCCGGCACAAACGCTGAGGCGTGCATCTATCGACGACTGCCTCGAGGCGCTGCCACAGCAGCGCTCGGAATGGACAAATGGCTGGAAGCCGACCCATTCCCCTTCACCAATCTTCCTGAACCGGTGGAGACGACGGCCATACCGCTCGACGAAATGAAAGCGGGTGGGGCTGGCGCATTTGAGACGGAGGGGGGCAGGCTCAGCTGGCGCAGACCGCCAGATCGTTGGAACGATGGTATCGTCATATTGTCGAGTGCGTCCGGCGAAATCGTGGCCGAGATCAAAGTATCGAGCTTCGCCGAAGCGGGTGACCGATTGACGGCTTGGGTGGGTGAAGGCGTGCTTGAACTCGCTGCGTTCGCGCACGTTCGTTCGAGCACAAGCGAATCATTGCGTGGCTTCGTTGTCCATCGGTCGGCACTGCGCGCGCGGCGACGGGAGTCTGTCAGCGGGCGCGTCGGCAACGCGCTGGCGACCTTCGACGATGCATCAGAGATGCAGCTCCGGATGCTTCAGATGTTCGACGAGCTAGCCAGAGCCGACGTGGAGGAAGAGGGCACCGACGAGGTCGCCATTCGCAAAACTGCGCGCGCCAAGTCCGCTGGGTCAACCGAAGCTCCGGAGGTCAGCTTCATGACCTACGAGGAGTTTATGGCCGCTCGCCCGACGCGAAAGGGAGGAGGCGGCCGCAGCGATAGTACTGTCGCCGGCACGCACTTCGACAGCGTTCGTGCACTGTTGAACCGCCTGTCCGGCGTGGAGCACAAACAAGCAGGTGGCCGCAGCGTTCAGGACGATGGGTCGTGGATGGACCTCGGTGATGAGACTGGCGAACTTGGTGACACCAGCGAGCCGTCGGAAGCGGAGGAACCTGTCGAGCCGAAAACTCGTCCCGCTCCCGATCTGGCGGCCTACGATCGTGCTGTGAAGGCCTACGTCGAGGGCATCAAAGCAGAAGGTAGAGTTATCGGTCCACGTGAGGTGCTGCGCCTGCGCCTTTGGATTGCGCTCGTCCTGTGGGAAGCAAGATGTGAGGCGGTCCCAAATGGAATGCCCGCTGTTGCAGATGACAAGGGTTGGCCACGGTTGATTGTCAGGATCGTTGCCGCTTTTTTCATGGGCAAGAATGCCCCGATTGGAAGACTGGTGATGTCGAGCGATTATGACGACATGCCGGTGGACTTCTTCGAATGCTGGTCCACAATCTTGTGGGCACTGGACGCCATAACTGCACTGGTGCCCGATCAACCGAAAACGCGTGATTTTAAGAAGCTGATACCCACGCTCCGAGCCCGCGTCGTGACAGCTCTTGGCCTGACGCCAGCGGAACAGCTGGGCGAGCCGATGCAGTCACAGCGCCTGGGGCTGAATGCTGAGTTCGGAAATCGCCTAGGTGTACTGCTGGACGAGAGTGCGTCGTAAGTTCCTGCAAAATGGCACAGTCGCAGCGGCTAGCCGCTGCCGCCAAGCTCTAACTGTTCCAACGCGCCGGTGCGCAAGCCCTCCGCCCCTTTGCTGGGTGTATGGGGCTGCATGGTTCTTCCGCTGTCGCTTCTCGCCACCCCTCAGGAATCATTTCGCACCGCCCTTGTCCTTGGCGGGCTTGCCAGCGGCGAGCTTCTTTACCTTGGCGGACGCCTCAATGAAATGCTGCTCCACGGCAATAGGGGAGTTAATCGCGCGGCTGCCCCGCTCATGACCACAACTGGATGGGGAGCTGACATTCACCCTGGGTTCAGTGCCTGAGGCCGCTTGGACAGCTTTTCGGCGCTGCGAGGTCGGCCATGGATACGGATCAGTCTGCTGCACTAAGCAAGGTGCCAGCAATTACGTTGGGGTTCTGGATCATCAAGATCCTTGCAACCACCTTCGGCGAAACTGCCGGCGACACCGTGAGCATGAGCTGGCTGGGGGAAACCACCGCCACGGCCGGCCAAGGTGGCCTCAATGGCTATCTTGTCGGAACCGCGATCTTCCTCGGCCTGCTGGTGGTGCTGGTAACGGCGCAGATCCGCGCGAGAAGCTTCCATCCCTTGCTTTATTGGACCACGATCATCGCGTCCACGACAGCGGGCACCACGATGGCCGACTTCGCGACCCGCTCGATCGGCATAGGTTATCCGGGTGGTTCCTTGCTGCTCTTTGCCATGGTGCTGGCGAGCCTGTGGATCTGGTATCGGGCGATGGGCTCGATCAATGTTGCCGATATTCACGCGCCGCGGGCAGAAGTGTTTTACTGGGTGACGATCACCTTGTCGCAGACTCTTGGCACGGCGCTGGGCGATTGGATTGCCGATGGCCCGCTCGGCTATCTTGGCGCCGCAGCGGTGTTTGGTTCAGCACTGGGCATTCTGGCCCTGATTTACTGGCAGACCGCGATCAGCAGGGTGGGGCTGTTCTGGGCGGCCTTCATCTTGACCCGCCCGCTCGGCGCAACCGTTGGCGACTTTCTCGACAAGCCGGTGGCCAGTGGAGGTCTTGAACTCAGCCGCCCGATTGCCTCGGCCGTTCTCATTGCCGGGATCATCTTGCTGGTCGTTCTCGTCCCGCAGCGGAGTTCGGTAGGCAAGGCTGATGGCTCTGGCCAAACGCCAGCCTAGGATGTGCGACCCGGCAGCGAGGCCTGACCAGGCTGCCGTTCCTTGGCGCTTGTGCACGCAGCTTTGGTTAAACCGTTATGTGGACGCCGAAGCCCGGACGGGACGCGATGGCGGCCTTGCCGGAATGCGCCGCTACGATGGCCGCGACCATCGCCAGCCCGAGCCCATGCCCTGGTGTTGACCGGCTGCGGTCGACCCGCGCGAAGCGGTTGAACAGCTCGGGAGCCTCATCCTCCCCCACGCCAGGCCCATCGTCGGTTATACTCAGGCGTATACGGTCATCGGCCTGGACGAGGTCAATGCGCACAGAGGTTCCTTGCGGCGTGTGCTGGGCGGCATTGTCGAGCAGGTTGGTCAGCATCTGTTGCAGCAGTCTACGATCGCCGGGCATGGTCACGCCGGGCGCAATGCTGGTCTCAAGCTGGTGGCCGCTGCTCTCCATCGCGGGCCGGAAGGCCTCGGCCACATCGGCCACCACGACGCTAAGATCGACGGTCTGGAAGTGTGCGCGGGCGGCCATGCCTTCGACCTCTGCAATCCGTAGCAGGGCGGAAAAGACCTCCAGCAGCTCACCGGCTTCGCTCGCTGCCGCTTCGATCGCCTCGCGTTGCAGCTCGGGGTTGCGCTCGCGCAGGGCCTCGTCGAGCCGGTTTTGCAGCCGCGTGAGCGGCGTGCGCAAGTCGTGAGCGACATCGCTGGAGACCTGGCGCAGGTTCTCCATCAACCCTGCAATCCGGTCGAGCATCCGGTTGAGCGTCGTGGCCACGCCGTCAAACTCATCGCCGCTGCCGGCCAAGAGCACGCGCCGCGATAGGTCGCCCGCTATGATCGCAGTGGCAGTTTGATCGATGCGAGCCAGACGCCGCCGCGTGACCAGGGCCACCAGCCAGGCGGCAGCGATACCCAGCAGCAGCATTGCGCCAAAGGCTCCGAGAAACAGGAGAATGAAACGCTTGTCCATCTCGTCGATAGCGGCACGATCGGCGGCGACAAGCAGCCGGTATCCCCCTGGG
>Ga0209278_1001835_pt1 | contig 12425 bp, 10 predicted proteins | sample JI81BgreenDNA_FD_187504 | JGI IMG/M metagenome (GOLD analysis project Ga0209278, IMG submission 187504) | Wastewater effluent complex algal communities from Wisconsin, to seasonally profile nutrient transformation and Carbon sequestration -... | ecosystem: Engineered > WWTP > Effluent > Algae... | reverse complement strand
GCCTGCCGCCGCTCAACCGCCCGCTCGCCGCGCAGCTGCTGCGGCGCACGCGCGTGGCGCGGCTGCTGGCCGGCTGGCGCGACGTGCCCGCGGCCGACACCGCCGCGGTGGAGCGTGTGCTCGTGGCGGTGTCGGAGCTGCTGGCCGCCGAGCCCCGCATCACGGAACTCGACATCAACCCGCTGCTGGCCGACGCCGAGGGCGTGATCGCGCTCGACGCGCGTGTGCGCGTGAGTGCAGCCGCGCCCGGTGGCGCGGCTCGCTTCGCCATCCGGCCCTACCCGGCGCAGCTCGTGCAGCGGCGGGGCTGGCAGGGGCGCGAACTCACGATCCGCCCCATCCGCCCCGAAGACGAGCCGCAGCACCGCGCCTTCCTCGAGCGCCTCGCGCCCGAGGACATCCGCCTGCGGGTGTTCTACAGCCGCCGCACGCTGCCCCGCAGCGAGCTGGCGCGCCTGGTGCAGATCGACTACGAGCGCGAGATGGCCTTCGTGGCCACGGCGGCGGGCGAGGGCGGGGTGGAGGAGACGCTGGGCACCGCGCGCGCCAGCTGCGACCCCGACAACGACACGGCCGAGTTCGGCGTCATCGTGCGCAGCGACCTCAAGGGCCAGGGCCTGGGCCGGCTGCTGATGGAGGCGCTGATCGCGCACCTGCGCCAGCGCGGCACGCAGCGCCTGGTGGGCGAGGTGCTGGCCGAGAACCGCGGCATGCGCGCGCTGTGCCAGCACCTGGGCTTCAGCGAGCGGCTGCAGGACGGCGTGGCCCAGGTGGCGCTGCCGCTGCAGCCGCCGGCCCGGCCATGAGCACCCGCGACACTGAACGCCGCAGCAGCCCGCCCGAGGGCGGCGCTGCACGCCCGGCCGCCCTGCGCACGCAGTGGCTGGTGCTGGGCTTCTACGCGCTCGACGCCGCCCTCATGGCCGGCTTTGCCGCGCTGGGCAGCGTGCCCACCGCGCTGCCCTGGGTCTTTGGCCTGGCCGGCGCCGCGATGACGCTGCTGTTTGCCGCGGCCGTGTCGCGCGGCCTGCATCGCCGCCTGGGTGGGGCGCGCTTCACCTCGGCGCAGCTGCTGAGCGCCTGCGCGCTGATGATGGCCACCGCCGCCGCGGTGCCGCAGCTGGGCCTGCTGCTGTTCATGACCCTGCTCGTGGCCCTGGCCACGGCCGCCGTGCAGATGCCGCGCCGCCATGTGCTGGCGGTGACGCTGTTCGTGGGCCTGTGCGCGGTGCTGCTGGTGCTGGTGCGCGGCCCGGCCCTGGGCCTGCCGCTGGCCGACCGCTGGGAGCGGCTGCTCAGCGGCCTGTGGTTCGGCATCGTGCTGGCCAAGATCGCGGTCATCAACCTCATCGGCTCGGCGCTGCGCCGCGCCCTCGTCGACAGCAACCGGCGCCTGGCCGTGGCCCTGGAGCAGGTGCGCGAGCTGTCCGAGCGCGACGAGCTCACCGGCCTGGCCAACCGGCGCTCGGTGATGGCGCAGCTGGAGCAGGCCATCGCGCGCTGTGCCGGCGGCGGGGCGCCGCTGGCCGTGGCGCTGCTCGACGTCGACCACTTCAAGCACGTGAACGACACGCACGGCCACGCCACCGGCGACCAGGTGCTGCGGGCCTTTGCCGACACCGTGTCGGCCCGGCTGCGCAGCAGCGACCGCATGGCGCGCTACGGCGGCGAGGAGTTCCTGCTGCTGCTGCCCGGCTGCGCCGAGGCCACGGCCGCGGCCCAGGCTGCAGACCGCGCGCGCCTGGCCGTGGAGCAGCACGGCTGGCAGGCGCTGGCGCCGGGCCTGCGCGTCACGGTGTCCATCGGCGTGGCCGTGTGCCAGCCCGGCGAAACGGCCACCGCCTTGCTGCAGCGCGCCGACGCGGCGCTCTACCGCGCCAAGGCCGAGGGGCGCAACACCGTGCGCGTGGGCTGAAGCCTGGCGCTCAGTGCTTCTCGCGCGTGAGGCGCTCCGCGTACGAGATGCCCACGGCCGAGAGCACGAAGGTGAAGTGGATCACCGCCACCAGCGTGACCATCTTCATGTTCTCAAGGTTGAGGCCGCCGCTGAGGTAGGTCTTGAGCGCGTGCACGCCCGAGATCGAGATGATGGCAAAGGCCAGCTTGAGCTTGAGGTTGTAGGTGTTGACGTGGTCCAGCCAGTCGGGCTTCTTGATGTCCTTGCTGTCGAAGTGGCCCGTGGTCACGAACAGCGACACGCCTGCCAGCGCCACCACCCACACGAGCTGCGCGACCATGGTCATGTCCACCAGCTCGAGCACCTTGATGATGAGCTCGATCTTCTCGAGCTCGCCGAACAGCAGCGTCTGCATCAGCTTCCAGGTCTCGAGCAGGAACTTGCCGAGGATGCCCAGGATGATGGCCACCAGCCCCGCGTAGAAGAAGAGCATGGTGAAGCGCATGCCGTAAAGCAGCGAACCCACGCTGGCGAGCAGTTTTTCCATCGGGTGGTGGTGTGTGCGGGAAGGGCGCGATTGTCCGTCAGACGGCCGCGGCGTGCCCGCACGAGCCCCGCTTAACATCCGCGCCGCCATGCTGAGCCCCCTGCCGCACAACCCCTGGCGCCTGTCCGTCGCCCCGATGATGGACTGGACCGACCGCCACTGCCGCGTGCTGCACCGCCTGGTCACGCGCCACACGCGCCTGTACACCGAGATGGTGACCACCGGCGCGCTGCTGCACGGCGACGTGCCGCGGCACCTGGACCACAGCGAGGCCGAGCACCCCGTGGCCCTGCAGCTGGGCGGCAGCGAGCCGGCCGACCTGGCCGCCTGCGCCAAGCTGGCCGAGCGCTGGGGCTACGACGAGGTCAACCTCAACTGCGGCTGCCCGAGCGAGCGGGTGCAGCGAGGCGCGTTTGGGGCCTGCCTCATGGCCGAGGCGCCGCTGGTGGCCGATGGCGTGGCCGCCATGCGCGAGGCCACCATGCTGCCCGTGACCGTGAAGCACCGCATCGGCATCGACCGTGTGGAGAGCTACGACTTCGTGCGCGACTTCGTCGGCACCGTGCACGCGCGTGGTGGCTGCACGGTGTTCATCGTGCACGCGCGCAACGCCTGGCTGCAGGGCCTGAGCCCCAAGGAAAACCGCGAGGTCCCGCCGCTGCGTTATGAACTGGTGCACCGGCTCAAGCGCGACTTCCCGGCGCTCACCATCGCCATCAACGGCGGCCTGGTGGGCGACGAGGCCCTGGCCGAGCAGCTGCAGCACGTGGACGGCGCCATGGTCGGCCGCCACGCGTACCACGAGCCCTGGAGCATGGCCAGCTGGGACACACGCTTCCTCGGCGCCGATGCCCCCGCCGCCACGGCGCGCGAGGCCGTGGAAGAAGCCTTCGTGGCCTACATGGAAGCCCTGGCCGCGCAGGGCACGCCCTGGAGCCACGCCAGCCGCCACATGCTGGGCCTGTACAACGGCCAGCCGGGCGCGCGCCGCTGGCGCCAGGTGTGGAGCGACCACCGCCTCAAGGCCGAGCAGCCCACCGCCGTGATGCGCCAGGCGCGCGCCGCCATGGCCCAGGGCGCCCGGGCGGCGCTGCCGCTGGCCTAACATCGATCGCATGAGCGACACCCCTTCCAACGCCCCCGTGCTGGGCATCATCGGCGGCAGCGGCCTGTACGACCTGCCGGGCCTCGTGGACACCCGCTGGGTCGAGGTCGACACGCCCTGGGGCGCGCCGTCCGATGCCATCTTCCGCGGCCGGCTCGTCACCGACGCCGGCGATGCCGAACTGGCCTTCCTGCCGCGCCATGGCCGCGGCCACCGCATCCCGCCGTCGGAGGTGAACTACCGCGCCAACATCGCCGCGCTCAAGAGCCTGGGCGTGACCGACGTGCTGTCGCTGTCGGCCGTGGGCGGGCTGCGCGCCGACCTGCCGCCGGGCACCTTCGTCATCGTCGACCAGTTCATCGACCGCACGGCGCAGCGGCCGAGCACGTTCTTCGGCCGCGGGCTGGTGGCGCACGTCTCGATGGCCGACCCCGTGTGCCCGCGCCTGGGCGACCACGTCGAGTCTGCGCTGAAGCGCCAGGGCGTGCGCCACGTGCGCGGCGGCACCTACCTGTGCATGGAAGGGCCGCAGTTCAGCACCCGGGCCGAGAGCGAGCTCTACCGCTCCTGGAACTGCAGCGTCATCGGCATGACCAACCTGCCCGAGGCCAAGCTCGCCCGCGAGGCCGAGCTCTGCTACGCCAGCGTGGGCATGGTGACGGACTTCGACTGCTGGCACCCGGCGCACGATGCGGTGACCGTGGACGCCGTGATCCAGGTGCTGCTGGCCAACGCCGGCGCGGCGCGCACGCTGGTGACAGGCCTGGCGCACAGCGTCACGCACGACCCCGAGGCCGCCGCCTGCGCCTGCCGCACGGCGCTGCAGCATGCGCTGATCACGGCGCCCGAGGCGCGCGACCCGGCCATGGTCAGCAAGCTCTCGGGCATCGCCGGCCGCGTGCTGCGGGCCACGCCGTGAGCGTGGCGGCACCGTCCGCGCTGCGCCCGCTGCGCGCGGCGCCGGGCGGCGACGCCGTGGTCGTGATCGACCAGCGCCTGCTGCCGCACCGCCTGGCCTACGAGTCCCTGGCCACGCCCGAGGCCGTGCACCACGCCATCCGCGACATGGTGGTGCGTGGCGCGCCGCTCATCGGCGCCACCGCGGCCTACGGCCTGGCCCTGGCGCTGCGCGCCGATGCGGGTGATGCCGCGCTGGATGCCAAGACCGCCTGGCTCAAGGCCGCGCGCCCCACGGCCGTGAACCTGGCCTGGGCGCTGGACCGCGTGGTGAACCATGTGCGTCCGCTGCCCGTCGCCACACGCGCCGCGGCCGCCTGGGCGCTGGCCGCGGCCATCGCTGAAGAGGACGTCGAGGTCAACCGCCGCATCGGCGAACACGGCCTGCCGCTGCTGCGCGACATCGCCGCGCGCCGAGGCGTCGGCCCGGGTCGGCCTCTGAACGTGCTCACGCACTGCAACGCCGGCTGGCTGGCCACCGTGGGCTGGGGCACGGCCACCTCGCCCGTCTACCAGGCGCACGCCCAGGGCCTGCCGCTGCACGTGTGGGTGGACGAGACCCGCCCGCGCAACCAGGGCGCCGGCCTCACGGCCTGGGAGCTGGGCCAGGCCGGCGTGCCGCACACGCTGGTGGCCGACAACGCCGGCGGCCACCTGATGCAGCACGGGCAGGTCGACCTCGTCATCGTCGGCTGCGACCGCGTCACCGCGCGCGGCGACGTCTGCAACAAGATCGGCACCTACCTCAAGGCGCTGGCCGCGCACGACAACGGCGTGCCGTTCTTCGTGGCCATGCCCACGTCCACGCTGGACCTGGCCGTGGCCGACGGGCTGGCGGAGATCCCCATCGAGGAACGCTCGGCACGCGAGGTCACGCACCTGGCGGGCCGCACGGCGGCAGGCAAGGTGGTGGAGGTGGCGCTTGCGCCCGAAGGCACAAACGCCGCCAACCCGGCCTTCGACGTGACGCCGGCACGGCTGGTGTCGGCACTGATCACCGAGCGGGGCGTGGTGCCGGCCGAAGAGGCCGCGCTGCGCGCGCTGATGGCTGGCGCATGAGCACCGGCGACGACACGCTGCGCGCCGAGCTCGTGGCCACCGTGCGCCACATGGACGCCCGCGGCCTCAACCGCGGCAGCACCGGCAACGCCAGCGTGCGCGACGCGGCCGGGCAGGGCGTGTGGATCACGCCCACGGGCATGGGCGCCGAGATCGAGCCCGACGACCTGGTCTGGCTCGCGCTCGACGGCAGCGCGGTGCGCGGCCGCTGGCAGCCCAGCAGCGAGTGGCACTTCCACCTCGCGGCGCACCGCGCGCGCGCCGGCCGCATGGCCGTGCTGCACACGCACAGCCCGCACGCCACGGCGCTGGCCTGCCTGCGGCGGCCGCTGCCGGCCTTCCACTACATGGTGGCCATCGCCGGTGGCAACGAGGTGCCGCTGGTGCCCTACCACCTGTTCGGCACCGAGGCGCTGTCGCAGGGCGTGGGCGCGGCGCTGGCCGGCGTCGACGCCTGCCTGCTGGCCAACCACGGCCTGATCGCGGCGGGTGAGAGCCTGGCCAAGGCCGAGAAGGTGCTGGCCGAGGTCGAGGCGCTGTGCGGCATCTACCTGCAGGCCCTGGCCGTGGGCGAGCCGGCGCTGCTGAGCGCGGCCGAGATGGCCGAGGTGCACGAGCGCTTCCGCGGCTACGGCCGCGCGCAGCGGGCCGGCTGACGAACCGGGGCCTCAGGCCTCGGGCACGAAGCGCAGTTCGGCCAGGCGCTCCAGCTCGGGCAGGGCGTCCAGCCCCAGCGTCGCGCCGGGCGTGGTGAGGCCGCCCGCGCGCTCGGGCCCTTTCAGCAGCGTGCGCGCACAGGCCACGATCACGCGGCTGGTGGCGCCGTAGCCGGGGTCGCGCTGGCCGGTCACGCGCAGCGCGTGGCGGCGGCCGTCGACACCTTCGCCGCTGACGTGGATCTCGTAGCGGCCCGCCTCGCGCGAGGCCTCGTCGGGCCCCTCGCCCGGCTGGGGCAGCGCAAAGCGCCGCACCAGCGCGCGGCCCAGGCGCAGTCCCAGCACGCGGGCCTGCAGCCGCTCCTGCCGCGCCAGGCCACGCGCACGCAGCTCGCCGTCCAGGCCGGCGCCGCAGGCCATGCGCTCGCCATAGACGAAGCCGCTGCCCCAGGGGTGGCCCAGCAGCGCGTGTGTGCGGTGCACGTTCTTGGTGTTGATGGGCGCCATCACGAAGGGCGCGCTCCACTGGCCGAGGAAGTTGTCGTGCGTGGCGGCCTCGGGCATCGGCTGCGGCGGCCCGCTGAAGCCGGGCACGAGCGCAAACGGGTCGGCCATGTCGCGCGCGGCCTGGGGGTCGCGGCCCACGGCCTCCAGCGTGGCCAGCAGGCTGGCGGCCGTGCCGCCCGAGAAGCCGCCCTTCATGACGAGCACACGCGACTGCACCTCGGCCAGCGGCTGCCCCGTGCGCGAGCGCGCCAGGTGCTGCAGGGCCAGCACGCCCAGGTCGAAGGGCACGGAGTCGAAGCCGCACGAGAACACGATGCGCGCGCCACGGGCCCGGGCCTCGGCGTCGTGGCGGCGGATCATGGCGGCCATCCAGGCGGGCTCGCCACAGAGGTCGAGGTAGTGCGTGCCGGCGGCGATGCAGGCCTGCACCAGCGGCTCGCCACCCCGCTGGTAGGGCCCGACGGTGGTGATGACGGCGCGCGTGCACGCGGCCAGGGCACGCAGCGCGCTGGCGTCGCCGGCGTCGGCCTCGATCAGCGGGTGGCCCGTGGGCAGGCCCAGCTCGGCCGCCAACGCCTGCAGCCGCGCGCGGCTGCGCCCGGCCAGCGCCCAGCGCAGGCCCTGGCCGCCGCCGTGCCGCGCCATCACCTCGGCCACGAGGCGCCCCGTGAAGCCGGTGGCGCCGAAGACCACGAGGTCGAGCTCGCGGCCGCTCACCGCGCCGCCCTCGTGGGCCAGGTGGCCAGCAGCAGCCCGGCCATCGCGAGGCCGAAGGCCAGCACGTGCACGGCGCCGAAGGCCTCGCCCAGCACGACGATGCCCACCAGCGCCGCCGCCACCGGCAGCATCACCGTGAAGACCCCGGCACGCGACGAAGGCACGTGCTGCAGCCCCTTCATCCACAGCCACACCGTCACCATGCTGGCGGCCACGGCGTAGAACACGAGCAGGCCCCAGGTCGGCAGGCCCACGGCGGCGAAGTCGAAGGACCAGGCTTGCCACAGGCCGAAGGGCGTGACCAGCGCCAAGCCCCAGAGGTTGATGAGCGCGCTGATGCGCCGCGCCGACACCTGCCCCGTGAGCCGCTTGCCGATGACCACGTAGCTGGCCTCGCACACCACGGCCGCCAGCAGCAGCGCGTAGCCCCAAGGCGAGGCCGCAGCCGCGCCGTTGCCACCTTCTCCACCTCGGGCCAGCGCGAGCAGAGCGATGCCCATCACGGCGCAGCCGATGGCGCCGGCCACGCGGGCCGTGATGCGCTCGCCCAGCACCAGCCACGACAGCAGCGCCACGGCGGCCGGGATGGCGGCCATGGTCACACCCGCCGCCAGGGCCGAGGTGAGCGCCACGCCGTAGAGCATGCAGATGCTGAACAGGAAGTTGCCGAGGAAGCTCTCCCAGAACAGCAGCACGCGGTCGTGGCGCGTCAGCGCCGGCTCGCCGGGCCGCCGCCGCACCCAGTGCGCCATGGCCACGGCCGCGATGCCGAAGCGCAGCCAGGCCAGCAGCAGCACCGGGAACACGGCCACCAGCAGCTTGGACAGGCCCACGTAGCTGCCCACCAGCGCCATGCTGGCGGCCAGGCTGGCGTAGGCCCAGGCGGGGGGATGGGCGGTCACGGCGAGGGGCGCAGCGCTCAGAACGCGGTGGCGTGGCGCTCGCGTTCCCAGTCGGAGACGTGGCTGCGCCAGGCCTGCGACTCGGCGCGCTTGAGCGCCACGAACTCGCGCCGCAGCACCGGGCCGAGCGTGGCGCACACCACCTCGTCGGCCTCGAGCGCATCGAGTGCCTCGTCCAGCAGCGCGGGCAGGCGCGGCAACTCGGGGTGGAGCACTTCGGAGAGGTCGTCGGTGCAGGCGGGGCCGGGGTCCAGCGCACGCTGGATGCCATCCAGGCCGGCGTCGATGAGCGTCGCGCAGGCCAGGTACACGTTGGCGGCCGCGTCGGGCACCCGCCACTCGAAGCGCCCGGGCAGCGTGCGCACCGGCGCCGTGCGGTTGTTGGGCCCGTGGGCCACGACGGCCGGCGACCAGGTGGTGCCGCTGATCGAGGCCGTGGCGGCCAGCCGCTTGTAGGAGTTGACGGTGGGCGCCGCCAGCGCCGTGAGCGCCCGCGCGTGGGCCAGCACGCCGCCGATGAAGTGGCGCTGCGTGGCGTGGTCGGTCAGCGTGCCATCGGCCTGCCACAGCGAGACGTGGAAGTGCAGCCCGCTGCCCGGCTGGCCCTCGAAGGGCTTGGGCATCATCGAGAAGATGCGGCCATGGCGCTCGGCCAGCGCCTGCGCGGCCAGCTTGAACAGCATCAGCCGGTCGCAGCTGGCCAGCGAGTCGGCGTGGCGCCAGTTCAGCTCGTACTGGCCGTGTGCGTCCTCGTGGTCGATCTGCTGCACCTCGAAGCCGCAGCCCTCGAGCACCGTGCGCAGCTCGTGCAGGAAGGGCCAGGGCCGCTGCAGCGAGGCGAGGTCGTAGCTGGGTTTGGCCAGGCGGTCGTGGTCGTCGGCGGGCACCAGGCGGCCGGCGGCGTCGCGCTTGAGCAGGAAGAACTCGGGCTCGATGCCCAGTTGCATCGTCAGGCCCGCGGCGCGCAGCCGCGCCAGCGCGCGGTGCAGCACCTGGCGCGGGCAGGCCTCGAACGGCTGGCCATCGACGAAGCCGTCGCCCACGATGCGCGCCACCCCGGGCAGCCAGGGCAGGGGCTGGATGGTCGCGGCGTCACCGCGCGCGTAGTACTCCGAACGCGGCCCCGTGCGCGCCAGCCCCGTGCCCCAGATCGACGGGCCTGCAAAGCCCGCCCCCGTGGCCAGCACCTCCGGCAGCTGCGCCAGCGGCACGAACTTGCCCTTGGCCGTGCCGTGCACGTCGGCAAACTGCACCAGCAGCGTGTGGATGCCGGCCTCGGCGAGGCGCTGCAGGGCGGCGGTCATGCGCTCAGGCCGCGTCGATGCGGATCCAGGTCGTCTTGAGCTCGGTGACCTTGTCGAAGGCGTGCAGGCTCTTGTCGCGCCCGTTGCCGCTTTGTTTGACACCGCCGAAGGGCACGGTGATGTCGTCTTCGTCGTACTGGTTCACGTGCACCGTGCCGGCGCGCAGCGCGCGCGCCACGCGGTGGGCACGGCTGAGGTGGTCGCTCCAGACGCTGGCCTGCAGGCCGTAGGCGCTGTTGTTGGCCATGGCAATGGCCTCGGCCTCGGTCTTGAACGTGAGGATGCCCATCACGGGGCCAAAGATCTCCTCGCGCGCGATGGTCATGCTGTTGACGACGCCGTCGAACACCGTGGGTTCGACGTAGAAGCCGCCGCTGTCCTGCATCACGCGGCGGCCGCCGGCCACGACCCGCGCGCCTTCGCTCTTGCCGGCATCGATGTAGCGCAGCACGGTGCTCATCTGCGGCTCGTCGACGATGGCGCCGAGCACGGTGCCGGGGTCCAACGGGTGGCCGGGTGCGTACTGCGGCGCCTCGGCGGCCACGATCTCGGTGAAGCGCTTGGCGATCGACTCGTGCACCAGCACGCGCGAGGGTGCGTTGCAGCTTTCGCCCTGGTTGAAGAACAGGCTCGCGGCCACGGTCCTGGCGGCGCGCTCGATGTCGGCGAAGTCGTCGAACACGATGAACGCGCTCTTGCCGCCCAGCTCGTTGAACACGCGCTTCAGGTTGCTGCGGCCCGCGTACTCCAGCATGCGGCGGCCGGTGCGGGTGCTGCCGGTGAAGCCCAGCGCATCGACGTCCATGTGCAGCGCCAGGGCCTCGCCGGCCTCGGGGCCGTAGCCCGGCACGACGTTGAACACGCCCGGCGGCAGCCCGGCCTCGATGGCGAGCTCGGCCAGGCGCAGCGCCGTGAGCGGGCTCTTCTCGCTGGGCTTGAGCACCACCGAGTTGCCGGCCGCCAGCGCGGGCCCCAGCTTCCAGGCGGCCATGATCATGGGGTAGTTCCAGGGCACGATGGCGCCCACCACGCCCACGGGCTCGCGCGTGATCAGCGCCAGGGCCGAATCCGGCGTCGGCGCGATCTCGTCGTAGACCTTGTCCACGGCCTCGGCGTACCAGGCGATGGTGCGCGCCGTGCTCGGCACGTCCACCGAGAGTGCGTGCTGGATGGGCTTGCCCATGTCCAGCGTCTCGAGCAGCGCAAGCTCCTCGCGCGCGCCGAGGATCCGGTCGGCAAAGCGCTGCAGGATCTTCTTGCGCACGGCCGGCGGCTTGCCGGCCCAGCGGCGGTCTTCGAAGGCGGCGCGGGCGCTGGCCACGGCAGCGTCGATGTCAGCCGCGGCCCCGCGCGCCACCGAGCCCAGCATACGGCCGTCGATCGGGCTGATGCAGTCGAAGGTCTCGCCGCTGGCCGCGGCCACGCGCTGGCCGCCGATGACGGCGCGGCCGTCGATGGCCAGCGCGGCGGCCCGCGCCACCCAGTCGACGGCGCCCATCAGAAGCTCACGACCACCGAGGCGCCCAGCAGGGTGTTGCTCTTGTAGTAGCGGCTGCTCTTCACGTCGTAGAACACCGGCTGGCTGGCGCCGTCCTGGCGCAGCTCGAACTTGACGATGGTGTTCTCGTCGTACAGGTAGTTCATGCCCAGCGTGAGGGCCCAGCGGTTGCTCCCCACGCTTTCGCCCTTGGCGAAGTTGCCATCGGCGTCGACACCACGGCCGATGCCGTTGATGTCGTCGTCGAAGCTGTAACCCAGCAGGCCGCCACCGTTTTTCTTGTTGGCGATGTAGTCGGCACGCAGCACGCCTTCCAGGCGTGGCGTCAGCTTGTAGGCCGCCGTGCCCGAGACGCCCCACCAGCTGGCGTCGCGCAGCTGGCCGTCGCTGTTGAAGATGGCCGCGCCTTTCTGCTGGCCGAAGCTGACCTGACCGAACAGGCTCCAATCGCCGCGGATGAAGTAGGCGTCGACCTCGAACAGGTTCGCCATGGTGCTCTTGCCGGCGCTGTCGAAGCCCACCTCTTCGAAGGTGGGGTCACCCGTGACCGGATCGGGCACGCCGGTGTCGACCAGGTAGGTGCCGTCAGCCGCAAAGTTCGGGATCTTCCCGTGCACGCCGCTGAAGCCAAAGCCCGAGAACTCGCCCTTGGAGTAATCGACGCGGTAGGTGATGACGGGCGTGTTGTTGCCCGGCGTCTGGCGCGCGGCGTTGAAGTTGGCCAGGCCGATGCGGCTCCACCACTTGCCGCGCGTGATGTCGAGCACGGCGCCGGTGTAGGACGTGGGCGCCATGAAGTCGAACAGCAGGTTGTGCGTGACCAGCTTGTTGCCCGCGGGCAGGGTGAGCTCGTAACCCGTCCAGTCGGGGATCTGGCCCAGCCAAAGGCGCGTCTGCAGATCGGACAGGGGGATCGACACCGAGGCCTCGTGCACGATGCTGCCGCCGTTGGCGATCGCGCCCGTGCCACGCTCGGGCGCCAGCGTCAGCTTCCACTTGGCGCCGCTCTCGGTCTCCTTCTCGAAGTCGAGCACGGCCATGCCGAAGTAGCCGTTGTCGTAGGTGTAGCGCGCATCGCCGTTGTTCAGGAAGACGAAGGTGCGGTCGTTCTGGCGGCGGTTGATGATGTAGGTGGGCTCGATCTGGCCTGTGATCTTGAGGCCCTTGAAGCCCTGGTCGGTGAAGTTGTCCTGCAGCGACTCGGCCTTCACGGTGACGCGGCTGAGCTCGCGCGCCTGCTCGGGCGTCATGCCCCACTCGCCCGGCTTGGGCTGGG
>Ga0209278_1001834_pt1 | contig 12430 bp, 10 predicted proteins | sample JI81BgreenDNA_FD_187504 | JGI IMG/M metagenome (GOLD analysis project Ga0209278, IMG submission 187504) | Wastewater effluent complex algal communities from Wisconsin, to seasonally profile nutrient transformation and Carbon sequestration -... | ecosystem: Engineered > WWTP > Effluent > Algae... | reverse complement strand
TCCGGGCCTTCTGCGGTGTGCAAACCTGCCTATTGAATGGACCGAGCAGCGCTGGTTGCTGGGATTCGACTGAGCGCATCACCGGCCCGCAAACCCGCATCAATTCCGCATCGCATCTGAGGACAGAAAAACCGGGGGTCAGAGAAAACTGGCCCCCGTTGCTGTTCCACCGGTGGCCAAACGCGTCTCTTGTCCTGGAGTCAGAACTCTCCGCCACGCAAGCCGCTGAAAAGACGCTGACTATCCCACTACGTCCCGATTTATCCCGCAGAATCCCGGGTGGGAGGAGTGGGTGGTGCCCCTGGCCGGACTCGAACCAGCACGGATTTCTCCACTCGATTTTGAGTCGAGCGCGTCTACCAATTTCACCACAGGGGCACTGCGGCACCGGTTAGCGCAAGCCGTGCGGCGGGGCAATCGCCGCATTGCCCGGTGATGCAGTTTTGCAACAGCGTTGCCCCACATTGTCGCACGGCGCAACGTTTCTCCGTTTTCGGTCTTTTCACCATGTCACGAATTCTTCATTTGCCAATCTTCAACCGCAATTGAGGGGGTCTCATGCGCTCGATGATTCTTGCTGGTGCGTCCGCACTGGCCCTCGTTTCCACCTCTGCCTTCGCCGCCGAAGATCAGGAACAGGCCACCAAGACCGCAGCCGCGGCCGAGGAAGCCAATGCCGAACTGATGATCGTCACCGGTTCGCGCATCACCCGCCCGAACATCGAAGCCACCGTGCCGATCACCTCGATCAGCGCCGCCGAGCTGCTGCAGAACGGCCAGGTCAACATCGGTGACCGGCTGGCGCTGCTGCCGCAGTTCCGCCCCACCTTCACCAGCCAGAATTCGGGCCGCTTCATCGGTACCGCCGGCCTGTCGATCCTCGATCTGCGCGGCCAGGGCACGGCGCGCACGCTGGTGCTGCAGAACGGCCTGCGTCACGTCTCCTCGCAGCCCGGCGCCCAGACGGTTGACGTCTCCACCATCCCGGTCGACCTGATCGAGCGTGTCGACATCGTCACCGGCGGCAACTCCTCCATCTATGGTTCGGACGCTGTTGCCGGCGTCGTCAACTTCGTGCTGAAGCGCGATTTCGAAGGGATCACCGCCCGCGCCCAGACCGGTGTCTCCTCGCGCGGGGATGGCCGCCAGTATCTGGCCACCATCACGGCCGGCACCAACTTCGCCGGCGGCCGCGGCAACATCGCCGCCAGCCTGGAATACAACAAGAACGACGCGATCTTCTTCTCCGATCGCGACTATGCTGGCGCGGTCGCGGGCCGGCGCGCGTGGCAGCTGGTGCAGGATACGGCGGTGAACGGTCCGCTCAACGCCAGCGGCCAACCAACCCCGGAAGCGGCTGCAGGTGATGGCTTCTTCGACAATCAGCTCATCGACCGCATCAAGAACATCGGTATTTCCACCGGCGGCGCCTACACCTCGGCCTGCCCGGCCGCGGCCGTGGGTACGCCGCGCGGCGATCTGAACTGCACCAACCTGTTCAATGCGCTGGGCACGGTGCGCTTCGGCAAGGTGTTCGTGTTTGCGCCCGATGGCAGCCTGGTGGAAAACGTGGTGGAACGCGATTTCCGCCCGTTCGGTTCCGGCAACGGCCAGGGCGGTCTGGGCTCGACCCTGCGTGAAACCGGCCTGCTGCAGACGGGCAACACCCGTTATGCCATCAACCTGATCGGCAGCTATGACGTTTCGGAAGCCTTCCAGCCTTATTTCGAGGCCAAGTATGTGCGCACCGAATCGCTGCAGGAAGGCCAGCCGACCTTCTCGTCGGGCGCCCTGAACCCGAACTTCTCGATCAACAACCCGTTCCTCACCACCCAGGCCCGCAACCTGCTGGTGACCAGCCTGGCGCCTGGGGCCACCACCTTCACCACCACCCGCTTCAACATCGATTTCGGTGGCCGCGGTGAAGATCACAGCCGCGATCTGTTCCGCATCGTGGCCGGTGCCCGTGGCAACTTCATGGACACGTGGAGCTACAACGTCGCCTTCAACTATGGCCGCGTCTCCACCTATTATGAAACCCGCGGCAACGTGCTGCTGGCCAACTTCACCCGCGCGGTGAACGCGGTGCGCAACACCGCCGGCAACATCGTCTGCGCGGTCAACGCCGATGCCAGCACCACCAACGATGATCCGAACTGCCGTCCGCTGAACCTGTTCGGCCTCGGCGCGCCGTCGGCCGAAGCGCTGGACTACATCGGTTACACCTCCAGCCGTGAACAATGGTCCGAACAGTTCAACGTGGTCGCCAGCGTCTCGGGCGATTCGGCCAAGTGGTTCGAACTGCCGGGCGGTCCGGTGAAGTTCGCCGTCGGCGGGGAATGGCGCCAGGAACGCAGCTTCTCGGCGTTTGATGAAGTGACCCGCACCGGCCAGACCTTCCTGAACGCCATTGCCAACTTCCAGCCACCGCTGCTGGACATCTGGGAAGCGTTCGGCGAAGTCCGCCTGCCGATCCTGAAGGATGTGCCGTTCTTCCAGGAACTGTCGCTGGAAGCCGCCACCCGCGTGTCGAACTACAACAGCGGCAACACCGGCACCATCTGGGCCTACAACGCGGGCGGCGTGTGGTCGCCGGTGCGCGACATCCGCATCCGGGCCAACTATGGCCGCGCCGTGCGTGCGCCGACCCAGCTTGATCTGTTCCAGGCGCAGAACCAGACGTTCCTCAACGGCCTGGTGGATCCCTGCGGCCAGCAGAACATCAACAACAACCCGAACCGTGTCGCCAACTGCGCCGCGGCCGGCGTGCCGACCACCCAGACCTTCCTGGGCATCACCGAGCCGTTCACCAACCGTCCGACCTCGGGCATCTCGGGCTTGAGCGGTGGCAACCCCGGCCTGTTCGCCGAAACGTCGGACAGTGTGACCGCCGGTGTGGTGCTCACCCCGTCGTTCCTGCCCGGCTTCACCATGAGCGTGGACTGGTATCGCATCTCGCTGAAGAACGCGATCAACACCGTTGGCGCACAGACCGTCATCAACCAGTGCTATGACGATCCGGGCGGCATCAACAACCAGTTCTGCGCCGCCATCTTCCGCAACGCGAACGGCACCTTCCGCGGCCAGCAGAACGTGCAGCACGCCGGCGAAACGGTGCAGTTCGCCAGCACCGGCCAATCGTTCATCCAGGGGCCGTTCAACTACGCCCGCCAGGTGACGAGCGGTGTCGACGTCGACATGAACTACACCCACAAGTTCGGCGACGATTGGCGCCTGAACGTGCGGGCCATCGTGTCGTGGCTCGGCCAGCGCAACATCTTCACCTCGATCACGCAGCCAGACTTCCTGACCCGCGAGCGCTCCACCCTGGGCAACCCGGAGTGGAACGGCCAGCTGAACATGACGCTGGGCTACAAGGGCTTCGATCTGCTCTACAGCTTCCGTTACATCGACAAGCAGACGATCGGAAACTGGCGTGACCAGAATGTCGAGCAGGGCCGTCCGCCCGAGAACCTCGATCGGTTCCCGCAGGTGTTCTATCCGGCTGTCACCTATTCGGACATCCGCGGTACGGCCAAGATCACGGACAATTTCACGGCCTTCGTGGGCGTGGACAACGTGTTCGACCAGCTGCCGCCGCTTGACCTGCTGGGCGATGGCGCCGGTTCGGCGATCTTCCCGAACATGGGCCGTTATTTCTACGGCGGCGTTCAGTTCAAGTTCTGATCGCCTGATCAACCTGAATGCGAAGGGGCCGGCGGCAACGCCGGCCCCTTTTGCATGTGCTGGACAGATGCGCGCCAAGGCCGCATGGGTGCCGCCATGCGACCACCCCGCAAACCCACCGGCGGCAAACCAACGGGCAGCAAGCGCCCGCCAGCCTCCCGCCCCTTCACCGAACGGCCCGCGCGCGGTGCGCAACGCGATGCGGAAGGCCGCCCATCCACCCGCGGCGAAAGCCGCCCACAGGCCCGCGGCCCACAGCGCGACGCCGCCCCTGCCCGGGGGGAGGAGCGCCGCGAACGCCCAGCCCGCAGCGAACGCCCAACCCGCGATGAGCGCCCGCGCCGCAGCGATCGCCCGGCGCGCGCCACCGGCGGCCCCGGCCAGCCGGCCCGCCCGCAGGCAGGCCCCAGCGCGCCGCGCGTGAAACGCCCGCCGCCGCCGGTGCGCGAAACCGAAATCGCCCCACAGCGCATTGCCAAGGCGCTGGCCCGTGCCGGCGTGGGTTCCCGCCGCGACATCGAACGCATGATCGCCGAAGGCCGTGTTGCCATCGATGGCGAACCCCTCACCTCCCCCGCGCTGAACATTGCCAGCCTGAAGGGCGTGACGGTGGATGGACAGCCGGTGGCCGGCATCGCGCCGGCCAAGCTGTATCGCTTCCACAAGCCGGCCGGCTTCCTCACCACGGCGCGCGATCCCGCCGGCCGCCCGACCATCATGGACATATTGCCCGCCGATCTGCCGCGCGTGGTGCCGGTGGGCCGGCTGGACATGAACACCGAAGGCCTGCTGCTGCTCACCACCGATGGCGAGCTGAAGCGGGCGCTGGAACTGCCGTCCAGCCAGGTGCCGCGCGTCTATCGCGTGCGCGCCTTTGGCGAGGTGAGCCAGAAGGCGCTGGAAAGCCTGGCCGATGGCGCCACCATCGATGGCGTTCATTATGGCCCGGTGCTGGCCGATATCGAACGCCGCATGGGCCATAACCTGTGGCTGATCGTGACCATCCGCGAAGGCAAGAATCGCGAGGTGCGCCGCGTGCTGGAACATGTGGGCCTGCAGGTCAACCGCCTGATCCGCATCGCCTATGGCCCGGTTGGCCTGGATGATCTGCCGCCGCGCATGGCCGATGAAGTGCCGGACTCCGATCTGCAGGCGCTGAAGGCCATGCTCAAGGCCGGGCTGAAACCGGCTGCGCGCGAGCAACGCTGATGCGCATCATCTCTGGCCGCTGGCGGGGCCGGACACTCAAGGCCCCCGCAGGCGCCGCCACCCGCCCCACCAGTGACCGCGCGCGTGAGGCGATTTTCTCGATGCTCGCCAGCCGGCTCGGCAGCTTCGACGGGCTGGACGTGCTCGACGTGTTTGCCGGCACTGGCGCGCTGGGCATCGAGGCATTGTCGCGCGGCGCCGCCTCTGCCTGCTTCATCGACAATGATGCCGCCGCCGCGCGGGCCATCCGCGCCAATCTGGCCGCGCTGGGCGCTGCCGGCGATGTGCGACAGGCGCCCGTTGCAGCGCTGGGCCCGGCGCCGCGCCCGCATCATGTCGTGTTCCTCGATCCGCCCTACGAACAGGGCCTGGCCGGCCCGGCACTGACCCATCTGTGGGCGCAGGGCTGGATCGCCCCGCACGCGCTGATCAGCGTGGAAACGGCTGCCAAGGATGCCCTGGACACCGATTGGGAAACTCTGGTCGATCGCCGTTTCGGCAAGGCGCTGGTGCGGCTGCTGCGCGCGCCGGCCTGATCATTCCGCCCGATCGCGCGCCTTGGGATAGGTGCCGATGATCTTCACCCAGTTGGTGAAGAATTCCAGTTCCTCCATTGCGCGGGCCACGGCCGGCTCGTGCGGCGCGCCCTCGATCTCGGCATAGAATTCGGCCTGGGAAAACTTGCCGTCGCGCAAGTAGCTTTCCAGCTTCGTCATGTTGACGCTGTTGGTGGCAAAGCCGCCCAGCGCCTTGAACAGCGCGGCGGGCACCGAACGCACCTCGAAATTGAAGCTGGTCATCGCCGGCACGCCCGGCGCCGGCGTCACCGCCTCGCGCGCCAGCACCACGAAACGCGTGGTGTTGTGATCGGCATCCTCCACCCCTTCGGCAAGGATGTTGAGGCCATAAAGCTCACCCGCCAGCCGGCTGGCAATCGCCCCCATCGCCGGCTCGCCCTCTCCCGCCACCGCGGCGGCAGCGGCAGCAGTGTCGAAAAACTGCACCGGCGCAATGCCCCAGGCGCGCAGATGCCGGCGCACCTGGCCAAGGGCCTGCGGGTGGCTCTTCACCTCGCGCAGCGCGGCCTTGTCGGCCAGCCCCAGCAGGCAATGGCGCACCCGCACGAAATGTTCGCCGATGATCGAAAGCCCGCTTTCGGGCAGCAGGAAATGAATATCGGCCACGCGGCCGTGCAGACTGTTTTCGATCGGGATCATGGCACACCCGGCGCGGCCGGCCTGCACCGCCTCGATCGCGTCTTCAAAGCCGGCACACGGCAGCGGCAGCCGATCCGGGAAGGCTTCGCGCACCGCCTGGTGGCTGTAGGCACCCGGCGCGCCCTGAAACGCCACCGCGCGGTCCGGGGCGGCAGCGGCGGCCGTCACCATGCGATCAACCAGCGTCTGCGCCAGCGGGGGATAGCTGCTCGTCATGGCCGTTCGTTATGATAGTGCGCTGCAACAAGCAAATGCTTGCGAGGGGGCGCGCAATTTCCTAATGCCTGCGGCAGGAAAGCGCAGGCAGGGCAGCCGCCCAAGAGCAGACCGGCGCTCTATGGAGCCTCACCGTGGACAGCTTCGAGTGGAACAAGATTTTCGGCGGCGTGCTCGCCGGCCTGCTGGCCGTGCTGGGCGTGTCGATCATCAGCGATCTGATGTTTGCCCGCCATCTGCCGGAAAAGCCCGGTTACGTGGTCGCCGGCGTTGAAGAAGGCCCGGCCGAAGCCGGCCCGGCCGCAGACGCCGAAAAGCCCGCCGCCTTCTATCTCGCCTCCGCCGATGTCGCCAAGGGCGAGGCCCAGTTCAAGAAATGCGCCGCCTGCCACAACGCTGCCGCCGGCGGCGCCAATGGCACCGGCCCCAACCTGCACGGCATCGTGGGCGCCAGCATCGCCGCCAAGGCCGGCTTCGGCTATTCGGACGCGCTGAAGGGCAAGGCCGGCGAGAAGTGGGATTGGGACAATCTGTGGGCCTGGCTGAAGAGCCCGAAGGCCTTCGCGGCCGGCAACAAGATGAGCTTTGCCGGCATCAGCAAGCCGGAAGACCGCGCCGCCGTCATCGCCTGGCTCAACACGCAGAGCGCCAGCCCGCTGCCGCTGCCCGCCGCCCCGGCCGAAGAAGCCCCGGCCGCCGAAGAAGCAGCGCCTGCGGAAGCTGAAGCCGCCGCTGCCGAAGCCGCGCCGGCGGAATAAGCGCTACGCGACGACATCGGGGGCGGCGGCCGGGGTCGGTCGCCGCCCTTTTTCGTGCATGTTCGACAGAGAAGAGCAGGGCCTCCGGCGGGCAGGGACTCGTCCCTGCACCCGTTCGTTTACAGCACACATATTCTCAAACCCGTCGTGCTGGCGAACGCCAGCATCCATCGCCAAGCGAGCGCAAACTGCTGACGGACTGGCGCCAAGACGAAGGTGGATGCAGGCCTTCGCCAGCATGACAATGAAGAAGGTTGCGCATTCGACGGCCGGCTTCGGCAGAGGCCACTGCCATCAAAATGGCGGCATACGACCCCGTTGTGGACATCAGAAATCGAACCAAGTTTCGCTTTCGATGATCCCACTTTCGGTTGGGCTGGTGTCTTCCCTTTCAGGGATCGCGGTAAGGCAGCTCAGGAAATCCTCTGCGCTCTCCCACACATGCAGCGTGTTGCGGCAGTCATCCAAAAGTTGAACTTCGCCAGTCAAATGAGAGATGCATATCAAGGTATGCCAGTTACCGTAAAAGGGAATAAGTTCGCTCGATACTTCCCATTCTGCCTGAATTTTTCTCGCTTTCATGATTTCGTCAAACGACCAAAAAGGATGCACGAGTGTGACGAAGTTCTCGCCTGCAACGATGCTGGCGCAGGAATAGGCTTTTTCTTTGATCGAATGCAGAAAATCCTCGACCGGTTCGTCTAAGCTCATCCTTGTCTCCCGGTCGATATGTCTCACTAAGAATCGCCGAAGCAACGCCTGCAATCCACCCCAAGGCCGCCACCAAGCGCCCACCCAAAAAACCGGGTGCAGGGACGAGTCCCTGCCCGCCGGAGGCCTCTTCCCGCCCGTTAAAGCCCGTAGTGCGCCTTCACGATGGCCCAGCCTTCCTCGGCGGTTTCCACGAAGTGCATCAGCGCCAGATCGTGCGGGGCGATCACGCCTTCTTCGGCCAGCGCCTCGAAGTTCACCACGCGGTTCCAGAAGTCGCGGCCATAGATCAGGATCGGCAGCGGCGCGACCTTGCCGGTTTGCACCAGCGTCAGCAGCTCGAACAATTCGTCGAAGGTGCCGAAGCCGCCGGGGAACACCGCCACCGCCTTGGCGCGCATCAGGAAGTGCATCTTGCGCAGCGCGAAATAGTGGAACTGGAACGACAGGCCGGGCGTCACATAGGGGTTGGGCACCTGTTCGTGGGGCAGCACGATGTTCATGCCCAATGATGGCGCCCCCACGTCCCAGGCGCCGCGGTTGGCGGCTTCCATGATCGACGGCCCACCGCCGGAGCAGACGGTGAAGCAGCGTTTGCCTTCCTCGCAATGGGTCGACGCGATGCGGGCAAGATCACGCGCCACATCATAGTAACGTGACTTGGCAGCCAGGCGCTGCGCCACGGCCTGCTTTTCCGGCGTATCGGCAGCCGCCTGCACGGCCGGCACCTCTTCGGGGGACGGAATGCGCGCCGAACCATAGAAGACGAAGGTGGAATCAATCTCCGCCTCGGCCAGCAGCAGTTCGGGCTTCAGCAGTTCCAGCTGGAAGCGCACCGGGCGCAAGTCCTCGCGCAGCAGGAAATCGGCATCCTGGAAGGCCAGGCGATAGGCCGGGTGTTCCGTTTGCGGGACTGCGGTGGGCTGGTTGCCCAGCTTTGCATCGGCTTCGGCGCTGGGGAAGATGCGCGGGGGGATCGGCGGCGGGTTCATCATCTGCGTCACTTTTCACGAAAACGGCCGGCGGAGATAGGCGCTTGCGCCGCTTTTGTCACCTGCCGGGAAGGCGCGCCATGCCATTGACGAGGCGACTGGCCAGTGTCACCCATCGAGGCAGCAGAGGGTTTCAGGGCAGGCGGATTTGGCTGAAGCGGCCACACAGGCATCGTTGCAACGCGCCCTGAAACCGGGCGGCGTGCTGCTGCTGGTGCTGTCGGCCGTGTCGCCGGTGCTCAGCGTGTTTGTTGGCGGATCGGCGGTGCTGCATCTGGCCGGCAGCGGCGCGGCGCTGGCATTTCTGGCCGGCGGGGTGCTCGCGGCGTTGCTGGCGCTGCTTTATGCCGAACTGGGCGCGCGGGCGCCGGGCGCGGGCGGGGTCTATCCCGGCCTTGCGGCGCTGCTGGGGCCGGGTGTGGCCCATGGCTACATGTTCATGACGCTGGTGACGGCGCTGCCGCTGATCGCCTTTTCGGCGCTTGGCCTTGCCGGCTATCTGAAGGTCATCTGGCCGGCATTGCCCACCGTGCCGGTGGCGCTGGCCGGGCTGGCGCTGGCGGCGGGCATCGCGGTGCTCAACATCCGCACATCGGCGCTGGTGGTGGGCCTCTTCCTGGGGGTGGAGCTGCTGGCGCTGGCGATATTGGTGTGGGTTGCGGCCACGGCGCCGGCGCTGCCACTGGCCGGCATCTTCGCGCTGCCGGCGATTGCGGCGGGCGATTTCGGGCTGGCGGTGCTGGCTGGCCTGTTCTGGTGCGGCGGCGCGGTTTACGCCCTGTATTTCGTGGAGGAAATGGATGGCGGCGGGCCGGCGCTGGGCCCGGTGGTGGCGCAGGCCGGGGCGATTTCGGCGCTGGTGATCGCGCTGCCGATGCTGCTGCTGGTGCCGGCGCTGGCCGCATCGCCCGGCCTGTTCGAAGCCGAAACGCCGATTGCCGCCTTTCTGGAGGCGCAAGCCAGCCCGGCGGTGGCGCAGGCGGTTTCAGCCGGCGTGATCGCGGCGGTGTTCAACGCGCTGGTGGCCACCATCATGGCCTTTGCCCGCATGGTGCACGCGATGGGCCGCGATGGCGTGTTGCCGGGCGCAGCCGGGCGGCTGGCGGCGCAGGTGGCGCCGCGCACCCATGCGCCGTGGGGCGCCACGCTGATGGTGGCGGCATGCGCGGGCGCCGCCGTGGGCCTGGGCGAACGCTGGCTGCTGATCCTGACCAGCGGCAACGTGGCGGATTATGTGCTGATCGCGCTGGCCCTGCTGCTGGCGCGGCGGCGCGGCGAGCCGAGCGTGTGGACAGCCCCGGCGCATCCGCTGCTGCCGGCGCTGGCGCTGCTGGTCACGCTGATGGCCGGCCTGTCCTATTGGCAGGATGCCGAAACCGGGCGGCCATCCTTGTTGCTGATCACCGGCGTGTTCCTGGTGGCCTGGGCGGCTTGGCACGCTCGCCGCGCCGCCGGCACCGCGCCTGCCCTGTTGCCCGCAAGGAAACCCTGATGATCGACCGTCGCACCATCGTCACCGGCCTGCCCCTGCTGATGGCCACCCCGGCACTGGCAGCAGATCGCCTTGCTCCGCTGCGCCGCGCCATCGCCGCCATCGAACGCAGCGCCGGTGGGCCGATCGGCGTGGCCCTGATCGATACCGGCAGCGGTGCGCGCTTCGAACATCGCGGCGCGCAGCGCTTCCCGCTGTGTTCCACCTTCAAGCTGCTGCTGGCCGCCCGCCTTCTGCACGGCGCCCAGACCGGCCGCTGGCAGATGGCCGATCGCCTGCCCGTCACCCGTGCCGACATGCTGTATCACGCGCCGTTCACCGAAAAGCGCATCGGCGGCACCGCCAGCCTGGCGGAACTGGCCGAAGCGATGGTGACCAACAGCGACAACCCGGCCGCCAACATCGCGCTGCGGCATGCTGGTGGGCCGCAGGCGCTCACCGCGTGGTTGCGCGGCGTGGGCGACGGCATCACCCGCATCGACCGGTACGAACCCGACATGAACAACGAAACGCCAGGCGACCCGCGCGATACCACGACGCCCGCCGCCATGCTGGCGACCAGCCGGCAACTGGCAACCCGTGGCCCGCTGGATGCCGCCCACCGCGCGCGTCTGGCCGGCTGGATGGCCGGCAGCGTCACCGGCGATGCCATGCTGCGCGCCGCCCTGCCAACGGGCTGGCGCGAAGGCAACAAGACCGGCAGCGGCGAATGGCACGCGCGCAACATCGTTTCGGTGATCACCCCGCCCGGCCGGGCGCCGATCTGGGTGGCGGCCTATCTGTTCGCGGCGAAATCCAGCCTTGCCGAACGCAGCCGGCATTTCCCGGCGCTGGGCCGCGCCATCGTCGAGTCGCTGGGCTGGAAGGCGCCACCGACGCCACGGTGAACGCGATAACACTTGACCGGCAGCGGTTAATCCCTATCCCCGGCGGCGGGCCACGCCGTCCCAACGCGGCGCGCGCTCTCTGAGAGGAGAGAATATGACTGACAAGCCAACCGCGCTTCCGGCGCGGCCGCATTTCTCGTCCGGCCCCTGCGCCAAGCGCCCGGGATGGACTGCCGAAAGTCTGAAAACCGCCTCCCTTGGCCGCTCGCACCGGTCCAAGCTGGGCAAGGCGCGGCTGAAATACGCCATTGATCTGACGCGCGAGATCCTGGGCATCCCCGACACGCACCGCATCGGCATCGTGCCGGCCAGCGACACCGGCGCCTATGAACTGGCGATGTGGACGATGCTCGGCGCCCGCCCGGTCACCGCGCTGGCCTGGGAAAGCTTTGGCGAAGGCTGGGTGACGGATGCCGCCAAGCAGCTGAAGCTGAACCCCACCACCATCACCGCGCCCTATGGCGAATTGCCCGATCTGGGCGCCGTCGATTTTTCGAACGACGTGCTGTTCACCGCCAACGGCACCACGTCGGGCGTGCGCGTGCCCAACTATGACTGGGTGCCGGCAGACCGCGACGGCCTCACCTTCGCCGACGCCACCTCTGCCGTGTTCGCGCAGGATGTGGATTGGGCCAAGGTCGATGTGCTCACCTACAGCTGGCAGAAGGTGCTGGGCGGCGAAGGCGCGCACGGCATGCTGATCCTGGGCCCGCGTGCCGTCGAACGCCTGGAAAGCCACACGCCGCCCTGGCCGCTGCCCAAGATCTTCCGCCTCGTGTCCAAGGGCAAGCTGACGGAGGGCGTCTTCGTTGGCGAAACGATCAACACGCCCTCGATGCTGGCCGTGGAAGACTATATCGACGCGCTGTTGTGGGCGCAGTCCGTCGGCGGGCTTGAAGCCCTCAAGGCGCGCGCCAACGCCAACGCCGCCGCGCTGGATGCCTGGGTGCAGAGCCGGCCGTGGGTGGAACATCTGGCCAGGGATGCCGCATCACGCTCCAACACCAGCGTCTGCCTCGTGTTGCCGGGTTTGGCCGAAGACAAGGTGAAGGCCATCGTCTCCCTGCTCGAAAAGGAAGACGCGGGCTACGATATCGGCGCCTATCGCGATGCCCCGCCGGGCCTCAGGATCTGGTGCGGCGCCACGGTGGACACCGCCGACGTGGTGGCCCTCACCCACTGGCTCGACTGGGCCTATGCCGAGGTGACGGCGGCCTGAACGGCTGCCGTCCCACAGTCTCTCTACGGCCCCGACACGGGC
>Ga0209278_1001833_pt1 | contig 12436 bp, 11 predicted proteins | sample JI81BgreenDNA_FD_187504 | JGI IMG/M metagenome (GOLD analysis project Ga0209278, IMG submission 187504) | Wastewater effluent complex algal communities from Wisconsin, to seasonally profile nutrient transformation and Carbon sequestration -... | ecosystem: Engineered > WWTP > Effluent > Algae... | reverse complement strand
TAACTTCGCAGGTCGGCAACCTCGTCCTCAAGAGCATCGGTCGGTTGCGCGATCAGCACCCGCTTACATTCGAAATCGGGTCCGAATTGCGAGCACCGCTGGCTAGCAGAATCGGCAACCGGCGGGCGAGAGGCTGAGGGTGCGGATGCCGCTGACATTTGACCGAGTTTGCTTATGATAACGTCAGCAAGCCGGTCGATCTCGCGCTGGAAGCGGCTCCCGTGGAGTTCAAACGTCAATCTCGACGCGGTATCGTCGATCTCGTCGCAAATGAAGAATGCCTGCGGCGTATGATTTGCGATTGGCTCGGGCCAAGCCTCGCCTTCGCGCAAAGGCAAAGTCTCGATGACGCATATCCGGCTTTCGTCCTGCGCGGCCCCATGAAAAGCAGCTAACTCCCTAAGAGTAAATCTTTCACTGCTAACGTATGCACGCGAGCCGACAACAAGAAACATATGCGATTGCCGAGCGGCATCTAACATATCATTTAATACGCTGTTCGCCTTTATCTTCTTCTTATCTCTATAAACATTAAGTCCGACTCCACCATTCCTGATTGCGAGCGCCCCCTCAAGCTTGGCAACAAAAGTTTCTACCCAACCGTCCTGATTGTCGACGTGGGCATAACTTACGAATAGGTCATAGGGCGGTCCCTTTTCCAATTGCAGAAACTCCCCAATGCTTCATTGCTGGGGAGACACCGACACGATTCTCAGGCCTGCATTTATTGCAGTCCAAAGAAAAATTTCTCGCATGGGTCTCCGACCTTAATGGGCGCCATAAAAATGCAATTCCCTAGGGTTGGCAAGCAGTATCCATCAGTGCGTCGACTGTTTTTCAAGAACTGTTATGTCCGTATCGTCGTGGGGGCACCGATGGGTTAGCTGCAACAGCAAGAACAGGACGTCGGCTGACGATAGCGGACGTCGAAGACTGGGGTGTTTGCGAGGTCAGCGCCACGCGTCCCTTGCGCCTGCTCAGCCTGCGCTGTGACGCCTGTTTCAAGCTCGACATCTCGACCGATATCTTCGGCGCCAAGGCCGATGCCTTCAGCCAGGAACTGCACGACACGACTGATCTGGACCGGACAATCTACCACTCTCGCCTTCGGCGGAAGAGCTGCTTGGCCGGCGATGACCGCGCGTTAACCTCAGCTCACAAAGCCATCGAGTGATTCAGCTCGAACGGCTTAAGGCACTTGCCCCCGCACTCGAGAGCCTCAAGATTGAACTGATCAGTTGATCCAGTCCGGCATGTCTACAGGAAAGATCTTCGTCGCCGTTTCAGCTATCGGACCCAATCCCAAAGTACTTGATATCTGGCGTAGGCAGCGGCGCACCAGCAAGCGCATTGGTCTTATACAGAGTCATGCCGTTCAAGAGCAAAGCTAGGTTTAGCAAACCCTCCGCAAGCCCATTCAAAGACGATGCGAGAGTTCGCGTGCTGTCAACAACTTGATTTACAGCGACGACGCCCGCCCCCGCTGGGGTCGGATCCTCCTTCTCATCAAAGTTAGCGTTTTCCCGTTGAAGCCGAAATTGCTCAGCTATGGCTGATTGGATTTGGCTGATGGATTGAGGTTGTCGGCGAGCCCGCTTTGTCAACTCTACGCCAAAATCATATGCCACCGTATAGCTGCGAACCGGAGCTAGCTCTTTCGCGGTAACTTGCTGGCGATAAAACGCAATCGCCTTGACAGCCAGCTCGATTTCAGACCGGGCCTTTTGCTTTTCGGCATCCGTTCCCGAGGTCTCAATAAGGCCAGCGAGAGCGCGCCGCTGGGCAACTAGACTGTCAAACTCTGGCTTCTTCGCCGACACCATTGGCGCGTAGGCCACAACGGCCTGACCATGCTCAGACAGTCAGCGGCAATTATATACTTTGCGTAACACGGCGCAAAGGGGCCTTCCAAAACCAGAGTCGTCACAATGTCAGAGCCGGATGCCGTCAGTCAGATCGAAGCCATCTTGCTCGATGAGATCGACCTCGCGGGTGACGAGGGGGCGGCTTACATCAAGGCGACCGTTCGGCTGATAGCGCGTCGAATATGTCGTGTGATTGATCCTGCCCGCGAGCAATCAGGCGGAAGTTGAAATAGAGCGTGGCAAGGCGCTCAAATTGGCTGCGGATCGCATCGAAATCTCGTTGGGCATAGACGAGGATCGTATCGGCTGAATGCGACGCGTCCCTTGGATCGGCGAGTAACAAAGCGTCAGGCAGATTGTCTGCTACGCCCCAAATCCAGTGGGCCAACCTGTCGCGCTCTTTCTGCCCTGCCTTGGTCAGCCTTGTAAGGGCGTTGAAAAGATTCAACCGGGCGGGATCGAGTTTGCGCGCGGCAAGAGCGGAAACGATCGCTCGTTTGGGGCCAGAGCCATCAACGGCGAAGAAGACTGCGGCGGCGTCCGACTGCACGCCGCCCGCAAGGTCGGCGTAGAAGTCGAACATGAAGTTCTCGACATGAGACCAGGTTGCGATACACTCCATCGCAGCAAGGGCGAGTGCAGGACGAGAGGCAAGCGTGCCAGTCCCTACCTCTCCAAGTTCGATATGCCCCCAACTGCCGGGGATGCGGGATAGAGGGTTAGGCATGGCTGAAATCCAAGCTGACGAACGAAGCGAACAGGAAACCGAGCGGCGGATGCAGTTCGGCCTTCGCCGGGCATTGCAGATGCCCGCCAAGCCGAATGAGCCAGCGAAGGCGAAGCGAGTCCAGCCTCAATCGAAGTAGCACGCTCGCTCCGTGCGGCGGAGCTGCGCGGAAGGATGAAACGTGTCTATCCAAGAAGGCGATCAAGCTGATCGCGCAGCGCAGCGCACTGATCCTTTGGCAAGCCAAACGCCAGCGGCACCCCAGATGCCAATTCAAGGTAGAGCGTTACCTTGGATTGATCGGGATGATCTACAAACTGCGGAGCCTCGGCAATTAGTGAGGTTCCAAGTTCATCCTGCGGCAATCCGCTGCTCGCTTGAGCGTAAGCCTGCGCCAGAAAGGTCACGAGAAGCGGCAGATCATCAAGTGGAATGGCTGTCAGCAATCGGGTGTTCGGCCCGACTGGACCGGCGATAATTGCGTCACCCAATTCGGCGTTGACCCCAACGCCATCAAGAGAGCCCATCCGGTAGTAGATTTCATCCATTCACGCGCTCCATCGCTTGCGGCGCTCGCCGATCTGAACGGGGATAGGGGCCAGCTTAGGCGGCGAGAGCGTCAGTCCGCCGATAGGTCAGGCGGCGACCGATAGCGCCCACGATAGCGGCGTCAGTGCGCTCTGCATCGGTAAGAGTGCGGGTGTTGTAGCGGAAGTCGAACTCGCGGCAGTAACGGCCAAGGTGGGCTTCGCTCATGTGGTGATAGGTGCCGATCAGGCCGCGCTTGAAGACCGAGAAGAAGTTCTCGGCGGTGTTGGAATGCTTGAAGCCGCCAGTAGTGACATATTCCTTGGCGCTGTGGTTCACGACCGAGTGACCGTTAAACTCGCGGCCAAGGCGGGTGTAGACGGTGGCTTCGTCGGTCATCAGGTGCGCGCCACGGTGGACGTTGGTGACGATCAGGCTGCGAAGCGCCTTGGCATTGACGTTGGCGACATGGAACGAGCGGGCGCGGCCATCGCGCTCCACAAGGGCGACAACGACCTTCTTGGGGGCGGGCTTGCGGAAGGCACGGTTCTTGGCCTTGCCGCCGACATAGGTTTCGTCGGCTTCGACAACGCTGTCAGGCCCGCCGCCAAGCGGATCGTGGCCGTCAGCACCGTCCATGGCCTCGCGGATGCGGTGAGCCATGAACCATGCCGACTTGTAGGTGATGCCGAGCGAGCGGTGGAGCTGGTGGGCGCTGAAGCCCTTCTTGCTCCCCGCCATGAGACGGAAGGCGAGAAGCCATTTATTCAGGGGGATTTTCGATCCCTCAAAGATGGTGCCGACCGTGACCGTGAAGGGCTTGCGGCAGGCATTGCACATAACAACGCCGGGGCGGGTGCTGTCGCCTTGCAGGCGGGTCACGCGCTCGGTTTCGCCGCACTTGGGGCACACCGGGCCGTGGGGCCAGTGGAGGGCCTCAAGATGCTCGCGAGCCTTGTTCGCATCGCTGTAAATCGGATTGGTGAGGTCAAACATGAGAATTCTATACACCACCCGACCTGTTACGCCAAGTATATAATTGCCCAGTCAGCGATGCCCCTCAGCAGACATATGCAAAAGGTTTGCTGCCTCATTTGGAGACAAATAGTCCGCCAGCACGACAAAAACCAGCCGTGCCAAGCGCTACACCTTCTAAACCGTCGATTTTTCCAGCGCTTAGATTTCCATCTCCACCACGTTTACCCGAGAGCACAAGTGCTGCTGCAGTGAGGGCGGACAAAAATAAGGGAACGTCACGCCATTCGTTTCGATTCTCAAGGCGTCACGCTTGCTGAAAGTTGTCCATCGACTTCGCAAGCATCTCACAGTTCAGCCAAGCAAGTCGGATTGTTCCCGGATCAGTTTCGGGTGAAACCAATTGGCTGAGCGTCAGATTGGCAGGTGCTGTGCAATTGCCAATCAGATTACGGTTGCCTTCGAAAGCGCTGTAGCCGGATCGTACCCCAACGGGCTTTAGTGTGCCGGTGCAACCAACCAAAAGTGAAGTTACCGCAGCAAGGAAAATCGATTTTTTCATGTTGCCCCCGAACAGGCTTCGCCCCAAGCAAGTCGTGCTGTGGTTTCATAAAGAAATCATAAAATCAAATGCAATCATACCAGCAGGCGCTGTCGGCCTCCAAAATTCGAACCTTCGATCCCAACGGGTGCCCCGATTTCGCAAACCGGCTGCCCGCCCCTTGTCGCGCAGGCGCTTGCCGCACGGGGTCACAAGTGATTGCTGCGGGCCAAATCCAGCGGCTTGTGTTCGGCACCTGACGGACATCTGCGCCCTGCACAAAACCCGTTGCCACCCGCGAACCCTGTGGCTAAAGCGCCGCTCTGCCAACAAGGCGCGCCGCTTTAGCTCAGTCGGTAGAGCACATCATTCGTAATGATGGGGTCACGTGTTCGAGTCACGTAAGCGGCACCACCTTCTTGTTCCCCCACATCGCTGGAAGCCTTGAAATTCCGCCATTTTTACGGGATATATCGGCCCTCAACGGCGCTAGCTGTTCCTGCTGGTGCCCCCAAAATTCAGCGTTTCTGGGGGCACTTTTGGGGGCACTAGCCGAAAGTGCAGGAGCCAGTGCCCCCAGATGCCGCTTAAAGCTATGGAAATAAAGGCGTTTTCGGCCTCCGATAAGCCCTATCGCAAGCCCGATGGGCACGGCATGTATCTTGAGATTCGGCCAAGCGGTTCAAAGCTTTGGTTTCTCAAGTATCGCATAGACGGCAAGGAAAAGCGGCTGGGGCTTGGCAGCTTCCCCGATATGAGCTTGGCTGAAGCCCGCACAGCGCGCGACAAAGCGCGGGCGGCGATTCAGGCAGGGCGCGATCCGCTCCATGATCGCAAGATGACGAAAATCGAGCGGCGTGTTGGGGCGGGCCATACGTTCAAGTCCGTTGCCGATGACTTCATCCAGACAAAGCTGGTGGCGGCCCATGGGCATAGCGATGCGGTGCGAGGCATTTATGCGCGCGGCCAGCATTGGGATGAGCGCGTCAAGATGATGCAATGGTGGAGCGACTATCTCGACAAGGTGAAGGCGGGCGGCGAAGTTGTGCCCTTTGACCGCGCGGCGTTGCGGTAAGTGGAAGGGTGGATTCGCTAAGTATCAATCCCCAGCGATTTCTACCCAGATTCAAATTGGCGCTTGTCAGCCCCGCGACTCAAGCTCTCGCCACGCGTCGCCTGATCCCTTTGCACGTTATCCACAGGCCGAGTTTTAAAAAAATGGCGCGGGGGTGGGTTGCGGAATCGCTGCTCGCCGTCAATCCTCTGCGCGTCCCGAAGGTGCCCATTGATTGAGGGATTCCTTTGGGATGCGTGCCGGGCGTTCCGGTGCGGCCCTCTCGAACAAGGATGACTGCATGGCAGCTCTAATAACCATCAAGAACTTCTGTGACGAATACGGCATTAGCCGTTCAACCGCCTATCGCCTGCGCGATCGCGGTGAGGTGCCTCACGTTAAGATCGGGCGCGCAACCCGTATCCGGCGTGAAGTTGCCGAGCGATGGTATCAGTCACTGGCCGATAGCGCCGCGAATGACTGATCCGGCGGCAGGAAAGCAAAAGCGCTGATAAGGCTTCCGACCTTACCAGCGCTCGAATCCGAAAGTTTCTCCCCTTTTGGATGCTGCAAACCTGCCAGACGATAAACGGGCAGTCCAATGCAAAATGCATTCTGCCAGAAGGCCGGGGCGGCTGGTGAAATGATCCGGTCGCCCCGCAAGCCTTCCGTTCGGCTGGTGCGCCATTGTGCCCTGCCGTTCCTTTGAAACTTCAGGCGAATTGTGCCCGCTTGTGCCAGCCTTAGGCGTGGGTTCCGCAAGGAAATCACGGGCTTGGCAGCACTGGCCTAGCCTCGCCTATTATAGGGGCAGTTTCTATTCCTCCAGCACGGCTAAAACGGGGCGGCGCGCGCAACCGGCGTGACCGCGTGACTTGGCAGCTTGATGAGCGCCAATGCCGCAAGCTGATGCGGCGAACGTTCCGAGCGTGGGATGCTGGCCAGCCGCTAACCCGCTTCATCACCTTGGCTTGGGGTCTGGGCGGGATCCATGCCGACAAGGCGGTCTGGGCAACCGGGCAATTCATCGACAAGGCACGCGATTGGATGCGGCACCACGGGCACCCCATGCCTTGGGTCTGGGTGCAGGAAACCGGCGACACGTTCGGCCAGCACGCCCACATTCTGCTGCACGTTCCGCCCGAATTGAACGACCTGTTCCGCCCCATGCCGAGGCGCTGGGCAAAGGCAATCCTGCCCGGCGGCTATGTCAGCAGGACAGTACAATCCCAGCGCTTGGCAGGTGCCAGCGCCATACAGGCCAATCCTGAGCGATACCGGGCCGCATTGATGGGGAAGCTCTATTACATGCTCAAATGCGCTCCAGCGCACCTAGAACGCGATCTGGGGCTTTACGGCTGGGGTGATAAGCCTTGGGGGCAATCAACCCGCGTAATCGGCAAGCGGGCGGGCGTATCGCAGCGCCCATAAGGCGGCTTGGGTGTTGCAGGCGAACAGGCATGAGGCGAAGCGGCTTTGCGCCTCGCCGCCCCCAGCGGCGTGGCGCAATTCCGCGAAGCCATGCAGGCGTGGCCGCAACGCTCCAAGCCCATGGGGGGCGGCAATTCCCTGAAAGCAGGAAAACGTAAACCGGTAGCGATCCGCCGAATGATCGCTAACACAGTTTCTCGCCCGCGCGCGAGGGTTTGCCCCAGCCTGTTTCCCGTGGTGCCAAAAACGGCAACTTGCCTATTCATTTAGGAAAATCTTGGCGCGGTGTCCGGGTGCGACTAACACCGTTCCGATCAATCGGAGCCGCGCTTTGCACCTGTTTAACGCCAAGACCATCAAGCGATACGTTGACCACGCCGATGCACCTGATCCGGCCAAGGTGGAAGTCCTGCGCCAGTGGGCCAACACCATTTGCGACCGATCGATTGAGACCCAAAAAGAAACCGCGCTCCACGGCAAATTCAAGCGCGAGATCATGTGCGATGTGCTGGGCTATTCGGACTTCAACGAAAGCGGGCAATGGACCATCGAAGCCGAGGCGGCGATCGGCGGGGGCGCGGTGGACCTTGCGCTTGGCCATTTTGCTACGGGCGGCGAGCGCAAGATCATTGCCCCGTTCGAGCTAAAGGGCGCGAAGACTAAAGACCTAGACGCGATTATGCCGGGGCGGGCCAAAACCCCCGTTCAGCAGGCTTGGGAATATGCGGCGGACAACGTCGGCACAAAATGGGTGCTGGTGTCCAACTACCTTGAAATTCGCCTCTACGCCTATTCCGAGGGCCGCCAATTCCGCGAGGTGTTTGACCTCGCCAAGCTCACTGATCCGGCGGAATATCACCGGTTCATGTTGCTGCTATCGGCCGAAAACCTTCTGGGCGGGGGCACGCTTTCGCTGCTGGAGGAAAGCCGCCGCGAAGATCGGGACATTACCGCGCGCCTCTATGCTGATTACCGCAAGCTGCGCAGCGACCTTATCGGGGCGGTGCAGGCGGCGCGGCCAGAGGGCGATCCCCTTGAGGCGATCCGGCTGGGGCAAACCATCCTTGATCGGGTGCTTTTCACGGCCTTTGCCGAGGATAACGGCCTGTTGCCGGATAACAGCCTTCTGAGCGCCTTCGAAGCCAAGAACCCCTTCGCCCCCTTACCCGTCTGGGAGAACTTCAAGGGCCTGTTTCAAGCGATCGACAAGGGCAGCGAGGCGCTGAAAATCCCGCGTTACAACGGCGGCTTGTTCCAGCCGAACGCGGCAATCGATGCGCTCACCATCCCCGATGAGATTTGCGAGGGCTTCAAGCTGCTGGGCGGATATGACTTCGCCAGCGAAATTTCCGTTACCGTGCTGGGGCACATCTTCGAGCAATCGATTGCCGATGTGGAGCAGCTTCAGGCCGAGGCGCTGGGCGAAGCGCCCGTTGAAAAGAAGGCCAGCGCCACAAGCGGGCGGCGCAAGCGTGACGGCATTGTCTATACCCCCGACTACATCGCCCGCTTCATTGTCGATCAAACGCTGGGCACCCATTGCCGCGAGATTTTCGCCTCCATCCTGGGCGAATATGCCGCCAAGGGCGCAACTGCCGATGATGAGGAAATCAAATGGAAGTCCAAGGCGGCGGAAAAGCAGGCTTGGGCCGCTTACCGTGATCGCCTCACAAGCCTTCGCATAGTCGATCCCGCCTGCGGTTCGGGCGTGTTCCTCATTATGGCCTTCGATTACATGAAGGCCGAGCTGGTAAAGGTGAACGCCAAACTGGCCGAGCTGGAGGGCATGGGCATGGCTGGCAGCCTGCTGGACCCGGACAGCGAAATCCTCACGAACAACCTGTTCGGCGTGGACGTAAACAGCGAGAGCGTGGAAATCGCCAAGCTCAGCCTGTGGATCAAGACCGCGCGGCGCGGCAAGGTGCTGGACAGTCTGGACGCAAATATCCGCGTTGGTGACAGCCTCATCGAGGACAGCAGCTTTGCCTATCGCTCGCACGGCTTCGAGTGGAAAACCGCCTTCCCTGAGATTTTCGCCGAGGGAGGCTTCGATGTGGTGCTGGGCAACCCGCCCTTCGTGCGACAAGAATTGCTGAAGGATTTGAAGCCGTATCTTCAACGGCGGTTCGAGGTGTATCACGGCGTTGCCGACCTCTACGCCTATTTCTTCGAACGTGGCATTAAGTTGCTGAAGCCCGGGGGGCGGCTGGGCTACATCAGTAGCTCAACATTTTTTAAAACCGGATCTGGTGCACCCCTGCGCGAATTCCTTCGCCAACAAGCGACAATCGAAACTGTGATCGATTTTGGGGATCATCAGATTTTCCAAGGGGTAACGACGTATCCAGCGATCCTTACCTTCCGAGCGAGTGTGCCAGCGCAGGGGCATCTGCTGAGCTATTGGAAGGTTCGTGAATTGCCTTCGGGCAGTTTTGCAGATGCCTATGCAGAGGCAGCTCAATACTTTGCGCAATCGACCCTTGGGAATGGGTCATGGCAACTAGAAAGTGTTGCACTACAGGCGCTTCGTTTAAAGATCGTATCTAGCAAGCTTACTCTGCAAGAGGTCTATAGCTCTCCTTATCGTGGAGTTCTGACAGGACGGAACGAGGCCTTTGTAATTGATGGTGAGACACGAGACAGGCTGATCGCCCAAGATCCGAAATCGGAGGAGATTATCAAACCTTGGCTTGAAGGCTCAGCCATTCAAAAGTGGCATCTTCAACCGTCTGGAAGATGGCTGATCTTTGCAAGGCGGGGGATCAACATCGAATCTTATCCTGCCATTAAGGCGTTTCTTGAGCCTATGCGCCAAACGCTCGAACCTAGGCCAGAAGCTTGGACGCCCTCCGATGCTGCGCAAAAGTGGCCCGGCAGAAAATCTGGCTCTTATGAGTGGTATGAGATTCAGGATGTAATCGGCTATCATAAGGAATTTGCGAAGCCGAAAATTATATTCCGCGATATTTCATCATCTCCGACTTTTTTGATCGAGCAGTCCGGGCAATTTAACGACACCACTAGCTATTTCATCTCAGGTGGTGATCGTTTTTTGTTATCAATATTGAATTCAAATGTATTCTGGTTCTGGATCAAAGCTCAAACACCGATGGCCCGTGGCGGGTATTATCGCTTCAAGGCGCAGTATATCGAGCAAGTGCCCATTCCAGCCGCTAGTGATGTCCAAAAAGCTCAACTTGGCGAGCTTGCCGAAGCCGCACAGGCCTCAGCCGAACAGCGCTACAATCTGGAGCAATCGATCACTAGGCGCATTCCAGACCTTGCACCCGATCCGGCCAGCGCCAAGCTTTCCAACGCGCTCAAGGAATGGTGGGCCCTGCCCGATTTCGCCGCGTTCCAGCGGGAAGTGAAAAAGGCGCTGAAGGCCGATATTCCGCTCAAAGAGCGCAGCGAATGGGAAGACTGGATCACCACCACCCGCGCCGAGATAAACGCGCTCAGCGCCGAAATTTCGCGGCTGGAAGCCGAAATCAACGCCAAGGTCTATGGGCTGTTCAACCTCACCCAAGCCGAGATTGAACTGCTGGAGGCCAATATCTGAAAGAGGGTCGCGCCAATGAGTGTGAGTGACGAGTTTAGCCCAAAAACACTAAAGCCCAGCCGCAATGTGCCAGTGCGCTTCAAGGGGCGCATCATCGCGGAAACGCAATGGGATACGCGCGAAGGGTGCTGGATGCGTTACACCGTCTGGGAAACCAAAGGCGGTGCCTACATCGCGCAAATCGATGGCGATGTGCCCGGCAAACCCGACCAAGTCCATTGCACCGTGATTGTTGTTGAGCCGATTATTGATGAGGCCGGTGAGCGTGACGAAACCGCCATGCAAATTGCGGTGCTCAATGGCTTTGAGTGGCACGATCGCGCTAAGGCGTTGCTGAAGCGCGAACTCGGCTGGAGCCCTGTGCGCGAAGTCGATTAGAGCCGGGACCAGATTGCACACCATGCCGAAAATGGACCGCACTGCGCTTTGGGATACTGCCTTAGTGTGATAATACACCCCAATGGGCGGATACGGTTCAGGACAGCGCTATGGCAGGCCAACCGCCGATGAATCCCGGCGCGTCGATCTGGCATGGATGATCCGAAAAGGGCTTGCCCTTCCCGGCACGCTGCGCGGCGGGCAGTTGAGCTGGTCGCGCGGCGATCAACCGGCGGGGCGCGTGGGCTATACCTGCGACATGATCGATCCCGACAATGCCAAGCTGGTGCTGCACTACACCATCACCGATCGCGAAAGCGGCGAGGTGCGTGACTTCACCCAGCGCATTGGCCTTAGCTACACCCAGCCGCATTATGGCGGCAAACGCTGGTGGATGCATTGCCCCGTCAATGGCGCGCGCGTGGGCAAGCTCTACATGCCGCCGGGTGCCGAGGCGTTCGCCAGCCGCACCGCTTGGCGCTTGGGCTATCAGTCGCAACGGGCCTCGCCCCGCGATGCCGCCTTTGACCGTCTGTTCCGGCTTCAGAAGAAACTGGGATGCCCGCAAGGCTGGGAAATGCCGATACGCCGCCCCAAGGGGATGCACCGCCGCACCTATGAGCGGCTAGAGAATGAATACTGGTATCTCGATGCGGTTTGCGCGGCGGAAATGATGAAAGTGATCGGGCTTTTGCGCGGGTCGCCGTTGGAGAATTTTCGGGGGTAAATCGCGCGGCTGGGGGCACTTTTGGGGGCACTTCTGCGCACGCTTGAAAAATAATCACATAATATCAATGCCATAAGGTGCTAATGTGGGTCACGTAAGCGCACCACCTTCCCATATGCACCCGCCCGGGGAAATGATCGGGCTGCGGTAGGGTCTGGCCTCACGCTAATCTGAAGCAAGCGCTTGTGCCGGGGCAGGCCCACGTTCTGGCGCGCCTGCTCAGGCCTGATCTGCCGGGTGCAAATGTTCCGGAAGGTCGATGAGTTCCTCCAGAAACAGCGCGATCAGGGCCGAGTGCGAATCTACCCCTGCCTTGGAATAAACCCGCGCAAGCTGGGCGCGCACTGTTCCTGCTGCCGAGCCGCGCAGGCGGGCGATTTCGCTCACGTCGCAGCCCTTCAGAGCGAACAAGGCAACATCCGACTCTGCCGGGGTAAGCCGCCATGCGCCGAACCGCATCCGGATCAGTTCGGACAAGGCGCCCTGCGCTGCGGCGACCGCGGCTTCATCGCGGCGGGCAGCGGCGATATACTCGCGCGCCTGAAACGCTCCCAGAACCACGGCAACCAGCAGGCCGAAGACCGCGAAAGCCTCAGTCGCGAGATGCAGGCCGAGGCCCTCGGCAGCGAGGTCTCCCACCACATCCAC
>Ga0209278_1001830_pt1 | contig 12443 bp, 7 predicted proteins | sample JI81BgreenDNA_FD_187504 | JGI IMG/M metagenome (GOLD analysis project Ga0209278, IMG submission 187504) | Wastewater effluent complex algal communities from Wisconsin, to seasonally profile nutrient transformation and Carbon sequestration -... | ecosystem: Engineered > WWTP > Effluent > Algae... | reverse complement strand
CCGAGAAGATTTCATTCAAACAAGACACCAACTCCGCCGCCTGAATTTGGGAAGCCCATTCCGTAAAGCCCACAATGTCCGCAAACAGCACCGTCGCCGACTCAAACCGATCGGCCATCGCCGTTTGCTGCATCTTCAAGCGTTGGGCAATCTTCTGGGGCAAAATATTCAATAACAACTGCTCCGACTGCTGCCGTTGTTGTCGCAATTCCAGGTCGGTTTTGCGCCGTTCTGTAATTTCTTGAACCAGCCCTTCAAAGTACAGAAACACACCGTTGGAATCGTAAACACTGCGCACACTTTCGGAGATCCAAATGCGTGTTCGATCCTTGCGGTACACTTCCGATTCAAAATTAGAAACCTCGCCATATTGCGCCATATAGGCCAGGAATTCTTCGCGCCGGTGCGATCGCACGTAGAGCTGCTGGCCAATATCGCCAATCAGCTCCATCATCTCCGCTGGCGATTCATAGCCATAAATGCGCGCCAGGGTCGGATTGACACTAATGAACTGCCCTTCCCAGGTGGCCTGAAAAATTCCTTCGAGGGCATTTTCAAAAATACTGCGATACTTTTCTTCCGCTTGCTGGAGTGCGTCGGCCGCCAACTTGCGATCGGTAATGTCATCCAACACTCCCAGCACACCGATCACGTCCCCATTTTCGTCCCGAATGGGCACACGGTAACAGTCCAGCCAAATCGGATGTCCATCGCGATTATGGCGATATTTTCGCAAAACCTGATGGGAAATTGGTGTATTGGTTTCGATCACCCGGCGATCCTGGGCGCGGAATTGCTCGGCGATCATCGGGTCTTCAATTAAGTCTCGATCGGTCTTGCCAATCACACTTTCGGGATCACCCACCCCGGAGGCTTCCGCCCAACTGCGATTGCAGCCCAAAAAGACTAAATCGGCATTTTTCCAAAAAATTTGCTGCGGAATATTATCCAGAATGATCCGTAAATATTGCTTCTGTTCCCGCAGAATTTGTTCTGTTTTCTCGCGTTCTGCAATTTCTGCTAGCAACCGTTGGTTTTGTTCTGCAACCAGTTGGGTGGCCTTGCGAATTTTGAGGTGTGTTCTGACCCGCACCAACACTTCTTCTAGGGCAAAGGGTTTAATTAAATAGTCCACCCCACCCACTTTAAACGCCTGAATTTTATCGAGACTGCCATCCGAGGTGCTCGTAAAAATAATCGGAATGTCGCACGTGTGGGGATCGGCTTTGAATTGCTCGCACAGGGTAAAACCACTGAGATCGGGCAAATAGACATCCAATAAAATGAGGTCTAAGTGATGTTCGCAGACTAGCGCCATCGCCTCACTGGCGTTAGCAGCTAATATTGTGTGATAGCCCGCATCCGTGAGCAGGCGATCGAGCACGGCGCGGTTATCTTCCCGATCGTCAATCACCAGCACACTGGAGCGGGCCACAGACCAGTCTGGACTGAGGGAAAGATACTCATCGTCGCCAGAAACGATCTCGGCAGGAGGGTCGATCGGAAAAATCACAAGGCTCTCCTCAAGGTTTGAGGCGCACGTGGGGTCGAATTGGGGCAGACTACCATCATCTTATCGCTGACAGCGATCGCCTCCCATCGCTAGATTCCGCAAAACTACGGTTAATCAAACAAGGCATTTTGCTTAGGTAGAATAACAGTACCCTGACTGTAAATCTGTGATCGAGGACAGATTAGAGTCTGGTTTGTGGAAGCGCGAATCATAACAACCGCGCCATGACCTAGTTGCAATTTGAGTAGCAATTAATACCTGCCCATGGGTTGTACGATCGCCAAAGGTCACGAAATACACCTAAATTGATCTTGGCATCGATCCTGAAATCAATTTGGCATTGATATTGGCATTGATCCGGAGGGCGCTAGAGCGTGTCATCAGATGCGTTGAAACCCTGATTCCACCGCAACCCGATCGTCGCTACAAGGGGCTTGAGGGATGTTGTCTGCGCCATGACCGCAGGGGCGAGGTCTCCCCACTCTGGCTCGCCCGATCGCAAAACCCTGGCCATCACCGGGAATATCAGGCACTGGGTTTGACCGGGATCGCAGGGCTGGGAGACCTCGCCCCCACGATGGATCGGTTGAGAAAACGAGATCATCGGGGTTCTGGGCTAACTTAATGACAGAACCGAGGCCCCTCGTGACGATGATTGGTGCCAGGAAAATCAAGGATCGTAGCAACGATTCCATCAAACCGATCGCAGCCCCTTGGCTCCGCCCAAGTCTGTCTAATTCCAAGTTATGCGTCCTACTCGATCTGGTCAATTTTCGGTTAAGTAATTAACGACGAAAATGCCCCGGTCGCACCCTGGATTCATACCAGCAATCCCGCTAAAAGCCATACAATGCAAGCGGTTGACTGGTTTTGCGTTCGATTGCTTAGTTTTGTCCAGCTCAATCGTGTTTATTTGTTCAATAGTGTGTTTCGCGGTGGCGAATGGGTATGACTCAAAATTCTCCGAATGCTCCGATTCCTGTGGTGGTGGTGGGCGCGGCTGGCAAGATGGGGCGCGAAGTGGTGAAAGCGGTGGCGGCGGCTCCGGATATGACCCTGATTGGGGCGGTCGATCGCGCGCCGGAGCTGGTGGGCCAGGATGTGGGCGAGGTGGTGGGCTGCGGGCCGCTGGAAGTGCCGATTTTGGATCAACTGGAAGCGACGCTGGCGATGGCGGCCCAGGAACGGCGACCCGGCGTGATGGTGGATTTTACGCACCCGAGTTCGGTCTATGAGAATGCACGATCGGCGATCGCCTACGGGATTCGCCCCGCGATCGGCACCACGGGCCTGAGCGATCAACAGGTGCGCGATCTGGCGGAGTTTGCCGACAAGGCCAGCACCGGCTGTGCGATCATCCCCAACTTCTCGATCGGGATGGTGTTGCTCCAACAGGCGGCGGTGCAAGCCTCCCAATATTTCGACCATGTGGAAATTATTGAGCTGCACCACAACCAAAAGGCCGATGCGCCCAGTGGCACGGCCCTGCAAACGGTGCAACTGATGTCGGGCTTGGGCAAAACCTTTAACCCCGCCCAGGTCGAAGAGAAGGAACTGATTCCCGGCGCACGGGGCAGCATCGCCGGGGACAATATCAATGTCCACAGCGTGCGGCTGCCGGGCCTGATTGCGCACCAGGAGGTGATCTTCGGTGCGCCGGGCCAGATTTATACCCTGCGGCACGACACGAGCGATCGCGCCTGCTATATGCCCGGTGTGTTGCTGACCATCCGCAAGTTGATGGATTTGAAATGCCTGGTCTACGGTCTCGAAAAGTTGCTGTAGCCGCCGAGTCGATGCGATTTGATGCGATTTGAGTCAATTCGACGCGATTCAATTCAATATCAACTTGATTTGATGCGATTTGAGTCAATTCGACGCGATTCAATTGGATTGGATTGGATTGGATTTGATGCGATTCAATTCGATTTGATTCAACTCGATGCGATTCAATCCAATTCGATGCGATTCAATTCGATTCGGTATCCTGAAGGGCGCGAGCCTTGCGCCCCGATTGGCCCCTCCCGTCCTAGACCCTCGGCTCCCGTCGCCCGTGACTGACCTATGCTGGTTCCGCTAACCCGTGAAGCCTTCGATCGCCTGATTCCCCCGATCGCCACCTACCCGCAATACCAGTTCTACTGGGGACAACCGACGGATTTTATTCGGCGGCTCGCCATTTCGGTGGTGGGGGTCGTCGTCGCTTGGCTATTCAGCTTGGCCACCGGCGAAGCCACCGGCCCCCTGTGGTTCATGATCGGTTTTGCGGCGGCGCTCTACTGGTTTTGGGCTCCGGTCTATCTGGCCAGCCTGCGCAACGGCAAAAGTCGCAAGCTAGGCTACTGCGGGTTTTGGGAGGGCAAAATTCTCGATGTGTATGTCACCGAGGAGCTGGTGGGCCAAGAGGAGACCGTGAACCCCCAGGGCGAATTGGTGATTGTGGAAAATCGCGAGCGCTGCATCAATCTGGAGGTGGGTGATGCGACGGGGTTTGAAACCCGGCTCCAGGCTCCGCTACGGCGCGATCACAAGGGACTGAAGCCGGGAATGCGGGCCCAAACGCTGATTTTGTCCGATCGCCCGGATTTGAGCCGGGTGTCGCAGGTGGCGGATTTTTATATTCCGGCGCGATCGCTCTGGGTCAGTGACTATCCGTTGCTGCAACGCGAGGCCTTTGAAGAGGTGAGCCGCGAACTGACGGATCCACCGCGCGATCGCCGATCGCCCCGACGCGATCGGCCGGCCCAGCCCGTGACTCCGGCTCCCGCCAGCGAGGGCCGCTTGGCCCGTCGGCCCGACCCTCGCGATCGGGCAATCACCCGTTATGATGCAAGCATTGATCGCGGGATCAACGCTGACTGGGCTGATCCCGACGATCCCAACTTCACGGATCCCGACTTCATCGATCCCGAGTTTGATCGTGATCCCCGGTTCGATCGCGCGGATTTTGACACCACTTTTGAAGATGAGGACAACTCAACCCGCGATCGCGATTCCCAGGCCGATCGCCGCCGCACGCCACCCCGCCCCAGGGACGATCGTCGCCCCGATGATCGCGATCGCAGACCCAAGCGCCCCGCCCCACGTCCCTAGGAGCCTCGTCGGCCATTCCCAAATAGGCCATTCCCAACGAGGTAATTCCCAAAATAGGCCATTCCCAAATAGGTAATTCCCAGAGATCGCTGACAGTCCAGCCAATTTGTCGCCTAGGGAATTGACGGAATTGGGCGTGCTTGATATTTCTGATGTCAGTCAACCTGATCTCAATGGCCTGATCTTAGTTTTCTGATCCCAATCGCTACGGCCCCAATCGCTACGATCCATTGACCATCCTGCTTCGACTATCCTGCGTGCATTAGCCCGTCGATTGATCAACCTGTGGAATCTCTACCTTTTCACGACCATCTCAGTGATGCGGCATTCCCTGGAGCGACTCTGTTTGGAGCACCGGGCTTTGTTCCGGGGGTGCTCGGTGGGGACTGGCTGGCTCCAGAAGCTCCCGCGATCGAGACGGCGGGCGATCGCCTTAGCGAGGTGACAGTCATGCCCGATCGCTCTCCCGATTGGCTGCTGCAACAATGGCTCGACCTCGGACTGCAACAGCTTGAGGCGGGTAACTATCCGGGGGCGATCGAAGCCTTTGAACGCGCCCTCGACATCGATCCTCAGTTAGCCCTAGCGCACCAGGGTCGGTTGATAGCCCTTGTGGGGGCCCAGGCCTATGCCGAAGCCTTGCCAGAATTAGAAGCGCTGTTGCGGCAGTTTCCCCACCAAATTGACCTTTGGGGCAACTATGGCCATGCCCTGGTCGGGATGGATCGCCACGAGGAAGCCTTGGCGGCCTATCGCCACATTTTGGCGATCGATCCCACCGTGGTGACGGCCTGGCTCGACAGCGGCCGAGTGTTGCAAGTGCTCGGGCGCTGGAGCGAGGCGACTGCCGCCTACGATCGCGCCTTGGAATTGCAGCCCAGCTATGGGCCCGCCTGGTTTGCCCGAGGGATGTTGCAAAAGAAGTTGGGCCAGCGCGCCCTGGCCCTGGAAGCCTTTGAGCGGGCCCTGGCGATCGATCCCTACTGCAAAGAAGCCTGGAATCATCGCGGCAATTTGCTGGAAGATTTGGGGCGAACGCTGGAGGCCCGCGAGGCCTACCAACGGGCGATCGACCTCGATCCCCGCTATGCCGAAGCCTGGAACAACCTGGGCATTGCCCTAGAAACGCAACAGGCCTACGCCGAGGCCCTGGAGGCGTTTCGCAAATCCCTGGAGAGTGATCCCTACAATCCCGATGTGTGGAATAACTGCGGGCTGGTTCTGGATAGCTTGGGACGGGTAGACGAGGCCGTGGGCGCGTTCGATCGATCCCTGGCCCTGACACAAAATAGTTATTGGAAAGCGTGGGCTAACCGGGGCTGCGCCCTTTGGCGGCTCCATGGCTACGCCGCAGCCCTCAAAAACTGGGATCAGGGCATCGAATCGCTCGATCCACAAGTGGCGGACTACGACCTCGGTTGCGGCATTTTGCACTACCACAAGGGCCGCGCCCACACGGAGGAAGGCCAGCGCCATGCCGACCCATTTCCCTACTTGCAAGAGGCGCGGCTTTGTTTTGAGCAAGCCTTGACGTTTCTCACGCCCGATCGCCACGCCAACTGGTATCTCGAAGCGGTGCAGGGGGCGATCGACACCGATCGGGCCCTGGGCAGAACCGACCAAGCCCAAGTCCTGATGCACACGGCGACGGAACTCCTGCGGCGCATGGTGCGCGAAACCGATTGCACGAGCGAGAAAGTCGCCCTGGCTGGTAAGTTGGCGAGTTTTTACCAAAATGGTGGCAAAGCTGGCTTGTAGCATCGGTAGGCCAAGTCTGGGTCGTCGGATTGTGGCCGGATGGTTGAATCAGGCAAATCCCCCGGAGCGATCGCCCGGCCCGTTTAATGACAGTCCCTTCAGAGCATTGCCATAATCGTTAGGCGAGGCGAATGATTCAATGAATTAGGGCTGTTGATGAAGACTGCTGTTGATGAAGACTGCTGTTGATTAAGACTATGGATTGAGGACTGACGAAACGGTCACAAGAGGCTTAGGGGCAACAGGAACGGCTGGGGGCAAGGGGTTTAAACCCCTTGTCTGCCACGCTTCCGCAACTGATTGATAGTGGAGCAACGAAACATGGGGATCGAGCAGCATCACGAAAAACTCCACAGGGATCGCCGCCCACGACTGATCAGGCTCGGCCGACTGACGTTGACCGCCCTCGCTGGTTTGGGGGGGTTGGCGATCGCCCCGATCGCCCACGCGGAGGATACGATTCCCTTCGGTGCGCCGCTACCAGGAACCCCGATCGCGCCGGTTCCCGATGCCAGCTCCCAAGAGCCACCCCCATCCACGCCCGCCCCGATCGAGGTGGAAGTGCTCGAAGCGCCGCGCCCGCCTGTCCCAGCGGCGAGTGATCCGAGTGGCTCCGGCTGGGTGGTGGAAGAGGGGGCCGGCCCTGCCGTTACCGTTGTTCAGGAACCGCCGGCCGCCACGGCGATCGCGCCTCAGCCGACAACTCCCAGCAGCTTTTTTGAGCCAGTGGTTCCCAGCCAAGGTCGCTATGCGGTCTATGCCCTGGGCGATAATTTGGGGCTGTTTGAGCAAGTGAAGCAACTGTCGCCAACGGCTGCGTTTGTCACCTATCGCGGTCAGACGGCGGTGCGGGCGGGGGTGTTTGACCGGCCGATCGATGCGGAAGCCCGCGTGCGCGAACTCAGCCAACGGGGCATCTCGGCGGAAATTGGCGACGCACCCGCAGACACCGGGGCGGCGGCGGCGATCGCCCCCCGCAGCAGTGGATCGTGGCAACCCGTGGCCAACCGACCCACCACTGGTGATCCCAGCGCAATCTTCGCCAACTTTGCAACACCCACCCCCGACATGGCCGCGCCATCGTCGGGCATGGCCCCCCTGCCCGTCGCGGGTCGGCGCTTGCCACCGCTGGGCAACACCAGTCGATCGCGCAGTTTGCCGGAGCCACCGCCAGCGCCGCTGGCCGCTGGCGGGTTTGATGCCACGAATTCGGGGAGCCAGATTGCACCGCCTAGCCCCAGTGCCAGCCCCAGTTTCCGGGCGGCGGCGATCGGGTCGGATCCCAGCACCAATGCCGCCCCCACCGGCGAAGCCTATTTTGTCCTAGTGACCGGTGATCCCACCGCCCTGCCCCAATTGATTAACCAACTCAGTGAGCTGGGGATTCCGGCTTCTAGTGTGTTTCCGAACGAGTCGGGAGGTGTGCGGATTGGCCCCTTTGCCGACAAAGCGATCGCCGAGCAGTGGCAATCGCGCTTGCGATCGGCCCGTTGGGTCACGGAAATCATGCAAAACGGCTGGGTGGTGGATAGCAGCAACCGCTAGAGGAGCATGGAAGCGGTTAGATAACCGTTGATGTTGATGAATCTTGCACGACGATCGCGCCTCTAGTCCTGAGGCGTGGGGGCTTCGCGCAGGGTCATGCCCGTGGCGCAGTAGCTTCGTAGCAACACCACCCGATCGAGCATGGCTGATCGGCGCTGGGCCACCGTGGTCGCCTGGCGTGCGGTGCGCAAAAAAGCCCCATCCATCTCCAACAAGCGCAATTGCTTATGGATTTCGACCTGGAGCGACTGTTCTAGCCCCGTCACCTCCGGGAGTTGAGCCACCGCTTGGCGCACGGCCACCAAGGCCGTCTGGATGTTCCCGATCGAATCGTCTACCGCTTCCAGCATCGATCGCATCGTTTCTAGGGCCACGTCCAAGGCGGCATATTCAGCGATCGCCCCATCTGCCTGCACTTCAGCCCAGTTTGTCGGTTGCTCGGACATCGCCAGCCAGCCCCACTCGTTACGATCGGGTAATATATAAAAACATTGCTCCAAAGTGCATGAAAGTCAAAAGAGTTTAGTAGAATCTATTACGTTTAACAAAAAATTTTCAAAGGTTAGGCTGTCAATAAACCACCGCCTAAACTTCAACAATACTTAGAAGATCTGGTCGAAGCATGACAGAAACCGACTTTCTAAGCTAGACATAATTACATCGTTCTCTCAATTCAAACTTTTTTTAGCAACAACGGACTCAATCGCCGCACGGGCCATCAGAGTCCCCAATTGTTGTCTTCATTTGTCAGCCCCAGACCTAAGCCGAGGTTCATCAACCAGGAATTGTCAGCTTCGGCTCCTCAACTGACCGTTGATGGGTTGTGATCAAGCGTTGCGATCAAGCCTTGGCAAACAGCGTCCCGATCGCCACCGATATCTCACAATTCCTGGTTATTCGCACCGAAGGCTTATATGGGTTGCTCGATCTAATTGTTCGATTTGTTGCCCGATCTGATTGCCCAATCGCCCAACTCGATCGCCCAGCTCGATCCACATCTCTCACACCAATTATTCACCCTCACTCTCGCAATCTCAACTCCTATGGTTGTTGCCGTTTCCCATCAATACTCACCCCTTGATGACTATCCCAGCCTATCTCTACCCACCTGGCTCAGTCAGTGTTTAATTGAAGATTTTCACAGCCCTCATACGGGCGACATTGCAACGGGCAGTGGGCTAATTTGTCGGGCCTTTCAGTTTGCCTACGATCTCCACCAAGAGCAATATCGAGCTTCGGGTGAACCCTACATTGCGCACCCGGTTGCCGTTGCGGGGTTACTGCGAGAACTGGGGGGCAGCCCATCGATGATTGCCGCCGGTTTTCTGCATGATATTGTCGAGGATACGGATGTCACCCTTGAGGATCTCGAAGCCAAATTTGGTGCAGAAGTCCGGTTTTTGGTTGAAGGAGTTACAAAACTTTCAAAGTTTAATTTTTCGAGCAAAAAAGAACAGCAAGCCGAAAACTTTCGCCGCATGTTCCTGGCCATGGCGAAGGACATTCGTGTGATTGTGGTGAAGTTGGCCGATCGCCTACACAACATGCGCACCCTGGAGCATTTGGCTCCCGAAAAACAGCGGCGAATCGCCCAGGAAACGATGGATATTTTTGCGCCTCTGGCTAACCGGCTGGGGATTGGTCGTTTCAAGTGGGAACTGGAGGATTTGTCGTTTAAGTATCTGCAACCGGATGCCTATCGAGAAATCCAAGATTTGGTGGCGGAAAAACGCACGGATCGAGAAGCCCGGCTCGATCGCGTCTTGCAAATTCTGCGCGATCGCCTCAATTTACTGGGTATTCACAACTCAGAAACCAGTGGTCGCCCCAAACATCTCTATGGCATCTATCAAAAGATGCAGCGCCAAAACAAGAGTTTTTGGGAAATCTATGACATCGCCGCAGTGCGTGTCATCGTGCAATCTGTGGATGAATGCTATCGCGCCTTGGCCGTGGTGCATGATGAATTTCGACCAATTCCGGGTCGGTTTAAAGACTATATTGGGCTGCCAAAACCCAACCGCTATCAGTCTTTGCACACGTCAGTGATTGGTTTGACAGGTCGCCCCCTTGAGGTGCAAATCCGCACAGAAGAAATGCACCAGGTGGCTGAATACGGGATTGCGGCTCACTGGAAATATAAGGAAACGGGTGGCAGCAATTTAGCCGCAAGTACTGATGATGAAAAATTCATTTGGCTGCGGCAACTTTTGGAGTGGCAGAGCGATCTGAAGGATGCCCATGAGTATCTAGAAAGTGTCAAGAAAAATCTCTTTGAAGATGAGATTTATGTGTTTACGCCCAAGGGGGATGTGATTGCCCTCAGCAAACACGCAACGCCGATCGATTTTGCCTATCACATCCATACGGAGGTGGGAAATCACTGCGCAGGAGCTTTGGTGAATCGACGGATGGTGACGCTGGATACGGGGTTGCAAAACGGCGACATCATCGAGATTATTACGCAGAAGAATGCGCACCCCAGTTTGGATTGGTTGAACTTTTCGGTGACGGCGACGGCACGCAACCGAATTCGTCAGTGGTATAAGCGATCGCGCCGGGAGGAAAACCTCAGTCGTGGTCGCGATTTATTAGAAAAGGAACTGGGTAAACAAGGGTTTGAAAGCTTCTTAAAATCGAATCCGATGCAAGTGGTGGCGGAGCGCTGCAACTATCACAGTGTGGATGATGCATTGGCGGCGTTGGGCTATGGCGAAATTACGCTGAATATGTTGCTGGGTCGGATTCGGGAGGTGGTGAAAACGACCCAGCCGGCCCAGGATGAGCCGATCGCCCCGTCGCCAAGTCCGCGCCCTAGTCCCAGCCATGGGCGCAGCCGGTTGTCGCCGATTCTGGGCGTGGAGGGGCTGTTGCATCACATGGCCGGTTGTTGTCATGCGGTGCCGGGTGAGCCGATCGTCGGGGTTGTGACGCGCAGCAGCCGGGGATTGGCGATTCACCGCCAGGATTGCAGCAATTTGGCGACGGTGCCGGGCGATCGACTCGTGCCCGTGGGTTGGAATCCGGAGGTGATTAATGGCAACCGACAGCCGACTTATCCGGTGGAAATTCGGGTGGAAACGATCGATCGGGTGGGTGTGCTGAAGGATATTTTGACGCGCTTAGCAGACTCGAATGTGAATGTGAATCGTGCGGCGGTGAAGACGCGCCCGGGTGAAACGGCGATGATCACGTTGGGGATCGATATTTGCGATCGCACGCAGCTCGATCGGGTCTTTACGCACATTCGTAAAATGACCGATGTGATCGATCTCCAGCGCGTTTTCCAAACCGGTGACTAGCCTCGGTTGTGAACAGGTTCGGGTAGGCGGGCGCACCACGGTGCGCCCTTCCCAAAAATGCTTCCGATCGGCATTCGAGGTTATTTAATCTTGGGGTATCCTGCCGGGTCAGTTGCCAACAACTGGTCAAGCAATTAATGCCTATTAATGCCTAATGAACCTTTAGGAGCGGCGCTGGAATCGCACGCGCAAGCCATCCCGAGGTCGCGGTGAGGGGATTAATTTCAAACTCAAATCTTGCTCGGGAAGTAGTTGCCAATCGTAGCGTTGAAGCAGGCGTGCTGCTAGCAATCGAATTTCCAAACGGGCGAATTCTTTGCCTAGACATTCACGCATCCCGCCACCGAATGGCACATAACCAAACATCGGATCTTTCACTCCCGCTCGATCGGGATCCCAGCGATCGGGATCGAAGCGATCGGCGTTGGGATAGAGGCTTTCCTCCTTGTGGGTGCGATGAATTTGCGACAGCACCAGCCATCCTTCTGGAATATCGTAACCACCGTAGTGGGTGGGAGCGATTGTGGTGCGAAAAAGACCGCCGACCGGCGTAATAAACCGCAGGACTTCTCGCAATGTCCAGTCGAGATAAGTCATGGAATCCAGATCGGCTGTGGTTAGGGGGCGATCGGGATCAAAAGCCCCTTGCTCGGCCCGCAGGCGATCGAGCACCTCCGGGTGTTGGGCTGTTAGCAAACAAAATGAAGTTAGCGAAGAGGTTAATGTTTCGTGCCCCGCAAACATCAACACCAAAATTTGATCTTGCAACTCTTCAACCGATAGTGAATGGCCATCTTCATCCCGCGCGGCCATTAATAATGACAGGGCATCTTGGGGCTGATGATTCGTTGCTTGATCAGTTGTTTTTAGATCGGTTATTGCTAGATTAGCCGTTGTTTGATCAGCCCGATCGAGCCGATTTTGCACCATGACGGCAATATCTTGCAAAATGTGTTGACGAGCCTGCCAAGCCCGCCCAAATTTTGTCCAGGGCAAATTTAGGGCGATCGAAAATAGCCCTTCCGACCAGGTTTCAAACCACTGACCCAGGGGCCGCTCAGACGCGCGATCGACATTCACCAAAAACTTACAAGCCGTATCAAACGTATAGGCCCGTAGCTCCGGATACCAGGCAAATTCACCCAGTTGCACCCATCGCTCACAATAGTCCCGGGTAATTGCGTCCATTTTGTCTAAATAGCCCGCCAAAACCCTTGCCCCAAACGCCTTCG
>Ga0209278_1001829_pt1 | contig 12443 bp, 8 predicted proteins | sample JI81BgreenDNA_FD_187504 | JGI IMG/M metagenome (GOLD analysis project Ga0209278, IMG submission 187504) | Wastewater effluent complex algal communities from Wisconsin, to seasonally profile nutrient transformation and Carbon sequestration -... | ecosystem: Engineered > WWTP > Effluent > Algae... | reverse complement strand
TTGGGAACCTTGGAGAAGTCCGATCGCCCTTTGCATGAGTTGAATTTCCCAGCGTCCGAGCTCAGCATACACAAAAATGTGCATCAAACCGCCCGCCGCCAACTTCGCCGCCAGGGCTTGAATGCCCCGGATCGGATCGGGTAAATGGTGCAGCACACCCACGCAGTTGATCAAATCAAACTCGCCCTCTAACTCGGCGGCATCGTACAGGCTGAGGTGGCGGAAATCTGCTTCGCGCGCTCCCGATCGCCGACAGCGTTCTTGTGCTACCTTCAAAGCACCCGCACTCAGGTCGATCGCCGTCACCGAAGCTTCGGGATTGAGGTGAATCAGATAATCGGTACTCGAACCCGTGCCGCAGCCAGCATCTAAAATCCGAACATCTAGTTTTGGCGGCTTTTGGCCAGTGCAAAAATTGTAAGCATCAGGCCAACTCCAGCGCCAGTTGTAGCCTGGGGGCGGTTCATCTGACAAAGGATCGGGCGGGAAAGGGAAAGTATCGTAAAGCCGCCGCACGGCAGCACTGATATCGGGTGTAGTATCCATAGGTGACATTTGTTGGGCTTGGGGATTCGGGATTGGACTGACAACTGACCGCTGACCACTGACCGACAGCAATTTGATCCGCGCCCCCCGGATTTATCGGTGGGGTCGATTCTTCAATCTAAAATCTAAAATCTAAAATCTAAAATCGGTTGACAGCTTCTGCGTAATAAAACTTATCATTTTTTCTCATATAAGCTCTCTTAAATCTATACAATAAATCTCGACAGGCTTTTTAACAAACGAGGACTGTCAATAGCCCACCGCTGAACTGTCGGGTAAAGCGGAGGCGTCTTTCAAAAGAGCAACAGGTCTCGAAACAGGCAGAAGAAAATTTTTGATTTTCTTTTCCTTTAATTCAAGGCACTGGCTGCAATCGCCCAAAGGCAACTCTCCTGCCGAGTCTTTTTTTCCACGGGTATACCGACGGATCGCAGCGGAGGGAGTACCCCGTGCCTGCCTTCGGATCGGACATTTACCCGCAGGCAGAAAGATGAAACCAAAACATTTTAATCTAAGAAAGTAAGCGCGCCCGAACCTCGTGACAGGTAAAGGCAAAAAGTAAACAAAGCAAAAATACCTACTTTGACCTGCATGAGAAGGCAAGGTTAGTCTGGTTAAATGCTGCAACGATTTAGATAGGGAGCGAAAGAGTCTAATGACTGTAAAAGCAAGTGGTGGAAGCTCGGTTGCGCGTCCGCAACTATATCAAACTGTACCGGTCGCAACAATTTCGCAAGCAGAACAGCAAGACCGCTTTCTACAGCGGGGCGAACTCAGCGAACTGGCAAGTTATTTCAGTTCCGGGGCTCTTCGGATCGATATCTCTGCGACGCTGACCCAAAACTCGGAACTGATAGTATCCCGCGCAGCTAACCGGATTTTTACCGGCGGTTCCCCGCTGGCATTTTTGGAAAGACCACAAGAACCTGCGATGGCTGTAGCAGGGGCGGCACGTGGCGGTTCGGCGAATGTCTCTGAAGGCATGAAACTGGGAAATGTCACCTACGTAGAAAGCCGCTCTGGCGGCAACGGCGGTGGCGGCGGCGGATTCTTGGGGCTAGGAAATCTATTTTCTGGCAACGGTGGCGGCTACAGCGGCCCAATCCCAGCAGGATTTCAGCCGATCAATGTCTCGCGCTACGGCCCGGGCAACATGACCAAATCTCTGCGGGACTTGAGCTGGTTTTTGCGTTACATCACCTACGCAATTGTCGCTGGCGACCCGAATATTATTTCGGTGAACGTGCGCGGATTGCGGGAAATCATCGAAAATGCTTGCTCTTCGGCGGCCACAATTGTGGCAATGCAGGAAATGAAGGCAGCATCTTTGGGCTATTTCCGAAACAATGCAGAGGCTAGTGCGATCGTCGGACAGTATTTCGACGTAGCAATTACCGAATTCAAAGCTCCCACACCTTCAGACAAGGTGCGGCAGCGCGAAAGCAACGACCAGCAAGGGCTGCAACTGCCTCAGATTTACTTCAACGCAGCCGAGCGCCGATCGAAATTCGTCATGAAAACCGGTCTGTCTTCGGCCGAAAAGATAGAAGTAGTCAAAGCAGCTTACCGCCAAGTATTCGAGCGCGATATTACCCGCGCATACAGCCAAAGCATTTCTGACTTGGAATCCAAGGTCAAAAATGGCGAAATCTCGATGAAAGAGTTTATTCGCCGCCTTGGCAAATCTCCTCTGTACCGTCAGCAATTCTACGAGCCGTTTGTCAACAGCCGCGCTGTAGAACTTGCCGCCCGCCACTTCTTGGGCCGCGGTTTGAGCTCGCGGGAGGAATTTAGCAAGTATTTTGCGATCGTCAGCAAAGGCGGCCTGCCAGCCCTCGTAGACGCGATGGTTTATTCCCAGGAGTATTCCGACTACTTCGGCGAAGAAACAGTGCCTTACCTGCGCGGTTTGGGCCAAGAAGCTCAGGAGTGTCGCAACTGGGGCCCGCAAATTGATTTGTTCAATTTCAGCGCTCCGTTCCGCAAGGTTCCTCAGTTCATCACCTTGTTTGCTGGCTACACCCAGCCTCTGCCAGACCAGCACGTTTACGGTGTTGGCAATGACCCCTTAGAAATTCAGTTCGGCGCGATTTTCCCGAAAGAAACTCGCAACCCCAAGAGCCGTCCAGCTCCCTTCGGCAAAGACACTCGCCGTATCCTGATCCGTCAAGGTGCGGGGATTGACAATCAGTTGAGCAATCCGGCGGCTCGCGGTGCTGCTCCTGGTTCTCTGGGCCCCAAGGTCTTTAAATTAGACCAGTTACCGAGCAACTATGTTGCTTCCAAGAAAACTGCCCGCGGTGTCTCCAGCAGCTACAGCAATTCTTCCAGTGTCAAATATACCGAAAGTTCCACCCAAGCGGTGATTCGGGCTGCTTACCTGCAAGTGTTTGGTCGCGATGTGTTCGACGGGCAGCGCCAAAAGGTAGCGGAAATTAAGCTGGAAAACGGCGAGATTCCGATGCGCGAGTTTATTCGGATGTTGGCGAAGTCTGATGTGTTCCGCAATATGTACTGGAGCAAGCTCTACGTTTGTAAGGCGATCGAGTACATTCACCGCCGACTCCTGGGACGCCCTACCTACGGCCGTCAGGAAATGAACGCTTACTTTGACATTTGCGCCAAGAAGGGTTTCTACGCGCTAGTCGATAGCATCATGGACAGCATGGAGTACAACGAAGCTTTCGGGGAAGATACAGTGCCCTACGAGCGCTATGTGACTCCCGGTGGTTTGTCGATGCGGACGATGCGATCGGGTTCCATCGCTGAGCAAAATTTCCAAGCTCAGACGCCCGAAACTCCTCGGTTTATTGAACTGGGTACAGCAGGCAACCGAGGCGATATCGAGTTGCAAAGTCGGATTGCTCAAGGTGTTAGCAAGCGGCGCGAACAAACTAAGATGTTCAAGCTGACGACAACTTCGGACAAAGTAGCTTTGAAAACTTTAATTCAAGCTGCTTACCGTCAAATTTTTGAACGCGATTTAAACCCCTACGTTGTGAAGAATGAATTCACGGCGCTCGAAAGCAAACTGGGCAACAATGAAATCAATCTCAAGGAGTTCATTGAGGCTTTGGGCTGCTCGTCGCTGTACATCAAACAGTTCTACGCACCTTATCCCAATACTAAGGTAATTGAGTTGGGTACGAAGCACTTCTTGGGCCGTGCTCCTCGCAATCAAGCGGAGATTCGGACTTATAACCAAATCTTGGCAAGTAAAGGGATTAAGGGCTTTATCAACGCGATGTTGAACAGCGTTGAATATGCTGAGGCTTTTGGTGAGGATACTGTTCCTTACCGCCGCTTCCCGACTCTACCTGCTGCTAATTTCCCGAATACTGAAAGACTGTACAACCAGTTGACTAAGCAGAATGGTGAAATTGTGGTTCCGAGTTTTGAGCCTGTGGCTGCGATCGACAGAAGCTAACAACAAACTGCAAGAAAGTTGATTTTGTAGGTTGACAAAAATCCCTCGCTATGGTAATGCTGTAGCGGGGGATTTTTGGTAATGTTACGCTGTTGATCGATCGGCGAGTCCCATAGTCCGACAGGGATTGAACTCCCTGTGTCCTAGCTAAAGTCCTTGCTATGAGGACTGAGGTGGGCGATCGTTTGATTTGGCGTTTCAGTCGGTTTTAACTGATATCTTGCACCATTCTCAATTAGCCCTAGGGGCGGGTTCGCCAACAGCCTTAAAGCTTGCAAATAGGTTCTATAAACCCGCCCGACCCCACGAAAAATCCTCTTATTGATATTGCTGCAAGATGTCAGTTAAAACCGACTTTAACTCTCTCGACGGGGATTTCTATCACTGCTAGGACTCAAAGCAAAACCCGATCGCCCCAAAAGTGCGATCGGGGTCGATCGATGAGTCCGAGAGTCCGACAGGGATTGAAATCCCTGTCTCATAGCTGAAGTCCACTTAAGTGGACTAAATTGAACCACAGTTTGATGAGACTGAGAAATTTGATAACGGGCAGGCAAGCGTGAGAAATGGTTGGCAATTCAGTATGGTCTCTGACCACGAATTTCTTGATGGTACCCGCCACGTGATTTATCCGTGGAATCAACCCAAAATCGAAAATCGAAAATCCTCAAGAAAGAGCATTTATCCGTGGGGTCGCCTCTAAAATCTAAAATCTAAAATCTAAAATCGATTGACTGTACTGAGTATATTTAGGATTTGAATAATTAAACTAACTGCCACTCAAGAATACCAAACTACAAAGTATAGGACGAAAAGAATATGGGTTTGTCGATCTAAGCTGTTGTGCATTTAATTTGTATGTTAACGGCGGGCTTTCGGGCCCAAGCCCTACTTCCCACAAGAGAAAAAATTTATTTTACTATGCAATTTAAATGCGGATTAGCTTATTGATTTCGCTAATCTTAGGATTATTAATTACAGCCATGATTAATCGGTTAATGGCGATATAGCAACCGCCTTGGCGGTTTCTATACTAGCGTGTTTTTTTATTCAAACTGACAACAAGTATTTTTTGTATCGGAGGCGGAATATGGATAATTTATCGGACAATTCAGCATAGAAAACACAATATATTGGTTTATGAAGTCGGGGCGGAAACTTGCACCCGCCCTTTAGATATTCGGTTAACCGTACTCAAATAGCCACTTTAACGCGAGAACATTACCGCCCACTCTTCGTCGTTGATTTCAATATACAAAATTGCGATCGGCACAGACAGATCCATTACCTAGTTATCGGGCATTAGTGATTTCCCTTCATTCCCTATAGGCAAAAATTAGGTATAATTGGTTAGCGCGTATTATGATAAAAGTTTAAAAAAAGAAGGACCAGGGAGGGAAGAACCCAAACGCGATAGTGATGAGTCATTACCCATCTAAAATCTAAAATCTAAAATCTAAAATCTAAATTTGTATGAGCTACATCAAGATATTGACCGCAAAATAAAACAGCACAATAAACGGGCCACTTGTTCTGATTAGTAAAGTAGCGAAATGAATAAGGTATTAGGGCATAATGTTGTGAAAGATGGAACAGGGTATGGAACTAAATTTACAGAAATTTTATAGCGCCTGCAATCCCAGCTACACCCTGGCAGTAGCAAATCAACAAGACCGACAATACTATATCGATTTCTCTTCAGTGCGGGGCGGCACGATCGTAGAACAATTGGAGCGCACCATCAGCCGTCTGTCCCCCGATTCACCTACCTGTCAATTATTCACCGGTCACATCGGCTCTGGTAAATCAACTGAATTGCTGCGGCTACAAGCTCAATTGCAGCAACAAGGATTTCATGTTGTTTATTTTGAGTCGAGTAAAGACTTAGACATGGCAGATGTAGATATCACTGACATTTTATTGAGCGTTGCTCGTCAGGTGAGCGAAAGTATCGAGAAAATGAAAATCAAGCTGCAACCGACGGGTTTTAAAGCTTTGCTCAAAGGGGTTGCTGATGTTTTTCAAACTCAAATAGACTTGAGTGCTGAAGCTAATGTCCCTGGTTTTGGGGAAATAAATGCCAGCACGGAGGGAGAATTTTCTCTGTCTTTGGGAATTGGGAAAATTACTGCTAAGGCGAAAGATGCTCCGAATCTGCGATCGGAGTTAAGGCAATATTTGGAGCCGCGAACTAACGTAATTTTAGATGCACTGAATAAGGAGTTGCTGGAACCGGCTAACCAAGAACTGAAACGCCAGGGAAAACAGGGACTTGTGGTAATTATCGACAATCTCGATCGCATACACCTGTGCGCGAAACCGACGGGGCGACTGCAGCCGGAATACCTGTTTGTCGATCGCGGCGAACAATTGGCAAGACTAAATTGCCACGTCGTGTATACAATTCCTTTGGTGCTGATTTTCTCTAACGATTTGGGCCAGTTGACCAATCGATTTGGGGTAGATCCGAAGGTTTTGCCGATGGTGCCGGTGCAGTTTAGCGATGGTTCTGAGTGTTCTGAGGGTGTGGAATTGCTGCGGCAAATGGTTCTGGCGCGGGCTTTTCCAACGGTGCATCCTTCACAGCGCTATGCTTTGGTGGGCAAAGTTTTCGACTCTGCGGAAACTCTCGATCGCCTGTGTCGAGTCAGCGGCGGTCATGTCCGCAATTTGCTGCAACTACTGTATGGCTGTCTGCAGAAACAAGACCCTCCTCTGTCGCGGGAAACTTTGGAAAATGTGATCGTCCAGCGCCGCCACCAGCTTACTTTGGCGATCGAACCTGATGAGTGGCAATTGCTGCGCCAAGTATCCGTTACCAAAACTGTGAACGGGGAAACTAAATACCAAATATTGCTGCGGAGTCTCTGGGTTTTTGAATACCGTTACGGCGAAGATTATTGGTTTGATGTCAATCCGATTTTGGCTGACGCCAAAGAGTTTCGGGAAACAGTTGAGAGTTGAGAGTTGACAGTTGACAGTTGATGGTTGAGAGTTGATGGTTGATGGTTCATGGTTGAGAGTTATCTCCGCCTAATCATAAACAGTCAACAGTCAACTAACAAAAATGATTAAAGGCACGACTAAACTGTTGGGAGTAATTGGTCATCCCGTCGAACATTCTTTGTCGCCGGCGATGCACAATGCTGCTATTTCCCACTTGGGAGTCGATTTTGTTTACTTGCCGTTTCCGGTAAAACCAGGGGATTTAAAAGCTGCTCTTGCAGGATTTGCGGCGATCGGCGTTCGGGGATTTAGCATCACGATTCCCCACAAACAAGCAATCTTACCGCTGTTGTCAGAAGTTTCCCCGATCGCCCGATCGATCGGCGCAGTCAATACCGTATACCTGACTGACAAAGGTTGGTGCGGCACAAATACAGACGTTGAAGGCTTTCTCGCGCCCCTGCAAACCCCCCCAACCCCCCCTTACCAAGGGGGGGCTAGGGGGGATTCCGAAGAAACGGGCAATACGGCAGTCGAATCCTGTCCCCCCCCTTACCAAGGGGGGGCTAGGGGGGGTTCCGAAGAAACGGGCAATACGGCTGTTGAATCCTGTCCCCCCCCTTACCAAGGGGGGGCTAGGGGGGGTTCCGATTGGAGTCAGAAAGTAGCGGTAATTTTGGGGAATGGCGGGGCCGCGAGAGCTGTTGTGGCTGGATGCGCTCAATTGGGATGTGCAGAGATTCACGTTGTCGGCCGCAACGAACAAAATTTAGGGGAATTTCAGCAGAGTTGGGTCAATTCTCCGATGCCCGTGCATAATTTGCAGGTGCATACTTGGGATAATTTGTCAAGCTTAATCTCGCAGGCAGATTTGCTGGTGAACACGACGCCTGTGGGGATGTATCCGCAGGGGGAAAAGTCGCCGGTTGCGGCTGGTGAGATCGATCGAATTTCAGCAGGTGCGATCGTCTATGATTTAATTTACACCCCTAATCCTACCCAGTTTCTCAAAGATGCGAAGCTTCGGGGAGCGCGAGCTATTGACGGACTCCCCATGCTAGTTCAACAAGGAGCAGCCGCCTTAAAAATTTGGCTGGATCAAGAATCCGTCCCAGTCGATGTGATGCGCCAAGCCTTGCGCCAGCATTTAGGTCTAGATTAATGCCATTTCTTCAAAAAGTAGCTGTAGTTTTCAGAATTCCTATAAGCAGGAATTTGAGGCCCAATTCGCGCTAAGCTGAGAATTAAAATATACTTGCCCCCCCATTTATGAAATTTCGAGCTATCAGCCTTTTTTTTGCTACTTGCCTAATCGGAATTTTTAGTTTGGTATTCACTCCACCTGCTTGGGCTTTGACGCAGATTAAACTTTCAGACCTTTCTTATCGCGAATGTCCGGCAGAAATGGGAGAAGGAACAGTCACCAGCGGCAGTTCTATGGAAGCTACCTGCTTTTTGATTACTGGGAAAGCTGAAAATAGCACCGGCAAACCAGTTGTCAATGCCGATATTTTCGGCCGCATTTATGATGCTGACGACAATCCGGTGATGCAAAACCGGACTCGGTTGGGTTCTATAGAAGAAGTTCCTCCCGGAGTTAGCGATTTTCAGCTCAGAATTTCCGTTGCCGCCAATCAACGAACACCTTTGAAGCTCAAGCAATTTAAAGCTACAGGTTTTACTGGCGTGGTTCGCCGCTAACGAAACTCTTGGAGATTTTGGGTTGGCTGCCGATGAAATTGCGATGCAGTTTTCGATTTTCGATTGTTGAGCGGCCGGCAATTTCTCATTTCTAATTTACGATAAACTCCCCAGCTTTTCAACCGGGGAGTTAATCTAAAAATGTCAAATCTAAAATTTAGTTGCCGGCGGCTAGGTCTGCCAAACAATTTACGCTCGATGCTGAAAAACTTAAGCTTTTCCAACTACAAAGATGTTTGCAGGCTGGTCAAAAGACCGATCAAGAATTCCGAGCCGAATTGCAGTACAAAAAACGCAATTAGTGGTGAAAAGTCAATCCCTCCCAAGGGGGGGATAATCGAGCGGAATAGATTGAGGTAAGGGTCTGTTAACTGACTCAAAATTGAAAACGGGGGGTCGTACCAATTGATGTTAGGGAACCAGCTTAACAGCACCCGAATAATCATCAGGGCTACATAGATTTGCAGAAATGTGGACAGCGTGGTTGCCAAAAGGCCTAGGGAATAACTCATATATTCTCGTTGAAGTTTGAGTAAAGTTTACAGACACTTTAACTTAAAGTTTAGCATAGGTCGGGGAGAGGGGGAGCATGAGGCTGTTTACGGGCGGGCTAGAAGAGTAACGACCCACAATAAAATTCACTCTTGGCTTCACAGGCCCGAAAGGCCTGTTAAGCGAGAATGGTGCAAGATGTCAGTAGCCCCCATCGATCGGCCCGACTAATCTAAAATTTTAAAGGGATTCAGGAGTCTTGGGCGATCGAACCCTCGCTGCCCGACGCCGGCGCGTTGCCGTTTACGTCGCCGAGTTGCAGCCGCACGTCATCTATTGCCTGATTGAGCTGGGCAATTTTATCTTCTAAACTCAGCCTTGCTACTTCCATCCCTTCGGCTTCGAGTTGGCTGGCTTTCCTCTGGCGGATCTTTCTTGTCTTTGCTTCTGAAGGTTCACTCAGCAAAGCTTCAGCAGCGCGCCGCGACAGCACCGCGCCCAAAACGGCACCCACCAAGCCGCCAACTGCGGCTCCGGCAATAAATCCCCCCGTAAAACCCTCTCGATTGCTCATGGCTCAACTCAACAGCGCGATATTTCTTTGATTTGTTTATTTTGACACTCTCCCGGTGAGAAACCGGCAGACGATTTTAGATTTTAGATTTTAGATTTTAGATTGAGATGCCCAGCGCGAAAAATCATCCGCAAAGAGAAAGCCTAATGAGCATCAAGTCGGTTAGTTGTCAGGTAAGGCGAGAATTCCGACTTCCGAGTTAAAGCGGATCATTTCCAAAGATCGATCGCCATACAAATCTTCTATGTGTTCCAAGCAGCACTCGATCGCGAAATCGTTCAATTGGGCCGGCTCAACGCCGTACATTTCCTCAAACACCTCTGAGTCTACCCGACAAAAGCGCGGTCGATCGGCATAAATTCCGCATTCTCTGGTGGTTTTGTCAAAATTGATACACCAACCGTCATCTCCGACTAAGCTCAAATAGAGCGATAATTCGTCTTCTGATAAATACTCGTCTAAGTCTGGGCGCTCTGTTGGGTCGAGGTAACAACAAGCACCGCACTGCTTTACGCAACGCCAAGTAGCCATAGTTTGATTTTAGATTTTAGATTTTAGATTTTAGATTTTAGATTCGGAGCATTATGTGGAAAATGCCAAACTTTAGGAGATTTGGGCTCTTCAAGTATATCAATTGCCAGCGCCGGAGGCCCATATCCCGAAGGGGCGGTTGGATTTGAGATTTGAGATTTGAGATTTGGGAGACTTTCCGGGAAGGGGCATCAAGTCCGCAGTTCCCTGTGACCAAGACTTTCTTCATGTGGTACCCGCCACGTGATTTATCCGTGGAATCAATCCAAAATCGAAAATTGAAAATCCTTGCGTCCCCCGAATTTATCCCTGGGGTCAATCCAAAATCTAAAATCTCAAATCTAAAATCGAATGACTGAGAGGTCGATCGTAGTTTACATTTTGTTGAATTTTGTAAAGTTCCTTAAAAAATATGGTCGATCGCCCGGTAAAATCAGAAGCGGATTTTCTAATGCAACAATCTAGACTTAATCACTACAGTCAGGAGGACAAATGGACTTTATAACCGATCTTTTCAGTGGTATGGGTGGTGTAGACTACCAACTCATTGTTCAGGTAGCTTTACTCGCAGCCGTCGTGCTTTCTGGCCCGATCGTGATTTTTCTCTTGGCAGCTAAAGGCGGCGACCTGTAATTATAGCACGCTAGGCGGCGATCGAGAGTTGGGAGTTTTGAGTTTTAAATTAGGCAAAATTCACAACGCTCGATCGCCAAATTTCCCAGCAGCACGAGCTTTCTTATCAAATACCAAGGGCGTGTTTAGCAGTTTGAATCAAATTCTCAAAAAAAGGTAGAGATACATCGACTTCTCTAGCATCTTTGCGGGAGTTACCTAACAAACCGATGTTTTGTCCGGGTGCAACAGCCAAAACTTGCCCTTGAGAGTTGCGAATTCTCAATTCCTCGATCGAGCCGGCGGGAGACAGACTGCAAGAATAAGTGCGATCGCAATAATCAAACTCAACTTTTCCGAACCTCGGTGGCCTGGAAGTAGCAGCATTTGCCGGTAGCCGAACGCCCAACAATTCTAACTCAACCGATGTCTTGCCATTAAAACTATTTTCCCGCAATCGGTAAGCAAGATCAACCCGCCGAGGCAAAGGAAAATATTCGCCCCAACGCCAAGCAATCGCCTTCACACTAGCCGATACATTTCCATCTTGAGTTGCAGTTAATTTAACGTGACCTCCTTTACCAACAATTTTCTGTTCAGTTATGCAAACATTAGGCGTCCAAAATACAGGAGCCTTATTTTCAATCCCGCAAGGTTCCAGAGCATCAATTTGTCGGTAAAGGTCAAGATTAATCTCAGCCAAATCTGCTCGCACGTCAACTGAAACCAGCGGTTTTAAGTGTTCCGGCTGCAAACATTGATTGGCAAAAATTGACAATTGGCTGCGGAATTGTTCGATATTCTCAGCAGGCATAGAAAAACCGCCAGCCGCTTTGTGTCCGCCAAATTTAGTTAATAAATCCGCGCAAAAATTCAGCCCATCAAATACATTAAACTCAGGAATTCCCCTCGCCGAACCCCGGACAATTTTAGCGGGCGGGCACGGGGGAACGGAGGAGGATGAGGTTGTAGGGGCGGTGCCCCCGTGCCCGCCCTCATCCTCAAAAGTACCAATAAACACAGGTACGCCGTAGCGTTCCACCAACCGAGAAGCTACAATCCCGATCACCCCGTGGTGCCAACCGGGCTGCACGACAACTAAAACTCGTTCTTGCTGCAAATCGATCGCCTTTTCCTCGCACCAAGCAATTGCTTCCTGCTCAATTTCCTGGCACAACTCCTGCCTGCGCTGATTAATTTGTTCGCACTGCATCGCGTTTTTAAGAGCTAATTCGCGATCGTCCGTAGTCAGCAACTCTATCACAATTTGAGGGTCAGCCAGCCGCCCCACAGCATTAATCCGGGGCCCAAGCCTAAAACCAATATCTTCAGGCTTTAACGAATTTTGAGTAGGGGCGGTGCCCCCGTGCCCGCCCTTGAGTTTTGAGTTGAGAATAGATGAACTTTCCGCACTTCCAGGCTGCACTCCCGCCACCTGAATCAAAGCCTGAATACCCGCCAATTGCGAGTGAGGCAACAGCCGCAAACCCCGCTTTACCCAGCGCCGATTAACTCCAGTCAAAGGTGCTAAATCCGCAATAGTTCCCAACGTGAATAACTCCAGCAGGGGATTTACCAACCCCCCAACTTTCTGCATATCCTGAGCCAAAGTAA
>Ga0209278_1001827_pt1 | contig 12446 bp, 10 predicted proteins | sample JI81BgreenDNA_FD_187504 | JGI IMG/M metagenome (GOLD analysis project Ga0209278, IMG submission 187504) | Wastewater effluent complex algal communities from Wisconsin, to seasonally profile nutrient transformation and Carbon sequestration -... | ecosystem: Engineered > WWTP > Effluent > Algae... | reverse complement strand
TGCGTCGAACCGACGCCGTCGTTGATGTTCAAACCGTTCGGCTCGACGCCGATGGCGTCGACCCGGGCGCCGAGTTCGCGGAACACCAGCGGGCCGAGCTGGTACGTCGCACCATGGGCGCAATCCACCACGATCCGCATGCCGCCGAGATTGAAGCGGCGCGGCACCGAGCCCTTGCAGGCCTCGACATAGCGGGCAACGGCGTCGCGGGTGCGCACGGCCTTGCCGAGCTTCTCCGAGGGCACGGTGCTGAAGGGGTGTTCCAGCGCGGCCTCGATGGCGAGTTCGGTGGCGTCATCGAGCTTCTCGCCCTCCGCCGAGAAGAACTTGATGCCGTTGTCGTAGTGCGGGTTGTGCGAGGCGCTGATGACGATGCCGCCATCGGCGCCGAGCGAACGCGTCAGGTGCGAGACGGCCGGCGTCGGCATGGGGCCCATCAGCTGCACGTCGACGCCCGCGGCCACGAGGCCGGCTTCGAGAGCCGCCTCGAACATGTAGTTCGAGATGCGGGTGTCCTTGCCGATGACGACCAGCGGCTTGCGCCAGTCGCCCTCGCCGCGCGCCGCGCGCAGCGCGTGGCCGTAGGCGTTGCCGAGGCGCAGGACGAAATCCGCCGAGATGGCACCCTCGCCCACCCGGCCGCGAATGCCGTCGGTGCCGAAGTACCTGCGCGCGCCCATCAAGCCGCCTCGACCGGCGCCGGGCGACGGCCCAGCAGGGCGATCAGCGAGGCCAAGCGCTGGCGCATTTCGCGGCGGTCGACGATCAGGTCCACGGCACCGTGTTCGACGAGGAACTCACTGCGCTGGAAGCCTTCCGGCAGGCGCTCGCGGACGGTCTGCTCGATCACGCGCGGGCCGGCGAAGCCGATCAGCGCCTTCGGTTCGGCGACGTTGATATCGCCCAGCATGCCGAGCGAGGCCGAGACGCCGCCGGTGGTCGGGTGGGTCAACACCGAAATGTAGGGCACGCCGGCCTTGCGCATCCGGGCGATGGCCGCGGAGGTCTTGGCCATCTGCATCAGAGAGAACAGGCCTTCCTGCATGCGCGCGCCGCCGGTGGCGGAGAAGCACACCAGCGCGCTGCGATCGGCCAGGGCACGTTCGGCGGCCAGCGCGAAACGCTCGCCGACCACCGAGCCCATCGAGCCGCCCATGAAGCGGAATTCGAAGGCCGCCACGCACACCGGCATGCCCATCAGGCGCCCCGCGCCGGCGATCAGCGCATCCTTCTCGCCGGTGGCCTTCTGGGTGGCCTTGATGCGATCGGCGTACTTCTTCTGGTCGCGGAACTTCAATGCGTCGACCGGCTCGAGGTGGGCGCCGATCTCCACGAAGCTGTCGGCGTCGAGGAAGGCGGCGATGCGCTCGCGCGCACCGATCGGCATGTGGTGGTCGCACTTCGGGCAGACGTGGAGGTGCTGGTCGACCTCGGGCGCATAGAGGGCGGCGCCGCAGTTGTCGCACTTCTCCCACAGGCCTTCGGGCACACCGCGCTTGTTGCCGCCTTGCGTGCGGATGCCGCCGAGTTTCAGCTTGTTCAACCAGCTCATGGGAGGCCCGGGTGTGGTCAGGGCCGCAAAGTGTAACGGAAGGCCGGCGGGGGGCCGGAACGCCCCCGCCGGCGCCGGATCAGCCGTCGAGCCCGGCCCGGATCGGCTGCAGGAAGGCACGCGCGCTGGCGACGGGGTCTGTCGCCTCCGCCAGCGCCTGCACCAGCGCACTGCCGACGATGACGCCGTCGCCATGGGCCGCAAGCGCCTTGGCCGAAGCGGCATCCTTGATGCCGAAGCCGATCAGCACCGGCACCGGGCTGTGCGCGCGCACGATCGCGGCCTTCGCGGCGACGTCGCCGGTGTCGAGCTTGCTGGCGCCGGTGACGCCCGCGAAGCTGACGTAGTACAGGTAGCCCTGCGCATGGGTGCGCAGCGGGCCGAGGCGGGCCTCGGTGGTGGTCGGCGCGACGAGGGCGATCAGGTGAAGTCCGCGGAGGGTAAACACCTCGCGCACCGGGTCGGCCTCCTCGGGCGGCAGGTCGACCAGCAGCACGCCGTCCACGCCCGCCTCGGCGGCCTCGTCAGCGAAGCGCTCGAGGCCGCGCATCTCGATCGGATTCAGGTAGCCCATCAGCACGATCGGGGTGGTCGCATCCTTCGTACGGAAGGCGCGCACGGCCTCGAGCACGAACGTCAACCCGACCTTGCGCTCGATGGCGCGCTCGGAACTCTTCTGGATGACCGGGCCGTCGGCCATCGGGTCGGAGAACGGCACGCCAAGCTCGATGAGGTCGGCGCCGCCTTCGACGAGGGCGTGCATGACCGGCACCGTGGCTTCGCGGGACGGATCGCCGGCGGTGACGAAGGGCACGAGGGCCTTGCGGCCGGCAGCTTTGAGCGCAGCGAGTCGCGCGTCGATGCGGTTCACGGCGCTCACAGCGCGATCCCCTCGCGCTTGGCGATGGTGAAGATGTCCTTGTCACCGCGGCCCGACAGGTTCACCAGCACGCGCTGGTCCTTGCGCATGGTGCGCGCGAGCTTCATGGCCTGGGCGATGGCGTGGCTGCTCTCGAGCGCGGCGAGGATGCCTTCGGTGCGCGCCAGAAGGTGGAAGGCCCCCATGCATTCGTCGTCGGTGATGCCCACGTACTGCGCACGACCGGTGTCCTTCAGGAAGGCGTGCTCGGGACCGACGCCGGGGTAGTCGAGGCCGGCCGAGATCGAATGCGTCTCGGTGATCTGGCCATCGTCGTCGCAGATCAGGTAGGTGCGATTGCCGTGCAATACGCCAGGGCGGCCGGCGACGAGCGACGCCGAATGGCGACCGGTTTCGACGCCGTCGCCCGCGGCCTCGGCACCGACCAGCGCGACGCCCGGGTCGTTGAGGAAGGCGTGGAACATGCCGATGGCATTGCTGCCGCCGCCGACGCAGGCGACGACGGCATCGGGCAGCGCGCCGTACTCGGCGAGCATCTGCGCGCGCGATTCCTTGCCGACCACCGCGTTGAAGTCACGCACGAGCGTGGGGTACGGGTGCGGACCGGCGACGGTGCCAATGATGTAGAACGTGTCGTGCACGTTGGTGACCCAGTCGCGCAGCGCTTCGTTCAGCGCGTCCTTGAGGGTCTTGCTGCCGCTCTCCACGGGCACCACGGTGGCGCCGAGCAGCTTCATGCGGAACACGTTCGGCGCCTGGCGCTCGACGTCGGTGGCCCCCATGTAGACCACGCACTCGAGGCCGAGGCGCGCAGCCACGGTAGCCGAGGCCACGCCGTGCTGGCCGGCGCCGGTCTCCGCGATGATGCGGGTCTTGCCCATCCGCTTGGCCAGCATGCCTTGGCCGATGGTGTTGTTGATCTTGTGCGCGCCGGTGTGGTTCAGGTCTTCGCGCTTCAGCAGGATCTGCGCGCCGCCGACTTTCGCCGACAGGCGGGCCGCGTGGTAGATCGGGCTCGGGCGGCCGACGTAATGCCGGTAGTCGTCCGCCAGTTCGGCTTGGAACGCGGGGTCGGACTGCGCGACGCGATAGGCCTCGGCCAGTTCGGCCAAGGGCTGCATCAGGGTTTCGGCAACGAAGCTGCCACCGTAAGGGCCAAAGTGGCCGCGGGCGTCCGGGTACTGGTGGAAATCGTCAACGGACGGGGGGATCTGCGATGAAGCCATCGGCGCGGCGAACCTCTTCGACGAAACGAACCATGCGCTCACCGTCCTTCAGGCCGGGAGCACTCTCGATGCCACTGGACACGTCGACGCCGAACGGCCGCGCCTGGCGGACCGCCTCGAAGACATTGTCGGGAGTGAGCCCGCCGGCCAGAAGCCAAGGCTTCAGCAGCGCGGGCAGGTCGGACCAGTCGAACCGGGCGCCCTGCCCGCCCTGCTCGCCGGCCTTATGGCCATCGAGCAGGAAGGCGTCCGCCGAAGGGTAGCGCGCGGCGAGGGATTCCGCAGCGGCCACGCCCTCGCCCATCGCCAAAGTCTTCACATACGGCAGGCCGAAACGTTCGCAGAACGCGGCCTCTTCACGGCCATGGAACTGCAGCAGCGAGGGCCGGAAGGCACGGATCACCGTGCGGACGAACGCCTCTTGCGGATCCATGAACAGCGCGACCACCTGCGTCAACGGCGGTACGGCCGCGCGCAGGGATTCCGCCTGCGCAGGATCGAGGGCGCGGCGGCTGCCGGGCACGAAGATGAAACCGAGGGCATCGACGCCGAGCTCGCCGGCGAGACGCACGTCGCCCGGTCGGGTGAGGCCACAGAACTTGATGCGCGTGCGTTGGGCCATGGGTCAGGCGTCGATGTCGGCGTAAGGCAGGACCGCGAGCGGCCGGGGACGGTCGATCCAGTCGGCCGGCAAGCTGACGGCCTCCGGCAGGCCCCAGGCCCGCGGGTATCGCGGGCCGAGGAAGGTGAGGCCCGCCGCCGGCGCCGTCGGACCGGCCACGGTGCGATCGCGGCCGGCGAGCAGATCGGCGATCCAGGATTCCGGGCGCTCGCCGCGACCCACCACCATCAGGCTGCCGACGATGTTGCGGACCATGTGGTGAAGGAAGGCATTCGCCTGCACCTCGACAACGACCTGATCGTCCTCGCGGCGCACCGTGATCGCGTGCAGGTCGCGCATCGGGTGACGGGCCTGGCACTGGGCCGTGCGGAACGCACTGAAATCGTTCTCGCCCAGCAGCCCCTGCGCGGCGCGATGCATGGCTTCGGCGTCGAGAAAGCGCGGCTCCCAGCTCAGGTGCTCGCGCATCAGCGCCGGGCGAACGCGCCGGTTCAACAGTCGATAGCGATAGCGGCGCGCCCGCGCCGAATGGCGCGCATGGAAGGCATCGGCCACCGGCTGGGCCCAGAGCACGCGCACCGAGGGTGGCAGGCGCGTATTGGTGCCCTCGACGAAGGCGCGCAGCGGCCTTTCGACCGCGGTGTCCAGATGGACCACCTGCTGGGTGGCGTGCACGCCGGCATCGGTGCGACCCGCGCAGACCGCATCGACCTCGTGCTGGAGGATCGAGGCCAACGCAGCCTCGACCGCGCCCTGCACCGAATCACCGTGCGAGAGCCGCTGCCACCCGAGGAAGGCGCTGCCGTCGTATTCGATGCCAAGTGCATAACGCATGGAGGAAGGCCGCAGGACGGACCCTGCGACCGGAGGGTCAGCCGATCGATTTCAGCAGGCGCTCGGCTTCCGCACGAGCGGCGGCGCTGCCTTCGGCCAGCACTTCCTCGAGCATGCCGCGGGCCCCGTCGACGTCGCCAATCTCGATGTAGGCCTTGGCCAGCTCAAGACGCGTGTCGTCCATCCCCACCTCGTCCGCAGGCGGCAGCCCGACGGCGGGACGCTCGGCCGTTTCACGCTCATCGAAGCCCGAGGCGATCGGCGCCGCGGGCGGCTCGGGCTCGCTTGCGGCCGGACGGGTGCGGACATCGATGCCGCTGATGGGATTCCACTGCAGTTCGCGGAACAAGGCGTGGCCGGGCACGAGGCCCATGCCCATCACCACCACCTCGCGCCAGCGCGGGTCGCCCGAGGTCTGCACCTGCGCGCGCATGCGCTCGGCCGCCTTGAGGAAGGCCTCGGTATCGCCCGTGTTGTAGAGCTGGCGCAACAAGGCGACGTGGGCGTCCAGGTCGGCCGGGGCATCGTCGATGGTCTTTTCAAGATCGCCGAGGAGCGGACTGGTCGCAGGCGTCGCATCGACCTCGTCCATGGCCGCCACTGGCGTCGCGGCGGCGGCTTCGTCGACCGCCGGCGTCGAGGGGTCGGCGGTAGGCGTCGGCAGGTTCGAGAGGAAATCCTCGTCCTCGGACAACCGCGAGCGCGACGCCGCGGCGGGCGGCACGTTCGGAAGTGGACGCTTCGCATCGGTGCCACGACGCCGACGCAGCAGCAGGGCCACGAGGCCGCCCACCAGCACCACGCCGCCGGCGCCCAGCACCATCGGATTGCTGTACCAGGGCACCGTGCCCTCCGCGGGCGCCGCGACGGCGGGCGGCGGTTCGGCGGCCGGTGCCACCGCAGGGGTCTCGGGGCTGGCAGGCGCCGGCGCGTCAGCCGCCGGAGGCGTGACGGACGGATCGGCGGCGACGGACGCCGCTGGGTCGGCCGGCGGAGTCGCGGCCGTGGCATCGTCAGCGTTGCCCTCGGTACGCTGCTCGCGCAGGGCCTGCTCCATCGCGCTGAGCTGGCTGTCCTTCAGCTCGATGAGGCGCTTCTGTTCGTTGGCCAGCGACTCCTGCTCGGTGAGCCGGGAGCGCAGCTCGCGCAGCTCGGCTTCCCGGGCCGAAAGATCTTCGCGGGCCTGCTCGAGTTCCGCGCGCAGTTCGCTTCCCGACCCTCCGGAGGATGCGCCCGACTGCGCACCGACGGCACCCGCGCCCGCCGGCGGGGCGATTTCAAGCCGACCACTCGACGGCCTCGCGGGGGTGGCTTCGGGGCGTGCCGACGTCTGGGCGGTCGCGGCAGGCGGCAGTGCCGCCGTCGGTGCCTGGCCCGGGCCCGGCATCGGTGCCGGCGATGGCGCCACGGAGCGCCATGCCGCCATCTGCTCGCGCACGCGCTCCTCGGCCTCAAGGCTGGCGAGGCTGCGGGCTTCGTCGGCGGTCGGGATGCGCAGGACCGCGCCCTTGCGGAGCAGATTGATGTTGTCGCGCAGGAAGGCGTCGGGGTTCGCGCGCTGGATGGCCAGCATCATCTGTGCGACCGACGTGCCCTGCTGGTTCGACGAAGCAATGCGCCACAGGGTTTCGCCCTCGGCCACTTCATGGCTGCCGGGCGTGGCGGAGGGGATCGGGGCCGGCACGCGCGACGGGGCGGGCTCAGGCGGCGGCGGCGCTTCCGCGACGATCGGCTGGGGTGCGGGCTCGGGCGGCGGCGGTTGCGGCGCCGCTTCGGGCAGTGGCGCCGGCTCCGCCGGAGGCGACGTGGCGGCGATCGGGGTGGGCGGCGGCGACGGGGCGACCGGCTCCGGCAGCAGCGGTTCGGCGACCGGTGCGGGCTCCGCCTCGGCCACCGGCGGCGAAGGCACCGACAGCGGCGGCATCTCGGCGGCGGGCTCCGGCGCGGGCACGGAGGCCGGCACGGCCGCGACGGTCGGTGCGGTCATCGGCGTCACGGTGGCCGCGGCGATGTAGGGCGGATCGACCAGCGCCGTGAATTCGCGCACCACGCTGCCGCGACCCCAATCGGCTTCCAGCAAGAAAGCGACGAAGGGATCGTCCACGCGATTCGAGGTGGTGACTCGCACCACCGGTTCGCCACGGGCATTGCGGCCCACGCTGAACTGCAGGTTGGCGGTGACGCCGGCAGGCCGGGGCAGGCCGACGCGATCGAAAGCCTCCGGCGGCGCGAGGCGCACGCTCAGCGCGTCGAGCTCGCCGGGGCCGACGCCGATCAGCGGGATCTCCGCGACCAGCGGCTGGTTGAGCTGCGACTTCACTTCGAGCGTGCCGAGGCCCAGCGCATGGGCGTCATTCGCGATGAACGCGAGCGCCATGGCCAGGGGCAGGACCTTCACCGGGTGCTTCATGCCTTTCTCCCAAGACGCAGCCGGCGGGGACCCGGCCGAACGTCAACACTTGAAAACCGCCGCAACAGTAAGCCGAATGCCCCTGATCCGCCAAGGATTTCGGTCAGCCGCGCTTGGCTGCCAGCAGCTCGGCGACCTGCACCGCGTTCAGCGCGGCGCCCTTGCGGATGTTGTCGGCAACGATCCACAAGCTCAGGCCGCGCGGGTGGGAGATGTCCTCGCGGATGCGGCCAACAAAGACCGGATCGCTGCCCGATGCGTGGGTGACCGGCGTCGGCCACTCGCCGGCGGCGGGGTTGTCCACCACTTCCACGCCCGGCGCCTTCTCGAGCAGGGCGCGCGCCTGCGCCGCCGTGATCTTGTCGCGGGTCTCGAGGTGCACGGCCTCGGAGTGGCCGAAGAACACCGGCACGCGCACCGCCGTCGGGTTCACCTGGATGCTGGCGTCGCCGAGGATCTTGCGGGTCTCGTGGACCAGCTTCATCTCCTCCTTGGTGTAGCCGTTGTCGGTGAACGAATCGATCTGCGGGATCAGGTTGTAGGCGATCTGCACCGGGAAGCGCGTCGGGTTCGGGTCCTCGAAGCGCAGCAGCGCGGCGGTCTGGCGGCCGAGTTCCTCCGGGCCCGAGCGGCCGGCCCCCGACGTCGACTGGTAGGTGGCGACGTTGATGCGGGTGATGCCCACGGCGTCATGGATCGGCTTCAGCGCGACGACCATCTGCATGGTCGAGCAGTTCGGGTTGGCGACGATGCCGCGCGGGATCGAATCCAAGGCTTCCGGATTCACCTCGCTGACGACCAGCGGCACGTCGGCGTCCATGCGGAAGGCCGAGCTGTTGTCGATGACGATGGCCCCAGCCGCGGCGAACTTCGGCGCGTATTCGCGCGAGATGTCGCCGCCAGCCGAGAACAGCGCGAAATCGACGCCGGCCGGATCGAAGGTGGCGAGGTCCTGCACGGTGAGCTTGTGGTTACCGAAATCGACCTTGTTGCCGGCGGAACGCTCGCTGGCGAGGGCGATGACCTCGCTGGCCGGGAACTTCCGCTCGGCGAGGATGGAGAGCATGGTTTCACCGACGGCGCCGGTGGCGCCGACGACGGCGACCTTGAAGCGGTTCGACATGGGGTGTCCTTTTCGAATGAGTGTCGTTGAGCGATGCGGGTGCGCGGCGCGAGGCGCCCGCGCAGGGCGCGCGGGCACGACGCCCGCGACGCGGATTCAGCGGCCCCGGGCCTCGGAAGCGTGACGCCCGAGGCTAGGGTTTTCGCTCAGCTTTGCCGCCGCCCTCGCCCGCCACCCGCGGCGCGACCTCGCCGACGTCGCCGCACTGGGCGCGATGGCGCAGGGCCTGGTCCATCAGCACGAGGGCCATCATGGCCTCGCAGATCGGCGGGGCGCGCAGGCCCACGCAGGGGTCGTGGCGGCCAGTGGTGATCACTTCGACGGCATTGCCGTGCACGTCCACCGTCGGGCCCGGCAGGCGCAGGCTGGAGGTGGGCTTGAAGGCGACCTCGCAGGTGACGGCCTGCCCCGTGCTGATGCCGCCGAGCACGCCGCCGGCGTGGTTGCTGGCGAAGCCGTCCGGGTGCATCAGGTCGCGGTGCTCGGTGCCGAGCTGGCCGACGCTGGCGAAGCCGGCGCCGATCTCGACGCCCTTCACCGCGTTGATCGACATCATCGCGGCCGCGAGCTCGCCGTCGAGCTTGCCGTAGATCGGCTCGCCCCAGCCCGGCGGCACGCCGTGGGCCTCGACGCGCACCCGCGCGCCGACCGAATCGCCGGACTTGCGCAGGGCGTCCATGAAGGCCTCGAGCTCGGGCACCTGGGCGGCGTCCGGCCAGAAGAACGGGCTGTCCTCGACTACCGACCAATCCCACGCACGCGGCGTGATCGTGTGCAGCTGGCTGACGCAGGCACGCACGGTGACGCCGTAGCGCTCGCGCAGCCACTTCTTGGCGATGACGCCCGCCGCGACGCGCATCGTCGTCTCGCGGGCCGAGCTGCGGCCGCCGCCGCGCGGGTCGCGGATGCCGTACTTCTGCCAGTAGGCGTAGTCGGCATGGCCGGGGCGGAACTGCTCGCTGATCTTGGCGTAGTCCTTCGACTTCGCGTCGGTGTTGCGGATCAGCAGGGCGATCGGCGTGCCGGTGGTCTTGCCCTCGAAGACGCCGGAGAGGATCTCGACCTCGTCGGCCTCGTGGCGCTGCGAGGTGTGGCGCGAGCGGCCGGTGGCGCGGCGCTCGAGGTCGTGGCGGAACTCCTCCGGCGCGATGGCGAGTCCCGGCGGGCAGCCGTCGATGACGCAGCCGATGGCCGGCCCGTGGCTTTCGCCGAAGGTGGTGACCGCGAAGAGCTGTCCGAAGGTGTTGCTGGCCATGCGCTGTCCGATCCGTCGTCCGCGTTCAGGGGCGTTGGGCCGCCAAGCGGGCGATCTCGGCGTGGTGGGCGACGAGGTCGTCGTGGTGCAGGGCGAAGATGCCCATCTGGCCGACCTTGAACTCGATCCACGCGAAGGGCACGTCCGGCAGCAGGCGTTCGAGGTGCTGCTGGCTCTCGCCGACCTCGCAGATCAGCAAGCCGTGCTTGCGCAGGTGCAGCGGGGCGTCGCGGAGGATCTTCAGCACGAGGTCGAGGCCGTCGTCGCCGGCGCGCAAGGCCATCTCCGGCTCGTGCGAATACTCGGCCGGCAGCGCGTCGGTCTCGGCGTTGGTGACGTAGGGCGGGTTGGTGACGATCAGGTCGTAGTGGCGGCCGACCAGCGGGCCGTAGAGGTCGCCGTGGTGCAGGGTGACGTTGCGGGCGTCGAGGCGCTCGACGTTCTCGCGGGCCAGCGACAGCGCCTCGGGGCTCAGGTCGACGGCGTCGACGTTCCAATCCGGGTTGTAGTGGCCCATGGCGATGGCGATGCAGCCACCGCCGGTGCAGATATCGAGCGCATCGCGCACCTCGACGTCGCCGATCCAGGGCTGGAAGCCGTTGAGGATCAGTTCGGCAATGGGGCTGCGCGGCACCAGGGCGCGCGAATCGCTCTTGAACGACAGCCCGGCGAACCAGGCCTCGCCGGTGAGGTAGCAGGCCGGCACGCGCTCGTCGATGCGGCGCTGGAACAGGGCCAGCACCTTGACCTTCTCGTCGGCGGTGACGCGCGATTGGCCGTAGATCGGGTTGAGGTCGTGCGGCAGGTGCAGGGCATGGAGCACCAGCTGGGTGCTCTCGTCCATGGCGTTGTCGTAGCTGTGGCCGAAGGTCAGGCCGGCCTCGCCGAAGCGGCTCGCCCCATACCGGATGAGGTCAATGATGGTCTGGAGTTCGGCAGGCATGCGGCTCGGCGGCCCTGGGTGGGCTTCACGGGACAAGCGCCCGAGTATAGCCAGCGCCCCTATACTTTGCGGCTTGTTTCCTGATGCCTTGGGCGCACGCCATGTTCAATCGGACCTTCCTGCTGGTGATCGTCGCGGCGGTGTTCGCCGGCCTCGGCCTGCTCGCCGGCGAACGCTGGCTGTCGCAGGATGGCGGCGGTGCCGGCGAGGCCGCATTCGAGGCCCTCACGCCCTACCCCACTCCGCGGGCCGTGCCGGCCTTCGAGCTCCAGTCCGTCGACGGCCCCGTGACCCCGGAGACCCTGCGCGGCCGCTGGACAGTGGTGTTCATCGGCTTCGTGTCCTGCCCGGACGTCTGCCCGGCCACGCTCACCGACATGGCGAAGGCCCAGAAGGCCTGGGAAGTTTTGCCCGAAGCGCAGCGCCCGCGCCTGCTCTTCGTCTCGATCGATCCGGAGCGCGACACGCCCGAGCTGCTCGCCGGCTACGCGCGCCATTTCCACCCGCAGACCGTCGCGGCGACCCAGCCCGACGCGGAGCGGCTGGAAGCCTTCGCCAGCAGCCTGAGCCTCGTGTACCGCAAGGTCCCGCTCGGAAACACCTACACCATGGACCACAGCAGCTCGATGGTCGTGCTCGACCCCGAGGTGCGCGTCGCCGGGATCATCCGCCCGCGCCTGCCGGCGGATGCCGCGCCGACCAGCGGCGCCATCGCCACCATCGATCCGCAGGCGGTCGCGCGCGACCTCGCCCGCCTGGCCGGAGCGGCGCCGTGAGCCCCGCCGTCGTCCTCCAGTACGTCCTGCCGCACCGCCTGCTGTCGAGCTTCGCCTACCGGCTCGCGCGCTCGGAGTGGGCGCCGCTGAAGCGCTGGCTGATCACCACCGTCGTCCGCAAGTTCAACGTCAACCTCGCCGAGGCGGCGAACGCCGATCCCGAGAGCTACGCCAGCTTCAATGCCTTCTTCACCCGCCCGCTGAAACCCGGCGCGCGCGTCGCCGACCCCGACCCGAAGGCGGTGCTGTGCCCGGCCGACGGCAAGATCGCGCAGATCGGCCGCATCGAAGAGGGCCGCATCTTCCAGGCCAAGGGCCAGCACTTCACCGCCGCCGAGTTCCTCGCCGACGAGGCCAAGGCCGAGGCGTACCGCGACGGCTGGTTCGCCAACGTCTACCTCTCCCCGCGCGACTACCACCGCGTGCACATGAGCCTGTCGGGCACGCTGGTCGAGACCGCGCACGTGCCGGGCCGGCTGTTCAGCGTCGCGCCGTGGGCCGCGCGCGCCATCCCGCGGCTGTTCGCCCGCAACGAGCGGCTGGTCTGCCACTTCGAGGGCGAGCACGGCCCCTTCGTCGCGGTGATGGTCGGCGCGATCCTCGTCTCCGGCGTGGAGACCGTCTGGAGCGGCGAGGAGATCCCCGCCTACGCCGACCGCGTGATCCGCAAGGACTGGCACGGCAAGGGCATCACCCTCGAGCGCTTCGCCGAGATGGCGCGCTTCAACTACGGCAGCACCGTGGTGCTGCTGTTCCCGAAGGCCATGCTGGCCTCGATGGAAGCGATCCCCGCGGAAGCGCCCGTACTGCTGGGCCAGCGCCTCG
>Ga0209278_1001826_pt1 | contig 12448 bp, 12 predicted proteins | sample JI81BgreenDNA_FD_187504 | JGI IMG/M metagenome (GOLD analysis project Ga0209278, IMG submission 187504) | Wastewater effluent complex algal communities from Wisconsin, to seasonally profile nutrient transformation and Carbon sequestration -... | ecosystem: Engineered > WWTP > Effluent > Algae... | reverse complement strand
CTGACTCAAATTATCACTGAAGCGTGCGACCAACCCGTCGCAAAAACCACCGCCATACGCGGGCTGCATCACACCGGTGGTGGTGGGAAGGTTGGGGTCGTTGGTAACGGTAACTACGATAATCTCGTCGTTTTCGGTAATCTGCACATCGCCGCGGTAGTCGTCGGCGTACTGGTATTTGAGCGGAGCCAAGGTATTGAGCCCGTCGTTTTGGTTGCCGCCCAGGTAGGTGCCGCCCAGCATCTGACTGCCGTCGGGACTGAGCACGGTCAAAAACAGGTCATAGCCGCCATTGAAAGTGGTATCGTAGGCCGTTGGTGTCCTTGGGAAGTTGGTGCTGCGGGTGGTGCCCATGACCACCAGTTCATTGCGGCTATTGGTATTGAGCGAGTGCGGATGTTCGTCGCGGTTGCCGCCCAGGTAGGTGGCGTAAACGAGCTGACTGCCGTTGCTGTTGAGCTTCATCACCGCCACGTCGAAATTGAGCCCCAGGTTGCCATCGACGGTATTTCCAACAAAATCGGTCTGAAATGCTCCGGCCGTGACGGGATACCCTGCTCCGAAAACGATACCGGCGGTGGTGAAGTTGCCCTGCCGGTCGGGTGTGGCGGTATAACCAAAATTATTGGAAGTGCTGCCGCTGTAGGTGGCAAACACCAAAGCTGGGTCGAGCACCAGTGGGTAATCGTTGTCGTAGCCTTCGGGAAAGCTAAACCGAAGCTGGTCGGTACCATCGAGCACATACTGCGCCCGCACAGGCTGCTTGCCGAAAGGCGTTTCGCTCCAACATACTGGCGCCATGAGCATAAACTCACCCAGCGAGGTACCGATGTGCAGGCGGCCATTTTTGATGTAAAGTTTGTCGGCACCACGGTACCGGATACGCACCACCGAGGGGTCGGCGCCAGGCGCTACGATAAAATCGAACTTAAACTGCCCTCCTTCCGAACCATACACCAAGTCAATGCCTGGGTATACACCCGACTCAGTGACTTTGCCATAGGCGCGTACACCGCTGCGCCAACGACGCTGTTCGCCTAAAAAATAGTTGAACGTGCCCTCACCCACAGCCGCAGCATCAAATTTACCGACACTCGAGCTGCCCGGGAAGTCGATGAACAAAGCATGCAAGCCAATCTGACCCGACTTGTGGTGGTGTGCATCGTGCACTTCGTCGGGTTTGTAGGCCACGAGGCGGAATTCGCCCTTGCCAATAAAGGTTTGAAAGGCACCAAAACGTGCTTCGTACCGGAAATCGCCCTCCCATTGCCCAGTATTGGGCACATACACTGCCGCGGGCTCAGCCACTTTTTGCTGGGCAGCGGCCATAAAAGCACCGGCGCTGAAAAGGGCTAGGCATATGACTCGCAAAAACATGGCGACAATTTCAGAAAAAAAACAACGCTGTGTCCGTATTTTAAGTAATCTTAATGCAGAAAAGTGCTGTTAAATAAGGTCAATTTTTGCATTTCTGCCCGTGAAGCCCGCGCAGGATTCTAATTTTGACCGTGAGTAGTCGTTATTCACCCACGTATGTACAAAACCCTGCTACTGACCCTAACGCTTGCCAGCCCGGCGCTGGCTCAGGTCAACCCAGAACCCTGGACGCTCGAACGTTGTGTTACTCACGCCATGCAGAACAATATCACGGTTCGCCAGGCCGAGTTGCAACTCAACAACAGCCGCGCCGATTTGAATGCGGCCAATGCCAATCGCCTGCCGACGCTCAACGCCAACGCTAATTTGTCGTTGAATACCGGCCGTGTGATCGACCCCTTTACCAACACCTTCTCCGAACGCACCATTGAGTCGAACCAGTTAAGTCTTCAAGCCGGCGTACCGCTGTGGACAGGCTTGCAGATCACCAACAACGTAAAAGCGCAGCGTTTTTCGTTCATGGCGAACATGAAGGAGCTGGAAGTTACCCGCAACAACATCGGGCTGAGTGTCGCCAACCTGTACTTGCAGGTGCTTTTGAGCCAGGAGTTGTTGGCCGTTGCCGAAACCCAGCTCGAAACCACCCGCGAGCAGGTAAACCGTACTGAGAAGTTGGTGAATGCCGGCACGTTGAGTCTCGATAACCTCCTCAACCTCAAGGCACAGCTCGGCAACGAAGAAGTGAATGTGGTGAATGCCCGCAACGCTGTGACCAACAACTTGGTGAATCTGGCCTTGCTGCTGCAGCTACCCGACCCCGATAATTTCCGTATTGTAAAGCCTGTGCGCCTCGAAACCGGCGTGGTGCTCCAGCCCGAGATTGATGGCGTATTTAACACGGCCCTCGACAACCAGCCCGCCATCCGTGCCGCCGATCTCCGCACCCAGCAAGCCCGTTACAGCTTGGCAGCAGCCAAAGGTGCACGGTCGCCTCGGTTATCGGCCTTTGCCAACCTCAGCACCCTGTACTCCGACTCGCGGGTGCGTGCCACCGGGAGCCCTACCTTCAACGGTACCGAAACACCCATCGGCTACATCCAGGGCGACCCCACCCAAATCGTTGTGCAGCCTGGCTTCAACCTACCCCCCACGGAGGTGGTGCCGCGGGGTACCCAGTTCAGCGACAACCTTGGCTACGGCTTTGGGCTGAGCTTGCAAATTCCAATACTCAACAACTGGCAGGTGAATACCCAGATCCAACGTGCCAAAAACGCCTATACCATCTCGCAGCTGCAGCTCGAAGGTGCCCGCAACAGCCTCTTTACCGATGTAGCCACAGCCGTTACCGCCTACCGGGCCGCCGCCAGCCGCGTAGCTGCCAACGAACGGAATACCGAAGCCTCTCGCGAAAGCTATAAATTCAGCGAGCTGCGCTTCAACCAAGGGCTGCTGAACTCGGTCGACTTCCTCAACGCCAAAAACCGGGCACAGATCGCCGAATCGAATTTGTTGCAAGCCCGCTATGAATTACTTTTTCGAGCAAAAATTTTGGATTTTTACCTCGGCAAACCCATCGTACTGAACTAATGGCCCTACTCAAAAAATTAAAACCGCTGCATTACCTCCTCGGAGGTGTGGCGTTGTTATTCATCGTTGCCCTCATCGGCAAAAGTGCCGGCTGGTTTGGCAAAGGCGACCTCATGAAGGTAGCCGTAGAAAAGGCACAAAAGCGTACCATCGTTGAAACAGTATTGGCCAACGGCAAAATCCAACCCGAGGTAGAAGTTAAGTTAAGCTCGGAGATTTCGGGCGAAATTGTAGGCCTCTACATCAAAGAAGGCGACTCGGTAAAACAAGGACAACTGCTCGCGCGGGTGAACCCCGAGCTGGTCCTCGCGGCTATCGACCGTGGAGAAGCAGCTATAAACAGCGCCAAGGCACAGTTGGCTACCAGCAAAGCACGCCTCAACCAGCTCAAAGCCACCTTCGACAACAACATCAAACCATCGTACGAGCGTAATCAGAAGCTGTTTAAAGACAAGGTGATTAGTCAAGCTGAGTACGACATGGCCAAGGCCAGCTACGAAGCCGGATTGCAAGATTTGGAAGCCATGCGACAGAGTGTGATTGCCGCAGAGTATTCCATCAAAAGCGCCGAAGCCACGCAGAAAGAAACCCGCGAACAACTCTCGCGTACCAACATCTACGCACCCATTACGGGTATTGTGACCAAGTTGAGTGTAGAGGTAGGCGAACGAGTGGTGGGAACCATCCAGATGGCAGGCACCGAGATGATCCGTATTGCCGACCTCAACCGCATGGAAGCGCAGGTAGATGTGAGCGAAAGTGATGTAGTTCGGGTAAGTCTGGGCGACAGTGTGATGGTGGAAGTAGATGCTTACCCCGGAAAAATCTTTCGCGGCATTGTGCGCGAAATTGCCAACTCGAGCAATAGCTCACTCGCGGGTATGGCCGACCAGGTGACCAACTTTGGCGTGAAAATCACCCTGCTCAACGACAGCTATGAAGCGCTGAGTCAGGTGAAAAAATACCCCTTCCGCCCCGGCATGAGCACATCGGTAGAGATCATGACCAACCGTGCCGACAATGTGCTCACCGTTCCCATCTCATCGGTTACAGTGCGCGCTTTTGATGCCGAAGGCAAGATACTCAGCGACCGCGATTTACGTGCCGCCAGCAAAAAAGAAGGCGACGAAAGTGAAGAGGGAGAAGGCGAAGGAGCCGACGACGAAAACTTGGTAGATAAAGCCAAAAAAGCTGGCGGCAAGCTCGAAGAGGTGCTGTTTGTGTACGAAGGCGGCAAAGCCGTTGCCCGCAAGGTAAAAACAGGCATACAAGACGACCGGTATATCCAAATACTCGAAGGTATCAGCGACAGCAGTCAGGTAATTAGCGCTCCGTTTTCGGCCATCAGCAAAAAGCTGAAGGACGGCGAAAAGGTAGAAAAAACTGCTAAAGACAAACTTTTCGAAGATTAATGGCGGCTATTCCGAAAACCAAAGTCGCCGTAATCGGCGGCGGCAGCTGGGCTACCGCGCTGGTGAAGATGCTCACGGACAATAAGGTAGATGTAAGCTGGTGGATGCGAGATATCGAGAGTGTCAACTACATCAATAAGTTTCACCACAACCCGCGCTACATTCCCGGGGCGCAACTCAAATTAAAAAAGGGAGCCGTAAGCAACGATCTGCGCAAGGTGGTTGCGCAAGCGCGATTTGTCATCATGGCTGTGCCAGCAGCCTTTTTGAAAGAGGCACTCCAAAAGCTCAGCCCCGGCGACCTCGCCGATAAAGTGGTGGTAAGTGCCATCAAGGGTATGATCCCCAACGAGAATTTACTCATTGCCAATTTCTTCTTCAAATACTTCAATACGCAGGAAACACACTTTTTGGTGATCAGCGGGCCCTGCCATGCCGAAGAAGTAGCTCAGGAGAAGTTGAGTTACCTCACCATCGCTGGTCAAGATGCCACCGTTGCGGGCGAGTTTGCGGCTTTGCTGCGCAACCGCTACATGAATGCCAATGTGAGCGAAGACATTTACGGCACTGAGTACGCCGCCGTGATGAAGAACATCTATGCTTTGGCCGGCGGCATCGCACACGGACTAGGGTATGGCGACAACTTCATCGCCGTGCTTATCTCCAACGCCATCATCGAGCTCAAGCGCTTTTTGCGGGAGGTATATCCCATCAAACGCGACATCAAAGAAAGCGCTTACCTCGGCGACCTTTTGGTAACCGCCTACTCGCAACACAGCCGCAACCGCACCTTTGGCAATATGATTGGCAAAGGCTACAGCGTTCGTTCGGCCCAATTTGAAATGGCCATGGTCGCCGAAGGTTACTATGCCAGCAAATCGCTGCACCAACTCAACCTCAAATACAAAGTAGATATGCCCATCGCCGAAACCGTTTACCGCATTTTGTACGAGGGCGCATCGGCCAAGGAAGAGTTTGCCGCTTTAACCGAAGCTTTGCGATAAACCATGCATCCCTTTGTTCCGCCGCCGCTGCTCGAAGGCCCTAATTTGAGGCTCGAGCCGCTGTTGCCCGAACATTTTGAAGAGCTATATGCCTTGGCTAGCGACCCGTTGGTATGGGAACAACATCCCAACCGCAATCGCTGGCAACGGGAAGCATTTGAACGTTTTTTTGAAGGAGCCCTGCTGAGCGGTGGCGCCTACCGCATCGTCGAAAAAAGTAGCGGTAAGGCCGTGGGCAGCAGTCGATATTACGATTACCGGCCCGACGAGCAAGTGGTGAATATCGGTTACACCTTTTTTGGCCGTGCCTACTGGGGCAAAGGCTACAATCCCGAAGCCAAGCAGCTCATGTTGACGTATGCGCTAGCGCACGTTGAGTCGGTTGAATTTCACATCGGTGCCGTAAACAAACGTTCGCAAATCGCCATCGGCCGCCTCGGCGCTATAAAAATCGACGAACGCCCCGTGACCTACCACGGTGAGCAAGAAACATTGAATTTTATTTACCGAATTGGTAAGTAAAATCGGTATTGTACAGGCAACTGCCTTAGAGGGAGGTTTCGCCTAGTAAAGAATTGCATCTTGAAAAATTAGGTAGACCTAGAATACCTGTGAATTTTCCCATTTTAAATCCGTCAACCTAAAAGATGGGTCCGATTTCTTGCCGAATACTAATCCGATAAAATCAATATCTGGAACGGTAAGCATACATATTGCGTCTTTTACTTTTACAGGATTTTATTTAGATTAGTGTTCGGGAATTTCTTTCTTTAATATAAAACCACTAAAGTCATGCAAAAGCTGCTATTTCTACTCTTCTTCGCTGTCGGTTCGGTAGCAGCACAAGACTTTGCGCCCATCGGTGCACGGTGGTACTACAACAGCATGGGTCAAGGAACTGCACCTTCACAGGCAGAATATACTCGCCTCGAGGTGGTGAAAGATACCAGCATCAACGGCATTCCGTGCCGTAAAATTGAAGTCACACATTTCCAGTACCGTACCGGCGATAGCATACAAAGGCAACCCTATTATGTACGTGAATCGGGCGATACCGCCTACTATTGGCATAATCATTTACAACGTTTCTCTCCCTTGTGCATGTTTAATGCACTTCCCGGCGACACCCTGACCTTCGATGTGCCTCCGCATGGTTATGCGGCTAACCAACCCACTCAATTTCGAGTGGTAGTCGATTCCGTAACGCTATTTACTCAGGGCAGCGATACGCTCAAAGCATTTTACACGAGTGCCGTCTGGCAAGGAATCAACATCAATACCTTTTCCTTTCACGGTCCTTATTTCGAAAAAGTAGGGCCTACCTTTTTATTTATGCACCAAAGTACCTCAATACTAATAGCTTCCGATGGCCCATTACGATGTTACAACGATGATGTTTTGTCCATTAACTTGATGGGTATTCCATGCGACTACCGCTTGGTAGCCAGCGTGACCTCCCTAAATTCACTTTCAAGACTCCGTTATTATCCTAATCCCTTTACTGAATCTATCACGCTTGATCTACCCGACGCTACACCTGTACAGTATGCCGTGTACGACTTGCACGGCCGACAGTTACAAGCAGGAAATTGTAACATAGCAGGCGAAAACCGCATCGATATGCAATCGATGAACGCTGGTGTGTATTTCTTGCGCTTACAAAGCGGGCAGCACACGGCATACCATAAAATTGTGCGGGAATAAAAAATAATAGAGATTGGTAAGAAACGATCCGTTTCTAGACCTGTTTATTCCTCCACGCTAAGCTGTTTCATCCCTTGCGCAGCACCTTCTCGAGCGATTTACCTTTGGCTAGTTCGTCAACGAGCTTGTCGAGATAACGCACCTGACGGGTGAGCGGATTATCGATTTCTTCGATGCGGTAGCCACAAATGGTCCCGGTGATGTTTTGTGCGAGCGGGTTGAGCTGAGCCTGAGCAAAAAATTCGGCAAAAGTAGCCTTATCGGCAATGTATTGCTTCAATTGCTGTTCATCGAAGCCTGTGAGCCAGTTCACCACCTGCAATAACTCGGCTTCGGTTCTTCCTTTTTTTTCGAGCTTGGTCACATAATGCGGGTATACCGAGGCAACCGTAATTTTTGCCACGCGGGCATTGTGCTCAGGTGTAGTTTGCATGTCAGTAGTTTAGTAAAAATAAGGATTAAAGCAACTCCAGCTGCATGGTTTTCAGAAGAGCACAAACGCGGTGGTTTCGACTCCGCTCAACCACCGAACTAGTAAAATAGATTAATCTGGATCGTCTTCCGATAAGTCCATATTAGCGTGATGGGAGTCATTCTTACATTTCGCCAACAAAGGCAAAATATCAGGTTGATGCGCAATTAGCGCCTCTCTTTTTTGCCGGCTCCAACCTTGTACTTGTTTTTCACGATAAAAAGCTTCGTCAATTCTCTGGTATTGTTCATAATAAACCAATTCAACAGGTAGTCTCTTTCGGGTATAAACCGCACCTTCACCTGCTTGATGCTGTGCCAAACGTTTTTCAAGATTTTTTGTACTGCCTACATAGTAACTATCGTCTGCACATTTCAAAATATACATATACCCTTTCATGGTCAATTTCGCATTTTTCCGTTTTCACACCTCCAATGGCTAACGATTTTTTCCGAATCACGAGTACCCGCCGGTTGAGCGGAGTCAACACCCGCCGGTTGAGCGGAGTCGAAACCGAGCGGACTAATTAGCACCACCACCCGCCGGATGAGCGGAGTCAACACCCGCCGGTTGAGCGGAGTCAACACCCGCCGGTTGAGCGGAGTCTTAACCCAACACCCTGACCCTTTAGGCGCGCTTGTTCTTGAATTTTTTTCGCAGATAATTCATGCTTAGTTCCGAAAATACATAAGGCTTTTGCGCATCGCGGGCTGCAGCTTCATTGTACAACAGCATGAACTTTAATGGGTCGTTGATTGCAGCAATCAGTTGTGTTTCTAATCCATTTCGCCGAATAACCTGCCCCATATAACACCCCGGCACGTGCCCCGACATGGGTACGATATTCGCTATATCCTCTTCCGTAATCTTCTTTTTCCCCGTCACATGTTCTTGGATGGCCGTATCGAGCATGGCCAAGGCTTCGGGAGCTGCTTGCATAAAATATTCGTAATATTTTAGATCGTCGGGACAAGCTTCCGATGCGGTGTAGGCTTTGTCGATTAAATCGGCACTGCCTTCATTCAATAAAAGCCTCATGGCTTGATAAAGGGCAGCATCGTTTTTATAGTCTTTACTTTTATCCGTTCTCAACAAATGGTGCATTTCATGCCCTGCCAATGCCCCAAACTTCAGCTTATCGTAATGATATGCACAGTACAGTGTCAAAACAATGTCCTTATCTTCAGCTACTGCATCATTCATGAGCGGAATAAAATAAATCGTTGCTTCCTCTGCTCTGGTATGCATTTTTGTGGGAAGCACACGATAACTATTCGCGTAAGCGCTATCTAAATAAGTCGACTTATTTTTCTTGATTTTTTCGTAGTAGGTTTTTAGTTCTTTTTCCTGTGTTTTATAGTTGTTGAATACCCAAAGCACGAAGTATTTTTCAGGATTTAAAAGTCGTGCTTTTAAGATGCTATCGTTTTTGGGCATATAGGTTATTTCTAAGTTTCGCTTGTAGGCGTTTAAAGTTTTCTCGTCCAATCCGTTATTTCTAACATAGAGTTGAATACCCGTGAGCGAAATAAATTCATTCCAAGAATCGGTGGCCAACGGCAGATCTTTCTTTAAACCCTCCACCAATTGAAAGTAAACATCAACTGCCTCAAAATTTAATTCTTGAGCTTGTACGCTCTCCCATGAAATAAACCAAAACAAGAGCAAAATTGCCTTTTTCATTACAACTACTTTTCGCCAAAATACCAATAAGCTTACTGGCCTCAAAGCTAAATCCTTCGCTCTACGATGGTAGATTGCACCTGCCAAAACCCGCCGGTTGAGCGGAGTCGAAACCTGGCGGACTCGTTAGCACCAACACCCGCCGGTTGAGCCAAATCGCAACCCGGCAGTTGAGACGTTATGAATACAAAGAGGGTTTGCTTTGAAGTACTCGTTCAAAATCAAAACCGCAGCAACCACTTCAAGGTCTCCTCGCTATTCATGATTGACCACGAATGTGGGTTGCGCTGGCCGTTGCGTTTGCGATAGCCTTGGCCAGTGCTCAGCCACAAAGTAGCGTTGGGGTTGCCAAGAAGGCGCAGGGTGTTGATGGCTAATGAGCAGTCGAGTGCATTGAGATCGTATAAGCTGCGGTTGCGCTCGTCCATTTGCCATTGGAGGTCGGGTTCGGTAATGAACAGAATAGGGCAATCTTTTAACTGTCGAATGTTGGTGTTTGCCGTATCGGAATAGGAGAGCGGGGAGTGGGTATGGTAAGGTGTGCGGTCGTTTTGGGGACTCGTTTGAAATTCGTAGAGCATGCGTTTGATGAAATAATCGGCTTCATTTTTCGCCACGGCCACTTGGCTGTTGCGCACTGTAAATTCAAGACTTAGAAACATACGCTCAAAATCGAGTGGCGGATCAATGGCAAAGAGGGCTTTGGGCTTAATCAATTGCGGATTGCTGTAAGCTCTTTCGGCATAACGCACGGCACCCGAACCGCCCAAAGAGAAGCCACCGAGGTAAAAGGGCAACTTTTGTAATTGGTAATTTTGCTGCAGTTGGGGTATCAGTGCATCGAGCGAAGCTTGTGATATGCTGTCGATGTAGAAACTTTGTCGGCCTTCTTGCAAACTGGCATAAATGGTCATAATGCCCATAGCCGCAGCTTTTTGATGTATATCGGTTTCAGCAGCTGCCATTTCGGGTGTTTCGCCAAAGGAAGTAAGCAACAGCAACCAGCCCTTCACGGGCGCTTGCGGTTTATAAGTAAGGTAATAGTTCAGCGTGCTGTCTGCGGCGTTGAGGCAGGTTTTTTCCGGGGTTTGGGCGTTAGCAACTAGAAGTAAGTTTGCCACACCCAACAGGGTACTTACTAGTAAAATCAATTTTGTCATGGAATGGCCGTATTCAGATGGAAAGTTTAGAGTGTTTTTATCAATTCAATTTCCGGCATTTCATCCCAAGTTTTTCCTTCGAGCAACCTACCGGTTTTCTTCTTATTGGTTCCGCCCCACTGTTTAAAGAAGAAAGGCACATTAGCTTGTTGGCATTGGTTTTTGATGTCGGTCACCCATGCTTCTTTCATGGGTCGGGGTTTTCGGCCACTTTCGCCGCCTACAATTACCCAGTCAATTCCCTTCAAATTCATATCGGGTATGGCACCAATCAACGGTTCGCAAGAGAGAAACTTCACCCTAGCTCCAGTTTCGCGAAGTAGGTCTATCCTTTGCATCTCCTTGCCATGCTCCACAGAAACGCCCATCCAGATGTTGTGCGTCCACTCAAGCCAGCCTTCGCTGTCGTAATAGCGCAATACATCGGCTCGTTTGGTCAAGACCTGAAAAACATGCTGGGGGTTTTCTTTCATGACCTTAAAAACCTTTTGAATAAATTCAATGGGCACGTCTTTATGAAACATATCGCTCATGGAGTTTACAAACACCACCTTCGGCTTTTTCCATGAATAAGGTGTGCTGAGTTCGTCTTCGTGAATGCGAAGCTTGAAGTTGTCTTTGTACTTATCAACGCCCATGGCTTGCAATCGCTTCGACATCACCTCTGCGTAGCAAAATTTGCAACCAGCAGAAATTTTATCGCAACCCGTTGTTGGGTTCCATGTCATTTCGGTCCATTCGATGCTAGATTGTGCCATGCTGATTTTGTTTATTGTACTTGGCTATTATGTCGTTTGCGATATTAACAGCCGTTTTGTTATTAGTTGCCATAAAAAAATGGAACATCACGGAGTTAGATTGATTTTTAAGGACGTAAGGCTCTGTGACAAATTTAAATAAACTAGCTAACCTTTCTTGGTACAGTTTAGCCGACTTTTCTATCGCCTTATCCTCCTTTGAAACTACTGTTTCTTCGCCGAACAAGGTGTAATTAACCTTTTGCCTGTAGAAGTAATCGAGTATTTCTTGCTTTTCCATGCCTAGAAAGACTTCAAGTTTAGAGACCCAGGCATCAGAAATCATGGAATCCTTTCTTAGCAACCTATTAACTCCCATACCGGTTGGTACCAGAATCCATACGTCTACTGAATGTCGCTCCAACGTTTGTAATGAACTCCAATTCAATTGCATCCCGCATGGGTCAATATATGCTAGTACCTTATATTTGCTTCCTTGCATTGAACCCAAAAATTGGCTCATTTTCTGGATTTTTGTATTGCAGTCTTCTCTTACGACATAAATGTCCTTGTCAGGAAAAGTATTTTTGGTGTGTAGCTCTAATTGAGCTGCATTTAATTCGTTCTTTTCAACGAAGTAATACATGTCAAAAGATCTAGGCTGTTTTAGGGCCAAAACCCTTTTTGCAGCACCAACTATAAGGCGCTGATTTTCGTCCTTACCTTTCACAATATAACCTGAACCCGCAAATCCATCAAAATACAGGAGTTTCCAATTGTATTTGAACGCGTGACTATTCATTATTTGAAGATATGCCTTCGCATACTCCACAATAATTTCAATTTTATTCTCAGTCCAATCTCCACCGAATTCGTTCATATGAAATAGATATTTCTGTTTCAAGTCTGCAACTAGTTGTCATTCCTTTTACCACTAATTCAAACTTAGTTGAGTTACCCAAGCAATATACACAACAGTTAAACAAAAACAAATATCCTGTATTATATTAAGGCTTATAGTTCTCCTAACTTAATAAATTACTCAATTCACTCCTAAACTGTACTAAACTCAATAATATTCCCACCGAGAAGAATTACACTTGGCTTACAAGGAATGACTAGGGATATAGAAATAGCCCGAAGCCCTCACCTCTTTTCATTTCTTCCAAGTTAGCCTACCCCTCCAACTCCTGCAGCAGGCGTTCGAGTACGGTGTAGGTGATGGGGCAAAAGGTGCTGTTTTTGAGCGTAATGTTGGGGCGTTTGAGCAGCACATCTTCGTCGGTATACGGAAACCGGCGGCAGTCGCTGG
>Ga0209278_1001825_pt1 | contig 12460 bp, 13 predicted proteins | sample JI81BgreenDNA_FD_187504 | JGI IMG/M metagenome (GOLD analysis project Ga0209278, IMG submission 187504) | Wastewater effluent complex algal communities from Wisconsin, to seasonally profile nutrient transformation and Carbon sequestration -... | ecosystem: Engineered > WWTP > Effluent > Algae... | reverse complement strand
ATAGTTTGCGATCGCAACTGCGCTATTTCCCAGAAAAAACCCTGATTATTGGAGACGAAGTTCACAACTTAGGCGCGCCCCGTTTAGGAGAAAGTTTGCCGCGCAATATTGGACTGCGACTCGCCCTTTCCGCCACCCCAGAAAGGCATTTCGACGAACAAGGAACTGAAGCTATTTTAGATTATTTCGGCCCGGTTTTGCAGCCGGAACTTACCTTAGCCGACGCCATCCGCCAAAAAGCCTTAGTACATTATTTATACTATCCAATTTTAGTAGAATTGACCGAAGCCGAAACCCGCAAATATTCCCGCTTAACTCAAAAGATTGGCTGGGCGCTTTGGGGCGATGAAAAAGTAGAAGAAAACGATGCTTTAACAACTTTATTAATGCAGCGAGCTCGGTTAATTGGGGCTGCGGCTAATAAATTAGTAGCGTTGCGAGAATTAATGATTCACCGTCTCGACACCGCCCACACTTTATTTTACTGTGGCGACGGTGCGATCGAAGGAGGGGCGCGCCGAAATAACAACCGCCAACTAACAGAAACCGCGAAGTTATTGGGTTCAGAATTAGGCTACCGAGTTAACACTTATACTGCGGCAACTCCTTTAGCAGAAAGAGAACGATTGCGCCGACAATTTGAGAGTGGAGAATTGCAAGGTTTGGTAGCGATTCGCTGTTTGGATGAAGGCGTTGATATTCCAGCAATTCGCAATGCTGTAATTTTAGCAAGCAGTAGCAATCCGCGCCAGTTTATTCAGCGCCGGGGACGCATTTTGCGGCCGCATCCGGGGAAGGAAAGGGCAACTTTATTTGACATGATAGTTTTGCCTCCCGATTTGGGTCGGGAAACCTTAGAAGTCGAGCGCAATTTGCTACGAAAAGAGTTGAAACGGTTCTTGGAATTTGCCGATTTAGCTGACAATGCTGGGGAAGCTAGAGTGAAATTGCTTCAAATTCAGAGGCGTTACGGGCTATTAGACATTTGACATTTATTAAGGTTCGGTTTATGTTTTAGAATAGAGAATTATTCGATCGTAGTTTGAGTTGCTAGTTTAGTTCGCGATCGCACGCATAGTTCAGAAACCCGGTTTCTTTGTAGATTTCTCGTGAGTGTTCGCAAAACTCGTAGAAACCGGGTTTCTCGCCCATGAGCCTAGGCCCTGTATATTTTAATATTTGCAAAAAAAATATGACGGAAAATCTGAATGAAAATCTGATTATGGCATTTAGATATGAAGATAGTGCGATCGCAGCCGTACCGACAAGCATTTTAGCAGAAAAGCGTTCTTCTTATCAAACTCATCAGGAATTCAGCGACGTACAGCAACCAATTACTAGCGCGCCACCGGAAGTTAGACAAATTATTGAGCGGGTATTGGAAATTGAAAAAGATAAACTGTACATGAGAGCTCCTCGCCACATTAACGATGACATTTTAAAAATCATTAAGGAAGCAATTGTATGAAGTTAATCTCAATTACTCTATGCAACTTTCGTCAATTTTACGGCAAAACTCCCGAAATTAAACTAGCTTGGGGCGGGCAAAATATTACAGTAATTCACGGGAATAATGGCGCGGGAAAAACTGCCTTAATGAATGCCTTTACGTGGGTACTTTACGGAAGATTTAGCGCGGCTTTTGCGGCAGAAGAACAATTAGTAAACAAGCGCGCTTTGGCTGAGGCGGAAATGGGAAAAGCCGTAGGTTGTTGGGCGGAAATTGTGTTTGAACATGACAGCACGCGCTACCAAGCAAGACGCATTTGTCGTGCTTATAAAAGTGAAAATACTGTAGAACATGGTAAGGCTGAATTGTTTCTGAATGTAGCAAAAGATAACGGTCTGTGGCTGAAGCCGGATCAGCATCCAGATGATATTATCGGGCGGATTTTGCCGGAAAGTTTACATAAATATTTCTTTTTTGATGGGGAGCGAATCGAGCAAATTGTCCGCTATGACAAGAAGGCAGAAATTGCGGAAGCTACTAAGGAGTTGCTGGGAGTTGAAGTGTTGAATAGATCGCTCCGGCATTTACTAGAAGCAAAAAAATCTCTAGAGACAGATTTAAATATAATTGGGAATGCTGAAACGAAGAAACTTTTAAAAGACAAGCAAAAAATTGAGCAAGAAGCTGAGCAACTTTCGAGCAGACAAGTAGAAATCGAGCAGGAATTGGTCAACCAAGGGGAGTTAAAAAAAGCAGTTAATGGTAACTTATTGGAACTTAGCGGTGCTGCGGATTTACAAAAGTTGCGAGACGAATTGGAAATGCAGAAAAGTTTATTGAAGCAACAAATTGTACAGGCTACAGATGCTCTCAAACGCTCAATCTCTATGCGGGGTTATGGGGTATTTCTGTCAGAGGCTGCGGCTGAATTTAAAGTAATTGTTGAAGGTTTGCGGGAAGGCGGCTCGTTGCTTTCGGGGATTCAGCGGCCGTTTTTGGAAGAGTTATTAGCGCAGCAGCGGTGTATCTGCGGTGCGGAATTAGTGGAGGGTTCTGAGTCTCGCCAACAGGTTAGCGGTTGGATGGATAAGGCGGGTGTGGGCGATGTGGAAGAAACAACTATTCGGATTAGCGATCGGGTAAATGAAATTGATAAACAAGTGGCTGATTTTTGGGAGGAAATTGACCGACACCAAGGCAATATCAGCCGCGACAGAACCGAACTTTCTCGGGTGGAAAATCAGTTAGACGATATTCACAACAAGCTGCGAAATTTTCCTGACGAGGATGTCAGCCGCTTGCAAAAGCGCTTGGATGAAATTGAGGCAAAAATTGGCGATTTGCACCGGGAAACAGGCTCTAATCAGCAGCAGATTGAGAGTTTGAATGTGCAGGTGTCGGCTTTGGACAAGCAAATCGACAAGCAACAACTGAATGAGCAAAGGCAAGTATTAGCCCAGCGCCGGATTGCTGCGACTCAGGATGCGATCGATCGCCTAACTGAAGTGCGAGATCGCTTAGAAAAACAGTTTTGTTCTCAGTTGGAAAAGCGGGTGCAAGATATTTTTAGTCAAATTTCTTTTACTCCTTATATCCCCAAGTTGAGCGATAAATACGAACTGACGCTAGTAGAAAATACCTCTGGTAAAGAATCTTTGGTTGCCGCTTCTACGGGAGAAAATCAAATTCTCAGTTTATCGTTTATCGGGGGAATTATTGAGGGCGTGCGGGAGTGGAGTCAAAAGAATACTTTGATGGGCCCGGATAGCAGTACGTTTCCAATTGTGATGGATTCTCCCTTTGGCAGTTTGGACGAGATTTATCGCAAGCAAATCGCGAATAAGCTGCCGAAGTTGGCGAATCAATTGGTAGTTTTGGTAACAAAAACTCAGTGGCGCGGAGAAGTTGCTCAAGAAATGGAAAGTTGCACCGGCAGGGAATACGTGCTGGTGTACAATTCTCCGAAAGCTGATTGTGAAGAAGATGCGATCGAACTTGGCGGGACGCGCTATCCTTTAGTTAGGCGCAGTCCGAATGAATTTGAATATACGGAAATTGTAGAGGTGGATTATGGCTTCTAATTCGGCAATTACGCAGGTTTTGGAAACGGATATTTGGGTGAAGGCGACGTGGGAAGAGTTTCTAAATTTTGCTGAGGATTCAGCATGGGAAAAGGGCAAGTTTTATTACTATCAAGAACACATGAGGGTAGAAATGTCACCAGTAGGGCCATTGCACGGGCGTCAAAATTCAATTATGGCCTGTGTAGTTATTCTGTTTGCAACATTGAGAAATATCCGAGTAGTTCAGTTTACTAACACCAGTTTTCGCAAAGCAGGTATCGGCGAGTTTCAACCTGATTTAGCTTACTACATTGGTTCAGATTTAAGAGTGCCTCCTGATGATAGCAATTCTGCTGTTGATTTAAATCTATACGATCCGCCTAATTTGATAATAGAAATTGGTGCATCTTCTTTTAACGATGATTTAGGCAGTAAGCGGTTGCTTTACGAAAATGCAGGAATTAGTGAATATTGGGTTGAACGTGCAAACACGCGGGAGGTTTTTGCGTTTGCGATTAATGGCGGAGGTAGCGGGAGAATTCAAGAGTCGCGGGTTTTACCGGGGCTGGAAATCCGGTTAGTTGAGGAAGCTTTGAATCGCAGTCAAACGCAAGATGATGGGGAAATTAATCGCTGGTTGATTCAAACTTTTAGTCAAGGTTGAAGGGAGTTTGACGTGAAAAAGCAGTATCATAAGTTGGTGCGCGATCGCATTCCTGAAATTATTCGCCAAAGCGGGAATGAATGCGAGGTTGTAATTTTGTCGGAGGCAGAATACCGTCAAGCTTTGCTGCAGAAATTGATTGAAGAAGCGGGGGAAGCCGCAGAAGCCCAGGAGGAAGATTTGGTGGCGGAATTGGCGGATTTGTATGAGGTGATAGATGCGGTGATGGCGAGTTTTGGCATTTCGGGCGATCGACTTTTGGCGGAACAAATGAAGCGGCGGGAAGCAAGAGGAGGTTTTGCACAAAAAATTATGTTGTTGCGGACATTGTGAAGTGGCCCTGCGCCCAGTGTTGGATATTGGCGAGATTTATAATAGTTAGAAACTAGATATTATGGCAATGGCTGCTAACAAAATTAGAATTGCTAAAGATAAAGCGGAGTTAGTCAAATCATTAACTTTATTGGATAACCACACTGGCCCTTTCCAGACTTACGCCGATGTCATCGCTTTCGCCGCATCCTTGGGAAAGCAGCGGAAAAAACGATCGCCTTTGGGGGAAATTTCTAAACGAGAACCAGGGGCGATAGATGTTGATATTTTTGTATCCAGGGGTTACGATATGGCGATTAAGTTAATTGCGATCGCCGAAACCAAAAATCCTCAAATTCTCTCCCATCTCGACGAAAAATTGGAAGCAGAACGCTTGCAAATTTTTGAAGAATATGCTAATGGTGGACTGGAAATATTGCGAGAAGAGTTGCGGGGTGCGGCGGATTATACCGATCGCCTGTTGTTGGTTTTGATTTCTGAAAGAGACAACCAACATCGGTCAAATGAAGAATTCGATTTAAGCAAGTTCTTATTTTAATAGGTGCCCAATGAAGTATGTACTAGCAGAGATCGTAAAGAAAGGGCTTAAGGAATCTGCCAAATTTTTCGCTTACGGCTACTCAGTATTCATGATCTGCTATTTCATTCTCAAACTAATCCTTTGGGATAGAATAGGAGTTATTGCCTTAATTACCACTTTTATTCCCTTAATTTTATTCCCAACTTTCCTGCTTCCCATCATCGGATTGTCAATTATCAAAAAAAGATGGTTCACTATTCTTTCTGGGATCGCCTGCATTATCCTAATAAGTTGGCTGCACATTAAATACTTTTCTCCCACACCAATAAACATCACAGATTCGCACCCCAGCATCAAAATTTTATCCCATAACGTCCATTGGTATAAAACTCAGTCGCCAAGTTTAGCTAAACTGATTCAGAATCAAAAACCCGATATTATATTTTTACAAGAAATCGTTAGTAAACATACCGAAAGAGCTTTCACCTGGTTAAAAGCAGACTACCCCTATCAAATTGGCAATCCCCCTGTAGGAATTCTCAGTAAATATCCGATTGTCTCCAGCGAAATACTGCACTTAGCCGGCCATCCAGAAACGCAGCAGCGGGCAATTATTAAATTTAACGAACAAGAAGTAGTGATTTATAATATGCAAGCTACCGGGCCGTGGTTGACCAGAGCTAGAAAATTGCGTTTTTTCAAACTTCCTGTTTACATATATGGCAAACGATCGCCTGAAATTCAAGAATTAGTGCAGCGAGTTGAGCGAGAAACTCTGCCAGTCATCGTCGCGGGCGATTTTAATATGACAGACGAAACTCAAGACTATTACAGGGTAAAGAAAGTCTTGCAAGATTCTTTCCGAAAATCTGGATTTGGGTTTGGTTTTACCTGGCCTCACGGTTGGGAACTTAACTTATTGGTAAAAAGGTTAAATTGGAGATTGAATTATCCCGTTTGCCGGATTGATTATATTTGGTATTCAAAGCATTGGGGCGCTAAATCTAGTTCGGTTTTGGAGGCAACGGAGTCAGATCATTTGCCTGTAGGAGCCGAACTTATTTTGTTAAAGGAAGCCAGATTGTGAGAAGTTTTTTAGTCAATACCAGTCTGCGATTGCGAGTTCCGAAACTCTAGAAAATTCCTTGACATTGTGGGTTACGAGAGTCGCTTGCAGGGCTACGGCTGTCCCTGCAATCAAAACATCGATCGGGCCGATGGGAGTACCTTGTTGCTCCAACTGGGCGCGAATTGTAGCAGCCGCAAGAGCTGCATCGCGATCGAAAGGAATAACGTTAACTCTGCTCAAAAATTGCTGAAGTTGTTGGGTGCGTTTTGCGGGCGAATTGGATTTAGCAATGCCGACTTGCAACTCAAAAAGGACGCTCGTAGAAACGACTATTTCCAGGGGAGAAACATTCGCAAGATTTTGAGCAACTTGTCCTTGACCTTTGAAATAGTAGATCAAGGTGTTGGTATCCAAAACGTACATTTACAGACTCTCCCGCAGGATGTCTTGTCCGGATTCAGCACGAATATCTTCTAGGGATGGAAAATCTTTTGCCCAAGTTCCAGCAAGGGAAAAAACAAGTTCATTCCAAGGAATCAGAGAGTCTACGGTGTCTGTTGGTTGGTTTGCGCTCAGGTGCTTGGCACAAACGAATTCAGCGAAAGTGAGAATTTCGCTGGCTTGGTCTTTGGGAAGGGTTTTGACGATTGCGTAAATCTGTTCAGCGATGGTCATAATGTGGTTCTAGGTAACGTGCAGATTCAATTATACAAAACCAATTTGTTTCCTACTTTATCAGTCTTCGTCGCTGTGGGCTTTGCCCAATAAAAACTTAGCTAAGCACTGGTGGCAATCCTACCTCTTGCGGCTGCACAAATCGGCCGTTAAAACTAACAGCTTTATCCTCAAAAGTCCTCGCTTCCGCTACCGCTTGCCGCAAATGAGCTCGCTCCATATCGTCCTGAATTCCCCCCACCAAATATACAATTAACTTCGTCGCTAAATCCTTTCCAGAAACTAGCATTCGCTTTTTGTTCGGATCGTACAAAATCCCGTACCACGCAGACTCTGGATTGTCCATGTGGCTAAATCCTTCATCGACATCGTACCTGCGGAGTTTGTCGAAAATAGATTTCAGGGAAAGTTTCTTTCTAAATACTAGAATTCCCAAAGCATTAGCTAAAGCAACTTGACCGACGGGACGGAACAAAATATTTCCCTCGCCCCCTGGCTTTTCAAAACTAAATCGGCGCAATTCTGTCGTTTCTTCGCCGCTTTCAATTCTTTGATAGCTGGGTAAAGTTGCTAAATGATCGAACAATTTTTTAAACTCTTCAATTCCCTCTTTTAGTTCTTCATCTTCGGGACGCATGGGAATTAAACCTTTTCGTTCCGGCTTCCAATGGGGGAATTTGTATTCTAAATACCGTTCGGACATATCTTGCAGCGCTTGCAATGTGGTTAACACAGTTGATTTTGCTGCGACTGTGGCGCTGTCCCAATTGACGCGGGGGTTTCTGTCATCTTGTTCTTTTAATAAGGGATGGGTGACGGCAATTTTGCGGGCGCAAATCGCAAATCCGTTGTCCTCGTTTAATAATGCTAGCTGGCCCTGACTCAGCGTTACGGCCATTAGGTTAACGTGCACAAAGATCGATCGCACGCGCCGTTGTGCTTGCTGTCGCGTTTCCCCCGCTACCGCCGCCGGGATAAACTCAATTCCGATTTTTTCGTGAGCTAATTTATACACTGTTTCGGGGTCGATTTGATACTCTTCTGCTAAATCTTCCAGAGTAATTGCAGCGCCGACAGGTTTTTTATTTTTGTTGTATCTTTGCAGGATTCCGGTTTTAATTAAACTCATTAAACCTTGAACTCCCATCAGCCGATGCTGGCCGTCTAAGGCAAAAATAGAGACTTTTTGAGAGACATTCAAAAGCCCTAAGTTCTCGTTTTTATCAAAGGATGTAAATTCAGTCGCGGATTTGGTTGCTACGCCATTTTTATCCCATTCCTCGGCTAGAGGATTATCTACCCACGGGGGACTGACGACTACTAAAACTGCGGGGAATTTGTGCGATTTTCGGGCTGCTAAATATTGAGTGAGGGTGGCTTGGCGCGACCAATCTAAGGGACGCTGGATTATTTCGTCAATGGTTTCGTCGTCGCGGACGATGTTGTTGGTTTGGAGGTCGAATTTTTGGCGGAAAAGCGGCATCTGGGAGGCGAAACGGACGCGAGAGTCTAACCATTCTAGGGTGACTGAACCGATGTATGCTTCGCTGTTTCCCATCTGGGTTTTTTGGACGAAAATGCGATCGTCCTTTCCTAAATAATTATCTAATAAAAGTGCGATTTCCTGTCTGTCGCTATTTTCTTTTTCTAAAATTTTTATAGCGAGGTCATCCGCTGGGTTGGTTGTCATGGGCGGTTTTTATATAATTAGGTTATTTTTTCAAAAATATCATGGGTTAAATTTTATGTCAACTCTTGTTTTTTAAAAATTTTTGTGAAATACTTAAAACACTAAGTAAATTCAACCTTATATATCATTTAATGTTTTATTTGTCAATAGCTTAGGGGCGATCGGGCTTGATGCAGATGCGTCTGGGTCTCACGCGCCACCGTCTGAGTCCGCCAGGGGTTGAAAACCCGCCACCATCGGGGCCCGACAGGGGTCTCACGCGCCACCATCGGGGCCCGCCAGGGATTGAAAACCCGCCACCATCGGGGCCCGCCAGGGGTTGAAACCCCGCCACCATCGGGGCCCGCCAGGGGTTGAAACCCCTGTCTCATAGCGAAAGTCCTCTGAAGAGGACTGAATATGGATCAATTTCGAGGTTTATGTTTAGTCGGTTTTAACCGACTTTCGCTATGAGACGGGGGTTTCAACCCCCGGCGGAATATCGGGGAAGCGAGTGAATTGACGATGGCACTTGCCCCTGATTTCTTCATACTTCGCACCTGCAACAACAAAAACATATGTCTACTCCTTCCTTTGAATACATTTTGCCGGTAATTCGGGGAATTCAAGCGGGCCGCGAATATTACGTGTCGATGTGTCCGGTGCGTTTTTTGCCGAAATTGTTTCCCTTTGAATCAGAAGATTTGCCGCCGTCTCTGCGGGCGAAACGCGCGCTTAACAAAGCTAGGATTCCCGAAATAGCTGAGTATTTTGTTAAGAATCCTACAAATTATACTTGTGGGGCTATTGCTGCTTCGATTGATGCGGATATTACTTTTGAAGCAGTGGGAAATGAGGCAGAAGAACGGAAAATCGGTCGCTTGCGAGTGCCGATGGATGCTAAGTTTACTATTAATGACGGACAGCATCGGCGGGCGGCTTTTGAGATGGCTTTGAGGGAAAATCCGCAGTTGGGATATGAGACGGTGGCGCTGATTTTGTTTCTCGATATTGGGTTGGAAAAATCGCAGCAGATGTTTGCTGATTTGAACAATTTTCAAGTTCCTTTGGAGTCGTCGCTAAGTCTACTTTACAACCACCGGGACGATCGCGCTTTTGTGGTGAAGGCTGTTGTTAAGCAGGTTGAGGTTTTCCGGTGTTTGACTGAGATGGAGAGGGGGAGTTTGAACGGGCGATCGCACAAATTGTTTACGCTGAGTGCGATCGATCGTGCTATCATGGCTTTGCTGTCTAATATTCACGGCAGCGAACAGGCAAAACCCTCTGGTTCTCGCACCAAAAAAGAACAGAAAGAGGAAGAACTTGCTCAAAAAATACAACGGGCGGTTAGTTATTGGAATGCGGTTTGCAGTTTTATTCCAGATTGGCAATTAGTTCTGCACAAGCAAGTTGCGGCGGGGGAAATGCGCCGGGATTGCGTGCACTGTCACAGTGTTGTGCTTGAGAGTTTGGGGGAAGTTGGGGCGGCTTTGCTGTCGGTTTTTCCTGAGAGTTGGGAGGAACGTTTGAGCCTTTTGCAGCAGGTTGATTGGTCGATTTATAATCCTGATTGGGAGAATGGGATTTTGTTTAAAGGGGGGATTTCTAAGTCGAGGGCGAGTGTTAGTTGGATGACGGATTATTTGAAAAAGCGGTTGGGTTTGGAAACCGCAGATGCACGCACATGAGGAGTGATAATATTGGTTAAATCCATTCTAGGTGGGCTTTTACTTTGCTGACTGCTACTTTTACACTACTGGCATTTGATGACATTTTGTAGGATTTATTATTGGTCGGGGTGGAGTTATACAAAACTACATTACCCTCCCAAAGATGGCTTTTTCTAGACCAATCCAATTGAGCTAGTTGCAAAACTTTTTCTGTTTCAAAATCTTGGTTATCTGTGTCGTAAGTACAGTAGAGCAACCGACCTAAAATTTCTAGTCCTACGCTTCTACCCAAAATACAGTAGTCTGTAAATTTATTTACATCTTCAATTGTCAATTCTTCCAGGCTTGTTTCACAGATATCTCTGGTCTGACTGCATTCGGAGAAAAATTTATTAAGAGTTCTAGCCAAAATATCTGATGATTCTGCAACATCATAATCCTTAAGTTCATCAACGGGATCGTCTGTAAACGCACAACTTACTGCTCTTGCTATGAAATTTGTTGTATATATTAACTTCTTTTTACTGTCGGGAGTAGATTTTATTTTATCTGTCTTTTTATAAAACATTGCAACTTTTTCAAGTAAGCTTTTCGTAATACCCACTCGACCTTCAAACTCACCAAATGATAAAAGTAAGGATTTATCAAGTTGTCTTGTCTGCGCCATATCTCGAAAATCAGCCTGACACTGGTTGAAGTCTTCCTCTAAAACCAGCGTGATCGGAAAATCATTATCACCGATTAAGTCGCCTCGATCGCTTTCAATTAACTCGTGAATAGCGCGCTTGCGATGCTGTCCATCAGTAATATCTAATTTAATGTTGCGAGGAATAACTACTAGACAAATCCCTCGACCTAATTCTATAATTTGAATATTTTTAGGAGCTACATTTGCGGTCAGTGTTCCTAAAATCCAGGGTAGATCCCTTTTGGCGCGTTTAAGAATATATTGTTTTACTTCTTCAGCATGACCCTTGACCTCTGGACGATTTTTACCAGAATCAGGATCGTTTCCAGTTGAAGGTTTTGCTTGGAGAAGGGTAGGTAAGTCATTGGCGGGGATATTTATTTGCACCATTTTCCGCTTCCCCTGCTGGAAAATTAGCCCTGGATAGCACTTCTCGCGGTGGTACTTGGCGAAGTAGGGAGCAAGTAACTCATCAATTCCTGGAACTCGATCGGACTGAGGAGGGTTATTATCAGACATATAAGGTAAGAAAATTTGTGTAGTGATATAATTTTACATCACAAACCCTATAAATGTAAACTGTCAGGGATGCTATTTATCGACAGCGGCAAACAACAAACAAAATTAACTTTTATCAAGCATGACATTATATCGTAAACTATTAATATTGGGAATAGGAGCTTTCAGATATGATTCAAACTCAGCAGATGTCATTATTGCCGGGTCGTAGCGTTACCGAATTAATAGAAGACATAGAATTGCTAACTGAGGAAGTCCAAGAGCTATATTGTCTTGACGATATCCCTTGGGTAATTGGATATAGTGGGGGAAAAGATTCGACGGCGGTAGTACAGCTAATTTGGAATGCAATTGCTAAACTTCCCCAGTCCAAACGGACTAAAAAAATTGATATTATTACCACTGACACTCTGGTAGAAAATCCGATCGTATCTGCATGGGTTCGGAAGTCTATTAAGCAAATGAATGCTGCTGCTATAGAGCAAGAAATGCCTATAGGTACTCATCTGCTACAACCAGAGTGGACAGAAACTTTTTGGGTAGGTTTGATTGGCAAAGGATACCCAGCACCCAGAGGTAAGTTTCGCTGGTGTACCGATCGCCTAAAAATATCTCCATCTAACCGTTTTATTCGTAATATTATCCGAAGTAGCGGTGAAACTATACTTGTCTTAGGGACTCGTAAAGCTGAAAGCACAAAGCGCGCTCATAGGATGAAAAAAATGGAAGCCCGACGGGTGCGGGAGCGCCTAAGCCCCAATATGAACTTACCGAACTCTCTGGTTTATAGCCCTATTGAAGACTGGCGTGATGATGAAGTTTGGCTTTATCTGATGCAGTGGGACAATCCTTGGGGATACAGCAACAAAGATTTGTTCGCTATGTACCGGGGTGCTAGTGCGGATAATGAATGTCCCCTAGTTGTCGATACTTCTACCCCTAGCTGTGGTAGTTCTCGTTTTGGGTGCTGGGTGTGTACAATGGTTAGTCAGGATAAATCGCTAACAGCGATGATTCAAAATGATGAAGAAAAAGAGTGGTTGCAACCTCTACTAGATTTCCGTGTGGAATTGGATGTTGAAGATAGTCGCGATCGACGTGACTTTAGGCGACGTAATGGCAATGTCCAACTCTATGAAC
>Ga0209278_1001824_pt1 | contig 12494 bp, 11 predicted proteins | sample JI81BgreenDNA_FD_187504 | JGI IMG/M metagenome (GOLD analysis project Ga0209278, IMG submission 187504) | Wastewater effluent complex algal communities from Wisconsin, to seasonally profile nutrient transformation and Carbon sequestration -... | ecosystem: Engineered > WWTP > Effluent > Algae... | reverse complement strand
GCGCCGGCACCATCAGCAGGCTCGAGAAGCGGTAGAGCTTGCGGCCCATGAGCAGCAGCCGCTCGCGCTCGGCGTGGCTGTCGGCCGGCACCATGGCCAGGTTGACGAAGATGCGCGGCAGGTAGAAGAGGCCGGCAAACCAGCTGGCGACGAAGACGATGTGGAAGGCCTTGAGCCAGAGGTACGCGGAGCACATGGCGGCCATTATCGGTGCCGAAAAAAAGAGGCCCTGGCACGGAGCCAGGGCCGGCAAGCCTTGCCGCTGTCATCACGCCAAGGCACCTGCTCAGGGAGGAAAAGCAGGGGACCATGGCCTCACAGCTATGATCCATTGATCACTTTATCAGAACGCATTTATGCGCGCCACGGCCTCGTTGTGGCGCGGTGCGAGGAGAACCGGATGAGCTCGCGGACGCCCAGCATGCCCCTGCCCCCGTACCCCGCGAGCCGCCCGCGGCGCCTGCGCCGCGACGCCTTCACGCGGGCCCTGGTGCGCGAGGCGCGCCTGGCGCCCGAGGACTTCATCTACCCCGTGTTCGTGCTCGCCGGCGAGCGCCAGGTGCAGGACGTCGCCAGCATGCCCGGCGTGCAGCGCCGCAGCGTCGACGGCCTGTTCGCCGTGGCCGAGCAGTGCCTGAGCCTGGGCGTGCCGGTGATGGCGCTGTTCCCGGTGATCGACGGTGCGTTGAAGACGCCCGACGGCCGCGAGGCGCTCAACCCCGAGGGCCTGGTGCCCACCGCGGTGCGCGAGCTGAAGAAGCGTTTCCCCGAGCTGGGCCTGCTCACCGACGTGGCGCTCGACCCCTTCACCAGCCACGGCCAGGACGGCCTGCTCGATGACACCGGCTACATCCTCAACGACGAGACCGTGGACGTGCTGCGCCGCCAGGCGCTGGTGCAGGCCGAGGCCGGCGTGGACATCGTGGCGCCCAGCGACATGATGGACGGCAGGATCGGAGCGATTCGCGCGGAGCTCGAATCGCGCGGCGCCGTGCACACGCGCATCATGGCCTACAGCGCCAAGTACGCCAGCGCCTTCTACGGCCCTTTCCGCGACGCCGTGGGCAGCGCCAAGAACCTGGGCAAGAGCGACAAGAAGGTCTACCAGATGGACCCGGGCAATTCGGATGAAGCGCTGCGCGAGGTGGCGCTCGACATCGCCGAGGGCGCCGACATGGTGATGGTCAAGCCCGGCATGCCCTACCTCGACATCGTGCGCCGCGTGAAGGACGAGTTCCGCATGCCCACCTTCGCCTACCAGGTGAGCGGTGAGTACAGCATGCTCAAGGCCGCGGCCGCCAACGGCTGGCTCGACCACGACGCCGTGATGATGGAAAGCCTGCTGGCCTTCAGGCGCGCCGGCGCCGACGGCGTGCTCAGCTACTTCGCGCTCGACGCCGCACGCCTGCTGCGCCAGCGCTGAGTCGCGGGCCGAGCGCCGCATGCGCGTCTTCCACGTCGACGGCGAGCAGTTCCACGAGCTCGACGGCCTGCCCGAGGCCCTGCCCGAGCACGGTTTCCTGTGGGTGGGCAGCGCGCGCCGCGAGTTCGAGGTGTGCTCGCCCGAGGTGCAGGCCGCGCTGCAGCGCTGGACGGGCGGGCAGCTCGTCGACCTGCACGTCTCGGACCTGCTCAACAACCAGCTGCCCAGCCACTTTGACTACACGAGCTGGTACGACCTGATGGTCTTCCGGCGCCTGGCCGCCGGCGCCGGCACCGAGGCCCTGTTCGTCGACGACACGCGCGGCACGCCGGCCAGCGCGCGCAAGGCGCTGCAGGGCATCGACACCAGCCCGGTGGGCTTCGCGATCTTCGACCGCGTGCTCGTGACCGTGCACCCCGCCGACTGCGCCGTGCGCGAGCACTTCGCGGCGCGCCTGGCCGCCATGGCCTCGGGCCCCGAGTCGCGCGTGGGCGTGCGCCTGCCCACGAACACGGCGGACCTGATGCTGCGCATGGTCAACCACATGGTCGACAGCTACCTCGACCTGCGGCGCCTGCTCACGCGGCAGCTGGGTTACCTGCAGCAGGAGCTGCTCGACCCGCGCAGCCGCTTCGACGACTGGGGTGTGCTGCTCGAGAGCCGCAACGCGCTGCACCTGCTCGAGGACACCTGCGAAGACCAGCGCAGCGCCGTGCAGGAGTGGATCGACGCGCTCGACGAGTGGCCCGACGAGCCCTCGAAGGACAAGCGCCGCGAGCGCGAGCTGCTGCGCGTGCGCTCGCGCGACGTGCTCGAGCACATCGAGCGCGTGCTCACGCACGTGCGGCGGCTCGAGCAGAGCGCCGAGACGGCGGTGCAGATGCATTTCAGCGCCCTGGGCCACCGCACCAACACCATCATGCGCACGCTCACCGCGCTCACCGCCATCTTCCTGCCGCTGAACCTGATCACCGGCTTCTTCGGCATGAACTTCGAGTTCCTGCCGCTCATCCACGACAGCTCGGGCGTCTGGGTGGCCGTGCTCATGATGGCAGTCGTGGTCGTGGGGCTGGTGCTGATGTTCCGCCGCAACCGCTACCTCGGCTCGCGCGGCGAGCGCTGATGCCCGCGCTCACCCCGCGCCAGTTCTGGGTGCTGGCGGCCCTCACGCTCGTGTGGGGCCTCAACTGGCCGGTGATGAAGGCCGGCGTCAGCGGCCTGCCCGCGGCGCCGAGCGCGTACCCGCCGCTCACGTTCCGCGCGCTGTCGATGTGGCTGGGCCTGCCGGTGCTGGGCCTGGCCCTGCTGCTGCTGAAGGTGCCGTTTGCGATGCCGCGCCGGCACTGGCGCGAGCTGGGCGTGCTCACCGTGGCCAACATGCTGGTGTGGCACGTGGTCATCATCATCGGCGTGCAGCAGCTGAGCTCGGGGCGCTCGGCCATCCTGGGCTACACCATGCCGGTGTTCGCGGCGCTGTGGGGGCGCTGGGCCTGGGGCGACCGGCTCGCGCCGCAGGCCTGGGCCGGTGTGGCGGCGGCGGCCGGCGGTGTGCTGCTGCTGCTGTGGAGCGAACTCTCGGCCTTTGGCGGCCAGCCCGACGCCGTCCTGGCCATCGTGGCCGCGGCCGCCGTGTGGGCCTACGGCACGCACCGCCTGCGCCGCAGCCCCATCGACGTGCCGCTGCTGGCCATCGTTTTCTGGATGACGGCGATCACCGCCGTGGTGATGGCGCTGGCGGCCGCCGTGTTCGAGCACGCCCAGTGGCGCCTGCCCGGGCCCATGGTGGCGGGCGCCGTGGCCTACAACGCCGTGGGTGTGTTCGGTTTCGCGCACGCGGCCTGGTTCTACCTGGCGCGCACGCTGCCGCCGGTGGCCAGCTCGATCAGCGTGATGCTGATCCCCGTGCTGGGTGTGTTCAGCGGCGCCGTGCTGCTGGGCGAGACGGTGCACGCCACCGACTGGGGCGCGGTCGGGCTGATCGTGCTGGCGATCGCGCTCGTGCTGCTGCGGCGCTGACCCGAGCCCGTGCTCAGGCGGCCCGCCGCCTTGCCATCGGCGGGTTGCGGGCGAAATAGCGCTGGATGCCGTCGGCCACCGCGTCCACCAGCTGGGCGCGGAAGGCGGGGTCGCGCAGGCGCTGTTCTTCCTCGGGGTTGGAGATGAAGGCGGTCTCCACCAGGATGCTCGGGATGTCGGGCGCGCGCAGCACCGCAAAGCCCGCCTGCTCGACCTGCCGCTTGTGCAGCCGGCCCACGCGGCCGATGCGCTGCAGCACCTCGCTGCCCAGGCGCAGGCTGTCGCGGATCTGCGCCGCCGTGCTCATGTCGGCCATGGCGGCCAGCAGTTGCTGGTCGCGCCGCGCCGTGATGCCGGTGAGGTTGACGCCGCCCACGCGGTCGGCGGCGTTTTCGCGCTCGGCCATCCAGCGCGCGGCGCTGCTGGTGGCGCCACGCTCCGAGAGCACGAAGACACTCGCGCCACGCGCCTCGCGCCGCACGAAGGCGTCGGCGTGGATGCTCACGAAGAGATCGGCCTGCACGCGCCGCGCCTTGCGCACACGCTCGGCCAGCGGCACGAAGAAGTCGCCGTCGCGCGTGAGCATCACGCGCATGCCGGGCACGGCGTTGAGGCGGTCGCGCAGGGCCAGCGTGATGGCGAGCACCACGTCCTTCTCGCGCAGGCCGGTGGGGCCGATGGCGCCGGGGTCCTCGCCGCCGTGGCCGGCGTCGAGCGCCACGATGATGAGGCGGTCCATGCGGCGGCGCTCCTCGGGCGTGGCCGGGGGCGGGGGCGGCTTGGGCGCGGGGGTCTGCAGCACGGGCGGCGGCGCGGATGCGGCAGCCGGCGCGGCGGGCACGGTGGGCAGCGGCGGTGTGGGCGCGACCGCCACCGGCGGCTGCGATTCGATGCGCGCGATGAGCTCGCCCAGCGCGTCCTGCACGGCCTGCGCGGCGCGCTGCTCGGCGGCCTCCTTGTCGCGCACCAGGGCCAGCAGCGGGTCGGCCTCCTGCAGCGGGTAGAGGTCGAACAGCAGACGGTGCTGGTAGGGCTCCACGGGCGGCAGCGTGAACTGCTCGGGCCGCACGGGCTGCTTGAGGTCGAACACCAGGCGCACCACGCGCGGCTGGTACTGGCCCACACGCACGCCGGCGATGTAGGGGTCGTCGGGCCGCACCTGGCCCACCAGCTGCCGCAGGGCGCTGTCGAGCGCGAGCTGGTCGATGTCCACCACCAGGCGCGGTGGTGATTCCACCAGCGTGTGCGTGGCCGCGAGCAGGGTGTCGGACTCGATGGTGACGCGTGTGTAGTCGCGCGCCGGCCACAGGCGCACGGCCACGATGCCCGCGCCCCAGGCCAGCTGCGGCGCGGTGAGAAGCAGCACGGTGCTGCCCAGGGCGGTGCGGCGCTTCATGCCGCGGCCCCGCACCAGACCTGCAGCAGGGCCTGCCCGCGCGGCGTGCCGGCGTCGGCGCGCACCTGGCGGCTGTCGCCCGCGGTGGGCTCGAGGTGCAGCCGCAGGTCGGCGGCGGGCAGCACGGCCGCGGCCTTGTCGGGCCACTCCGCGAGCTTGAGGCCCGGTGCGGCAAAGACGTCGCGGAAGCCGGCTTCCAGCCACTCGCGCGGGTCGTCGAAGCGGTAGAAGTCGAAGTGCGCGATGGCCAGGCCCGGTGCGGGCGCGCCGCCCACGTGCGGCTCCATCACGCCGTAGGTGGGGCTCTTCACGCGGCCGGCCACGCCCAGCGCGCGCAGCAGGTGGCGCACGAAGGTCGTCTTGCCGGCACCCAGCGGGCCGTCGAGTGCCACGAAGGCGTCGTGCGGCGCAGGCTGGGCCACGAGCGCCTGCGCCAGGCGCGTGGCATCGGCGGCGCAGGCGGCCTCGTCGGGCCAGTGCAGGGTGTGCGTTGCTAGGATCGCGTGATGCCCGGAGTGCATCGTGAAAGCCCTTCAGCGCTGGTGCAGCGGCTGCAGGCGTGGGGACAGGAGCTGGGATTTTCCCAGATCGGCATCGCCGGCATCGACTTGTCCACGGCCGAGCAGGGCCTGCTCGACTGGCTGGCCGCGGGCTTCCACGGCGGCATGGGCTACATGGCGCGCCACGGCCTGAAGCGCGCGCGCCCGGCCGAACTGGTGCCGGGCACGGTGAGCGTGATCAGCGCGCGCATGGACTACCTGCCACGCGGCGCCGCGCCCGACTGGCGCGAACGCGAAACCGCTGCGCTGCACGAGCCCGGCCGCGCGGTCGTCTCCGTCTACGCCCGCGGGCGGGATTACCACAAGGTGCTGCGCAGCCGCCTGCAGCGCCTGGCCGAGCGCCTGGCCGCCGAGGTGGGGCCGCTGGGCCACCGTGTGTTCACCGACTCCGCGCCCGTGCTCGAGGTGGAACTGGCCACGCGCGCCGGCCTGGGCTGGCGCGGCAAGCACACGCTGCTGCTGCAGCGCGAACACGGCTCGATGTTCTTCCTGGGCGAGCTCTTCGTCGACCTCGAACTGCCCCCCACCGAGCCCGTGTCGGGGCACTGCGGCACGTGCAGCGCCTGCCTCACCGCCTGCCCCACGGCGGCCATCGTGGCGCCGTACCGGCTCGATGCCCGGCGCTGCATCAGCTACCTCACCATCGAGCACGAGGGCGCCATCGACGAGGCCCTGCGCCCGGCCATCGGCAACCGCATCTACGGCTGCGACGACTGCCAGCTGGCCTGCCCTTGGAACCGCTGGGCGCAGCGCAGCCCGCTGCCCGACTTCGACGAACGGCAGGGCCTGGGCCAGGCCACGCTGCGCACGCTGTGGGCCTGGGACGAAGCCGAGTTCGGCCGCCGCACCGAGGGCAGCGCCATCCGCCGCATCGGCTGGCAGCGCTGGCGGCGCAACCTGGCCGTGGCCCTGGGCAACGCCTGGCGCGAGCGGGGCGACGTGGCCGACGCACAAGCCCTCGCCGCGGCGCGCGAGGCGGCCGACCCGCTGGTGCGAGAGCACATCGACTGGGCCCTGGCGCAGCGGGTGCTTGCCCGGGTGTCCTGAAGGGCTGTCTTACCATCGCCTTCCGTCGAATGGCCGGGCCGGCCCGCGAAGCCGGCGCGAACACCCTGATCCTCCCGGAGACCATCACCATGCAGAGATCCCGTCTGGCCACGCTGGCCGCCCTTGCCGCCGTGGCCCTGCCGCTGCCCGCCACCGTGTTCGCGCAGGCCTTCCCGAGCAAGCCCGTGCGCCTGATCGTGCCCTTCGCGCCCGGCGGCACCACCGACATCGTGGCCCGCGTCGTGGCCCCCGGCCTGGGCACCGCGCTGGGCCAGCAGGTGGTGGTCGAGAACCGCAGCGGCGGTGGCGGCTCCATCGGCGCGCTCGAGATGATCAAGTCCGCACCCGACGGCCACGTGATCGGCATGGCCACGGTGTCGACCACCGCCGCCAACCCCGCCATCAACCCCAGGATCGGCTACGACCCGGCGGTCGACTTCGTGCCCATCACCAACCTCGCGGCCACGCCCAACGTGATCGCCGTGCACCCGAGCTTCCCGGCGCGCGACTACAAGGGCTTCGTTGCCGAGCTCAAGAAGAACCCCGGCAAGTACAGCTACGCCAGCTCGGGCACGGGCGGCATCGGCCACCTGCAGACCGAGCTGTTCAAGAGCCTGGCCGGCGTGTTCATGACGCACATCCCCTACCGTGGCGCGGGCCCGGCGCTCAACGACACGGTGGCGGGCCAGGTGCCCATCATCTTCGACAACCTGCCTTCGGCCCTGCCCTTCATCCGCGACGGCCGGCTGATCCCCATCGTCGTGGCCGCGCCGCAGCGCCTGCCGCAACTGGCCAACGTGCCCACCTTCAAGGAAGTGGGCCTGGAGGCCGTCAACCGCATGGCCTACTACGGCCTGCTGGCGCCCAAGGGCACGCCCAAGGCGGTGGTCGACCAGATCGGTGCGGCCGCACGCAAGGTGCTCGAGGACCCGGCCGTGCGCAAGCGCATCGAGGACACCGGCTCGCTGGTCATCGGCAACACGCCCGAGCAGTTCGCGGCCCAGATGAAGGCCGAGCTCGCGGTGTACCGCGACGTCGTCAAGCGCCAGAACCTCAAGCTCGATTGAGCGGGGTGGGGGCTGCAGGGGTGGTCGATCCCGCGATCGACCGCTTCTGCGACGCGCTCTGGCTGGAACACGGCCTGGCGCCCCTGACGCTGGCGGCCTACCGCCGCGACCTGCAGCTCTACGCGGCCTGGCTCCAGCGCACGGCCGGCCGCGGGCTCGACACCAGCACCGAGGCCGACCTGCTGGCCTACATGGCCGAGCGCCACGCCGGTACCCGCGCCACCACGGCCAACCGGCGGCTCAGCGTGTTCCGGCGCTACTTCCGCTGGGCGCTGCGCGAGCACCGCACCAGTGCCGACCCCACGCTGCGGCTGCAGGCCGCGAGGCAGCCGCTGCGCGTACCCAAGACGCTCAGCGAGGCCCAGGTCGAGGCGCTGCTTGCCGCGCCCGACACCGGCACGCCGCTGGGCCTGCGCGACCGCGCCATGCTGGAGCTGATGTACGCGAGCGGCCTGCGCGTGAGCGAGCTGGTGTCGCTCAAGGCCGTGCACGTGGCGCTGGACGACGGCGTGCTGCGCGTGCTGGGCAAGGGCTCGCGCGAGCGGCTCGTGCCCTTTGGCGAAGAGGCGCGCTCGCGCCTGCTCGACTACCTGGCCCAGGGCCGTGCGGCCATCCTGGGCGGCCAGCGCAGCGAGGCGCTGTTCGTCACCGCGCGCGGCGAGGGCATGACGCGCCAGATGTTCTGGCGCATCGTCAAGCGCTGCGCCGTGCAGGCCGGCATCCACGCGCCGCTGTCGCCGCACACGCTGCGGCACGCGTTTGCCACCCACCTGCTGAACCACGGTGCCGACCTGCGTGCGGTGCAGATGCTGCTGGGGCATGCCGACATCGGCACGACCACGATCTACACCCACGTCGCGCGCGAGCGGCTGCGCCAGCTGCACCAGAAACACCACCCGCGGGGCTGAGCAAATACAAACGGGCCCGCGAGGGCCCGTCTGCGTGGTGCCGTGTGGCGCACGCACCCGCGTGCGCCGGCTCGGCCTGGTCAGAAGTTGTGGCGGACGCCGACACCCAGCGTGCTGAAGTCGCCGCCGAAGGCCGAGATGCCCTGCTCGTCGTCGACCTTGCTGTAGAAGCCGTACACCTTGCTGCGCTTGCTGAGGTTGTAGTTGTAGGCCAGCACGAACTGGCGCGCGTCGGAGTTGGCCAGCTTGTCGAACTCGCCGGCCTGGCCCAGCGAGGCGTGGAACTCCGAGGCCCCCGAGGTGAACATGCCGGCCACGCGCCAGATGACGCGCTTGCCCAGCGTGGCGTCGTCGTGGCTCTGGATGTAGCCGCCCACCAGCGCCGAGCCCAGCTCGTAGGCCGCGCGCACCGCGAACTGCTTGCTGCCGTTGGCGCTCTCGTAGCCGAAGCCCATGGCCAGCGGGCCCGAGCTGTAGTTGACGGAGCCGTCCCAGGTGCGCACGCGGCCACCACCTTCGCCGGCCGACACCGACACACCGGCCGACAGGCCCTTCATGAGCTCGGGCGTCAGGTAGGACACCTTGTTGGTGTCACGGCCCAGGTAGGCGTAGAGGCCGTCCGAGGAGTTGCCGGTGTCGTGGTTGTGGAAGCCCACCCAGTCGGCGGTGGCGAAGTAGGCGTCGCTGCTGAAGCGGCCCAGGCGGATGGTGCCGAAGCCGCCGCTCAGGTTGATCTCGGACTGGCCGGCCCAGAAACCCGAGGGCGAGGGCAGGCCGGTGTCGGCGCCGAAGCGGTGCTCGAGGATGAAGTTGGCCTTCAGGCCGCCGCCGAGGTCTTCGGTGCCCTTGAAGCCCAGGCGCGAGGCGTTGTCGACCAGCTGCTTGGTCTTGGTGCCGTTGGCATCGATGCTCTCGGCGGTGACGTTGAGGCGGCCGTACAGCGTGACGCTGCTCTGGGCCCAGGCGCTGCCCACGGCGGCAAGGGAAAGGGTGGTGGCAAAGACAAGGCGTTGGATCACGTCGACCTCGGTGGCAGTTGGGGGGTTTCCCGAAGTGTGGGCTGCGCAAGGGGCGGGCCACAAGCCCCTCGTGTCACTCACGTGAACAGCGCGTGGCGACCACGCGACAAACGTTCAAAGTGGTGCGCATGAGCACAAAAAAGGCCCGCTCGGCGGTGCCGGCGGGCCTTGTCCTGGTGCCGGTTGGCCGCCTGCGGCCAACCGGACTGGTGCGCACCGTGGTGCGCGCGCGATCAGAACGTGTAGATCACACCGACGGCGAAGCCGGTGTAGTTCTTCTTGGGCAGCACGTTCAGGCTGCTGCTCCAGCGGCCCAGCTCGGCGTAGGCGTAGGTGTTCTTGAAGATCTCGGTGTTGGCGAACAGCTCGATGCTCTTGGCCTTGAGGTCGTCGTCGGTGTTCTGGCCGTACAGCATGCCGACGTTGACGCTGCCGATGGGCGCCACGAAGCCGGTGCTGATGCCGGCGCCCGTGCCGCCGTCGGCGATGTCACCGCCGTCGGCGTAGCCCAGCATGACCTTCACGACCTTGAAGTCGTAGCTGCCGGCGGCCGACACGAAGTTCTCGGCGCCGTTGCTGTCCTTGGTCTGCAGCGACACGGCGGCCGACAGCGGGCCCGAGCCGTACTTCACGCCGGCCGAGAACACGCTCTTGGCGCCCGCGCCGCGGTTGCCCTTGGGCACGAAGCCCAGGTGCGCCGTGACGCCGCCCATGCTGGGGCTGATGTACTGCAGCGAGCGCGACTGGCGACCCGGCAGCCACGGACCGACGCTGGTGTAGCCCAGGGCGGACACGCCGTTGGAGGCGCCGTTGAAGTCGTAGTCGATCATGGTCTGGAACGACACGGAGTCCTGGCGGCCCAGGCGCACCTCGCCGAAGCCACCCGAGAAGCCGAACCAGGCCTGGCGGTTGAAGAACGCGCCACCCGGGTTGACTTCACCGTCGCTGGTGATGCCGCCGGTCTCGAAGCGGAAGTTCGCCTTCATGCCCGAACCCACGTCCACGGCGCCCTTGATGCCCACGCGGGTGGTGGAGTTGCCTTCGCTGGAGCCGTTGTCGCCGCCGGAGTTGAAGTCGGCCTTCTTCTCCTGGATGTCGCTCAGCAGGCTCTTGCCGTAGCTGGCGTCGATCAGGCCGTACAGGCTCAGCTGGGCTTGGGCGGCGCCGGCCGATGCCATCAGGATCGCGGCGGAAATCACGGTCTTCTTCATCAAGATGTCCTAAAGGTTAGGGAACACCCGCAGTCTAAGCCTCGGGTTTGGCCGGATGCCCTTGGCGGGGGGCTCATGCGTAGCGCGGCAGCAACACTGGGTCCGTCGTGGTGCGGTTCGGTGTGACCGACCGCAACCGCGAGCCGGGGCTCAGCGCCCGCGCAGGTGCGCCGGGGCCTCGAGCCGCCGCGCCAGCAGCGACAGCGCCAGCGTCAGCACCAGGTACACGGCCGAGATGGCCAGGTAGGGCTCCCAGTAGCGGCTGTAGGCGCCGGCCACGGTGCGCGCGGCCAGGGCCAGCTCGGCCAGGCCGATGGCGCTGACCAGCGAGGAGTCCTTGATGAGCGTGACGCCCTCGTTCACCAGCGCCGGCACCATGCGCCGGAAGGCCTGCGGCAGCACCACGAAGCGCATGGCCTGCGTGTGCGAGAGGCCCACGCTGTAGGCGGCCTGGGTCTGGCCGCGGTGGATGCTCTGGATGCCGGCGCGGAAGATCTCGCCGATGTAGGCGCCGGCGTTGAGCGTGAGCGCGAGCGCGCCCGAGAAGAAGGCACCGTGCTCCTGGCGGAAGCTGCGCGCGGCCTCGCCGGCCAGCAGCAGGCCGTGGTCGGGGTGCACCAGCGTCGGCATGAGCGCGAAGTGCACGAGCAGGATCTGCACGAAGAGGGGCGTGCCGCGGAAGAAGCCCACGTAGGCCGCCACCACGCCGCGCACCAGCGCCATCGCCCCACGCCCGGCGGCCGTGGCCGGCGGCGGGGCGTCCTTGCTGCAGCTGACCAGGCCGATGACGATGCCCAGCGCCATGCCTGCGGTGATCGCCACCACCGTGAGCTGCAGCGTCATCAGCAGGCCGCTCCAGAAGAGCGGCCCGTAGCCGGCCAGGATCTCCCAGCGAAGATCCATGGCCGGCGTTCAGCGAGCCCGGGTCACTTGCTGGCGGCCGGGGCGGGCGCCGAGGCGGCCGCGGCGGCGGGCGCGCCACCGAAGTACTTGGCGTAGATCTGGGCGTAGGTGCCGTCGGCCTTGATGGCGGCCAGGCCCTGGTTCACCTTGGCCTGCAGCTCGGTGTTGCCCTTCTTGATGGCGATGCCGTACTGCTCGGGCACGAACTCGGTGTCCGACACGGTCTTGAACTTGCCGCCCGGGTTGTTGGCCACGTAGTGCGCGACCACGCCGTTGTCGGCCACGACCGCATCCACGCCGCCGGCCTCGAGCTCCTTCAGCGCCAGCGGCGTGCTCTCGAAGCGCTTGATGTTGGTGCTGGTCTTGCCCAGCAGCTTGGTCACGGCCTCATCGCCCGTGGTGCCGGTCTGCACGCCGACCTTGAGCTTCTTCAGGTCGGCGAACTTCGCGACCTGGCTCGTCTCCTTCACCGCGATCAGCTGCGCGGCGTCGAAGTAGGGGTCGGAGAAGTCCATGGTCTGCTTGCGCTCGTCGGTGATCGTGACCGCCGAGACGATCATGTCGCGGTCGCCCTGCTGCAGCGTGTTGAAGATGCCTTCCCAGGGCGTGTTGACGAACTTCACCTCGAAGCCGGCCTTGGCGGCGATGGCCTGCACGACCTCGATGTCGAAGCCGACGATCTCGCCCTTCTCGTTCTGGCTCTCGAACGGGGCGTAGGCGGCGTCGGTGCCCACCACGTAGACCTTGGCCGGGGCCGGCGCGGGCGCGGCGGCCACGGGGGCCGGGGCCGGCGCCTCTTCCTTCTTGCCGCAGGCGGCGAGCATCAGGGTGGCGGCGGTGAGGCCGGCCAGTTGCAGGAAGCGGCGGGTCGACAGCATGGTGTGGCGGTGTGGGGTTGAGGTGGCGGGCAGTGTAATGCGGCCATCACGCACGAAGCGTGCCCG
>Ga0209278_1001823_pt1 | contig 12498 bp, 16 predicted proteins | sample JI81BgreenDNA_FD_187504 | JGI IMG/M metagenome (GOLD analysis project Ga0209278, IMG submission 187504) | Wastewater effluent complex algal communities from Wisconsin, to seasonally profile nutrient transformation and Carbon sequestration -... | ecosystem: Engineered > WWTP > Effluent > Algae... | reverse complement strand
GGCCAGAGGCCGGTCACGGGGGCAGGGGGGCGGCCTGTTGCTGCCCGGTGCCTATCCGCGCTTCGGGCCGCCGGGGCCGGGGCGCCGGGGCGGGCTGGCGGGGCGCGGGCCGCGCTCTGCCGCGGGCCGGTCGGCGCGCTCGACCTTGCGGGCCGCAGGGCGGGTGGTCTTCTGCCAGGTTTCCGACAGTGCCTTCAGCCCGTCGCCGGGTTTCAACGCGGGGCGGGTTGCCTTGGCCGCCGGTTTCCCCTCGGCCTTGCCCAGCGGCTTGGTCTGGGGCTTGGTCTGGGGCTTGGCCTCGGGCTTGCTCCGGGGCTTGCCATCGGACTTGCGGGCGGCGCCTGCCTTGCCCCGGGCGGCGGGAAGCTCGGCATCCGACAGGCCAAGCTGTTCGCGCAGGATGCGGGGCTTCACTTCCTCGACCTCGCCCGGCTGCAGCTCGTTCAGCCGGAACGGCCCGTAGGAGGTGCGGATCAGCCGGTTCACCGTCAGCCCGATATGGGCCATCGCACGGCGGATTTCGCGGTTCTTGCCCTCGCGCAGGCCGATCGTCAGCCAGGCGTTGGCGCCCTGGTGGCGGTCGATCTTGACCTCCATCGGCTGGAACCGCTCGCCCTCGATGGTGATGCCCTTGCGCAGCGGCTCGATCTCGGGCTCGGTCGGGTTGCCCTTGACCCGCACCCGGTACTTGCGCAGCCAGCCGGTCGATGGAAGTTCAAGGCGGCGCTTCAACTCGCCGTCGTTGGTCAGCAGCAGAAGCCCTTCCGAGTTCAGGTCCAGCCGTCCGACCGACATCACGCGGGGCATGTCCTCGGGCAGGTGGTCGAAGACGGTGTCGCGGCCCTTTTCGTCGGCGGCCGAGGTCACCAGGCCCTCGGGCTTGTAGTAAAGCCAGAGGCGCGGCGGTTCGGGCTGGCCGACCGGCTCGCCGCGCACGGTGATCTTGTCCCTGGCGGTGACGTTGAGGGCGGGGGAGGTGATGACCTTGCCGTTCACCGTCACCTCGCCGGTTTCGATCAGCCGTTCGGCATCGCGGCGCGAGGCGATGCCGGCGCGCGACAGGACCTTGGCGATGCGCTCGCCCTCGGGTGCGGCGGCCGGCGTTGCGGGGGGCTTTTCTTTTCCGGCCATGGCCATCATCCTTCGGGGCCTTGGTGGCCGGGGCGGCAGGATATTGAAGCGGGCATGAAAGAGCAACGCGAAGGCTTCCGGTCCTACATGGGGCTGGCGCTGGCCGAGGCGCGGGCGGCCGCGGCGCGCGGCGAGGTGCCGGTGGGCGCGGTCGTCGTGCGGGAGGGCGCGGTGCTGGCCCGGGCCGGCAACCGCACGCGCGAGCTTGCGGACCCGACGGCCCATGCCGAAATGCTGGCGATCCGCGCGGCCTGTGCGCTGCTTGGCTCGGAGCGGCTGGTGGGCTGCGATCTTTACGTGACGCTGGAGCCTTGCCCGATGTGCGCCGCCGCGATCAGCGCGGCGCGGCTCGGCCGGCTTTACTATGGCGCTTCGGACCCGAAGTCGGGCGGGGTCGCGGTGGGGGCGCGGGTCTTCAGCCATCCGCAGTGCCACCACGCGCCGCAGGTCTATGACGGGATCGGCGCCAGCGAGGCCGAGGCGCTTCTGAAGGACTTCTTCGCGGGCAAGCGCGGTCAGGCCGAAAATTCTTGAAGGAAGAATTTTGGGCGCCCGGCTTGCGGGGGGCGGCGCCGGTGGCGGCGGCGGCGCCTCCGGCGGGGATATTTTCGCCAGTATGAAAGGTCGGGGCCTTGGGCCGAGGCTGATCGCCCTGGCCTGAGGCGCCTTTGGCGCGGTCAGATGCGGATCGGGTCGAGAACCTCGTGCTCGATCACTTCGATCCCCGGGGGCAGGCCTGCGCGCAGGGCGCTGGCGTCCTGGGCCAGGATCGGGAAGGTCTTGTAGTGGCAAGGGATCACCCAGCGGAAGTTGAACCACTTGCGCGCGGCCCAGGCGGCGCGGTCCATGTCCATCGTGTAATGCCCGCCGCAAGCCAGGATGCCGATGTCGGGCTGGTGGTATTCGGCCATCCAGGCCATGTCGGCCATGATGTCGGTGTCGCCGGAGAGATAGATCGTGTGCCCCTCGCCCGCGATCATGAAGCCCGCCGCCGATCCGCCGGGCAGAAGGCCGTTGCCGCCGAAGTCGATCGAGGCGGAATGGACCGCGTTCACCATCGTCACCTTGGCGCCACCCAGGGTAAGCGTGCCGCCCTTGCCGAAGCCCACGGTCGGCACGCCCTGGCCGTTCAGCCATTCCGAGAGCTCGTGGATGCAGTGCACCTTGACCCCCAGCTGGCCCGCCAGCCGCGCGGCGTCGGCGGCATGGTCGCCATGGGCATGGGTCACCAGGATATGCGTCACCCCCGCGACCGCCTCGGCCTCGCGCCCGGCGGGGAAGGCGGGGTTTCCGGTCAGCCAGGGATCGACCAGGAGAACCGCCTCTTCGATCTGGATGCGAAAGCCGGAATGGCCAAGCCACGTGATCAGCATGTCGGTCTCCTTGTCCGTCTTCAGGACAGGTAGCCTGGAAAGCTTGCGGCGCCATGACAATCCGTTTTCCGGGGGGCGGCGGCGATCCGCCTTGCGCTTGCAGCAGCAGCGGACGCGGGCTAAACGGGGCGAAAGCCTCAGGGAGCCGGCATGGCCATTGACATCGATACTGCCCGCAAGGTGGCAAAACTGGCCCGGATCAGGGTCGAGGAAGCCGATCTGCCAAAGCTCGCCGGCCAGCTGTCCGGCATCCTTGGCTTCATGGAAGAGCTGAACGAAGTCGACGTGACCGGCGTGGAGCCGATGACCTCGGTCACGCCGATGCGGCTGAAGCGGCGGGCGGATGCGGTGACGGACGGCGACATCCAGGCGCAGGTGCTGAAGAACGCGCCCGATGCGCGCGAGGGGTTCTTTGCAGTGCCGAAGGTGGTGGAATGAGCGCGCCCATGACCAGTGCCAACACCTGGACGATCTCCGCCGCGCGCGACGCGCTGCGCAAGGGCGAGGTTTCGGCGGTCGACCTGACGATGTCCTGCCTGACGGCGATCGATGCGGGCGATGCGCTGAATGCCTTCGTCTGGAAGACGCCCGAGATCGCGCTGGACCAGGCGCGCGCCGCCGATGAGCGACTGAAAAGGAGCGAAGAGGCCCCGGCCATGTGCGGGATTCCGCTGGGGATCAAGGACCTCTTCTGCACCCGCGGCGTGCCGAGCCAGGCGGCCTCGAAGATCCTGAAAGGTTTCAGGCCCGAGTACGAATCCACCGTCACCTCGAAGCTCTTCGATGCGGGCGCGGTGATGCTGGGCAAGCTCAACATGGACGAGTTCGCGATGGGCTCGTCGAACGAGACTTCGTGCTATGGCAATGCGGTCAACCCGTGGCGCCGCAAGGGCTCGGCGGTCGCGCTGACCCCGGGCGGGTCCTCGGGCGGCTCGGCGGCGGCGGTGGCGGCGGACCTCTGCCTTGCGGCGACGGGAACCGATACCGGTGGGTCCATCCGCCAGCCGGCGGCCTTCACCGGGATCGTGGGGATAAAGCCGACTTACGGGCGGGTCAGCCGCTGGGGCGTGGTGGCCTTCGCCTCCAGCCTCGATCAGGCCGGCCCGATGACCAAGACCGTGCGCGATGCGGCGATCATGCTGCAGGCGATGGCGGGGCACGACCCCAAGGATTCGACCAGCGCCGACATCCCCGTGCCGGATTTCGAGGCGGCGCTGACCGGCGACATCCGCGGCAAGGTCATCGGTATCCCGAAGGAATACCGGATGGACGGGATGCCCGCCGAGATCGAGGCGCTCTGGCAGCAGGGCATTGCGATGCTGCGCGATGCGGGGGCCGAGGTGCGCGACATCTCGCTGCCGCATACGAAGTACGCGCTGCCCGCCTATTATGTGATCGCCCCGGCCGAGGCGTCGTCGAACCTCGCGCGGTATGACGGGGTGCGCTACGGGCACCGGGCGAAGCTGGCGCAGGGCGACGGCATCACCGAGCTGTACGAAAAGACCCGGGCCGAGGGCTTCGGACCGGAAGTGCAGCGGCGGATCATGGTCGGAACCTATGTGCTGTCGGCCGGGTTCTACGACGCCTACTACAACCGCGCGCGCAAGGTGCGGGCGCTGATCAAGCGCGACTTCGAGACGGTCTTCGCAGGCGGAGTCGATGCAATCCTGACCCCGGCCACGCCCTCGGCCGCCTTCGGCCTGGGCGAGATGGCCGATGCGGACCCGGTCAAGATGTATCTCAACGACGTCTTCACGGTGACGGTGAACCTGGCGGGACTGCCGGGTGTCGCGGTGCCGGTCGGGCTGGATGCGCAGGGGCTGCCGCTTGGCTTGCAGTTGATCGGTCGGCCCTGGGAAGAAGCGCCGTTGCTGAATTACGCACATGTGTTGGAAAGCCGTGCGGGCTTTGTGGCCAAAGCGGATAAATGGTGGTAATGGGCGCCGAAACGTCCCTTTCGAGGCAGTGATGAGCGCTTTCTTCCTTCGCCCGGCCGCTGGTGCCGTTCTGGCATCGCTTCTGCTTGCGGCCTGCACGCCCACGACCACCGATACCGGCGCCGGCGTCGGCTTTCAGGACTACAACAGCTATATCCGTGGCGCGGCGCCGGCTGCGCCCGCGCCTTCGGCCCCGGTGACCGTGCCGCCGCCGGGCGGCTTTGACCCCGCTGCCGCCGCCGCCGCGATCGACCGCGCCCAGGGCACTGCCGCTCCGGCGGCCGTGACGCCCGCTCCGCTTCCCCCGGCTGCGGGCGACAGCGCCGTGCGCCCGCGCGGCGGCGCGCCTGCCGGGATCAAGGAGGAATCCGGCGAGATGGTGCATAACAACACCGGCATCTCGGACGAGCAGGATTTCGGCGCGGTCTCGTCGCGCGAGACCATCGAAAGCGACAAGGAACGGATCGAACGGAACCGTGCGGAATATGTCGTGGTCCAGCCCAAGGACCTGCCGCAGCGGCCCGGCGACACTGGCCCCAATATCGTCGAATTCGCGCTGGCGACCACCCATGCGCCGGGCGTGCAGATGTACAAGCGCAGCGGCCTTGGCATCCGTGACGCAAATGCGGCCTGCGGCAAGTTCGCCTCGCCCGACCAGGCCCAGCAGGAGTTCCTGGCCAAGGGCGGACCGGATCGCGACCGCATGGGCGTCGATCCCGATGGCGACGGCTTTGCCTGCGCCTGGGACCCGCGCCCGTTCCGCACCGCCCTGCAGTGACCCTGACGCACCCGTCGCCCAACTTTGGCGACCGGCGTGACGGGGCGCGGATCGGCCTGATCGTCCTGCACTATACGGTGCTCGATGCTGCCGAGGCGCTGGCGCGGCTCTGCGACCCCCTGGCCGAAGTCTCGGCGCATTACCTGATCGACCGGGACGGGACCGTGCTCGCGCTGGTGGCGGAGCGCGCGCGCGCCTGGCATGCCGGGGCGGGCTTCTGGGCCGGGGCGGGGGATGTGAACTCGCGCTCCATCGGGATCGAGCTTGTCAACAGCGGGGCCGAGCCTTTCGCCGAGCCGCAGATGGCCGCGCTGGAGGCCTTGCTGGCCGACCTTCTGGCGCGCCATGCCCTGCCGCCCGGGGCGGTGATCGGCCACAGCGACATGGCGCCCGAGCGGAAGTCCGATCCGGGGCCGCGGTTCGACTGGCGCCGGCTGGCCCGGCAGGGGCTGGCGGTCTGGCCGGACCTGCCGGGAGCCCCCCCTCCCCATCCCTCCCCCACGCGGGGGGAGGGAGGCGCTTCGCCTGACATGGCGGGCTTTCTGGCCGACCTTCAGGCCTTCGGCTACCCCGAGGCTGCGCCCGAGACGCTGCTGGCCGCCTTTCGCCTGCGGTTCCGGCCCTGGGCAACCGGCCCGCTGGACGGCACAGATCGCGCGCTGGCGGCGGGTCTTCGGCGCTTTGCGGTTGACGCAAGCCCGATCGATGCCTAACTGGCCCCGCGCGGAGGGCTGGATGGCCGCGGCCCCGAGAGGGGTCGAGGAAAGTCCGGACTCCCGTTGGCAAGGGTGCCGGGTAACGCCCGGCGGGGGCAACCCCAGGGAAAGCGCCACAGAGAAGAGACTGCCCTGCATGCAGGGTAACGGTGAAACGGTGGGGTAAGAGCCCACCGCGGGACTGGCAACAGGACCGGCACGGCAAGCCCCACCCGGAGCAATGCCAAATAGGGGCCTCGCGCGGGGGCTGGTCGGGAAACCGGGACCGCCCGCAGGGACGCCAACGCCCGAGAGGCCCGGGTTGGCAGCTTGACCGCCGTGGCGACACGGTTGGCAGAGGAATGGTCATCCAGCCCCGGATCACGGTCCGGGGTGGACAAAATCCGGCTTACAGGCTCTCCGCGCAATTCTCTGATCCGCCTGCGGCAATTTGATCGCTCCCGCCGGTTTCGGTGTTGACTCTGCCCGCCCTGTGGCTAAAAGGCGGGCTTCAAGGATTACACCGGGGCCCTGCGGGGTTCACCGATGCAGAGGAAACGACCATGGCAAAGCCCGCCACCATCAAGATCCGCCTGAACTCGACCGCGGGCACCGGCCACTTCTATGTGACCAAGAAGAACGCCCGTACGATGACCGAAAAGATGGTCATCAAGAAGTACGACCCCGTCAAGCGGGAGCATGTCGAATACAAGGAAGGCAAGATCAAGTAAGATCGCGCCGACCGAAGGGATCAGGGGCCGTGTCCGGTGGGGCGCGGCCCTTTTCCTTTGCCGGTAAGCCGGTGCTGATGGCGTATCGCTTGACCTTGCGTGCTGCGGGGCAGAGGAGGGGGCAGCGATGGAGGTGCCCCTATGGAACGCAATCACCGGGAAGAACACTATGTTGCGCGCGTCGGCTGGCTGCGGGCGGCGGTGCTGGGGGCGAATGACGGCATCGTCTCGACCGCCTCGCTGATCGTCGGCGTCGCGGCGGCTTCGGGCCGGTCCGAGGTGCTGATCGCGGGCGCAGCGGGGCTGGCCGCCGGGGCGCTGTCGATGGCGGCGGGGGAATATGTGTCGGTCTCCTCGCAGTCCGACACCGAGGCGGCGGACATCCGGCGCGAGAAGGCCGAGATCGAGGCTGACCCGGCAGAGGAGCTGCGCGCCCTCGCCAGCATCTACGAGGACCGCGGCGTGCCGCCCGAACTGGCCCGGCAGGTGGCCGAGGCCTTGCATGCCAAGGACCCGTTGGCCGCGCATGTGCGCGACGAGCTCGGCCTCTTCGAACACACCGAGGCGCAGCCTTTGGTCGCCGCAGGTGCCTCGGCGCTGACTTTTGGCGTGGGGGCAGCGCTGCCGCTGGCGGCCGCCGCGCTGGCGCCCGAGCCGCAGATCGCGCTGTGGGTCACCGGGCTGTCGCTGGTGTTCCTTGCCGTGCTGGGCGCGGTGGGGGCCAAGGCGGGCGGGGCTGGTGTCGGGCGCGCGGTCATGCGGGTGACCTTCTGGGGCGCGGTGGCGATGGCGGTGACCTGGGCCGTGGGCTATTTCTTCGGGGCGGTGGTCTAGCCTTTTCGCGCCGCTGCCCCAGATCCGGGACATGGCGCAGACAATCACCCTTCGTACGGCCGTGCCGACCGACCTGGCCGGGATCGACCGGCTCCTGGGCCGCAGCTATCCCCGGCTCTTGGCGGCGGATTATCCGGCCTCGACCCTGGTCCTGGCCGTGCCCCGCTTTTCCCGGGCGCAACCCGAGCTTCTGGCCTCGGGCCGGTACTATGTCGCCGAAGACATGCAGGGCCGCATCCTTGCGGCCGGCGGCTGGTCGAGGCGGAACCCGTCGGGCGGACCGGTGGCCGAGACGACGGGCCATGTCCGGCACGTTGCGACCGATCCCGATGCCCTCCGTCAGGGGCTTGGCCGGCTGGTGATGGAGCGGGTCATGGCCGAGGCGCGGGCGGAGGGGATGGACCGGCTGGACTGCCTGTCGACGCGGACGGCCGTGCCGTTCTACCGCGCGCTGGCCTTTCGCATCCTGCAGCCGAAGGAACTGGCGCTGGCGCCGGGGATCGGCTTTCCGGTGGTCAGGCTGCTGCGCGACCTGCGCGTCTGATGCAAAAGGGCCGGTCTTGCGACCGGCCCTTCGTGGTTCGGGGAACCTGCCTTATTCGCGGTTGCCCATGAACTGCAGCAGGAACATGAACAGGTTGATGAAGTCCATGTAGAGGTTCAGCGCGCCCATGATCGCCGACTTGGCCAGCCACTCCTGGTCCATCGCCATGGCATGCTGGATGTAGTCGGTCTTGATGCGCTGGGTGTCATAGGCGGTCAGACCCGCAAAGATCAGCACGCCGATGACCGAAATCGCGAAGGCCAGCGCCGAGGAGGCGATGAAGATGTTCACGACCATCGCGACGAGCAGGCCGATCAGACCCATCATCAGGAAGGTGCCCATCGCGCTGAGGTCGCGCTTGGTGGTGTAGCCGTAAAGCGACAGGCTCGCGAAGGCGATGGCGGTGATCAGGAAGGTCTGCGCGATCGAGACGCCGGTGAAGACCTGGAAGATCCAGGCCAGCGACAGTCCCATCGCCGCGGCGAAGGCGTAGAAGAAGAGCTGCGCCGCAGCCGCCGACATCCGGTTGATCAGGGCGCCGAAGGCGAAGACCATGCCAAGCGGCAGGAACATCGCGACCCAGCCCAGGATCGTCATCTGCCCGGTCGCCGGGTTGCGAAGGATGGAGAACAGCTGATCCGACGTGCCGACCGCCCAGGCAACGCCGGCGGTGACCAGCATCGCCACGGACATCAGCCCGTAGACCTTGTTCATATGGGCGCGAAGCCCTGCATCGATCTGCGCGCGGGCGCCGACGCCTACGCTGCTGACCGTATCAAATTGAGCCATAGAAGCCTCCGATGTTGTCCCTAAGGGCAACGCCGGGGGGACCGGCGCGACCTCGTGCACAGAATATTGGGAACCGCCGCTGGCATTTCAAGAACCTTGGCGGCAGCGAAGGCTGGAAAACTGTCAATGTTTCAGCCCCTCCAGTGCAGCGGCACGTTCCATGCCGGACGCGCTGCTTCGGCTTCGGCCTCATGGCGGGTCAGGCCGATATCCCGCAGGATGTGGTCGTCGATCCGGCCCAGCGACCGACGCGACCGCGCTTGCGCCTGGGCGGCAAGATGGCGGCGCAGCAGGCGGGCAGGGACGCGGACGGCCAGTCCGATCAGCGGGCGGATAGGGGCAAGGGCAGGCATGGCAGGCTCCTTCATGCGGTTTGGTGATGGTTTGATGCGCTTGCATCAGGATGCTTGAAGATTGCGCCACTTTGCTGCATGATGGAAACGAATGATTGTGCGATAACCGATCAGGATTGGTGATATGCCCCGGAACCTCGACCTTGCGGCGCTGCGCTCTTTCGTCACTGTGGCCGAGGTCGGCGGCGTGACCCGGGCGGCCGGCTATCTGAACTTGACCCAGTCGGCGGTCTCGATGCAGATCAAGCGGCTGGAGGATGCGCTGGGGATGTCGCTGTTCCTGCGTGCGGCGCGGAAGCTGGCGCTTTCGCCCGAGGGTGAGCAGCTGCTCTCCTATGGCCGCCGGATGCTGGCGCTGAACGACGAGGCGCTGTCACAGCTGGCCGCCACCTGCTGCCAGGGAGAGATCCGGCTGGGTGTGCCGCATGACGTGGTCTATCCGGCGATTCCGGGCCTGCTGCGGCGCATGGCGCAGGCCTATCCGCGGGTGCGGATCAATCTGGTCTCGTCCTTCACCCTGCCGATGAAGCAGGATTTCGCGCGCGGCGCCTTTGACGTGATGTTGACCACCGAAGAGACGCCCGACCCGGGGGCCGAGATCCTGTCGACGCGTGCTCTGGTCTGGGTCGGCGCGCAGGACGGCAGCGCCTGGCAGCGCCGGCCGCTTCGGCTGGGGTTCAAGGACAGCTGCATCTTCCGCCCGCATGCCCAGGCCGCGCTTGAGGCCGCTGGCATCCCGTGGGAGATGGCGACCGGTGGGGAAAGCGAACAGGCGGTCGAGGCGACGGTGGCCGCCGACTTGGCGGTCACGGTGCGGATGGCGGGCAGCATTCCCGAGGGGACGGTGCCGATCCCGGGCGACAGCGCCCTCCCGGCGCTGGGCGAGATGAAGCTGGCGCTCTACCGCGCCAACCGCCGGTCGGACGAAGCGATCGACATGCTGATCGCGGAAATGCGCTGCGCCTATGGCTGCTGAGCCAGCGCGATGACCACTTTGCCGGTCGATCTGCGTTCGCGCAGCAGCCGCAACCCCTCGGGCAGGGCGTCGAACGGCAGGACGTGGCTGACATGCGGGCGTAGCTTCCCCGCGGCGCGCCAGGACAGAAGCTCGGCCATGCTGGCGGCGACCACCTCGGGCGCATGGCTTTCATAGCCGCCATACCAGAAGCCGACGACGGACAGGTTCTTGACCAAAAGCAGATTGGCCGGGACCTGCGGCACCTCGCCCGAGGCGAAACCGATGGCCAGAAGCCGCCCGTCCGGCTTGCAGGCGCGCAGGGCCGCGTCGAAGGCCGGTCCGCCGACCGCGTCATAGACGACATCGACGCCGCCTTCCGCGCGCAGCGCCTCTTTCAGGCCGGGGGCTTCGCTGTCGATCAGCACATCGGCTCCGGCGGCGCGGGCAGCTTCCAGCCGGTCCGCCCCCCGGGCCGAAGCGATCACCCTTGCGCCAAGCCGCTTGCCGATCTCGACAGCGGTCAGGCCGACGCCGCCGGCGGCGCCGGTGACGAAGAGCGTCTCGCCGGGCTGCAGGCGGGCCTTGTGGGTCAGGGCCAGATGCGAGGTGCCGTAAGCGATGGGAAAGCCCGCGGCCTCGACCTGGCTCATGGCGGCGGGCACCCGGGAAAGGCGCCCAGCCGGGGCGACCAGTCGCTGGGCCAGCGCGCCTGCGCTGCAGGTGCCAAGGACGCGGTCGCCGATGGCCAGACCCTGCACCCTGGGGCCAAGCTGCAGCACGCTGCCGGCAAATTCCATGCCGGGGACATAGGGCAGGGGGTGGCGCACCTGGTACTTTCCCTGGATCGCCAGGCTATCGGCGAAGTTCAGTCCGACTGCATCCACCTTTACAACGACCTCGCCTTCTGCGGGAATCGGCTCCGGACGGTCGACAAGTGCGGGCTCGCGCCCGGTTTCTGAGACAAGCCACGCGCGCATTGCTGCTCCTGGAATCGGCGTTTGTTTCCTTCTACCAGAGGTATAAGACTTTTCACCCTCGTACAGTTTCTTGACCCATCCCGAGGGGCACTTTTGCATAATGCAACGTTAACCCTATCCATGCCCAAAATGCATTGCAAAATGCAACTCTCCTTAAAGGCGAGTGCGATTCGGGTTCAACTATTTGTGCATGCAATCGGGGACAACCTCACCGTGTGTTATTCATCTGGATAATTCGACTTGTCCAAAAAGACAGGTTTCGGCACCCGGGAAATTTTTTGTTCGCGGTTGGGGCCGGTGGAACCAATTGGCACGGTTTATGCTTGTATCATTGCGAGGGGAACGGACACTTAGTTTGGAGTCAAGAATGAAGCATCCCGTTGACGCACATGTGGGCAAGCGCATCCGCCATCGCCGGTGGATGGTCGGCATGACGCAGCAGCAGCTCGCCGACAAGGTGGGTATCAAGTTCCAGCAGATCCAGAAATACGAGACCGGGATGAACCGGGTCAGCGCCTCGCGGCTTTGGGACATCGCCGAGTCGCTCGGTGTCGCCATCTCGTTCTTCTTCGAGGGGCTGGCCGACGGACAGGCTGCCGCCGCTGCCCATGGCGACATGATGTCCGACAAGGAAGCGCTAGAGCTGGTCCGCTCGTACTACGCGATTCCCGAAGCGCAGCGTCGGCGTCTGTTCGATCTGGCGCGCGTCCTGTCGGAAGCGGCCTGAAAGCTGTCTTGACCTCGTCCCTGCCGGCGTTTAGCGCCGGGGGACGCGGGCCTGGCGGTCCGCCGGGCCGAAAGGGATCGGGATGCGGGTGACGACGGCGCTTGCGGCAGAGCTTATCGCGACGGCGCATGAACTGGCGGATGTGGCACGGGTTGCGACCCTGACCCATTTCCGCCGCAGCGACCTGGCCGCCGAAACCAAGGAAGCAACCCGCTTCGATCCGGTGACTGCCGCCGACCGGCTGTCGGAAGAGCGTATGCGCGAAGTGCTGGCCCGTCGCCGTCCGTCCGATGGGATCCTTGGCGAAGAATACGGCGCCGTGTCCGGCACGTCCGGGCTGACCTGGGTACTCGACCCCATCGACGGCACGCGCGGCTACCTGTCGGGGACGCCAACCTGGGGCGTGCTCATCTCGGTCCGCGATGCGCATGGTCCGCTCTTCGGGATCATCGACCAGCCCTATATCGGCGAGCGCTTCGAGGGCGGCCTTGGTCGGGCCCGGGTGGTCGGCCCGATGGGCGAGGCGGCGCTTGCCGTGCGGGCGCCGCGGCCGTTGTCCGAGGCGATCCTGTTCACGACCTTCCCGGAGGTCGGCACCGAGGCCGAGGGGGCCGCCTTCCGTCGTGTCGCCGGCCGGGCCAAGCTGGTGCGCTACGGCACCGATTGCTACG
>Ga0209278_1001822_pt1 | contig 12498 bp, 15 predicted proteins | sample JI81BgreenDNA_FD_187504 | JGI IMG/M metagenome (GOLD analysis project Ga0209278, IMG submission 187504) | Wastewater effluent complex algal communities from Wisconsin, to seasonally profile nutrient transformation and Carbon sequestration -... | ecosystem: Engineered > WWTP > Effluent > Algae... | reverse complement strand
AGATCCTAGTCTCCATAGCAGTCTGTGTTCTGATCGGTGATCAACAGCCGGTCCAAGACAGCATCATGGTTGATACGGTGTTCTGGAAGAGTGGACGCGTTCGAGAAGTCCGCACTTACGACAAGGGTGTGTTCCATTACGACTTTATCTCTTGGCATGCGAATGGAGCGAGACACCGAATGGGTCGCTTTGAGGATTCAGACACGCATGTAGATAGTTCGTGGGATTGGCATGGTACCCAACAAGTGAGCGGAGGGAGCGGTCCGTACTCGGAGTACTATGAGAATGGCTTGCCTAGATGCACCGGCTTCTATAAAGACCGATGGCAAGACAGCACATGGACCTCATTCTTTCCGAACGGCCACATAAGCTCAAGAGGCAACTACGGCGAAGGCTCGTGGCATGCATGGAAGGAGGGCGAATGGACGTATTGGTATGAGGACGACTTGATCCACTCGAAAGGCACATATGAACGCGGTGTTGAGAAAGGCGTGTGGAGCTATTATCATCCGAACGGACAGCTGATTCGGACGATGGAGGGCGGCGATTTCATGAACCGCGGTCGTTATGAAGAGGCGGTTGATACCAGCGGGCGCCGAACGTTGGAGGGTGGCGTCGGCTTCCTTACTGAGTACCATCAGAATGGCCGACCTAGTTCAGTGATCCACGTAAGCGACTTTCATAAGGACACCGTAATGACCTTCTATCCTTCGGGCGGAAGAAGGGATCGAATGGTCTATATGACGGATAGCACTCGGAACGTATGGTGGAACGAGGGCACTGTGTTGGATGCCTGGGATAGCACTGGGCTCCAAACGCTGAATGAAGGGAGCGGCTTTCAGTGGACGGCATCCGATGATGGCGAAACGCGGTCACGCATCCGCTATGTAGCAGGATTGAAACATGGCGATTCTGAGCAGTACGACCAAAGAGGGCGATTGCGAGAGCTCGACTGCTATGATCGCGGAGATTGGACAGGTCGTGTGATCTACTTCAACAATGGCAAACGGTACACAGATTTCGATTGCTTCAACTCTCCCTGGTTCTGGATGGATGAGGAGATCCATTGGTGGTACAATGGAAAGCTGCGGCGCTATGACAATGGTGATAGCGTCGTTGAGTACTTCCCCAATGGCCAGATAAGGTGCATAGGCTTCTACCCATCAAGGGACAGCACTATCAAGACTGACCCGAACCGAGATTATGTCCTTATGGGTAGTACCACCGGGTCCGGAAGTGTGTGGGGCACATACAAAGCGGATGATTGGGTAAGGTCCTATTTCCCCAGCGGGAGCTTAAGCAGTGAGGTCATTTGGAGAGATAGCTGCGCTTGTCTAATTCGGACCGAGTTCTATCCATCGGGTAGACCACATTGGATCGGTCGTGTCCACTACGGAGAACTCAAATTGTCACCGACCGACTCAGATGGTGACACGTTCTTCACGGGCTATCATCGAATCGGGAAATTGGAAGAGTTCGATGCTGATGGTCATCTCTTGCAGGTAGTCGACTTCGATGCACGACCGTTGGACGAACGTCAGATCAAGAACTACTCAAGTCCAGTTGAATAAGGCAATCAACGTTCCTCCGCACCCCACCATGCCCCGCCTCATCGTCCACGGTCGTGATCTCGCTCGCGTAAGCTCCTCCACTATCCAGGTCACGCTTAGGCTGCATTTCTGTCGCTGTGCGAGGAACTCGGGGACGGTCGCTCACTTCTTCCGAACTCGCGCCACACAACGGAATCCCAGCCACGCTTCCGGTTTGTGGTAGTGCTGCACACTTTTAGGTGAGGCCTCACTCGCTGGATGCGCGTAAGAGCCACCTTTGGCAATGCCAGGGGTCGAAGTCATCTCGGCGGCGTTACCCCGCATGTTGTAAAGCTTCATGGTGTCAGGAAGGTAACCTTGGACCGGCGTGAGTTCGGAGCCGGGTCGGAGGAACGCTCGTTTCCCTTTGAACTGCTTGTGACATGGCTGGCAATTGTAGTTGAACACAGCACAGCGGCCATTCGTACTGTCACGGATGCCCAGAAGCCGTTCATACTCCTCCGGTGTAGGGAGCTGGAACACCACTTCTCCCTCCACGCGCTGATATTCGCCATGGTTCTTTGTTCTCCATGCGCAATAGGCCATGGCTTGCTCATAAGTGATTCCGGCGATCGGATAGTCCATGAACCGCCTTGCGCGAATGCGTTGCGCCTTGTTCGCTACGCTATCGCTCGGTACGGTGGTGGTGATGGGCCTGTACATCCTTGTCAAACCTTTGATAGTGCGCATGTTTCCCGAATGGTCGCCATAAAAAAGTGGGCCGTAGGGTAATTCCCGCATCACGGTCGGATCGGGCATGGCCATGTCGGGGTGCTCCTTGGCAAAGGACATCATTTCCCCAACCGACACTTCCTCATAGTCGATGAACGTGCTGTCGTTGATGCGCTCCATGGCATACAGGCCGTAGTCACTGGCGCTCTGGCCCATCGCGCTTGGCAGGAGGAAGAAGGCCAGCATGACGGATGTCAGCCATCGCTTCATCAGATCAAATGGTTCCACGGTTACCATGCCTGTTGATCAAACTTAGGTAGGACGGAATGGAAGCGAATTCGTTGTGCGCAAGAGCATGGCTTACAGCATCGTTTGAAATGCAGTAACGACGATTGACCGTGAAGAGTATCAACTTTGGTCTGCAATACTAGCCCCCCATGCCCCGCCTCATCATCCACGGTTCCACCATCTCGGTCTATCGCAAAGCTGCGCAGCTTGCTACCGTTTGATACGCCACAGGACCATGCATTGGATCACAGCGCTCATCCCAGCCCTTCTCCTTCCCGTCTTGTCCATTGGGCAGCGGATCGAGACGACCTACCTGGACGCGAACGACAGCACGAAGAGCATGTACGTGGCCGTGGTGCCCGAGCGGGAAGAGGCCACCGCCTTGCTGGTCCTCTTGGGCGGGTCCGGTTACGCTCCCCATGACGTGCTCGCTCAAACGGAGATCCCCATGCATGCTGCGCAACAGGGGGTCATGACCGTGATCCCGGTTCTTGCGACAGGCCCTGCTTCCTTTGGAATGGATGCGGCCTCGCAGCGCTCGTTGAAGGAGATCATCGACCTCGTTGTGGCCAAGTACCACATGAAGGACAAGGACCTCTATGTCGGTGGGTTCTCCGTAGGCGGAACCTGTGCGGTACGCTATGCCGAATTGGCCGTGCAGGAGGATCATGCGATCAAGCCCACGGCTGTGTTCGCGATCAACCCGCCGCTGGATTGGGAGCGCTACTACAACGCGGCCAAGCGCGTGGTGCGCATCTCGCAACCCGATCAGATCAACCCGGAGGTTCACTACATGCTGGGGCGGATCGAGCAGGAGATGGACGGCACACCCGCGACAGCCTTGGAGAATTACCGTGCGCGTTCACCGTATTCCTTCTCCGATACGGCACAAACGGCGATCAAGAACCTGGTCGGAACGCCCATCATGATCGTCACGGAGCCCGCCATCGACTGGTGGTTGGAGGAACGTGGCTATGACTGTTCCTACAACAACATCACCGACCAGTCGGCCATGATCAACGAATTGCGGAAACTGGGCAACACCCGTGCGGTCCTCGTGACAACCACCGACAAGGGATACCGGAAACCCGACGGCATGCGGCACCCGAATTCCTGGAGCATCGCTGACCCGGAGCCGCTGATCACGTGGTTGCGATCACACTAGCTGTGGGCAGGCGAAATCGAAGGTCCGCTACCTAGAAAAGCTGTTGGATGAACTCGTCATGTGTCGGTCGTGCGAGTAGGTCTTGAGGAACTGACGTAGGCTGGGTCCTCAACCTGAGGCCTTTTCTCCCGGTCTGCTGATCACAGCCCCACCTTCCACTCCAAGGGCGCTTCCTCCGCTACCTGTAAGCGAATGCCTCCCATTGCGCCCATTCGCTCTTCCCGTAGTGCTCCCGCAGTTGAGCGAACTCCTTGTCCTTGCGGTCGCTCCCGAAATTTGCGCTGATCCTGCGCAGCGTCGGGTTCTTCAGCACGGGCACAAGCTGTTGCGGCGCCTGCTTCTTGGCGTCATTCAAGTCGAACTCTTCCAAGGCAGGAGCATGCTCCAAGGCGCTGAAGTCGCTCAGCCCTTTCATGTTCTCCACCTTCACCCGGCGCAGGTACTTGGCATCTTCGAGCTGCGGGAAGGCGGCGACGTTCGGTAGCGTTTGCAGGAAGAGGTTCTGCAAGCCGGGAAGGGCTGCAACGATCTCGATGTCGGGAAGTTCACGCACTTGCCATAGCTCCAGGTACTTGATGCTCTCCTTGCCAACTACACCGGTGAAGTCCCGGATGCCGCCCAGTTTGATGTCGAGCGACCAAAGGCGTTGCAGGGGCTCCAGGAAACGCAGGTCATCGGTCGTGATCGAACGGAGCGTGAGGTTCTCCAATCCGCTCAGCTCGCCCAGCACCTCGATGTCCGTGCTGTGACCTTCCAGGTAGAGTTCCTTGAGCGCGCGGAACCTGCTCAGCACCTTCAGGCTCGCGCGTTTGTTCCGCGTGGCTTCGAGCGACAGCGAGGTGATCTCCGCTGGAACACGTTCCAAGATGTTGAGGTCCTTCAGATCGAAGATGCCGAGCCGCAGCGACCGGAGCTCGGTCATGGCGGCGATGTGCTCCACATCGGTAGGCTTGTTCAGGCCGTCGGCGGAAAAGCGCTGGACGTTCGGCAACAGGCGTGTGAACGACAGGTCGCAGGTGAGGCCGTAGTAGCCGTACACCCGCAGGCCAACATCGGGGCGCGCCGAGAAGAACACCGCATTGATCGTCCTCCACAGCTCTTCGGGCACTGGCACGGAGCACTGCAAAACCTCAAGCTCCGGCTGAAGCGCAAGTTCAACGAAGTCGCGCTCGGTGGCGCTTCCATCGAATTCCGCCCACGTGGCATCGACCCTCTTGATCCCACCGATCCGTGTCATGTGCACAGGGTGTTAGCGCGCTGGGGTCCATTGAATGTTCCAGCACGTCCAAAGATCGCGATCAATTGGTCGTGACCACTGAGGCGATCAACGTGTTCGTTAGCGACGGACCGGTCGGTAGTGGCAGATCAGTTCGGTCCGCAGTGCGTCCATCATTCTCATCTTTGAAGCACCATGAAACCCGGAGCCAACAACGAGCGCGTCTACCGCATGGCCTTCGCCAGCGTTTACCCGCACTACGTCACCAAGGTGGAGAAGAAGGGCCGCACAGTGGAAGAACTGCACACCGTGATCCACTGGCTCACGGGCTACACGGAGAAAGGCCTCACCAAAGTGATCGCCGACAAGACCGACTTCGAGACCTTCTTCGCGAAGGCGCCACGCATGCACCCGAACGCGAGCATGATCACGGGCATGATCTGCGGCTATCGCATCGAAGAGATCGAGGACCCGATCATGCGGCAGGTGCGCTACATGGACAAGCTGGTGGATGAGCTAGCCAAGGGCAGGGCGATGGAGAAGATCTTGCGGAAGTGAGGATCTTTGGAAATGGACAAGTTCATCGACATCCCTGAAGGACGTCTGAATGATTTTCTGGTGCATGGGTTCTTTGTAATGATCGCAGGTGGTGTTCTCTTGTTGGTACACTGGTCCATTACACTGATCGCGATCGCATTAGCGGTCGCGCTTTTTCGATTCAGTTCGGGTATTCAGATTGATCCAGTCGGCAAGCGGATCAGGGTTTACAAGTCGTTGGGTACACTTCGTTTTGGGGACTGGCGTAGCGTTGATGGTTACAACGCCATCACGATCCGGTACACGAACGAAACGCAGCAAATGGGTGGCCGTGGACCGGAACTCACTGTTCGGGTGCGCACATATGACCTATATGTCATTGGTAGCAATGGCGACACTTGGCTCTTCCATGAATTCACCGAATATGCCAAGGCCCGTCGCAGCGCCGAGAGCATGGCCGGACTTTGGTCAATGCAGATGAACGATGAGATCCAAGAACGAAGGCAACGGGCACATGTCAATGCGCCGAACAGGAGAAGGTGAGCAGCGTCGGACGACTTAGTGGATGAGTTGACCAATTGAATGTGGATGGGGCAGACCCTACTGTAAGAAACCGATATAGAACGTGGCTACTATGAACAAGTTCAGTGTCTTCCTGTTCTTTGTTGTGCAATGCAGCAACGTGTCCGCACAGTTCCTCAACAACGACAAGAACAAGCGCCCGGCAGAGGGATGGCCAGCGGAGATCGTCGAGATCCATCAGCCCATCTTCACGGACAGTACCTTGCTCTTCGGTAAGCCATGGCTGGTGTGGCAGTGCATCTGCAGCACACCGGACGACTACGAATTCTACTACGACGTGGACTTGAGCAGCATCCGCAAATGCTTGGGCCGCAAAGAGGTCTTCGATCGTGTGGAAGTGAACGGCGTGTATTCGTTCGTGCAGGAGGCACCCGGCCAGCTCTACGCAACGTTGGAGTCCACCGCCGATGGGTTCCTGTACGCCGAGGTCCACTTGGACAGCGCAGAGACCGCACCACCAGCGCGTATCGTTCGCTTGCTGTTCGACACGGACCACGTGGTGCGCACGGATACATCCGCAGTTGGCATGTGGGGACGCGATGGGCTTGTCACGCGGCTCACGCGCTATGTGGAGTTGAAGCGTGCTGAATGATCACGCCATTCTTGCTCGCGTGCTAGCTGCGGCAGGCAGTTGCGCGGGGATGTCCACGATCCGCGCGGGCCGGATGGTCGGCGGGCTAGTGCCATTAGCCTGTGCGGTAGCCGACCATCCGGACTTTGATCGTGGGGCTCCCGAGCCGTAGGCGTGGGGATTGGCTCCACCTTTTGGCGAAGCAAAAGGTGGAAAAGAAACGCTACCGCTTCACGACATACCGCATCGCCACCGCCCCCGACCCGAACTCCTCGCGGCCCACCAGCTTCAGGTCCACCATCTTGGAAAGTCCCGCGAACAAGGTTGGCCCGCGACCGACGATGCGTGGATGCACCACGAACTGGTACTCATCGATGAGACCTAACTCAGTCAGCGCCATCGCGAGTTGCACACCGCCCACACCGATCGCTTTGCCGGGCTGCTGCTTGAGGTGCTGAACGAAGGTTGCAAGATCTCCCTGCACGAGTTCCGCGTTCCAATCCACTTCCTTCAGCGTGCTGCTCACCACGTACTTCTTCGCTGCGTCGATGGTCTTGGCGAACGGAATCATCCACGGTGCCATCCACTCCGGCCATATTCCGCTTGGTGGCATGCGCCAAGCCTCCTCCATCATCTGGTAGGTGATCCGGCCGAAAAGCAGGTCATCGCAGCCGGCGATGTACTCCATGGCGTTTCGGTGCAGCTCGGCATCCGCGATCCCCACGGTGTGATCGTAGCAGCCGTCGAGTGTGACGTTGAGGGAGAAGCGGAGGGGGCGCATCCTACGGGGTATCAAGTCTTTGGTCTGGGCGTTCTGCGGGCTTGGGTGGCCTGACGTGCGGGATCCTCCTCGCATCAGATGCTCCAATGGCGCGGTAGTTCACTCGGGCTTGAGTAAGACTCAGCCTGCCGTTTGGTCCTCCTCGAACTGTGTCTGCGTTGTGATCATCTTGGCCGTCGTCCTCCCAAAAGCACACTGGGCAGATCTCATAAATGTCCCGTTCACTAAGTGTCTTGCAATAGCAGCATGGACAACGCAAAGGCAATACACTTCCATTATTTTTCATGCAATACCACAATATCCTGCGCTATTCGCAGGCGGATCACTTCGGGCATCCGGTCCGCTTCGAAGTGGGTGGACACCGCATCATTCACATTCGCCTTCAACTGTTCGATGTTATCACCCTCCGTGAAGATGGAGTGCTCCAGTGAGCGAGCTTGGTAACCTCCTTGGGGCGATTCGTCAACAATGAAGAGGACCTCTTTCATGTCCGCTAACTTACGGATGGCCTACTTCGACTCCCACAACTCCACCTTGTTCCCCTCTGGATCATACACCCACCCGAAGCGTTGGCTGTCCGTGGTGGCGGTCCAAACCGCGGTCTTGGTGCCGTTGATGGTGATCGAGACTTCGACGATCATGGCTCGCTCTTCGGCCAATTACAACCAGCTAGTCGGCCAACGAAGTCATGATATGGGCCTCCTTCGTAACCCTCGGTGAACGGCTCGATCTTGAACTCTTCGAGCACCTTGAGCGTCTCGAACACACCGGTCACGACCTCGGCGGCCAACAGCTCAGCGATCATGTTCCTTTCCGTTGTTGACAAGCGGTTCAATAGATGCTCCAGCGAAGGCTGATCCGAAATGAGGTCATCACTTGCGACCTTGCTCCAACTGCCCTCGCGGACGCGGTTGGCCGCTATCTGGCCTTGACCCTCTCGACACATGCGCACCAAGGCGTCGATGGCATCACGATACCGTGGCGGCTTATGGTCGTTGCTCATGGCGATCAACCTTTCGGCTCCCACAGTTCGATCTTGTTCCCCTCCGGATCATACACCCACGCGAACTTCCCGTAGTCCTCATCCATGCGTTTGGGATCGATGCGCACGCCGGCTTCCTCCAGTTTCTTCAGCAGACCATCCATGTCCTGCACGCGCAGGTTCAGCATGAACTGCTGCTTGCTGTCGAAATAGTCGCTGTCGCGCTTGAAGGGCGAGAACACCGTGGGCCCGGCATCCTGTTGCCAGATCCAGCCGTTGTCCTGGTCGTTGATGCCGAAGTGGTCGTTGTACCACTTGGCCAGGGCCTTGTGGTCGTCCGAGCGGAAGAAGAAACCGCCGATGCCGGTGACGTGTCGTGACATGGGATGTGGGTTCGGTACTTCGAAGGTAGAAGCTTAATCCACCAGCAAGCGCTGCACGTGCGTGGTGCCGTTCCCATCCAGCAGCTGCACCTGGTAGAGTCCAGCAGACCAGTTCCGCACATCCAACGTGAAGGATGCGGCTAAGGTTGGACCATTCACGAACACCACCCGTCCGAGTGCATCCGTCACGGTCAGTTGCGCGTTGGCGGTTGGACCCATCGTCACGTTCACCAAGTCCTTGGCGGGGTTCGGGAACAAGGAGAAGGCAGTTGAAGTCTCCTCGGTGATGTTGGTCGGGACCGAAATGAGGTAGTACGATTGGAAGAGTTCGTCGGTTAGCCCACCGTTGGTGAAATAGGTGTGGTGGATCGTGCTGGCCAACACCTCCCGCGTGCCGGGTCGACGGAAGATCACCTCTTCCTTGGTGATCACGAACGTGGAGCCGAACGACTCGGCGGTCTCACTGGAGGTATGCGTGAGGCGCAGCACGTTGGTGTAGGTGCCATTGGGAAGGATGAGGGTGCCCGTGCCATCGGCGGTGTACGTGCTTGTGGAAGTTGCTGCGCTGATGGGATTGCCATCCACCGTTGTTTCGAACGCCGCATCATCGGTCCATGTGGTGCTTAGTGCGCAGGGGTATCGCATGGTTTGGTCCACGTCCGTGTACAACACCGTTACCGGCCCACCGCTGTCATAGGTGCCGAGATCGTAGAGGCCATCGGACTGTACATCGTAGAAGGTAGCAGTGGTCAAGGCTCCGGCTGACTGCAGGGCGATATCGGCATCGGGGAAGAAGTCGTTGCCCGGGGCCAGGCTGGGTTCGATGTAGGAGAAGGTCTCCGCACCACCAGCCGGCGTTGCGGCGCTCATATCCCAGGTCTGTCCGCTACCGGTGCTCAATTCCTCATACCAGCCGCTGGACTGCCACTGGAAGGTATAGCCCACGGTAGGAGCGTCAGCCGAGGTGATGACCTGGGCATTCACGGCGAGGAAGGCAGCGGTTCCGAAGAGGGTAAGGAGTGTTCTCATGGTGTGCATATCAGTGGCCACGAAGGAACGGGAAGGAATGGGACAGTACCCGGCGATGGGCGATCCATTCTGAACAAGAGCAGGTTCACGTGATGGCCTAGCTTAGCACCATGCAACCCCGTATCACACTCGTCACCCTTGGCGTTTCCGATCTCGAACGTTCCAAAGCCTTCTACAATGAGGTCCTCGGCTGGAGTCCCTTTCTGGACAATGGTGGGACCGTGATGTACCAGTTGAACGGGATGATCCTGTCGCTCTTCCCGCAGCCCGAGTTGATGAAGGATGCGGCCGTACCGAATGAGCCCAAGGGTCCCCGCTTCTCCTTGGCGCAATGCCTTGGTTCAACCCAGGAAGTGGACGCACTCTTTGCGCAGTTGAAGGAGGGCGGCGTACACATCACCAAGATGCCGGAACTGGTGTTCTGGGGCGGCTACAGCGGCTACTTCGCCGATCCGGACGGACACCTGTGGGAGATCGCCTACAACCCCTTCTTGGAAATGGATGCGGCTGGTAACGCGGTGGGGATGAAGGCGGGTTGAGGGTTGCAGTTGATCGCCCGTGCACCCGTAGCTTTGACTTCGCAAGCATTCGCCATGGCCAAGACCCTTTCCAAGCCCGCACCCATCAAAGCCGTCCCGATATCCACCGGGATCAACGGTCACAGCACAAACGGTTCAATGAAAATGAGGACCGCGCCCGCCGAAGCTTCAGCGAAGGCGGGGCGGCTCCCCGTGATGAAGACCTACAAGATCTTCATCGGCGGCAAGTTCCCCCGCACCGAGAGCGGGCGGTACTACCAGCCCAAAGGCGCGAACGGTGAAGTACTGGCCAACGTGTGCCGCAGCAGCCGCAAGGACGTGCGCGATGCGGTGGTGGCCGCGCGGGGTGCTGTGGGCGGCTGGGCCGGACGCAGCGCCTTCAACCGCAGCCAGATCCTCTACCGCATTGGAGAGATGTTGGAAGGCCGCAGCGCGCAGTTCATCCACGAGTTGGTGTTGCACGGTGCCACGCATAAACAGGCCGAAGCCGAGGTCGCCGCCGCCATTGATCTATGGGTCCACTACGCGGGTTGGTGCGACAAGTACCAAGCGCTCTTCAGCAGCGTGAACCCTACGAACAGCAGCCACTTCAACTTCAGCGTGTACGAACCCACCGGCGTGGTGGGCATTATGGCCAGCGGAAGCAACGGCCTGTTGGAGCTCGTAAGCCTGATCGCCCCTGTGATCGCCGGCGGCAACACCTGCGTGGTGGCAGCCAGCGAGAAGCACCCGCTACCGGCCGTCACCTTCACCGAAGTGCTCGCCACCAGCGACCTGCCCGGCGGCGTGGTGAACCTGATGACCGGCTTCCGGAGTGAACTGCTGAAGCCTTTGGTGGCACACATGGATGTGAACGCTGTTGTTGTTGCGGATGCTTCGAAGGAAGAACGCACTATGCTCGAGACCGAGGCCACCTGCAACCTGAAGCGGGTGGTGTACCCGAAGTCGGAGCACGATTCACCGTATGCGATCCTCGACACGCAAGAGGTGAAGACCACGTGGCACCCGATCGAACGGGGGCAGGGTGGGGGTGGTGGGTATTGAACACCGACCATCCACGCGGTTCATCACATGAGCAGCGCATTTCCTCCCGTCACTCTCCCTGCCTTTTTCGGCGCCTCTCCCCAGGCTGACGTCTTCTTCCAGCCTTACACGAACGGGGGCAAGGCCATCCGCACACAGGTGGTGCTCACGCACCACTTGATCAGCCTGGTGCAGGAAGGGGAGAAGGAGGTGCTCGTGGCCGGTCGGCGTGAACAGGTGGACGCCTCGCAACTCCTGCTGCTCGCGTCAACCAGCAGCATCATGAGCGAGCACAGCCTGCAGGGCCGCCCCATGCGCAGCCTGCTCTTCTTCATCACGCCGTCCTTCCTCGTCGACTTCTGCGCGCGGCACGGGTTGAAGCCGCGCGGTGCGGCGGCCGAGCTGCTGCCCCTGCCGCAGGACGACTTCACGCGGCTCTTCGCGCGGTCCGTGGAACTTCTCACGCCAAACGTGCTGAACAGCGATGTCGCCCTACGCCGTACGAAAGCTGAAGAGCTGCTGCTCTACTTGCACGCCAAGCATCGAGCGGCTTTCTTGCGGTTCATCGCAGCCGCCTTGAAGGACCGACATGACCTGCCGCTGCGCAGTGTGGTGGCTATGCACCTGGATAGCAACCTTACGGTACCGGAGTTGGCTTTCCTCTGCCACATGAGCACAACCACCTTCAAGCGTCGCTTCCGGGAGGCGTTCGGGTCTGCACCCGGTCGCTACTTGCATGCACGACGGATGGAACGAGCGAAGGCGATGCTAACGCGGAGGTTACGTCCCAGCGAGATCTACCTCGATCTGGGTTACGAGAGTCTCGCAGCTTTCAGCAATGAGTTCAAGAAGCACTTCGGTGTAGCGCCCACCGGCATCCGCTAGGTTGGTCCGATCGCGCAACCTTCCGGCCCGATCGCGCAAACGGCTCCGGAAGGTCACGGACACCTTTGTATCCACCAACACGCCATCGCTCCATGGATATCGGATACATCAGTAGCGCTCGCAAGCAGTTCGCTTATTACAAACTGCTTGGGGAGAAGACCTTCGCACAGCTCACCGATGATGAGTTGTTCTGGCAGCCGAATACCGACACGAACAGTGTAGCCATCATCGTGAAACACCTATGGGGGAATATGCG
>Ga0209278_1001819_pt1 | contig 12508 bp, 8 predicted proteins | sample JI81BgreenDNA_FD_187504 | JGI IMG/M metagenome (GOLD analysis project Ga0209278, IMG submission 187504) | Wastewater effluent complex algal communities from Wisconsin, to seasonally profile nutrient transformation and Carbon sequestration -... | ecosystem: Engineered > WWTP > Effluent > Algae... | reverse complement strand
GCCCCATCACCCCGGCCGCGGCGCGGCCGTTCCCGCCACCGTCCCACACGAAGGACAAGCCTCATGAACGCCCCCACTCCGTCGCTGATGGCCCGGCTGCTTGCCGGCCCCGAACTCGAAGCCGCCGCGGAGCGAGCGCGCGCCGCCGAGGCCGCCGCCAAGGCCGCCGAGGCCGCGCGCGACGAGGCCGAAGCCGAACGCGCCGACACCGCCGCCACGCTGGCCCAGCTGCAGGCGCGGCTCGACGAGGTCGAGACCGAGCTCAAGGTGCGCACCGACATCATGAACCTCACGAGCATCGTCTCGGAGGCCGACAAGAAGGGCGACATCCTCAACGTCAACCAGAAGTTCCTCGAGGTCAGCAAGTACCCCGAGCACGAGCTCATCGGCCACGGCCACAACACCACGCGGCACCCCGACATGCCCAAGGAGGTGTTCAAGGAGATGTGGGCCACCATCGGCCGCGGCGGCATCTTCCGCGGCGTGGTGAAGAACCGCGCCAAGGACGGCACGCCCTACTACGTGGACGCGGTGATCGCGCCCATCCTCGGCGAAAACGGCAAGCCCAAGAAGTACCTGGGCGTGCGCTACGACATCACCGAGGCCGAGATCGAGCGCCACAACGCGCGCGGCGTGCTCGGCGCCATCGACGCGAGCTACGCCTTCATCGAGTTCAATCTCGACGGCACCGTCATCCGCGCCAACGACAACTTCCTGCAGACCACGGGCTACCGGCTCGACGAGATCCAGGGCAAGCACCACCGCATGTTCATGCCGCCGGAGGACGCGGCGCGCCCCGAGTACGCGCAGCTGTGGCGCGACCTCGCCGACGGCAAAGCCAGCAACGGCGTCGTCAAGCGGCTGCACAAGTCGGGCCGCGAGGTCTGGATCCAGGCCGTGTACGCGCCCGTGAAGGACGAGATGGGCCGTGTGTTCAAGGTCGTCAAGCTCGCCACCGACGTGACCGAGGCGCGCCTGCAGGCCGCCGACCACGCCGGGCAGCTGGAGGCCATCGGCAAGGCGCAGGCCGTCATCGAGTTCTCGCTCGACGGCAAGGTGCTGTGCGCCAACGACAACTTCTGCACCACGCTGGGCTACACCGAGGCCGAGCTCAAGGGCCAGCACCACAGCCTGTTTGTCGACCCCGAGCACCGCGCCAGCCCCGACTACCGCATGTTCTGGGACAAGCTCGGCCGCGGCGAGTACGACGCCGGCCAGTACAAGCGCATCGGCAAGGGCGGCCGCGAGGTCTGGATCCAGGCCAGCTACAACCCCATCTTCGACCTCAACGGCAAGCCCTTCAAGGTGGTGAAGTACGCCACCGACGTGACCGCCCAGGTGCAGGCCGCGCGCATGCTGCAGCAGGCGGTGGAGCAGGCGCAGCAGGTCACCAGCGCCGCCAAGGCCGGCGACCTGACGCAGCGCATCCCGCTCGACGGCAAGAGCGGCCCCATCCGCACGCTGTGCGAGGGCGTGAACGGGCTCATGGAGACCACCTCGGTCATCTTCGACGACGTGGGCCGCGTGTTCGGCGCGCTGTCGGCGGGCGACCTGGGCCAGCGCATCAGCCGCGACTACGAGGGCACCTTCGAGCAGGTCAAGAACGACGCCAACGCCACGAGCGAGAAGCTCAGCGCCATCATCGAGGACGTGGGCCGCGTCTTCAGCGCCATGGCCAGCGGCGACCTCACGCAGCGCATCACGCGCGACGCCGAGGGCGTGTTCGACCAGGTCAAGAACGACGCCAACAGCACCTGCGAGAAGCTGGCCGGCATCATCGAGGAGGTGCGCAGCGCGGCCGACGCGCTCACGGGCGCGGCCAACCAGGTGAGTGCCACGGCGCAGAGCCTGAGCCAGAGCGCCAGCGAGCAGGCCAGCTCGGTGGAGGAGACCACGGCCTCGATCGACCTGATGAGCGCCTCGATCTCGCAGAACAGCGACAACGCCAAGGTCACCGACAGCATGGCCACCAAGGCCAGCAAGGAGGCCGGCGAAGGCGGCCAGGCCGTGACGCAGACGGTGCAGGCGATGAAGCAGATCGCGCAGAAGATCAGCATCGTCGACGACATCGCCTACCAGACCAACCTGCTGGCCCTGAATGCCGCCATCGAGGCCGCGCGCGCCGGCGAGCACGGCAAGGGCTTCGCGGTGGTGGCGGCCGAGGTGCGCAAGCTCGCCGAGCGCAGCCAGGAAGCCGCCAAGGAGATCGGCGACCTCGCCGGCAACTCCGTGAGCACGGCCGAACGCGCGGGCAAGCTGCTGGATGAGATCGTGCCCAGCATCCAGAAGACCAGCGAGCTGGTGCAGGAGATCGCGGCGGCCTCGCAGGAGCAGAGCCAGAGCGTGAGCCAGATCGGCGGCGCGATGGGCCAGCTGAGCAAGGCCACGCAGCAGAACGCCTCGGCCTCCGAGGAGCTGGCGGCCACGAGCGAGGAGCTCTCGGGCCAGGCCAAGCAGCTGCAGCAGTCGGTGGCCTTCTTCACGCTGAGCAACGCGCCGGCCGAGGGCGGCCGCGGGCGCGGCCGTGGCGAGGTGGCGATGGAGCGCCGCGCGCCGAACTCGCCCATGCGCGGCGGTGCGGCGCCGCGTGCGGCGGGCAGCCTCAAGCCGGTGGCGGCCACGGGCACGAACGGCAACTTCCGGCCCTACTGAGCGCGGAGGCCGCCATGAGCCAAGCCCCTGCGAACACCGTCGCGGCCGCCGAGCCGGCCGCGCAGTTCCTGACCTTCGCGCTCGGCGAGGAGGTCTTCGCCATGGACATCCGCACCGTGCGCGAGATCATCCAGGTCGGCCCCATGACGGCCGTGCCGCTGATGCCGGCCTTCGTGCGCGGCGTCATCAACCTGCGCGGCGCGGTCGTGCCCGTGATCGACCTGCACGCGCGCTTCGGCCGCGCGCCGGCGAAGCTGGGCAAGAAGAGCTGCATCGTCATCTTCGACTCCGTGCGCGCCGGCGAGGCCGGCCAGGAACGCGTGGAGCTGGGCCTGCTGGTCGACGCCGTGAGCGAGGTGATCGAGATCGCGGCGGCGCAGATCGAACCGCCACCCAGCTTCGGCGGTCCGGTGCGGCGCGACTTCATCCGCGGCATGGGCAAGGTGGGCAGCCGCTTCGTCATCCTGCTCGAGCCCGACCGCGCCTTCGACGTGGGCGAGATGGCGCAGCTGTGCGAGGCCGGTGCGGGCGGTTCAGCCCTGCCGATCGCCGCATGAGCACGGCCGTCTCGCCGCTGAGCGATCGCAGCTTCGAGCGCATCGCCGCGCTGATGCACGCCAGCGTGGGCCTGAGCTTCGCGGCCAACAAGAAGTCGCTCGTGAGCTCACGGCTGGCGCCGCGCATCCAGCGCATCGGCCTCGACAGCTTCGAGGACTACATCGCGCTGGTGGAAGCCGACGAGGGCGGCGAGTTCCAGATGGCGGTGGACCTGCTGACCACCAACGAGACCTACTTCTTCCGCGAGCCCGCGCACTTCGAGCTGCTGGAGCGCGAGATCGTGCAGACGCGGCCGCGCAGCCTGCGCGTGTGGAGCGCCGCGAGCAGCTTCGGCGACGAGGCCTACAGCACCGCCATGCTGCTGGCCGACCTCGCCCAGCAGGGCCACCTGGGCCCCGACTGGAGCGTGCTCGGCACCGACATCAGCGACCGCGTGCTCAGCAGCGCGGCGCGAGGCATCTTCCCCGAGGACCGCCTGCGCGGCGTGACGCCCGAGCGCATGAAGCGCCACTGCCTGCGCGGCGAGGGCGAGAGCGCGGGCCTGGTGCAGATGTCGGCCAAGCTGCGCGAGCGCGTGCGCTTCGGGCAGCTGAACCTGTGCGCCGAGATCGATTCGCTCGGGCCCTTCGACGTGGTGTTCCTGCGCAACGTGCTGATCTACTTCGACCCGCCCACCAAGGTGGCGGTGGTCGACCGCGTGCTCGGCCAGCTGCGACCCGGCGGCCTGTTCTTCATCGGCACCGCCGAGGGGCGCATCCCGTGCAAGACGCCGCTCAGCACGCTGGCGCCCGGCGCGTTCCGCAAAGCATGAACGCCGCCCTGGTGCCCTTCGGGGCGCGGCAGTTCACGCTGCACCCGGGCGACGTGGCCTGCGGCACACGCGGCGACCGCTTCGACACCCTGCTGGGCAGCTGCGTGGCCGTGGTGCTGACCGACCCGCGCCGCACCGTGGGCGCCATGTGCCACATCGTGCACGCGCGCAGCGGCCCGCGCTCGCCGCTGGACAGCAGCTTCGGCGACGTGGCGCTCGACCTCATGTACGAGCAGCTGCAGGCCCTGGGCGCCGTGCCGCAGCACTGCCAGGCCTTCGTCTACGGCGGCGGCAACATGTTCCCGGGCCTGGTGGCCGGCGAGGGCCATGTCGGCTCGGCCAACGCACGCTGGGTGCTGGAGGCGCTGGCCGCCGACGGCGTGACGGTGCAACACGCCGACCTCGGCGGCACGAGCTACCGCCGCCTGCGCTGGACCGTGGGCCCCGACGACCCCGAGGTCACCGCCGTGGCGGTGTGACGAGCCATGCCCATCCGCGTCTTCGTCGTCGACGACTCCGCCATCGTGCGCCAGACCCTGCAGCACCTGCTGCAGGGCGACCCCGAGATCGAGCTGCAGGGCGCCGCGCCCAACCCGCTGATCGCCGCGCCCATGATCCGCAAGCTGCGGCCCGACGTGCTGCTGCTCGACATCGAGATGCCGGGCATGGACGGCCTGACCTTCCTGCGCCAGCAGATGGCCGAGCAGCCCATCCCCACCGTCATCTGCTCCACGCTCAGCACCGAGGGCAGCGGTGTGGCGCTGGACGCGCTGGCCGCCGGCGCCGTGGCCGTGGTGGCCAAGCCGCGGCTGGGGCTGAAGCAGTTCCTCGAGGACTCGCGCCGCGAGCTCGTGTCCGCGCTCAAGACCGCGGCGCGCTCGCGGCCGCGCGTGGTGGCCGCCTCAGTGGCCGCGGCCGGCAACAACGTTTCCTCGCGCACGGCCCCGGCCGCCGCGCCGCGCCCCGCCCTGCCCGGCCTGCACGCGCTGTCGGTCAACAAGCCCGTGGTCATCGGCAGCAGCACCGGCGGCACGCAGGCGCTGGAGGTGGTGCTCACGGCGCTGCCGGCCGACTGCCCCGGCATCGCCATCGTGCAGCACATGCCCGAGAAGTTCACGGCCATGTACGCGCAGCGCATGAACCAGCTCTGCGCCATGGACGTGCGCGAGGCGCGCGACGGCGACCGCCTGGAGCGCGGCGTGGTGCTCATCGCGCCCGGCGGCCGCCACCTGCAGCTGCGCAAGGCCGGCGGCCAGTACTTTGCAGCGGTGGCCGACGGCCCGCCCGTCAACCGCCACAAGCCCAGCGTCGACGTGCTGTTCCGCTCGGCCGCAGCCTGCGCGGGCGCCGACATCATGGCCGTCATCCTCACCGGCATGGGCGACGACGGCGCACGCGGCATGAAGCAGCTGCACGACGGCGGCGCGCGCACGGTGGCGCAGGACGAGGCCAGCTGCGTGGTCTTCGGCATGCCCATGGAGGCCATCAAGCTCGGCGGCGTCGACGAGGTGCTGCCGCTGGACCGCGTGGCCGCGGCCATCCTGAAGTTCGACGCGCGCGGCTGAGGCGCGGCGCAGGGGATTCGGCGCGCGCCTCAGGGCACTGGCGGCGGCGCCACGGCCTCGTCCAGCGCCTGCATCAGCGCGCCCACCTTCACGGGCTTGTGCTGCACGCTGCTCACGCCGAGCTCGCGCGCCAGGCGCTGCGTGGCCTCGGTCGCGTCGGCGGTCAGCAGCACGCAGGGCACGCCGCAGGTCGTGGGCTCGTCCATGAGCTGCCGGCGCAGCGCCAGGCCGGTCGTGTCGGGCAGCTGCATGTCCAGCAGCAGCACGTCGGGCGGTGCGGCCAGCGCACGCGCCAGGCCCTCGCTGCCGCTGCGCGCGATCTCCACCTGCCAGTTGGGCCGCCGCGCCAGCATGGCCTGCACGAGCAGCGTGTTGACCTCGTCGTCCTCGACGTACAGCACGCGCCGCACCACGGCGGCGTCGGCCTCGGGGCCGGCCGGTGCAGGCTCGGCCGTGGCGGGCTCGCCCGGGGCGTCGTCGCCGTCGCCGGCCACGGGCTGCAGCCAGACGCGGAACACCGTGCCCGGGCCCTGGCCCTCGGCGATCTCGAGCCGACCCTGCATCAGGTCGACGAGGCGGCGCGCGATCACGAGGCCGATGCCCGTGCCCTCGATGCCCGAGCGCTCGGCGCCCAGGCGGTTGAAGGGCTCGAACAGGTGCTCTCGCTGCTCGGCATTGAGCCCGCTGCCCGTGTCGGCCACCTCCAGCCAGGGCTGGCCGTCGGCCAGGCCGCAGCGCAGCTCCACACGGCCGCCGGTGTGGTTGTACTTGATGCCGTTGGACAGCAGGTTGGACAGCACCTGGGCCAGGCGCACGGGGTCGACCAGGGCCATGGGTGCCGGCCCGCAGGCCGCGCCCAGCACGACACCACGCGCCTCGGCCAGCGGCCGCGCCATGGCCAGCGCCTTGTCGATGACGGCGTCCAGGCGCGAGGGCCGGCAGTCCACGGCGATGCGGTCGGCCTCGATGCGCGAGAGGTCGAGCAGGTCGTTGATCATGGCCAGCAGGTGCCAGCCGGCGCCGAGGATGTGCGTGAGCTGCTGGCGCTGCTGCTCCACGCGCGGCGAGCCGAGGTCGGCCTCCAGCAGCTGCGCAAAGCCCAGCATGGCGTTGAGCGGCGTGCGCAGCTCGTGGCTCATGCGCGCGATGAAGTCGCTCTTGGCGCGGCTGGCGGCCTCGGCGGCGCTGTGCTGCACACGCAGGGCCTGGGCCTCGCGCTCGGCGCTCACGTCGCGTGTCACGGCCAGCACGGCGTCGACCACGCCGCCCTGCACCAGCGGCACCATCTGCGTGTGCGCCGGCAGCACACGGCCGCGGCGCCCCACGAGCGTGAACGGCAGCTCCTGCGGCGCCCCCAGCAGCACGGCGGCGATCAGGCGCTCCACGGCGGGGCGGTCGGCCTCGTGCACGAAATCGATCAGGAACACCGGGCCGCCGTCGCCGGCCGCCAGCTCGTCGCACTCGAACAGCTGCAGCGCCGCGGCGTTGAGCCGCGTGATGCCGCCGTCGCGGCGCAGCAGCGTCAGCGCATGCGGCTCGGCGTCGAAGATGGCGCGCTGCTGCGCCTCGGAGCGGCGCATCGCCTCCTCGGCGGCGCGGCGCTCGGTGATGTCGGTCTGCACCGACACGAACTGCACGGTGGCACCACGTTCGTCGCGCACGGGCCGGATGTCGAGCAGCACCCAGTAGGGCCGGCCGTCGCGCGCCACGTTCAGGAGTTCCGCGCCCACCACAGGCTGGCCGGCCTCGAGCTGCTCGCCGATGCGGCGCGCCACGGCGCGGTCGGTGTCGGGGCCCTGCAGCAGCGCGCCGGGCGTGCGGCCCAGCACCTGGTCGGCCGGGTAGCCGGTGATGCGCGTGAACGAGTCGTTGACCCAGGTGATGCGGCGCTGGGGGTCGGTGACGATGACCATCTGGCCGGTGAGCCGTGCCACCTCGGCCAGGCGGCGGTTGTCGGCCTGCTGGCGCAGCAGCTCGTCGTAGACCTCCTGCAGCCGGCGGTGCGCCTCCAGGCGCTCGGACTGGTCGAACAGCGTCACCACCACACCGTCGCCGCCGGGGCCCGCGGGCAACCGCTCGACGGCGGCGTCGCAGATGGCCACCTCGGCGCCCCGCGCCACCTGCAGCCCCGGCACACGCGTGGCCCGGCCCTGCACGGCGGCGCCCAGTGCGGCCTGCAGACGGGTGCGGTCGTCGCCACGCGGCAGCCAGCGCGCCAGCGACGGCCGCCCCACACGCTGCGCCACGATGCCGAAGGCCTGCTCGGCGGCGCGGTTGGAGGCCTGCACCAGGCCCAGCGCGTCGACCACCAGCGCCGGCTCGGGCAGCGACTGGAACAGCCCCTCGAAACGCGCCGCCGCCTGCTGCAGGCGCGACTGCGAGTCGCGCAGCTCGGCGGCCTGCGCCTCGAGCTCGACCTGGTAGATGCGCAGGTTCTCGGTCAGCTCCTGCAGCGTGGCGTCGCCGCGGCGGATGAGCGTCTCGGCCAGCGAGAACTGGCCCTGGCGCAGCATCGCCATGGCGCGCTGGCGCAGGGCGGCGGTGTCTTCGTCGGGGCTCATCGCGGGCTGCCGTCCGGGCCGCCGGGCAACACACGCGCGTCGAGCCAGCCGGTCACGTTGAGGTGGCTGACCACGGCCCCCGGGCGGCGGCCCGTCAGCGGCGTGGCGTGCATGAGGAACCAGCGCTCCTCGTCGGGTGCGTGGCAGGGGTAGAGGCACACGAAACCGGGGCTGCGGCCCTGCAGCACGGCGCGCAGGCCCTCGGCGGCGCGGCGGGCCGATTCGTCCTGCGGCGCCGCGGCGTCGCAGGGCGCGAGGTAGCTGGTGCCCAGCCCATGGCCCGGCGCCTGGCCGGGCGCGGCGTTGGCCGCGGCAAAGCTGCGCCAGGCGCGGTTGACGCGGCGGATGGTGCCGTCGGCGTCGAGCACGGCCAGGTGCGCGGGCTGCGCGTCGAGCACCTCCTGCAGCTCCTCGGCGTTGCGCAGGTGGCTGATGTCGACGAAGGTCATCACCGCCTTGGAGCCGCCGCTGCCCTCCTCGCCATAGGGCAGCACGGTGGCCAGGAACTCGCGGCCGTCGTGCGCGCGCACCTCGCGTGTGCGGCCCTCGCGGCGGGCAAGGGCCTGCTCGAGGTCGGCAAACAGGTCGGCGTAGTCGAGCGTGTGCGCCAGGTCGTTGAGGCGGCGGCCGATGTCGCTGGCGCGCAGGCGGAACAGCGGCGCCGCCTCGGGCGTGAAGCGCAGCACCGAGAGCCCGGCGTCCACGAACACCGTGGCCACGCGGCCGGCCTGGGTGAGGCCTTCGAGGTCGGCGTTGGCGGCGTTGAGCTGCTCGATCTTGCCCTGCAGCTCGGCGTTGACGGTGTGCAGCTCCTCGTTGACGGACTGCAGCTCCTCGTTGGTGCCCTGCAGCTCCTCGTTGGCCGCCATGAGCTCCTCGTTGGTGGCCTGCAGCTCCTCGTTCGTGGTGCCCAGGTCCTGGATGGTGGCGTGCAGGCTGGCGCGGGTCTCGGCGAGTTCGCCCTCCAGGTCGGCGATGTGGCGCCGCTCCTGCTCGGGCAGGTCGGCCACGGCGACCTCGTCGCCCTCGTGCACGCCGGGCCGGCCCTCGGCCTCGAAGGCCACCACCAGGTGCGGCGCCGCGCCCTCCTCCTTGATCGGCACCACGCGCAGGCGCAGGCGGCGGCGCTCGTCGCCCTGCCCCACCTCGATGGCACGCGACACCTGCACCGTGCGGTCGCGCATCGCCACGTACACCAGCGTGGACAGCACGGGCGCGAGCGAGGGGTCCAGCAGCTGCAGCACGTCGAGCGTGGCGCCGCCGGGCGGGATGCGCAGGAAGGCATGCCCCTCGCCGAACACGTGCACCAGCTCGCGGCCCGCCGTGATCACCAGCGCCGCGGGCGTGTACTGCGAGAGCAGGCCCTCCACGGCGAGGTCGATCACCCGCACCTGGGGCACGGGCGCGGCGCGGCGGCGCGTGCCCAGGCCGGGGTCGGCGACGAGGTCGTGCAGCGGCAGCGGGGCCGGCCGCTGCGTCAGGCGGAACAGCTTGTGGCGCGCGTCGATCACCTCGAAAGGGCCCAGGCCCGCGGGCAGCGACTCGCTGCCGCCCAGGAACAGCGTGCCGCCCACGCGCAGCGACTGCTGCAGCCGGCGCAGCACACGCTCCTGCGCGGCCGGCCGCAGGTAGATGAGCATGTTGCGGCAGCAGACGAGGTCGAGCTGTGTGAACGGCGGGTCGGCCAGCAGGTCATGGCGCGCGAACACGATGTGCTGGCGCAGCCCGGGGTCGACCTGGAGCTCGTCGTCGACCTGCGTGAAGCGGTGCCGGTGCTCCGGCGGCACCTGCTCCAGCGCCGACAGCGGGTAGCGGCCCACGCTGGCGCGGGCCAGGAAGGTGGGCTCCACGTCGGTGGCGAAGATCTTGTACGCCGGGGCCAGGCCCAGCTGCTCGCCGACATGGTCGACCATCGCCGCCATGGTGTAGGCCTCTTCGCCCGTGGCCGTGGCCGACACCCAGATGCGCAGCGGGCTGGCGTCGGGGCCGCTGCGCGACTGCAGCAGCGGGCTCAGCACACGGTCGCGCAGGGTGTTGAAGGCCTCGAGGTCGCGGAAGAAGGCCGTCACCGGGATCAGCAGCTCGGCGCGCAGCAGCTCGGCCTCCTGCGGGTCCTGCTGCAGGCGCTCGCGGTACTGGTCGACGCTGCCGGCGCGCGTGGCGTGCAGCCGCCGCTCCAGGCGCCGCAGCACGGTGGCGGGCTTGTAGTGGCCGAAGTCCACGCGCGTGGCGCGGGCCAGCAGGTTGAGCATGGCGCTCAGCGACTCCGGGTCTTCGCCCACCTGGCGCAGCAGCGCCGGCGCGTGCCGCGGCTCGTGGCCGGGCTCCAGCAGGGCGGCCACCTCGTGGGCCAGGGCCTCGGGGTCGAGCACGCGGTCGACCACGCCGGTGGCGATGGCGCTGCGGGGCATGCCGTCGAAACGGGCACTCGAGGGCTCCTGGGCCAGCACCCAGGCCCCCGCGGCATCGAGCGCCACGGCGCCCTGCGTGCCATCGGAGCCCGTGCCCGAGAGCACCACGCCGATGGCCCGCGACCCGACCTCGCGCGCCACGCTCTCGAAGAAGGCATCGATGGGCAGGCTCAGCCCGGCGCTGGGCTTGGGGCTGAGCCGCAGCCGCCCGCGCTGCAGCAGCATCATCATGCCGGGCGCGATCACGTAGACGTGGCCACGCACCAGCGGCATGTCCTGCTCCACCACGGCCACCGGCATGCTGGTGTGGCGCCGCAGCAGGTCGTCCATCATCGTGCGGTGATCGGGCGACAGGTGCTGCACCACCACGAAGGCGGTGTCGGGGCAGGAGGGCAGTGCCGCAAAGAAGCGGTCGAGCGCGTCAAGGCCGCCGGCCGATGCACCCAAGGCCACCACGCGGCCGCGGAAGCCGTCGTCGGCCTCGGCGGCCGTGGTGGGGGCTGGTTCTGGGGCCTGGGTCAGGCCGTCGGGTGCCGCACCGGCAACGGGTGCGCCGCTCAAGCCGGGCCGCCCGTCTCGTGGTTCTGGTACTTCTTCACGGGTCTCCGCGGCTGGCGTTGCACACGTCAGTTCATGCGGAGCATACGCCTTCGTCCAGGGGGTTTGCCAATATCTGATGACCCGGCTTGACGTGCGTCAGGCCACAGCGGGCGGCCCGACGGCCCGGCGAGGGGCGGCCTGCGCCAGCGCGTCCACCAGCTGCTGCAGGCTGGCCAGGTTGTGCACGGGCCGGAAGTCGTCCACGTGCGGCAGCATGGCGCGGATGCCGCGCGCCTTGGGCTGGAAGGCCTCGAAGCGCAGCAGCGGGTTCAGCCACACCAGGCGGCGGCAGCTCTTGTGCAGGCGCTCCATCTCGAAGGCCAGGTCGTCGGCGGCCTCGTGCTCGAGGCCGTCGCTCACCAGCAGCACGGTGGCGCGCGAGCCCAGCACACGGCGCGCCCACAGGCGGTTGAAGGCCTGCAGGCTGTGTGCGATGCGTGTGCCGCCGGACCAGTCCTTCACGCTGGCGGTGCACTGGGCCACGGCCACGTCGACATCGCGCTGGCGCAGCAGCGGCGTCAGGCGCGTGAGGCGGGTGCCGAAGGCAAAGGTCTCCACCTTCGGGCCGGCCTGGCCCAGCAGGTGCGCAAAGTGCAGCAGCATGCGCGAGTAACGCGCCATCGAGCCCGACACATCGGCCAGCACCACCAGCGGCGGCGCCACGCTGCGCGCCGCGCTGTGGCGCAGCGGCAGCCACTCGCCGCCCACGCGGCCGGCGGCGCGCAGCGTGGCGCGCACGTCCAGCCGGCCGGGGCGCGCACTGGCCTCGCGGCGGCGCGTGGGCAGCGGCGGGAAGGCCGGCTTCAGGCGCGTGAGCAGGCGCAGGGCCTCGCGGAACTCCTCGTTGCTCATGGTCTCGAAGTCGGCCTTCTGCAGCCGCTCCTGGCTGCTGGCCGTGAGCGTGGCCTCGAGCTCGATCTCGGCCGGCGGTGGCGCCTTGGCCGGCGCATCGCGTGTGCTGGGGAAGAGCGCGTCGCCCAGGCGCCGGTTCTCCTTCACCGGCGGCGGGGTGTTGGTGTTCACGCGTGGCAGCAGCAGGGCGCGCATGCGGCCGGCGAGATCGGGGTCGCGCCAGTAGAGCATGAAGGCCTGGTCGAAGAGCGTCTGCTGCTCGTGGCGGCTCACGAAGCAGGCCGACAGCACGGCGTGGAAGTCGGCCTTGCCCTCCAGGCCCGCCACGGGCAGGGCCTGCAGCGCGAGCATCACGCGGTCGCTGCCCACCGGCATGCCAGCGGTGCGCAGCACCCGCGCGAAGTGCAGCACGTTCTCGGCGAGGCGGCCGGGGGTCTGGCCGCTGGGCAGCATCGGTGTCCCCCGCCCTCAGCCCGCGGCGGCGCGCGCCTGCTCGAT
>Ga0209278_1001818_pt1 | contig 12510 bp, 10 predicted proteins | sample JI81BgreenDNA_FD_187504 | JGI IMG/M metagenome (GOLD analysis project Ga0209278, IMG submission 187504) | Wastewater effluent complex algal communities from Wisconsin, to seasonally profile nutrient transformation and Carbon sequestration -... | ecosystem: Engineered > WWTP > Effluent > Algae... | reverse complement strand
CCGGCCTGCAATCGCTCCAGGCCGGCCCAGGCGATCATCGCGCCATTGTCCGTGCACAGCCACATCGGCGGGGCGACGAACGGCAGGCCGTGTGTGGCGGCAAGGCCCGCCAAAGCACCGCGAATCGCCTGGTTGGCCGCCACGCCGCCGGCCACCACCAATGCGGTGGCTTGCGGGAAGGCCGCGATGGCCCGCGCCGTGCGATCGGTGAGGCAATCGCAGGCGGCCTGCTGGAAGCTGGCGGCGAGATCGGCGATGTCCTGCTCGGACGGCGCGGCCATGCCAGCCCGCGCCCGCAACACGGCGGATTTGAGGCCGGCGAAGGAGAAATGCGGTTCGTCGCTGCCCACCAGCGGGCGCGGCAGGGCAAAGCGCGCCGGGTTGCCCTGCCTTGCGGCGCGTTCCAGCGCCGGGCCGCCGGGAAAGCCCAGCCCCAGCAGCTTGGCGGACTTGTCGAACGCCTCGCCCACCGCATCATCGATGGTGGTGGCCAGCCGGCGATAGCGGCCCACGCCTTCCACGCCCAGCAACTGGCAGTGCCCGCCCGACACCAGCAGCAGCAGATAGGGAAAGTGCAGCGATGCATCGGCCAGCCGCGGCGACAGCGCATGGCCTTCCAGGTGATTGACCGCAATCAGCGGCTTGGCGGCCGCGAAGGCCAGCGCCTTGGCCGTCACCAGCCCCACCATCACGCCACCGATCAGGCCGGGACCGGCGGTGCCGGCGATGGCGTCCACGTCTGTCAGCGCGATGCCGGCTTCATCCAGCACCGCTTCCACCATCGGCGCCAGCCGATCGGCATGGGCGCGCGCGGCCAGTTCCGGCACCACGCCGCCGAACGGGCGGTGTGCCTCGTCCTGCGATGCGATGCGCTGGGCCAGGATGGCGCGATCGGCGCGCACGAGGGCGACTGCGGTTTCATCGCAGCTCGATTCGATCCCAAGGACAATTGGGCCCAGAACCAGAGGTCCATTCATGCATTCGACCTAGGCGCTGACTTGCCAATCCGCAATGGCCGCGCCATGGCAGCGCCATGAGCTTCAAGATCGGCACCCGGGGTTCCCCCCTTGCACTGGCGCAGGCGCACATGACGGCGGCGGCGCTGAAACAGGCGCACGGCTGGCGTGATGGCGATATCGAGATCATCATCATCCACACCACGGGCGACAAGGTGCAGGATCGCGCGCTGGCCGAAATCGGCGGCAAGGCGCTGTGGACCAAGGAACTGGACGCGGCGCTGATGGATGGCCGCATCGATATTGGCGTGCATTCGATGAAGGATGTCGAAACGCTGCTGAAGAATGGCATCGTGCTGGCCGCCATGCTGCCGCGTGCCGATGTGCGCGAACGGCTGATTGGCGCCGCCAGCATCGCAAGCCTGCCGCAGGGCGCGCGTGTCGGCACCTCGTCGCCGCGCCGCGCCGCGCAGTTGAAGGCGAAGCGGCCGGACATCCAGACGGAAATATTGCGCGGCAATGTGGCAACGCGTCTGGCCAAGGTGGAATCGGGCGCCATCGACGCCACGCTGCTGGCCGCCGCCGGGCTGGACCGGCTGGGGCAGAGCGTTGGCAGCCTGATCGAACTGGACGAGATGCTGCCGGCCAGCGCGCAGGGCGCCGTGGGCATCACCGCGCGCGATGGCGATGCCGAAACGCTGGCCCGCATCGCCGCGATCAACCATCACCCCACCTTCGATTGCGTCATGCTCGAACGCGGCTTCCTGGCGGCGCTGGGCGGCACCTGCCATTCGCCGGTGGCGGCGCTGGCGGTTCTGGAGGGTGAAGGCGTCACCTTCCGCGCCCAGATCCTCGCCGAAGATGGCAGTGAGGTGCAGGAAGGCGGCTTCAATGCCGCCCTGCACGAGGCGCCGGAGCGGGTGCGCGACCTTGCCGCCGAACTGCTTGGCCGCGCCGGGCCGTCGCTCAGGGCGCTGTTCACCGCCTGATGCACCTGTTGATCGTCCGCCCCGAACCCGGCGCGTCGGCCACGGCGGCGCGGGTGCGGGCGCTGGGCCATCACGCCATCGTGCAGCCGCTGCTGGCCACCCAGGCGCTGGACTGGACGCCCCCGGCTGCGGCGCCGGATGCCGTGCTGCTCACCAGCGCGGCGGCCGTGCGCCATGCCGGGAACCAAGCCGATCCGTTCAAGGCCCTGCCGGCGCTGTGCGTGGGCGATGCCACGGCAGCGGCGGCGCGGGCGGCGGGCTGGCAACAGGTGCAGGCCGGGCCGGGCACGCTGCAAGCGCTGCTGGACGATATCGCCGCTGGCCCGCCTCGCTGCCTGCTGCATCTGGCCGGGGAAGACCGCACCGCCGCCAACGTGCCGGCCGGGCTGACCATCATCACCGCAATCGTCTATCGCGCGGCGCTGCAGCCCCTGCCGGCTCTGCCCGATGTGGGCGGCGTGCTGTTGCATTCGCCGCGCACCGCCCGGCATTTCGCGGCCGAATGGGACAGGTTGGGCGGCGCGCGGGCGGCCGTCGCGCTTTATGCCATCAGCGCGCCGACGCTGGCGGCGGCAGGGGCGGGCTGGGCGCAAGCCCATGCCGCGCCGCACCCCACGGATGCCGCCTTGCTGGCGATGCTGCCCGAATCCGTATAGGGACTGGCGCCATGAACGATGCCTTTGATCGCGGCGAGATCGGGGACGGCAGCCTGGCTGCCACCGAACGGCTGCGCGCCCGGCTGATGGCAGAGCGCGATGCCCCGCCGCCGCCGCCGCGCCGCAGCGCGTTGCCGTGGGCGGCGGCGGCGGCGCTGTTTGCCTTTGCCGCCGGCCTCATCGCCAATCCGTGGTTCGAGGCGACCGTGCGAGACCGTTTGCCCTTTGCCGCGCCGGCAGCAAGGGCGCCCGTTGATCTTGCACCGTTGGAACAGCGGCTGGCGGCGCTGGAGAAACGCGCGCCAACAGCGCCCGCCGTGGCTGCCGAGCGCCTGGCCCGGACCGAGGCGCGGGTGGAAAGCTCCACCGGCCAGATCGAGCGAGACGCCGAACGCATCGACCAACTGACCGCCGAGGTGGCGCGGCTGACGGCGCGCCTCGCCGCGCAGGAAGCCCGCGATGAAACGGTGATGGCCACCGCCCAGGGTGCGGCCGATCGCGCCGAAGCCATGCTCACCGTGCTGCTGCTGCGCCGGGCCATTGCCGATGGCCGGCCGCTGGATGCGCTGATGCCGGCGGCGCGCCGGCTGTTCGAACCGCGCCACCGCGATGAACTGGCCGCGCTGGCGGCGCTGGCGGAAACGCCGGCCACGCGCGCCGGACTGGCCGCCGATCTGCAGCTGCTGGCACGCGGGCGCGCGGGCCGGGCGCGCCCGAACTGGTGGCAGACGCTGGCCGGCCGCGTCGATGCGCTGCTGTCGGGCACCGAATCCGATGCGCTCGACCGGGCGCGGGCGGCCGGAGCGCAGGGTGATCTTGAGGCGGCGGCGGGCGCGCTGCGGGCCGATGTGGCGCTGTCGCGCGATCCGGCGATCCGGGCCTGGCTGGCATCGGCGGCGCGGCTGCGCGCAGCGGAAACCGCGCTTGGCGTGCTGGAAGCCAGCGCCGCGATGCCGCTGGCACCGGCTGAAGCGGCCGCCAGTTAGCCTTCGATCTTCTCGCGGCTGTAGGTGCCCCACATGTGGGCGCGCAGGATATAGCCGGACTTGCCGTCCTTGCTCACCCGGCACCACAGATCCTCGCACAGCGTGATCGTCACCACCGCGCCGGGCGCGATCCGCCAGGCGATGCGGCTTTTCATGTCGGGCGCGACATAGAGCAGGCGCACCTGATCCTTCACGATGCCGGTGCGCGTGCCAGTCAGCAGCGCCTTGTTCATCCAGCCAATCTCGCCTTCGGGATCGCGCACCTGCCGCCAGATCTCGTATTCCTTCAATATTTCCATCGGCAGGCCGGGGCGCTTGTATTCCCACAGAATCGGAAAGCGCTCGCCGGGGCCGGTGCGCATCATGGCGCGCCCGCTTTTCACCGAAACGAAGCGCGGGGTGGGCAGATCGGTGGTGCCGTCGGCAAATTCGGCAGCGGTTGCAGGCGCCGCTGTCGCCAGCAACAGCGAACTCAGCAGGGACATCAGCAGGGGGGAAATCAGGCCGGGCTTCACAGTCTTCATGGCCCATCCTCTTGACCACTTGGCCGTTGCCGCGCAAGCCTTGAGGCCATGACAAAAGCGCGCCCCAAGGTCATCGTCACGCGCCGCCTGCCGCAGGCGGTGGAAACCCGCATGGCCGAACTGTTCGATGTCGAACTCAACCTCACCGATACGCCCTTCACCGCGCAGCAGCTGCAGGATGCCGCCCGGCGCTGTGATGTGCTGGTGCCCACGGTGACCGATGATGTGGATGCTGCGGTGTTTGCCGCCGCCGCGGACGCCGGCCGCCTGAAGATGTGCGCCAACTTCGGCGTGGGCGTCGATCACATCGATCTGCACGCTGCCCGCGCCGCGAAGGTGACCGTTTCGAACACGCCGGGCGTGTTGACGGACGATACGGCCGACATGGTGATGGCGCTGATCCTCTCCGTCCCGCGCCGGCTGGGCGAAGGCGAAAAGCTGGTGCGGGCCGGCGAATGGCAGGGCTGGTCTCCCACCGGGATGCTGGGCCACCGCATCACCGGCAAACGGCTGGGCATCATCGGCATGGGCCGCATCGGCAGCGCCGTGGCGCGCCGGGCGCGCGCCTTTGGCCTGACCGTGCATTATCACAACCGCACCCGCCTGCCGCCAAGCGTCGAAGCCGAGATGGAAGCGACCTGGTGGGGCGATCTTGATGCCATGCTGGCCCGGGTGGACATCATCACCATCAACTGCCCGCACACGCCCGACACGCATCACCTGATCAACGCCCGCCGCTTCGCGCTGATGCAGAAAAGCGCCTACATCATCAACGCGGCGCGCGGCGAGATCGTGGACGAGAACGCCTTGTGCGAAGCGCTGGCCGCCGGCCAGATCGCCGGCGCCGGCCTTGACGTGTTCGAACGCGAACCGGCCATCGATCCGCGCCTGCTCACGCTGCCCGGCGTCGTGCTGCTGCCGCACATGGGCAGCGCCACGTTCGAAGGCCGGCAGGCGATGGGCGAAAAGGTGATCGCCAACATCCGCGTGTGGGTGGATGGGCACCGGCCTCCCGACATCGTATTGGAAGGTTGGGCCTGATCCCTCCCGCAACCGGGAGGGCAGCGCGCCCGCCAACAAGCGCTAGGCTGCCTGCAACCAAGGGAGCCAAAACCCATGAAAGCCATCCGCCTTCGCCACCCCGCCGGCATCGACAATCTGCGCCATGAGGACATGGCCGAACCGGGCGCGCCCGGCCCCGGCCAGATCAAGGTGCGGATCAAGGCCAGCAGCCTGAATTATCACGATTATATCGTGGTGGTGGGCGGCATCCCCACGCCTGATGGCCGCATCCCGATGTCAGACGGCGCCGGTGAGGTGCTGGCGGTGGGCGAGGGCGTCACCGAATTCCGCCCCGGCGACATGGTGGTTTCCACCTTCTTCCCGACCTGGCTGGACGGCAAGCCCAACATGGCGGGCTTTGCCGGCGTGCCCGGCGATGGTGCCGATGGCTATGCGGTGGAGGAAGTGGTGGCCCCGGCCACCAGCTTCACCCACGCGCCGTTCGGCTACAGCCATGCCGAAGCCGCCACCCTCACCTGCGCCGGCCTCACCGCCTGGCGGGCGCTGGTACCGGAAGGCCAGCTGAAGGCCGGCGACGTGGTGCTGGTGCAGGGCACCGGCGGCGTTTCCATCTTCGCGCTGCAATTTGCCAAGGCCATGGGCGCCACCGTCATTGCCACCAGCAGCAGCGACGAGAAACTGGCCCGCCTGCAAGGCATGGGCGCCGATCACCTGATCAACTACAAGTCCACCCCCGGCTGGGGCGCGGAGGTGATGAAGCTCACCCACGGGCGCGGCGCCGATCATATCGTCGAGATCGGCGGCGCCGGCACCATGCCCGAATCGATCACTGCCTGCGCAGTGGGCGGCCACATCAGCCTGATCGGCGTGCTCGCCGGCTACGCCGGGCCCGTGCCCACCGTGCAGCTGATGGCCAAGCAGATCCGCCTGATCGGCATCACCGTCGGCACCCGCCGCCAGCAGCAGGACATGATCCGCGCCATCAACCAGAACGGCATCCGCCCGGTGATCGACAGCCACTTCCCGCTCGCCGAACTGGGCGCCGCCTTCCGCCACCAGGAGAGCGGCAAGCATTTCGGGAAGATTTGCGTCGATATTTAGCGCCGCGCCGCGAGCGCGCGAGCCGCGCGCCGACAGGCGCAAGCTCGGCCAGCGAGCGAAACGGGCGGGTCGTCCCCGCCCGTTTTGACTCGTCTGACGGCGCGGCTTTGCCGCGACGGGCAAGTTGAAGAATGCCTCCGGCGGGCAGGGACTCGTCCCTGCACCCGTCAGATTGGGCCGGCGCTCAACCTCTTGAGGCCGGCCGAAGGCCATTCCTGATTGCCTGCGGCGCTGAAGGACGCCCTGCAATCTTCGGGCTGCCTGAAGTCGATCGGGTGCAGGGACGAGTCCCTGCCCGCCGGAGGCTTCACTTGTTCTTGAACCTCAGGCCCCGGTGAGGATCCGGTCCACCAGCTGCTTCACCGTCGGGATGAAGCGGTTGGAATAGAAGGGGTCGCTGGCGAAGCGGTAGGCGCTGTGGCCGGCGAAGGCGAGGTTGGCATCGGGCTCGCCGCCGTGGGCGATGTCCTGCAGGGTTTTCTGGATGCAGAAGCTGCGCGGATCCGCCAGCCGCCCGGTGCTGTTGCCGTCATTGTCCGCCCAGGCAGAGAAGCCGCAGTGCGACAGGCAGCCCATGCAATCGGCCTGATCCTTGCGGATGGTGGCGCGTTCGGCGGGCGTGACGAACACCAACGTGTTGTCCGGCGTTTTCAGCGCCTCGGTGAAGCCTTCGCCGTGCCACTGGCGGGCGCGGATCAGATCATCGCGGGTGACGAAATAGCGTTTGGCACCCACGCCCACGTCCAGCGGGAACTGGTGATCGCCGGTGGCGGTGGTGGAGAACGCCACCTGCCGTTCGCTGCGGGCTTCGAGGCTGCGCAGGAAGGGGTTGCGGATGGCCGAGGAATAGAAGCCGGTCGGCGAGAATTTGTGGAGGAGGATGTCGCCCTTCTCCAGTTCGAACAGCCGCTGTTTCCACGCATCGGGGATCGGGCTTTCCTGGGTGAGCAGGGGCCGCGTGCCGAACTGGAAGACGATCTGGCCCAGTTCCGGATTGTCCAGCCAGTTGGCCCATTCATCCAGCCGCCACACGCCGCCGGCCATGATGATCGGCACCGATTCGGGCACGCCCAGTTCGCGCATGGTGGCGCGCAGTTCGGCGACGCGCGGATACGGGTCCTGCGGCACGCGCGGGTCTTCGGCGTTGGAAAGCCCGTTGTGGCCGCCGGCCAGCCACGGATCTTCATAGACCACCGCGCCCAGCCATTCGGCCGCCTTGGAATAGGCGCGTTTCCACAGCGCCCGGAAGGCGCGGGCGGAACTGATGATCGGGTAATAATGCACGCCATACTGGGCGGCGATTTCGGAAAGCTTGTAGGGCATGCCGGCGCCGCAGGTGACACCGTTCACCAGCCCCTTGGTGCGTTCCAGCACGCCGTGCAGCACGCGCTGCGCCCCGCCCATTTCCCACAACACGTTGATGTTGATGGCACCAACGCCGCGCTTCAGTTCGGATGAGGCGATGTCATAGGCGCGCTGCACCTGGGCCACGCCGCCTTCGATGGCATAGTGCACCAGTTCCTCGTGCCGGTCGCGGCGGGTGGCGGCGCGATAGATCTGCGGGATGACATGGCCATCGGCATCATAGCTGTCGGCATTGACGGCGCTGACGGTGCCGACGCCGCCGGCCAGCGCCCACGCGCCCGAAGAGGCGTGGTTGGTGGCGGAAACACCCTTGCCCCCTTCCACCAGCGGCCACACCTCGCGGCCACCCATCACCAGCGATCTTACACCCGAGAGCATTGTTGTCCGTTCTGTCACCGCCGGCCCCATCTGCCAGCGCGGGCTCTATTGGGGCAAAGATATGGCAGTGCGCAAGCCGGAGCTTTGTCTCAGGCTGGCTGCAATGCCCGCGCCTTTGCATAGGTGAAGGCCGGGCCATCCAGATCGACTCGTGGCATCTCGTCCTTTTCGCGCCAATAATCCTGCGTGTGGCGCCATTCCGCGCCCGGTGCGGTTTTCGGCAGCAGATGCTGATCGCGCGTCAGATAATTGGGGTTGAAATCCTCCGGATCAGCCCAGGGCCCGCGCGGCGCGCTTTCCAGTTCCGCGGGAAGCACCACGTCCACCCGGTCGACGCCCTTGTCCTCCATGTGCTTCAGCAGGCGGCAGGTGAATTCGGAAATCATGTCCGAACGCAGCGTCCAGCTCGCCCGGAAATAGCCGAACACCCACACAAGATTGGGCACGCCGGTGAACATCATGCCGCGCCACGTCACCGTATCGGCCATGTCGAGCGGCTGGCCATCGAGGCTGAATTCGATGTCGCCGAATACGCACAGGTTGAAGCCGGTGGCCAGCACGATCAGGTCGGCCGGAACCTGCGTGCCATCCTGCATTTCAACGCCCTCTGGCGTGAAGCGGGCGATGGTGCCGGTCACCACATCGGCCTTGCCGGCGCGAATGCCGGCGAACAGGTCGCCATCGGGCACGAAGGCCAGCCGCTGCCGCCACGGGCGATAATTCGGCGTGAAATGGCGCATGTCGAAGCCTTCCGGCAGCAACGCCTGCACCCCGGCCAGCAGTTCGGCGGCCACAGCGTCGGGCGCATCCCGGCACTGGCGCACGATCTGATCCTGATCATAGATGATCTTCTTGCGCACGATGTCGTGGATGGTGGCTTCGTCCACCCCGATCGGGCGCAGCAGTTCGGCCAGTTCGTTCACGTTGCGGCCGGGCATGAACCAGGTGGGGCTGCGCTGGATCATGGTGATGTGTGCGGCTTTTTCGGCCATCGCCGGCACCACGGTGGCCGCCGTCGCGCCCGAACCGATCAGGATGACCTTCTTGCCGGTGTAATCCGTCGTCTCGTCCCACTCCTCGGTGTGGACGATCTCGCCCTTGAACTGGTCCATGCCCGGATAGTCCGGCCAGTGGCCCTGATGGTGCCGGTAATAGCCTTGCGCCATCCACAGGAAATTGGCGCGATACTGGCGACGCGACCCATCGGGAAGCAGGGCGGTCAACGTCCAGCGCGCGGTCGCACTGTCCCATGACGCCGTTTCGATGCTGTGGTTGTAGCGGATATGCCGGTCCAGATCATTTTCCGCGATCATCTCGCCCAGATAGGCCTGGATTTCGGCGGCGGTGGCAATCGGCGGGCCCACCCACGGCTTGAAGTGAAAGCCGAAGGTGTAAAGATCGCTGTCAGACCTGATGCCGGGGAACTTGTGGGTCAGCCAGGTGCCGCCAAAGCTGGCCTCGCGCTCCAGCACCAGAAAGCGCTTGTGCGGCAGGCGTTCCTTCAGGTGCCACGCGGCGGACAGGCCCGAAATCCCCGCACCCACCACCAGCACATCGACCTCGGTGATCGCCGCTTCATTGTGCGGCTGTGGTTTCGTCACGGCGTCCATCCTGCGTCCTCCCCGATTTTGCCGGCCAGTGTCGACGCTCGGCCTGCGGCTTGCCTTGATCAAGATCAAAGCGCCAAAGGCTGGCGCCAGCGTCCTGCCCTTTTCCACAGGCAGGCTTTCGGGCATGGCGACGCGGCGATGACCGAATCGAGCGCTCCCGTCTCCGATCCCACCACCATCCGCCGCCTGTATGGCCGGCGGCAGGGCCATGCGCTGCGGCAGGGGCAGGCGGCCCTGTTCGAACAGTTGCTGCCCCAGATCGCCGTGCCCGCCGATGGCCCGATCACCGCGCAGCGCCTGTTCGGCGATGATCGCCCGCTGTGGCTGGAAATCGGGTTCGGCAAGGGCGAACACATGGCCGGCCAGGCCGCTGCCAACGAGGCTGTGGGCCTGATCGGCGCGGAACCGTTCGTGGATGGCGTGGTTGGCGCGCTGATGGCGGTGCGCGATGGCGGCCTTGCCAACGTGCGCATCCATCACGGCGATGCGCTGGACGTGCTGGAACGGCTGGAACCGGCCAGCCTTGATCGCGTGTTCCTCCTGCACCCTGATCCCTGGCCCAAGGCCCGCCACGCCAAGCGCCGCTTCATGAACCCCGGCCCGATCGACCGGATTGCCCGCGTGCTGAAGCCCGGCGGCGAGTTCCGCTTTGGCACCGATCACCCGATCTATTGCCGCTGGGCGCTGATGCAGATGCAGCGCCGGAATGATTTCCGCTGGCTGGGCGACAGCGCCGCCGATTTCCTCACCCGCCCCGCCGATTGGCCGCAGACGCGCTATGAAGCCAAGGCGCGGCGGCTGGGCCACGAGGTGTGGTATTTCCGCTGGCAGAGACTGTGAAGCCGGTGATGGGATGGGGCCGCCATTGACCGCAGCGCAACCTTTCGCCTAGGCGTTGCGCTGTGACGACCTATCTCGACTTTGAAAAGCCGATCGCCCAGATCAGCCAGCGCGCCGCCGATTATCGTGCGGCTGGCGACGAGGCCGGCGCTCGCCATGCCGAAGGCGCCGCGCGCCGCCTGCTGGCCGAAACCTACGCCCGTCTGTCCCCGTGGCAGAAGACGCAGGTGGCACGCCACCCGCAGCGACCGCATTTTTCCGATATGGTCAAGGCGCTGGTCGCCGATTTCATGCCCCTGGCTGGTGATCGCGCCTTTGGCGAGGATCAGGCGATCATCGGCGGCATCGGCACGCTGCGCGGCCAGAACATCCCGGTGATGGTGATCGGCCACGAAAAGGGCAGCGACACGGCCAGCCGCGTGAAGCACAATTTCGGCATGGGCCGCCCGGAAGGCTATCGCAAGGCGGCGCGCCTTGTCGAACTGGCGGGCCGTTTCAACGTGCCGGTGGTGACGTTGGTGGACAGCGCCGGTGCCTATCCCGGCGTTGATGGCGAAGCGCGCGGCCAGGCCGAAGCGATTGCGCGCGCCACCGCGGCATTCCTGGCGGCGCCGGTGCCGGTGATTGCTGCCATCACCGGCGAAGGCATGTCGGGCGGGGCCATCGGCATCGCGGCGGCCGATCGCGTCATCATGCTGGAACATGCGGTCTATGCGGTGATCTCGCCGGAAGGCTGCGCGTCGATCCTGTGGCGCAGCGCCGACAAGGGCGAGAACCGCGCCGCCGATGCTGCCGAGGCGATGAAGGTTACTGCTGCGGACTGCAAGGCACTGGGCGTCATCGACAGCATCGTGCCGGAACCGCTGGGCGGCGCGCATCGCGATCCGGCGGCGGCGATTTCCTCGCTGGCGATGGCCATTGCCGCCGAACTGCAGCCGTTGTTGAAGGTGGCGCCCGCCGATCTGATCCGGGCCCGCCGCGCCAAATATCTGGCGATGGGCCGCACGCTCTGAACGCTGGCAGTTCGCGCTGCCTCGCACTACATTGGCCGGCATGAAGAACGTCCTGCGCCCGCTCACCCTTTCGCTCGCCGTTGCGGCCCTTGCCGCGCCAGCGCTTGCACAGGCGCCGCCCGGCCTGTCCGATCAGGAACGCCAGGCCGGCGCGCAGGCGCATCCGCAGATCCTGCAGCAGTTCGGCGGCGCCATGAGCGGGCCAGTGGCCGATTATGTGCGCAGCGTCGGCCAGAAGATCGCCGTGCAATCGGGCGGCGGCGCGCGGCCGTCCGATTACAACGTCACCCTGCTCAATTCGAACGTCAACAATGCCTTCGCCATCCCCGGTGGCTATGTCTACATCACCCGCCAGTTGCTGGCCCTGATGAACGACGAGGCCGAACTGGCGTTCGTGATGGGCCACGAGGTGGCGCACGTCGCTGCCCGCCACGGCCAGAAGCGGCAGAGCCGGGCCGCGCTGTCGAACGTGCTGGCCGGGCTGGCGGGCGTGCTCACCGGGTCCAATCTGATCGGGCAGGGCGCCGGCATGGTCGCCGGGCTGACAACGCTGGGCTACAGCCGCGAACAGGAACGCCAGGCCGACAGCCTGGGTGTGCGCTATCTTGCCAACGCCGGTTACGATCCGCTGGCAGCGGTTGACAGCCTGGCGGCGCTGGGGGCGCAGACCAGCCTGGAAGCCCGGCTCAAGGGCCAGGGCGGCGCCGAACCATCGAAGTGGCTGTCCACCCACCCGCCCAGCGGCGAGCGCGTCGCCCGCATGGACAAGGAAGCCCAGGCGCTGGCCGCGCGTGCGTCCAACCGCGCCCACAATCGCGATGCCTTCCTGAATGCCATCGATGGCATGATCTATGATGATGATCCGGCCGAAGGCGTGGTGGTGGGCAGTGGTTTCCGCCATGCCAGCCTGAAGCTGGCGCTGGATGCGCCGCAAGGCTTCGTGCTCACCAACAGCGCGCAGGCGGTCACTGGTGCCGGGCCGGGCGGCCTGCAGTTCGATCTGCGCACCGCCGATCCGCGGCAGACCAGCCTGGCTGGCATCGCGCAGGCGCGCTGGCAGCAGCTTGGC